>WNEL01000375.1_pt1 | contig 18146 bp, 17 predicted proteins | sample 5399991 | NCBI WGS metagenome assembly WNEL01 (sample SAMN13153325, study PRJNA577476) | soil metagenome | isolation source: 20 cm grassland meadow soil pre-rain plot 2 | place: USA:California | collected 2015-09-08
GTAAAGGTTGCCGTGCACGCCGGCGAGGAGGCAATACGCCTGGAAAAACGATGGATCGCGTGCCACCGCCTGGTTCAGCAGATCGATTGCCTCAAGCCAAGCGCCCGTGTTGCCACTGAAAGGCGCCGTCAGAAAGAGATTCTTGGCGCGCGTGTAAAGATCGAACGCGATGAGGTCGGCGGTTGGCTTGCCCTCAATGGTCCGTTTCGCCGCAGCCGTGATCTTGGCGTTCAGTCGTTCGGCGACTCTTTGCGCGATCTCGCTTTGGATCGCGAACAGGTCATTCAAATCGCGATCATATTGCTCCGCCCAGATGTGTGTGTCCGTGCGCGTATCAATCAACTGCGCATTCAAGTGAATCCGATCACCGCTCCGGCGCGCGCTTCCCTCCAGCACGTGAGACACGCGAAGCGCATCGCCGATCTGGCGCACATTTCGTTTGCCACGATATTCCATCACGCTGGTCCGACTGATCACCTTGAGATCGGCGATCTTCGCCAGCTTGGTCAAAATGTCGTCCTGCATGCCATCCGCGAAGACGGAGTTTTCTTTCTGATCGTTTAGATTTTCGAACGGCAGCACGGCGATTCCAGTTGTTACCGGACGGTGGATTAGTTCGCTTTTCCAAATATTCCATCCAACCGCCGCAGCGAAAGCAACTAGAGCCGCTGCCAGGAGCGCACTGGTAGGATTGCGCTGCACCCATTTCCTTCCTCGAGTGAAAACTCCGGAGCGGCGGGCACGAATGGGTTCGTGCTTTAGCCAACGCTCCAAATCTTCGGACAGCGCGAGGGCTGAAGGATAACGGCGCTGCGGATCTTTCTCCAGACACTTGACGCAAATCGTGGAAAGATCGCGATCTATTTTCGGATTCCACAAACGCAGGTCTCGTGGTTCGGTGTCCAGTAGCAACTTGATAGTCTCGTAGCTCGTTCCACCGGCAAAAGGCGGATGACCTGTGAGCAATTGGTACAGCACTGCGCCAAGTCCATAAACGTCTGTGGCACTGCAGATGGCCGCGTTGTTTCCCACGGCTTGTTCCGGCGCCATGTAACTGGGCGTACCCAAAACTTCCATCGTTCGGGTAACAGTGCTCTCTGTCTCGACAAGGCGCGCCAGCCCAAAGTCCGTGAGATGTGGTTCGCCTTTTTGATCAAGCAGGATGTTCCCCGGTTTGATGTCGCGATGAAGAATGTGGTGCTCGTGAGCGTAATGAACAGTGCGCGCCACTTTGGCGATTAATTCCGCGGCGCGCCTAGGCGGCATCGTTTCGCGGCTGGCAACTGCGTCGAGTTGTCCGCCTTCGACGAATTTCATGCTGAAGTAGCATGACCCGTCACGCTCGCCGACCTCGTAGACGGGAACGATGCACGGGTGATCGAGGCTTGCCGCGGCTTCAGCTTCCAGGCGGAAGCGCTTGAGGTGCGCTTTCGTGGCCCATTGACCAAGTCCAATGACTTTTAACGCAACTATGCGGTTGAGACTTTTCTGCCGGGCACGAAAGACAACGCCCTGACCGCCACGACCGATTTGCTCTAGTAACTCGTAGTCACCTAGCTCTCCCAGCAGCGCCGCGGCATGGGCTGTAGCCGGCATCGATGATGCCGGCTGGCCGGGGTCATCGCCCCCGGCTACAGCATCTGGCAAGATCCCGAGTGCTGTTTCGAGCACACAACCGGTGCAAAGCCCTTCCGGCGCGTCGGAAAGAATTTTTGCACCGCACTTTCGGCAAATTCTGATTATCCTGATCATGGCTGGAGAGTCGCTCGCGCACTCTCCCTGTTGTACTTCGTAAAATTCTCTCACACGTTACGCTCGTCTGCACCTAATGCCTCTTACGTCGGCGATAGTCACCGAAGAACGTTCCTAAGACACAAATTTCTCGAATCCGCACCAACTGAGACACGAATTCCACGAATTCACACCAATCGATTGCCTCAAACCTTCGTGATAATTCGTGTAATTCGTGTCTGTTGCCTTAGTGATAGTTCGTGTCCTTACGTCCGCACGACGGCGATAAGATGGCGCAATTCATCTTCGATATCGCCGGGCGTAGCAACCGTGTGAGCAATTTCCTCTCGCAATAGCTCTTGGTAGCGCTGCCGAAATCGGTGGAACGCCTGCCGGACCGCATTTTCGGTCATGCCTAACTGCGCAGCAATATCTGCTTGCGAGGGCGCGTCGGGTTCGTCCGGGAGCAATTGCTTCAAAGAATCAAACAATGCCGTGTTGCCCCCGGCGCGGTATTGATCCTTTAACAAGTTGAGCACGCGTTCCAGCATCGTCGAGGCCCAGCGGCGTTCGTAAATTTGCTCGGCAGTCACTGGATCGGATGGTTCCATCTCGACTCGGTTCTCAGCACGCAGTTCTTCCAATGGGACGAGCCGCTGTCCTTTTCCTCGCTTGATTGCCATCGCGCGACGCTGCTCGTCGGCCAGAAAATACTTCAGCGCCCCAAGCAAATAAGAACGCAGCCGGCCCTTTTCCTTGCGGACAGCACTCAGACTTCCCCGCTCGAATAGCGACGCGAAAAACCCCTGGGTAATATCCTCTGCCTCTTCTGGCGTAACGCCCTGTCGCTGCACGAAGCTATAGATGGGTCGCCAATAAATGCGGCAAAGCTTTTCGAGCGCTTCTTTTGCCGCTGGCGATTCACCTTGCGCCTCCAGCACGACGCTCCAGTGGGTAGTCGTAAACGCCGCCCTGGCGTGTTCTCCGGCAACCACCGGACCAAACGCGGTCGCTGAAGTGACTTCATCCCCAGCAGGGCTCACAATGCGATCAAAGTAAAAACTCGCGCGAAAATCAAGCCTGTAGATGGCTCAGAAAGGGCAAAGGCGAGGGCAGCCCCCAAAGCGTGTTTTGTTAGCGCCGACGGCGCTATCTCACCCCTAGCCTGGGGCATCGCCCCAGGCATTCAATTAGCAACGACCCGGGCGCTGAAAGCGCGATTCACCGTTGCGCCAAGAATTGAGAATACGTCGTGAACTGAGCCGCGCTTTCAGCGCTCGAGGAATTTTGGGGTGCCATGGATCCTGGGGCGCTGCCCCAGGCTGGCGATGACTTCCTGCGCCTTTGGCGCTAAGCAGCGGCCAACCGGATTTTAAGTCCCGTGCTTATGGGGGAGTACAAGGCGACTTCGCAACGCTTTTATTGTGCTAGTGTCACCGGAGACTCAATAAGTTCGATTTGATGAGGGGCTCGTTCTTTATCGTTGGCCCAACTGCAACGGGGAAATCGGAGCTGGCCGCCGATGTTGCGAGCGAAATTGGCGCGGAAATTGTCAGCGCCGACGCGTTTCAAATTTACCGTGGGCTCGATCTCCTCACTGCAAAACCGGACGTTTCAACACTGGCCAAGGCTCCGCATCATCTGATCGGCACTTTGTCTCTTCACGAAGAGATGAATGTTGAAAAATATCGGCGCGCGGCGTTGCGCGTGATTGGAGAAATTCATTCGCGCGGCAAGGTCGCAATCGTTGTTGGCGGTAGCGGGCTTTATATCAAAGCTCTTACCCACGGACTGTCGCCACTGCCCGGATCGGATCCAAAGCTACGAGAAAAATTGAACGCGATGAGCTTGGATGAATTGCGCTCACGACTTATTGAACTCGACTCCGAAGCCGCGGGGAAGATCGACATGAAGAATCGCCGTCGCGTCGTCCGCGCCTTGGAGATTTGTTTACTCACCGGGAAACCAGCGTCCGCGCAGCGTGACCAATGGCCTGTAGCCGCCTCGCTCGGCGAGGCGCGGCGCACGCGTGTCATGGCAAGTCCGCGTGGCGCTTCGCACAGCGAAGCGGCTACAGGTGTCTTCGTTTTTCGCGATCGAGAAGAGCTTTATGCCCGCATCAATCAGCGAGTAGAAGCAATGTTTGAAAACGGCGTCATCGAAGAAGTGCGCGCCGCCGGACAGGTGAGTGCAACTGCATCGCAAATGATCGGTTTTCGCGAAATTCATCAATTGCTCAATGGCAAAATTACGATCACGCAATGTGTCGTTGCGATTCAGCAGGCAACGCGCCGATATGCCAAAAGACAGTTGACCTGGTTTCGGCGACAAACTAATTTTTCACTGCTGAACTTGTCGCTTCTTACTCACAACGAAGCAGGAATATTGCTCCGAATGCTTTCGGAGCGACTAACGTTTTCAGGGGTTCGCGCAAAGGAATGATCGAAACGCGTCCGCAGAGAACGCAGGAGCGTGCGCTCCTGATTGGCCTGGAAAAGGAAGGCGTCTCGAAATGGGATTTGCAGGATTCGCTCGAAGAACTGCGCGAATTGGCGAGCTCCGCGGGCGCCAAAGTCGTCGATACAGTCACGCAAAAGTTGCCGAAACCGACGGCTCCGTATTACATCGGTCGCGGCAAGGCAGAGTTGATCAAGGATTCTTGTCAGAATCAGCAGGTGACCTCGGTGATTTTTAACGATGAGCTTTCGCCTGCGCAGGGCCGTAACCTGGAGAATTTGTTCGCGCGCAAGGTACTCGATCGAACGCAGTTGATTCTCGATATCTTTGCGCAGCGCGCCCGCAGCCGCGAAGGTCGATTGCAAATTGAGCTGGCTCAGTTGCAATATCTTTTGCCGCGTCTCACCCGGATGTGGCATCACTTGTCACGCCAGACCGGTGGGATCGGCACCCGTGGGCCCGGCGAAACACAATTGGAAGTTGATCGCCGGCGCGTGCAGGAACGAATAGCGCGGCTTGAGCGAGAGCTCGAAGCAGTGCGCAAAACGCGCGCAATCCAGCGCGAAGGACGCAAACGACATCAATGGCCTGTCGCCGCAGTGGTTGGTTATACGAATGCTGGCAAATCCACGCTGCTGAATTTGCTCACGGGCGCGGATGTCGTTGCCGAAAACAAACTTTTTGCGACGCTTGATCCGACCACGCGCAGCTTTGTTTTGCCTAACAAACAGCGCGTCCTTCTCACCGACACAGTCGGGTTTTTGCGAAAACTTCCTCACACACTGATCGAGTCGTTTAAGGCCACGCTGGAAGAAGTGAGCGAAGCCGACCTGCTCATTCATATTGTCGATTTGAGTCATTCCCGGGTGGACGAGCAGATGGAAGCAGTCGATGGCGTGATCAAGGAATTGGATGCCTACGGCAAGCAAACTCTGATCGTGTTTAACAAGATCGATAACCTGCCTAATCGAGAGCTGGCCGATTCGTACCTGAAACGATTTCCTGGGAGCGTCGCAATTTCTGCGCGAACGGGAGAAGGCGTTAACAAACTGGTGCACGCGTTGGAAGACGCGCTCAGCTCGTGGCGGTTGCGCTCGCGGTTTCGTATTCCATCGAATGAATCCGCGTTAATCGCCGAGATCCATCGAGTCGGCCACGTGCTAGAGCTGCGCTATGAAGGGAGCGATGCAATGATCGTCGCCCATGTTCCACCACATTTGGAACAGAAACTCGCTGGTTACGCCGCGCGAGACTGACCAATCAGATCGCGGACACGGGACTCAATGCTCTTCGCAATCTGCGACCAGCCCGAGCGGTCATTAGCTATTGATCCAAACTGGAGTGGATTTCCAATAGCTAACTTGATCGCACCAGGTCGGGGAAAATTTCGCTCTGCCGGCAGAGCGTCAAATGTTCCAATAAGGCCGCATGGCACAACTGGCACGTTGGTTTCTGCCACCAGCATTCCCAGTCCATGCTTGAAAGGCATCATCGAGCCAGTGCGGCTGCGTCCACCTTCCGGGAAGATGATGAAGATTGCTTTTTCTTCCTGTAATTTCTGGCGCAAATCCGTAAGGGCGTGCGGGCCGCAATTCTTTCGCCACATCGGCAATGCGTTGAGCATGATTGCCGAAAACGTGCTGGTCATTTTCGTTTGGAAGAAGACATCGCCCGCGGCGATGGGGAAGGCGCGTTCGCGATGGCGGGGAGTGAGTGCCGCCCCAAGGGCCAGTGCGTCGAGGTGACTGCAATGATTCGCTGCGAGCACAAACGGCCCGTGCGCCGGCAGGTTCTCGCGGCCGACGATCGTTAGTCGGTGTGCGATCGCGAAATAACTTCGCAGCAGTGAAAAACAAGCATGGTGCGCAAGGCTTTCGAGAAGTCCGCTTTCGCGTCGTACGCTGCGAAACCGTTCGCTTGGAGTCAGGCCCGTGTCGTGGGCTGGCTGGAGGTTCCAGGGTTCCATCAGATTTTCCAGCCAGTGAAAAATTGTTGCTGTTGCCCGACAGCGAAACCGACAAAGTAATTGACATAATGAAACACGGCAGGCGCAACAAGAATCAGGCTATCGAACCGGTCGAGAATGCCGCCATGTCCAGGAATGAGTTTTGAGGTGTCTTTGAGCCCGAGGTCACGTTTGATCGACGACAGCATCAGATCGCCGAATTGACCTACCACGCTGACGATGATGCCAAGGCCGAACAGGCGCACGGGCGTGTCAAGCGCCGTGGTAAACCAGACAAAATGTGCGCCAAGGGCAAAGAGTGGCGTCGTTAGCGCGATTGCTCCAAGCGCGCCTCCTACTGTTTTGTTCGGACTGGTGTTGGGGACAAATTTTCGACGACCAAATAAATTGCCACAGATGTAGGCAAAGATGTCATTAAGTTCCACGGCGAAGATGATCAGCAAGAGAATTGGGCGGTAGTTCCAATCGTTTGCCATGTTGCCAAGGTTGCCGAGCGCGCTTCCGAAAAGAGCGAACCCGAGCACGCCGAGGCCGACGCGCTGAATGTAGCCCTTGGGTTGATCGGGGATCAATCCGCCGATGGCGATCAGGGCGACTGTCAGCGGAAACAAGGCAACAAAGAGTCGATACCAATTATCCAAGACCGAGAACGTGAGTAAGAGAATGCCGATAACGACGATGAGACTGATGGTTCGTTCCCGAAACAAGCCTGTGATGCGGGCATATTCCCGATAACAAAGGAAACTAAGCGTGGCCACGGCAAGAATCGTCCAAAACCCGCCTGCCAGAATGGGAATCAGGATGAACAGTGCCAGCCAAATCCAGGATCGATAACGGTCCCACAGCTCCTTTCTTTTATCCGCGGTGCTGTTGGCCGCACGCGTTACGATAAAAATGAGCAGTGGTGCTAACAGGAACAGAGTGAGAGCTGTTGTCGCAAGGACAACGGTCACACGATCGTCAAAGGCGTGCCGAAATCCAAAGAGCCGTTCGCGGGTGACCTCACTCATTTAGGAGTCTGATGAAGTACTCAGCCATGTCGCGCGAGAACGCTTTGGGCTGGAAGGCAAGACGCGAGCGACGAGCATGTCCACGGTGACCTGTAAGGAGCGAGCAACGCCGCCAGCCGGCCCAAAGCGTCCTCGCCCTCCGGCTTGCATCGCTTTTTCGCCTCTCCGGCGTTGCTCGTCGGTTACAGACATCCGCGGGTATGCGCCCTCCTCGCGCCTTGGAGAGACGAAAAATGGACAGCAACGCGGCATGGTTGAGTACGTCATCAGGCTCCTAGCGCGTGTGTGATTCGGGCTACGCGACGAATAACCGTGATAACACAGCCTACAACGATCACGGCAAGGCCCAAGGTCATCAGACCGATCCGCAAATCACCAAAGGCAATCATCTGCCAGAACCGTGGCGTGATTGCTGCATAAACACAGATGAGGGTGACGACGAGCATGCGATGTTGTTTCGCCATTGGCCCGCAGAACTCGTTAGGCGATCCGGCAATTTTTCCTGCTGCACGAACATAAGCGGTGAAGATGGCCAGAATGGTTGCGATGTAACCGAGTGTAACATTCCCGCCCCATGCGAAGCCGGCTCCAATAAAAACGGCCGCGTCGGAAATGCGGTCTGGGACCTCGTTGTAGAGTTCACCGGTTTTCGACGTGCGCCGGGAAGCGATGGCAACCATTCCATCGAGCATGTTGGCAGTCAGCCGTAATTGGGCGCCAAGCGCGGCGATGAGCCACAGGATTCGGTAATCAACAATTGAAGTTAAGCCGAGGGCGATGCCTCCGATAATGCATGCACACATGCCGGCAATTGAAATTGCATTCGGTGAAACATTTCGTGACACGAGCCAGGCCGTCGCGTCCTGCGCCCATTTTCGATCGCGCGTCGCGATGGGGCGGCGGTCAATGTGTTCAGTGGCTCGTTCGTCCATCGTTTGAATTGAAATCCATAGCAGGCCGGGAGAATAATACCCAGATGAAAGCTTGGGAACCCCACGTGCGCTTATTTGGCGGGATGGCAGCCCTTCATCCCGAGCGGAGCGAGGGACCTCACAATCGAAGTTTTGAATACACAAATTTCCTTGCGTGATCGATCATCGTTGTGAGAGGTCCTTCACTACGTTCAGGATGACAACGCGAAGAATGTTGATAGTGCCAAGCATATGACTGCGCGCGAGCGGGTGAAACAATTAATCAAAGCATTCCCAAAAGTTTACCCGAATGCGCATACCGAGTTGGATTTTCGAAATCCACTCCAATTACTCGTCGCCACAATTTTGTCGGCACAATGCACGGACAAGCGGGTCAATATGGTCACGTCTGCGTTGTTCAAGAAATATCGGACTGCAAAAGATTACGCGAATGCGCCGCAGGCCGAGTTCGAAAGTGCAATTAAATCGACAGGTTTCTTTCGTAGTAAAACCAAAAGTATTCGCGGGGCCATGCGCGCAATTGCGGACGAACACGGCGGAAAGGTCCCGGACACAATGGAGAAGCTAAATGCGTTGCCAGGGGTCGGACGAAAAACGGCGAATGTGGTGCTGGGCAACGCGTTTCACAAAAATGAGGGGATCGTAGTGGACACGCACGTGATCCGGTTGTCGCAGCGGCTTGGTCTCACGAAACACAAGGACCCGGAAAAGATCGAGCGTGATTTGATGAAGCTGGTACCGCGCGAGCATTGGACAGACTGGAGTCACTGGCTCATCTGGCACGGCCGCCGCCGTTGTTATGCGCGAAAACCTGATTGCAGCCGGTGCGAAGTTTTCAAGTTATGTCCCAGCGGCAAAGTTTTCCTGCGAAGAGGCCAGGCTCAGAAGCCGGATGCCAATTGACGACTTGGAGCTGCGTCCAATCGCGTCATTTGCTTTTTCGATTTTTTGCTCGACTCGGCCCACAGGATATCCTAAATCTCGGACCAGTTCGGAATCTCATTGGACAGCGGAATCAGGGAAATACGTTTTGCTCTAATTAGCGTGTTGTTGCTTTGCGCAATGGCAACGCAAACTGGCGCAGCCACCATCACAGTTACCAACACAAACGACAGCGGACCAGGTTCCTTGCGGCAGGCGATCCTTAATGCTTCGTCCGGTGATACAATCAATTTCGCCCCGAGCGTTACGACTGTTACTCTAACTAGTGGCGAGTTGGTGATTGACAAGAACCTGACCATCACCGGCCCTGGAGCCAATCGCTTGACCGTAACAGCGGAGTACCACGACTTTGTTTACTTTCGAATTTTCAACATCAGCTCGAGCACGGTGACTGTTTCGATGTCCGGGACACGATCTCAGATGGCTTCATTGGCGGCTCTGGCGGGGGTATTCTGAGCGCTGGCGTATTGATACTGACCGATTGTACCATTTCAGGTAATGTGTCATCCGATTCTTCGGGAGGAGGAGGTGTGATGAACGACCATGGCACCATGACCATCACGGGTTGTACGATCAGTGACAATAATGCTGGGCTGGGTGGGGGAGGAGGAGGTGTGCTGAACGAAAATGGCACCATGACCATCACGCGCTGTACGATTAGTAACAATTCCGTCTCAGGCTGGCTGTTGTCTTCCGAAGGCGGTGGGATATTGAACGAGTCGGGCGGTTCATTAATTGTCACTAACTCTACCATTAGCGGTAATACATGTTCTGCCGTTTACTTTGATCCCTTTCCAGCCACCGCACTTGGTGGTGGCGTTCACAACTCAGGTTCCATGACTATCACGAACTGCACGATTAGCGGCAATTCAGCGGTGGGCATCACGAGTTTGGATACGGGGGAAGGCGGGGGAATTTCGAATGGTGGCAATCTTCAAATTACGAGCAGTACCATCGCGCATAATTCTGCACGGGTGGAAACGGTGCATTCGGCGGTGGGATTTATGGGGTTGGGTCTACGAGAACAGACAGCAGTATCATAGCTCTTAACAGCGCTCCCATTGGACCGGACTTCACAGGTGCGGGCGGGGGTACACTCGATTCGACCGGCTACAATATCATTGGTAACAATGCTGACGCTGTCATTAATTCGCAACCTACGGATCAAATTGGTACGCCCGCCGCTTCAATCGATCCGCTCCTAGGGCCTCTGGCCGATAACGGGGGGCCAACTTTAACTCATGCTCTTCAATCCGGCAGCCCGGCTATCAACCGCGGTGATCCTGCTGGGCCACCCCGGGACCAGCGCGGATATAGCCGTTTGGGAGTTCCGGACGTTGGCGCATTTGAATTCGGCGGCTCTGCCCCACAAGGAGATTTCAACGGCGATGGTTTTACTGACTACCTCCTTTTTAATTCCGCCAGCCGAGCGACAGCCGTTTGGTATCTGAACAACAATACCTATATCGGCGGCGGCTATGCACCGAGTCTTCCGGCTGGGTTGACAGTAGTTGATGTGGCCGACTTCAACAGAGATGCTCACCCAGATTATGCGCTGTTCAACCCCAGCACGCGTCAAACCGCGATCTGGTATCTGAACAACAGGGTCTACCTCCGCGGCGCCTACGGTCCGACGTTGCCCAGCGGTTGGCAGTTAGTGGCAGTTGGTGATTTCAATGGCGACGGCAAACCCGATTACGTGCTTTACAATGCAAGCACGCGTCAAACCGCGATCTGGTATTTGAATAACAATGTGTACGTTAGCGGTGCCTATGGTCCGACTATTGCCAGCGGCTACGTGCTATCAGGGGTTGCTGATTTTAACGGTGACGGCAACCTGGATTATTTGCTTTACAACGCAATCACCCGTCAAACAGCCATCTGGTATTTGAATAACAATGTGTACGTGAGCGCTGCCTACGGCCGGACTATTACCAGCGGCTACGTGCTATCGGGGGTTGCTGATTTTAACGTTGACGAGCACCCGGATTATTTGCTTTACAATTCCACCACTCGCTGGACGGCGATCTGGTACCTGAATAACAACGTTTATGTCAGTGCCGCCTATGGGCCAACTTTGCCGCCCGGTTGGAGCTTGGTCGCGCCCTGAATGACCGGTATTTCATCGCTTGCTGCCATTTTTGTGGTTGGTGTGTAGAGCAAAAACAGCAAAATCGAATCGCCGTCAGGGCTGCAATTAATGCTGGCGATCCCAGCTTCACTCCGCCCCCTTCTTACGATCAGCAAGGCTCTCCTTTCGTTCGCGTATTTAACGGCCGCATCGATATCGGTTCATTCGAGGCGCAACCGCGGCACCCGACTCCGCATCCACGCCCGACTCCGTCGCGTTAGAGCAAATTAAAGCGCGCCGGGGCCCTCCTAGCGCGTTTTCTTTCAGCGAGACTTAGCCGATTCGGCGTTGCGAGAGCGTGTTCCGTCATGTTCCGCTTTTTTTCGTAGCCGTTGAAATTGTTCTTCGAGTTTCTTTAATTCCTCGTCGGAGAGATCTTCCAGATCCACAAGTTGATTTCGCGCGCCTTTAAGCGCTCGGATCATCTCGTCCAATTTCAGATGCACTGCTTTGGCGTCCCGATTCTGGGTGTTCTGAATCAAAAATACCATGAGGAAGGTGATAATGGTCGTGGCGGTGTTTATGATCAGTTGCCACGTGTCGGAAAAATGAAAAGTGGGGCCAGTGAGGAGCCAGACGGCAATCACAAGCACAGCTCCGGCAAATGCCCAGGCGCTGCCGAGAATCATGGAGGAATGGCGCGCGAAAACGCGGAACGCGTCACTGACGAGGCAAAAAAAATCGCGTTCCTCTTCGTCTTTCTTTAGTTTTTCGATCTGGTTTTTGTTCAAGGCTACTTTAGCTTTCGCGTCCGAGTCCCGGATTGCGCGCACAAAACATGCCGGTCGGTCCCCTGTGCAGAGAGCGGGATTGATTTTCCCTGAAGGATAGGGAAAACTAGCTGCCGAATTCATGCAGCTTCTCAGCGCATTTTCACGTCCTCAAACCGTGCCGGATGCTCCGGCGACCGCGCCAAGGAAAAGCCTGTGGATTTTGGATTCATGGCGTGACCTGATTCTGTACGTCGGCACTCCGCTATTATTAGTGCCGGTTTTTGCCCTGGCCCAGACGCGCTGGCGTCCGCAGGACATTTATCTTTTCGTCGCGGCGTTTGGCGCAATGGGGCATCACCTGCCGGGGATGATCCGTGCCTATGGCGATCGAGCTTTGTTTGAGCGGTTCAAATGGCGCTTTATTCTCGCGCCGCTGTTCCTTCTCGCGGTTTGCGTGGCCTTTTTCTGGTGGGACCTAAAAGGAATTTTGCTCGTCGTTTTCTTCTGGGGCGTCTGGCACGGACTAATGCAAACCTATGGGTTCTGCCGCATCTATGACGCCAAAACGGGAACTTTCGATTCCCTCACGCGCCGGCTCGATTTTGCGATGTGCGGAATCTGGTTTGCCACAGCGGTGGCACTTTCACCATACCGTCTGAGCGATACGCTCGACACGTACTACATGTGTGGCGGGCCGTTCATTCCCGCATCGGTTATTCATCACGGTCAACAGTTTATCCTTTTTGCGGCTATCACGGTTTCGGGCCTTTTTCTCCTCCATTTCGGCAGGATGTGGATCATAGGGAAGCGACCTAACCCCGTGAAGCTTGCCTTGCTCGTCACCAGCATCGCATTTTGGTGGTACTGCAATAATCTCGTCGCGAACATTCTTGTCGGCATCGCGTTGTTCGAGGTCTTCCACGACGTGCAATACCTCTCACTGGTCTGGATCTACAACCGCAATCGTGTGGAGAAGGATAGCAACATCGGCGGATTCATGCGTTTCGTCTTTCGACGGAGTGGTTCACTCATTGGGTTGTATGTGGGCCTTGTGTTCGCCTATGGCTCGGTCAGTTACTTCAATGCCCATGTCGGAATGGAGACCGTTAAACGCATCCTCACCGGCGTCGTGACCGCTTCTACGTTGCTTCATTTTTATTACGATGGATTTATTTGGAAAGTCCGGGAGCGCTCCACGCGCCAATCGCTCGGACTTGCGGGTGGAACAGCCGACGTGTCGCTGGGCGGCATTCTTCCCAGCTGGGCCTGGCACGGCTTCAAATGGGTGGCGGTGTTTGTTGTGCCGTTAAGCGCGCTCTGGTTTTGGCAGACACACCTCATGGTTCCAGAGCTCCAACGGCGAGCATGGCTTGTAGCGGACGTGCCGAGCGGCGCCAAACAGCATTTTGATTACGGCGTGGCTCTGCAAAAAGAAGGCCGATGGGAGGAGGCGGAAAAACAATATGAAAGCGCACTCCGCTTCAATCCTGCTGATCCGAAATGGCATATGAACCTTGCTGTTGTCTTAACGGCGCAAGCCAAATTCGATGCGGCCGCACCGCACATGGAAGAGGCGTTGCGACTTCGGCCAAACGACGGCGAGTTCCATTTCAATTACGCCAGCTTGCTCCAGCGACTCGGACGCGGGGACGAAGCCGGGCCTCAATACGAAGCGGCGGCGCGTCTCCTGCCGGATTCTCCCGAGGCGCATTACAATCATGCTTTGTTCCTTGCCTCAGAAGGAAAAGGAAATGATTCCGTGAGCGAGTTGCAGCGGGCGGTTCAACTCAAACCCGATCATGTCGACGCTCAACTTAAATTGGCTGACGCGCTATTTGCAAAGGGCGATCTGGAGGAGGCTAAAATGCATTATGTCTCGGCGCTTCGGGCTGATCCTAAGCTGGCAGTCGCTCACAATAGTTTAGGCAGGCTTTACCTCGCTCAGGGTCAAATCTCTCAGGCCATTGTTCAATTCGGTGAAGCGTTGCGCCTGAATCCCGATTACAAAGAGGCCGAGGAAAATCTGCGCGTCGCCAAAGCGAGCGACGCTCAAGTTCTTGGGCAGACGCACAATTGATTTTTGGTTGGCCGCGCTCTTCATCTTAATCTGGACGACGCATGGCAGGAACCGTTGCGTCTTCCTGTGATTGATGTGCGCGCGTGGGGACCGCGGCTGCGCTTCTCCGCCCCGCCACGTTTGGTTGCGGAATTTTATCGCGAGCATGAGGCGATTCTCGCATCGCCGTTTTTGCTCTACGGATCAGGCGACTTTCACTACTTAACGGCGCTGCGATTGCGTCGCATTGCCGGACCGATCGTTCTCGTTTCGTTCGATAACCATCCCGATTGGGATGTGCGCCCTCCAAAGTGGGGATGTGGAGGTTGGGTCAATCGCGCGCTGGAACTGTCAAACGTGCGCCGCGCGAGTGTCTGGGGTTGCGGAAATTTCGAGTGCTGGTGGCCGCACCAAATTTTCGGCAACCGGCGTGCAGAACGCGCAGGCGTCCTCGACGTTCATCCTTGGGCAGACGATCACCCCGCGAAAGATCGAGAACGACGGGGCGCGATACTGCGTGATAATTGGCGCGAGCACTTTGAACAGCTTCTCGAGAGGGCCGACAGAGAAAATGTTTACATCACAATCGATCTTGATTGTCTCAACGCCGCCGAGGCGGTGACGAATTGGGAGGCTGGCCGCTTCTCGATTGCAGATCTTGAATGGGCGCTTGGGAAATTGCGCGAGTCCTCTCAAATTATTGGAGGCGATATTTGCGGCGCCTATTCACCGCCGAATTACGCGCGTTTCAAACAGCGGTTCGCTGCGGAATTCGATCATCCAAAACTCGCGCTACCCAATCCAGAGAAAATTCGAAGAATTAATTTGGCTGCACTTGAAAAGCTTTGGCCGCTGCTGGCAGGCGCGTGAGTTTTGAAGGGGCGAGCTCCGCGAGCCCGGCGTCGCAGAGCTCCGGCCTCCATAAGAGGCAGTGGTTAGCTCAGCGAAACGAGCACAATCCCGACGCTGATCAGCAATGCGCCAATCGCCAGTCGCATGTTTAGCTTTTCCTTCAGGGCGACCGCTGCGAGCAAGGTGATGAAGATCACGCTCAAACCTTGGAATGGATAGAGATAGCTCAGGTCGAATCGTTGCAGCAATCCGAGCGTAAGAAAGAACGAGATCGTCATCAGAATGATGCCACCGGTGACCTTCGAGATAAACTGGGCGTTCCGAAGGCCGCTCGTTCTCGTGGCTTCCATCGCTCGCTTCAGAACGAGCTGAGCCGCGACGAAGCTTACCAAAGAAACAACAATGAAAAAGAAGGCGAGGAAGCTCATATGAGACCGTTGAAGTGCTGCGTCTTGGCCAGCGCCAAAAATCGACAGCAACGCGTTCCATTCCAGTATCTCAACGGTCTCATAAGCGTTCCTCGATTTGTGCGATCGGTTTCGCGACCAGCGCCAATCCAATAACAACGAGTGCAATCCCGCACCAGCGCAGCGGCGAAATTAATTCGCCGAGAAAAATCCAACAGCCGAGTGGAACGAGGATATCGACCACACGCGAGAGAGGAAAAGCGATGGTGATTGGAATATATCTCAGCACATAAAGCCAGCTGACGAAGCTCGCAATGATGAGAAGAATCGCCCACCAGACCAGCGGCGAAGCCAAACCGTTAAGCCCGGTCCAAGACCATGCGCTGCCCGTGTCCGCCACCTCTGTTGCGCCACGCTTTAAAAGAAATTCGGACACGAGCACGCACGCAACGCTGAGAGCAAGTTGCAGCCAGGGGTTGCCGAAACCGGTGGGTCGATTTTGCATCCGTCCTTGTAGCCCGCAGCGATCCCATCGCAACCCATTTTGACTTGTGCTGTAGTCGCTTCGCTCTGCGAAGCGTGGCGCTGATCTGCTAACACCTCGCGCATCGCGCTGCCCAGAGGTCGGCGGCTACAGAATACGCCTAATCACAGCCGATCAGCATTAGGAAACCGCTGCAAAACAGGATCGTGACGCGTCGGACCGAGATATTTGATGAGATGGCGAAAGATCGGATTAACCAGCGAATTTGTGTGCATGACGTACAGATCGAGCGCCGCAAGCTCGCAATCCAGATGCAGTTTGGGCTCGTAGTTGAGCGGATTGCTGTAGTAGTAATTCAAACCCTGTTCCAGCGCCCAAGAGATGATGTCGCGCAACGTGTAAAAATAAAGATGGAGGTCGAGCGCGACGCTGTAGTCCAGTCCAATGCATTCGTCATAAATTTTGTCCTCGCAGACGAGGCAAAAGCTGAATGCGACGATCTTACCCAGTTGGCGCCAAATGAAGAAGCGCGCCCGGTCAGGCATCCGCTGTCCGATCGTGCGAAAATAATCTTTCGTGAGGGTCTCAAATTTTAATAGCGAACGCTCGTGCACAGCGAGATATAGGGGATGGATTTCGTCAACCAGAGGCGCGATATCGCTGACGACTTCCATCTCAATCCTGGGCGCACGCTCTGCTTTGCGGAATTTTCGGCGCAGATCTTTTCGGGTGGCTTTGCTGAGCGTGCGAAAATATTCGTCCCAGTTGTTGTAAGGGAGGGAAAGGCGCGTCATTGGCATGCTGGGAACCCGCGCGTAACCATTTAAGGAGAATGTTTCGAGGCCCGAGCGATAGTTCGCCGGGAAATCTTTCAAAACGATCAGGGAAGCCTTGTTTTGCATGGCATACGTCCGAAGGCTCGCCTGCAACGCGCTTGCTACCCATGCTTCGTCCCTCTCGTCGCACGCGCCTAGATCGCCCGTACCGGCTGCGCAACCGACCATTAGGGCGCGCATTGTTAGAAAGCGCGGAAAAATTTTGCGAACAGCATCAACGACGGAACCAATCTTCCCTGGTACGCCTTCCACAAGGTTTTGCCGAACGAAGAACACAGGCTGGATTGCCCGCGCATTGCCGGAATCATCCTCGAGCAGCAGGTGGTGGTATTCGAAGCTGTTCTGCAAGGTTTCTTCGACAATCTCGTAGTAACGATGATCTTTGCACTTATTTTGAAGTGCCCGTTTCCATGCCTCGCAGTTCTGCAGCTCCGCTAGCGTAACAACTTTCAGTACGCCGTGGTGAATCCGAATTGCGTTACCATGCTGCATGGGGAAACAAGATCAATGCGGCTCGGATAACAAGGTGCCGAGGCGCGGTTAAGCCTCTGATCGTTCCCCAGTCTCCCGCTCTGTCACGGTTTTCACCTTGATCACACCGTCGCGAATGTGGAGATCGCGCTGAGGATTTGGAATTTCAACTCCCGCTTCGCGCAAATGCTTTTCAATGAGAAAATTCAGCTCGCTTTTGAATCGCCGTGGCTTGTAACTCATTCTTTCGCTCCAGGCGATCACTTCAAAATCAATCGTGCTATCGCCGAATTTTTCGAGATAGGCATTTGGCGGCGGATCGTTCAGCGTGGCCGGATGCTCGCGCGCTGCCGCGATGAGTGCCTCACGTACTTTATTCACGTCGCTCCCATAAGCTACTCCCACCGGGACCCGAAAACGCACCCGTGGATCGCTGTATGTCCAGTTTGTGACCGGTGAATCGATGAACTTCTCATTCGGCACGATCATGGCAATGCCGTCATTGGTCATGATGACCGTGCTTCGTGCCCGAATTTGCTTCACCTGGCCCACAATGCCTGCGACTTCAATGCGATCGCCAATGGTGATAGGTCGCTCGGCAAGAATAAGCAGGCCGCTGATGAAATTACTTGCGATGTTTTTCAAACCGAATCCAACGCCCACACCAACCGCGCCTGCGAATAGCGTCAGCGCCCCGAGATGGATGCCGGCATTATCCAGAACGATCACTATTCCGATAATCAGCACTGCGTAGCCGACGATTTGCGCAATGGCGTGCTGCAGAGCTCGATCGAGTCCGCTTTTGACCAGGAAGCGAGTAAAGAGGAAACGTTTTGTGCGAGACGAGAGCCAGAAAACCGCGATGAGCAGCGCGATTAGGAGAAAAATTTGTAAGAGACTCAGCGTGATCCCTGGCAAGGGCGCGTTCCAGTAGAGCGACACCCCCGCTGCATTGACCGCGCTCACGGTAAAGAACACCAGTGCGGCAAGACTGAGGATCGTCGTAACGATCGCGATGAAATTATTGTCGAGCTTGAAGCGACTGAGAATACGGCGCACCACATCGCTCTGCAGAATTCGGGCGATAATGACGCCAACCGTAAGAAGGGCGGCGAGTGCAATCAGCCCTAGAAAGGTGACGTAGTGGCCGCCTACTTG
>WNEL01000503.1_pt1 | contig 17977 bp, 16 predicted proteins | sample 5399991 | NCBI WGS metagenome assembly WNEL01 (sample SAMN13153325, study PRJNA577476) | soil metagenome | isolation source: 20 cm grassland meadow soil pre-rain plot 2 | place: USA:California | collected 2015-09-08
TCGGCACGGCGATCCCGTGGCCCATGCGCGCGTGGGTGGTGTCGGCGAGATCCCAGAGCTGCAGGAACGGCTTGGGGAACTCGTCCTCGGGCAGGAGGCCGCGCCCCGGTCGGATGGCGGTCCAGCCGAAGGAGGCCCGCGGCTCGACCCGCACGATCTCGACCACCAGCGCGTCGCCGGGCCGCGCCCCCTTGACCCTGACGGGCCCCGTCAGGGGGTGGCCGCGGAACGGACCGCGGGCAAGCACGTCGGCGTGCGACGAGGTGGCCCGGTAGTGGCCGTCCGCCGCGTCGCGCGTGTCGAAGACGACGGTGTCGCCCGGCTCGATCTCGAGCCGCGGCGCGAGCGCGTTGTTCCACTCGTAGTGGACCGTCCGGTCGTCCAGGGCATGCGTGGTGGGCATCGGTCGAGAGGCGGGGAGCGTCAGTCCCCGGCGAGCGCGCTCCACGCGACCATCCCCGTGCCCGAGCGCCACGCGACCGCGGGCATGTAGGCGAGCACGTCGGCGGGGCCGCGGGTCATCGCGAGAACGAGGAACCAAGAGATGAGCTCGGCGGTGCCGCCGGAGCCCGCCTTCTCCATCCGCTCGAGCGTGCACTCGGAGAGCAGCGCCTCACGATCGCCCTTTGCGAGCAGGTCGAGGAACCACCGGTCGAACTCCTCGTCCACCCAGAAGTAGCGAGGCCCCCCCGGCTCGTGAGAGAGCCCGCCCGTTGCGATCACGGCGATCCGATCGTCGCCGGGATACGCCCGGAGCACGTCGTGGAGCACGGTGCCGACCTGGTGGGCGCGCTCTGGCGTCGGGATCGGCGGCACCGTGCAGTTCATCCCGACCGGGACGAGCCTGAACCTCGCGTCGGGGTTCAGGTAGTGGGTGGGCACAGAGATCCCGTCGTCGAACTGCATCCGGCGCAGCCAGGCGAACGGCAGACGCCGGCGCGCCCCCTCGTTGACGATCCACCGGGCCAGTCCGGGATGGCCGGGGACGCGGTACTTCTCCATGCCGAGCCACTCGTCGAACCAGTCGGCCGGGCCCACGTGCTCCTCGCCGATCCCGACCGTGTACTCGGGGATGTTGTTGATCGGCCAGTTGAGGAGATGGTCGTTGGTGAACATCACCAGCACGTCCGGGCGCGCGGCCTCGAGGCGGCGCCGCATTTCCGCGGTGGCGCCGAGGGCGAGCCGCTGGTACGCCTCGGGCGCGCGCGTGAACCAGCCGGTGAGCCCGGGGGAGTGGGTCATCGCCATCGCCGCGACGATCTGCGCCATGGTCTACGTGCCCTCCAGTCGGGCCTGGAGCTCCATCGCCTTCGCCGTCTCCTCCGGGAAGGCGCGCCGGTAGCACTGGAGCGCGGCGCTCGCGTTCTCGTTCTGGGCGGCGCCGAAGAACAGGCGCAGGATCTGGGGGACGTAGTACTGGTGGACGCCGAGGTCCATGAGCCGCTTCGGGTCCCGATCGCGGATCGCCTCGTACTCTGCGCCGCTCAGGCCGAACTCCTTCGCGATCCCGGCGAGGTCGGTGCGCCAGCGCGCCCGAAGCGCCGGGTCGCGCCGGACGTAGAACATCATCTCGTTGGTCGGCAGCGTCGTGTCGCAGCGCTCCACGTTACCCATCGGACAACCCCTTCAGGAGCTTCGGGTTCGCCTTGATGAACATGATCACGCAGCGCGTGTTCTGGAGGTTGCGCACGTCGTGGGGGACGTTGCTCGGGAACTTCACGATGGCCCCGGCAGGCACCACGACCTCCTCGCCCGCGATGCTCATGTTGGCGGTGCCCTCGAGCACGAAGATCGCCTCCTCCTCCCGGGGGTGCGTGTGCATGACGGTGGATTGTCCCGCTTCGTAGCAGGCGATCTCCGACCAGAGCTGGTCGGTCTTGAAGAGCATCTTCCGGACGCGCTTGTCAGGGGCGAAGGCCTTGAGCGCGTGGAGGTCGAAGACCTGCGCGACCCCCGTGGTCGTGGCGGCGACTCGGACCTCGTCCTCCATGGGCGCCTCCTCGTGAGCGGCCCAAGTGTACTTCGTCGTCGCGATTCCCGCGAGGCCCCATACCGGCGCCGTCCGCCCTCGGGTTGTCCCTGACCCATAGGTGAGGGGATGGGGCTAAGTCGCGTCCCCGCCGTCCAAATCGCTTTCATGCGTCACGTGAGACGTTCTATGGTAGAAGGTGCCTGGGATGAGCCGCTTCCCGGGAGTCGGCCAGCGGGTCGGGCAGCGCCTGAGGGCGCTCGGGTACTGGAGGAACGGCCGACCCGACGTCGCCCGCTTCTGCAGTGAGAAGGACTACCGGCCCCAGTACGTCTACGCCTGGCTCGGCGACCGGATCCCGGCCTACGACAACCTCACCCGGCTGGCCCACGACCTCGACGTTGCCCCCGAGTGGGTCATGTTCGGGCCGGGACCCGCCACTCGCCGCGACGCCCCCGACGCGGTCGACGCGACGCCGGGGCCGCGGCGGGGCGCCCAGATCATCGACTTCGCGCGCCTGAGGGACGTCACGAGCAGGCTGGTGAGGCTCGAGGCCGAGCTCCAGGCCATCTTCCGCGCCTTCCCCGACCTCTACGTGTGGCTCGACGCCGAGGGAAAGGTGCTCGCCTACGAGGGCGGATCGGGCGGGAGCTTCGTCGCCTCGCTCGAGCTGGCTCGGGGAAAGAAGATCGTGGACGTGTTTCCGCCGGAGCCGGGGCTCAGGCTCGGAGCCGCGCTCTGTCAGTCCCTCGACGCGCCGTCCCCCGTGTCGTCCGAGTTTGCGCTGGGCGCGAAGCGCTACGAGGCGCGGCTCGTGCCTCTCGCCGAGGAGCGGGGCGCCCGGCGGCAGCTCCTCATGATCGTGCGCGACATCACGGAGCGAAAGCATGCGGAGGAGGCCGCGACGGCCCTCGCCCGCGTGGGCCACGAGCTGGTCGGCACGCTCGACTTCGGCGAGGCGGCCGCGCGGGTCGTCTCGGCCGTGCTCGACCACTTCCGCGTCGACCGCGCCTGCTTCTTCGAGCTCGACCGAGCCTCGGGCGACCTCGTCTGCGTGGCGACGGCCGGAGAGCTCGGCGCCGCCCAGTGGACGGGGCGGGTGATCCCGCCCCGGTCGAGCGTCGCGGGGCTCGCGGTTCAGCAGCGCGGGCCGGTCGCGGCGCGCGACGTCACGACCGACCCGCGCGTCAACCTGCCGGCGTGGCTGCGCGAGCGAGCGGGCGTCGAAGGCCACAAGTCGATTGTCGCCGTGCCCCTGGTCTCGCGCGGCGAAGTGCTCGGCGCCCTGTCGCTCGCGTCGAGCGCGGAGCGGGAGTTCTCGGAGCCGGAGCTGGGGCTCCTGTCCGGGTTCGCCGCCACGGCGGCGCTCGCACTCGAGAACGCCCGGCGCTTCCACGAGACCGAGCAGGGCAAGGCGCGTGCCCAGGCGGCCGCCGCCCACTCCGAACGGCGCTTGCGGAACCTCGCACAGGACCTCACCGCCATCGTCTGGGAGGTCGACGCGGCAACCTGGCGCACCATCTACGTGAGCCACGCGGCCGAGAAGATCCTGGGCTATCCCGTGGAACGCTGGTACACCGAGGGCGACTTCTGGCTCAGCCACCTCCATCCCGACGACCGCGTTCGCTTCCTCACGATGCGGCTCGAGCCCGACTCGCGGGAGGATCACGAGCTCGAATACCGGATGATCGCGGCCGACGGCCGCGTCGTCTGGTTCAGTGACTTCGTTCACGTGGTCACGGACGATGACGGCGTCGTCCGCCGGCTGCACGGCGTCATGGTGGATATCACCGAGGCCAAGCGCGCCGCCGAGGCGACCCGGACGCTCGCCGAGACCAGCCGCTTGCTCGCCCAGTCGCTCGACCGCGACGCGCTCGCGCACCGGATCGCCGACAGCGTGCGGCAGCTCTTCGACGCGACCGTCGCGCTGCTCTACCAGCTCGAGCCGGGCTCCGGCGCGATGATCGCGCTCGCCCGATCGAACGAGGAGGACGAGTTCGACTGGAACCTGCCGCCCGAGTCCGGCATGGTCGAGCTCGCCATGCGGGAGCGGCGCGCCGTCTTCTCGCCCGATGTCCTCGTCGACCCCCGTGTCGGCTACACGTCCGAGGTGCGCGCCCGGATCGAGCTCGGAACGGTCCGCGCCGGGCTCGCGGTCCCGCTGATCGCGCGCGGCACGGTCATCGGCGCGCTGGCCGTCGGCGCCCGGGCGGGCCGCGTCTTCGACGCGCCGGAGATCCGTCTCGCCGAGGCCTTCGCCGACCAGGCCGCGGTCGCGCTCGCGGGCGCCCGGCTCCACGAGGAGGTGAGTCAGGCACACGGCTTCCTGAGGTCCGTCGTGGAGAACCGAACCGACGCCGTGCTGACGACCGACGTCCACGGGCGGATCACCTACTGGAGCCCGTTGGCCGAGAAGGTCTGCGGCTGGGAGGCCAAGGAGCTCCTCGGGCACCACGTCAGCGACTTCTACAAGGGCGGGATGGACGAGGCGCGGGCGCTCATGCGCCGGCTCCGTGTCGAGACGCGCGTCGCCGGCTACCGGACGACGTTCCGGAAGAAGTCGGGCGGCTGGGCCGAGATCGACACCTCCGTGGCGCTCGTGCGCGACGCCCGCGGCGCGGTCGTCGGAACCGTCGGTCTCGTGGAGGGCGCCGCGCCCCGAGCGTCCAGCGCTTGACTTCGCCGCGCTTTGGTCTGACAGTTACCCGCACCACGGGGGGCTCGTCATGAAATCACACCGCGTCCTCGGCACGCTCGCGACCGTCCTGCTCCTCGCGGCCCCCGTCGCGCCGGTCGCCGCACAGGCCCCCATCAAGATCGGGGAGATCAACTCCTTCAGCGGCATCGGCGCCCCGTTCACCGGACCGTACCGGCAGGCGGTCGAGATGGCGGTCGAGGAGGTCAACGCGAAGGGCGGCGTGCTTGGCCGTAAGCTCGAGGTCGTTTTCCGCGACGACAAGGGCCAGCCCGCCGAGGCGCAGAAGCACGCGCAGGAGCTGGTGGCGTCGGAGAAGGTCGCGCTGATCTCGGGGACGTTCCTGTCGAACGTCGGCCTCGCGGTCTCGGACTGGGCGAAGCAGAACCGGGTCCTCTTCGTCGCCGCGGAGCCGCTCACCGAGGCGCTCACGTGGGCGAAGGGCCACGATCACGTCTTCCGGGTGCGTCCCAACACCTACGAGCAGGGGCGCATGCTGGCCGAGAAGGCGGCGAAGCTGACGTCGGCGAAGTGGGCGACGATCGGGCCGAACTACGAGTACGGCAAACGGGCGTGGGAGACGTTCCGCGACCGGCTGAAGGAGCTCCGGCCCGAGACGCAGATCGTCGGCGAGCACTGGCCGACGCTCGGCAAGATCGAGCCGAGCCAGTTCGTGACCGCGATCCTGGCGCAGAGCCCCGACGCGCTCTACGTCTCGCTGTTCGGGAGCGATTGGATCGCGTTCGTCCGGGAGGCGGACAAGCGCGGACTCTTCAAGAAGATGTTCGTCGTCGGCATCCTGCTCGGCGAGCCCGAGTACATCGATCCGCTCAAGCTCGAGGCGCCCGAGGGCATGCTCGTCACGGGCTACCCCTGGTACGACCTCCAGCTTCCCGCGCACAAGGAGTTCGTCGCCAAGTTCATGAAGCGCACCGACAAGAACCCGGTGCTCGGCTCGCTGGTCGGCTACATCACGTATCTCTCCATCGCCGAGGCGATCCGGAAGGCGGGCTCGACCGACACCGACAAGCTCGTCGCCGCGTTCCGAGGCCTCAAGGTCGAGACGCCGATCGGGTCGATCACCTTCCGCGCGTCGGACGGGCAGTCGACGATGGGCGCGTGGGTCGGCACCACCAAGCTCGACGCCAAGCGGGGCGTCGGCGTCCTGATCAATTACGAGTACGTCCCGGGCGATCGCGTGCTCCCGTCCGATGACGAGGTGAAGAAGATGCGCATCGGGAACTAGTGTCACCGTCGCTCGTCCTGATCCAGCTCTTGTCGGGCCTGGCGCACGCCATGGTCCTCTTCCTCATCGCGTCCGGGCTCTCGCTGATCTTCGGTGTCACCCGCATCGTCAACTTCGCCCACGGCTCCTTCTATATGCTCGCTGCGTACCTGACCTATACGCTCGCCGCGACCCTGCCGCTCGGCGCCGCCGCGTTCTACGTCGCCGTGCTGCTGGCCGCGGCGTCGGTCGGTCTGACCGGCCTCGGCGTCGAGGTGACCCTGCTGCGCCGCGTGTACCGGGCGCCCGAGCTCTATCAGCTCCTCCTCACGTTCGCGCTGGTGCTGGTCGTCGCCGACCTCGTGAAGCTCTGCTGGGGCAGCGAGAACTTGACGGGGCCGGCCGCGCCGGGGCTCGCCGGCTCGGTGGCGATCGCCGGCCAGCTCTTTCCGACGTACGACCTCGCGCTGATCGCGCTCGGACCGCTCGTCGCCGCCGGCCTCTGGTGGCTGTTCTACCGGACCCGGTGGGGTGTCGTGATCCGCGCGGCGACGCAGGACCGCGAGATGGTCGCCGTGCTCGGCGTCGATCAGGCGCGGCTCTTCACCTCGGTCTTCGCTCTGGGCTCGTTTCTCGCGGGGCTCGGCGGCGCGCTCCAGGTGCCGCGGCAGGCGCTGACGAACGTGATGGACGCCTCGATCATCACCGAGGCGTTCGTGGTCGTCGTCGTCGGCGGCATGGGTTCGCTGCCCGGCGCGCTGCTCGCCGCGGTCCTCATCGGCGTCATCGACGCGTTCGGCGTCCTCGTGCTCCCGCGGGCGTCGCTCGTGATGACGTTCGTCGTGATGGCGGTCGTCCTGATCGTGCGGCCGTGGGGGTTGCTCGGAGGGCCCCCCGCCCCGCAGCGGACCGCGGCCGCCGCCGTCGTCACGGCGGGCGCCGTGCGTCTCCCCCGGCGGTGGGTGGCCGCCGTCCTCGCCGTGCTCATCGCCGCGCCGCCCCTCCTGCCGACGTTCCACGTCTGGGTGCTCGTCGAGATCCTCGCCTTCGCGCTGTTCGCGGCGAGCCTCCAACTCCTCATGGGCACGGGGGGGATGGTGTCGTTCGGCCACGCGGCCACCTTCGGCCTCGGCGCCTACGGCGCCGCGCTGCTCGTGACGTGGACGAAGGCGCCGATGCTCCTCGCATTCGCCGCCGCGCCCCTGGCCGCCGCCGCGGGCGCCGCTCTCTACGGCTATTTCTGCGTGCGCCTGTCGTCCATCTACTTCGCGATGCTCACGCTCGCCTTTGCCCAGATCGCCTTCGCGATCGTCCACCAGTGGTACGACGTCACGGGCGGCGACAACGGCCTGCTCGGCATCTGGCCCGCCGCGTGGCTGGCGGGGCCGCTCGCCTACTACTACCTCGCGCTCGCCGCGTGCGGCGGCGGCGTCGCCCTCCTCGCGCGCATCGGGCGCGCGCCGTTCGGTCTCACGCTCCGGGCCGCCCGCGATCACGCCCGGCGCGCCGAGACGGTCGGGATCAACATCCGGCTCCACCAGTGGCTGGCGTTCGTCGTCGCGGGGTTCTTCGGCGGTCTCGCCGGCGGCGCGTTCGTGTTCCTCAAGGGCAGCGTGTTCCCGAACCTCCTGGCGGTGCCGATGTCGGTGGAGCCCCTCGTGATGGTGCTGCTCGGCGGCGTGCAGGCGCCGGCGGGCGCGGCCGTGGGCGCGGCGATCTACAAGCTCCTCGACACGGTCGCGACGAAGTACACGGAGTACTGGCAGCTCGTGCTCGGCGCCGTCCTGATCCTGCTCGTGCTGGTCTTCCCGCGCGGGGTCCTCGGCGTGCTCGGAGACCGTCGTGCCTGAGCCGCTGCTGCGGGTCGTCGGCGTCTGCAAGGCGTTCGGCGGCGTCCGCGCCGTGGACGGCGTGAGCTTCGAGCTGGCGCGCGGCGAGATCCGCGCGCTCATCGGCCCGAACGGCGCCGGCAAGTCGACGTTCTTCAACATCCTGGCCGGCCAGCTCCGCGCCGACGGAGGCGCGGTCTCCTACCGTGGGGAGGAGATCCTGGGGCTCGCGCCGCACGCGATCTGGCGACGGGGCGTGAGCCGCACGTTCCAGATCACCGCGACGTTCGCGACGCTCAGTGCGCTCGAGAACGTGCAGGTCGCGCGCCTCTCCGCCACGGGGCGAAGCCGAGGCCTCCTGCGGCTGGTGGACCGCCTCGAGGTCGAGCGGTCGCTCGCGCTCCTCGCGCAGGTGGGCCTGGCCGAGCAGGCCCGGCGGCCAGCGGGCGTCCTCGCCTACGGCGACCTCAAGAAGCTCGAGCTCGCGATCGCGCTCGCGAACGACCCCGCGCTCCTGCTCCTCGACGAGCCGACGGCCGGCATGGCCCCGGCAGAGCGCGGCGCGCTCATGGCGCTCACCGGGTCGATCGCGCGCGAGCGGGAGCTGACTGTGCTCTTCACCGAGCACGACATGGACGTCGTCTTCGCGGTCGCGGAGCGCGTCATGGTGCTGCACCAGGGGCGCGTCATCGCCGAGGGCGCACCGGACACGGTGCGCACCAACCCGGAAGTGCAGGCGGTGTACCTGGGGGAGCCGGCGGAGGCGACGTGATGCTGGAGCTGCGCAGGGTCCACGCCTACTATGGTCGGAGTCACGTGCTGTACGGCGTGGACCTCGCGGCGCGGGAGGGGGAGGTCGTCTGCCTGCTCGGCCGGAACGGCGCGGGCAAGACGACGACGCTCAAGGCCGTCGTCGGGCTGGTGGACGTGACGGGAGGGGAGATCCTGTACCAGGGGCGGTCGCTCGCCGGGCTCCGAACCCATGAGATCTCCCGTGCCGGGATCGGCTTCGTGCCCGAGGACCGACGGATCTTCAGCGACCTCACGGTGGCCGAGAACCTGGAGGTCGGCGAGCGGCCGGGCGGCACCTGGACGCGCGAGCGCGTCTCGAGGCTCTTCCCGAGGCTGCGGGAGCTCGCCGGTCGGCGCGGCGGGAGCCTCTCGGGCGGCGAGCAGCAGATGCTGACGATCGCGCGGACCCTGATGACCAGCCCGAGACTCCTCCTGCTCGACGAGCCGTCGGAGGGGCTCGCGCCGGTGGTCGTGCGCGCGCTCGCGGAGAACATCGCGGCCCTCAAGGGCGGGGGGCTGACGATTCTCCTGTCCGAGCAGAACGTGAGGTTCGCGCGGCGGCTCGCAGACCGCGCGTACATCATCGAGAAGGGGCAGATCAAGTTCGAGGGGCCGTTCGCGCGTCTGGACGCGGATCCATCCCTCCGGAGGGCGTACCTCAGCGTATGAAGACGCTCATTCGAAACATCGGTCAGCTCGTGAGCGGGGACATCCGGCGTCCGCTCCTCGACGGCGACTCGCTGGTGATCCGCGACGGCACGATCGTCGGACTCGGCCGCGGGCTCGACGACGACGCGGACACCGTGATCGACGCGAAGGGGACGACGGTGCTTCCGGGCCTCATCGACTCCCACGTCCACCCGGTGTTCGGCGACTTCACGCCGCGTCAGCGCACGGTGGACTTCATCGACTCGATGATGCACGGCGGCGTCACCACCGCGATCTCGGCGGGGGAGGTGCACCTGCCCGGACGCCCGAAAGACATCGTCGGGCTCAAGGCGCTCGCGATCGTCGCGGCCAAGGCCTACGCAAACTTCCGGCCCGGCGGGGTGAAGGTCCACGCGGGCGCGCCCATCCTCGAGCTCGGCCTGGTCGAGTCGGACTTCGCCGAGATGGCCGCCGCCGGCGTGAGGCTCGTCGGCGAGATCGGGCTCGGCTCGGTCAAGACGGGCAAAGACGCGGCTCCGATGGTCCGGTGGGCCAAGGCGCACGGGATGACGGTGACGATCCACACGGGCGGTCCCTCGATCGCCGGGTCGAGCCCCATCGGCGCCGACGTCGTGCTCGAGGCGAGCCCGGACGTCGTCGGCCACATCAACGGCGGCACCACCTCGCTCACGCCCGCCGAGATCGAGCGGCTCGTCGCCACCGACATGGCCGTCGAGATCGTCCAGTGCGGCAACGTGAAGGCCGCGCTCCACACGCTCCGCGTCGCCACCGCGGCACGCGCCACGCACAGGATCATCGTCGGCAACGACGCGCCCTCGGGCACGGGCGTCATCCCGCTCGGCGTGCTGCGGACGCTCTCACTGCTCGCGGCCGTGGGCGGCCTGCCGCCGGCCGAGGCGGTCGCGTGCGCGACGGGCAACACGGCGCGCGTCTACCGGCTTGGCAGGGGCACGCTCGCGGAGGGCCGGGAGGCCGACCTCGTCATCTGCGACGCGCCGATAGGCGGGGTCGGCAGGGACGCGCTGTCGGCGCTCACGGCGGGCGATCTCCCCGGGATCTCGATGGTCTTGATCGACGGCAAGATCATGATCGGCCGGAGCCGCAACACGGCGCCCGCGGCGCGCGCCGCGGAGGTCGTCAAGGGGCCCGGACCCGCCACGGGAGGCCACTGAGCGTGCACATCGAGCCCTTCCGCGGCTACCGGTACGCCGTCGGCACGAGCCGCGACGTGTCGTCGGCCGTCGCCCCGCCGTACGATCAGATCAGCCCGGCGACCCAGGAGCGCCTCTACGCGATGAGCCCGGAGAACATCGTGCGCGTGACGTTCGCGCGGGACGAGCGGGGCGTCGACAAGTACGCCCGCGCGCGCGAAGTCCTCGACGCCTGGCTGACGCGCGGGATCTGGCGGCGCGAGGAGCGCCCCGCGATCTACCCCTACACCCAGACGTACCGCGTCGGCGGCCGCTCGGTGACACGGCGAGGCTTCGTCACGCTGGGCGAGGTGAGCGAGTACAAGCACGGCCGCGTGCTCCCGCACGAGCGGACCCACGCGGGGCCGAAGAAGGACCGCCTGGACCTCCTCACCGCGACGCGCGCCGACCTCGGGCTCCTCTTCATGCTGGTGAGCGACCCCGAGGGCGAGCTCCTGCGCGCCACGGCGCCCGAGGGTGAGCCGATCAGCGAGGCGCGCGACCTTCAGGGCGAGCTCCACCGCCTCTGGCGGATCACCGACGAGGCGCGCGTCGCGCACCTCCAGGAGCTGATGGAGCCGCGGCCGGTCATCATCGCCGACGGGCACCACCGCTACGAGACGGCCGTCGAATACGCGCGGCGCCACCCCGAGGCGACGGCCAAGCTGATGGCGTTCTTCACGCTCGAGGCGCCTGGCCTCACGATCTTCCCGAACCATCGGCTCGTCCGCAACGTCGAGCGCTTCGACCTCGACGGTCTCCTGAGCGCCGCGCGCCAATGGTTCGAGGTGGCGCCCCTGCCGGACCCGATCGCCTTTCATCCGGCCAACCGGACGATCGGTGTCGTCGCCGGGGCCGACGCCGCCGTCGTCACCCTGCGCCCCGACCGGTTGGACCGCATCGCGTGGCCAGCCGGCACGTCGCGCGCCTGGCGCGAGCTCGCGGTGTCGATCCTCCACGAGGGGCTCCTCAAACCGCTCCTCGGGATCACCGACGCGAAGCTCGACGCGAGGACCCACGTGGACTACACCCCGGATCAGGGGGAGGCGGTCCGTCTCGCGCGTGCAGGAGCGTACCAGGCCGCCTTCCTGATCGCGCCGACCACGCCGGAGGAGCTCCAGACGGTCGTCCGGGGCGGCGAGCTGCTCCCGCAGAAGTCCACCCACTTCTATCCGAAGCTCCTGGATGGCCTCGTGTTCCACCGGCTGGACTGACGGATGGCGAAAGCGAAACGGAGCCGGGTCGCGCCTGCGGCACGCCACCTGCCGAGTCGCATCGGCCTCGCGGCCCCCGCTACAGCGCGTCGGAACATCTCGAGCGACGCGCCGTGGGAGTCGGTGGTGGGCTACTCGCGCGCCGTGCGGGTCGGCGCGTACGTCCACGTGTCGGGGACGACCGCCACGGACGAGCGCGGCGCGATCGTGGGCGCGGGGGACGCGTACGCCCAGGCGCGCCAGACGCTCCGCAACATCGAGCGGGCGCTGGCCGCGGCCGGGGCGCGTCTCGAGGATGTCGTCAGGACGCGGATCTACGTGACGGCGATCGCGGACTGGGAGCCGGTGGGGCGGGCCCACGGCGAGGTCTTCGGCGCGATCCGTCCGGCCGCGACGCTGGTCGCGGTCACGCGGCTCGTGGTTCCCGAGATGCTCGTCGAGATCGAGGCCGACGCCTACGTCGGGGAGGGCTGAGCTCGATGGTGAAGATCCGAAAGCTCGTCACCGTGGTGGAGGAGATCCTGACCGACGGGGGCCGCGCCGCGAGGCGTCCCGTACGCAAGGTCGCGGCGGTCGCCGTCATCGAGAACCCGTTCGCCGGGAAGTTCGTCGAGGAGCTCACGCTGCTCGTCGACGCGGGGGAGGAGCTCGGGGCGCTGCTCGCGAAGAAGGCGACGGAGGCCCTCGGTGGCCCCGCCGAGTCCTACGGCAAGGCCGCGGTCGTCGGCGAAGCCGGCGAATACGAGCACGCCGCCGCGCTGCTTCATCCGAAGCTCGGCGCGCCCCTGCGCGCGGCGGTCGGCGGTGGCAAAGCCATCATTCCCTCGGCCAAGAAGCTCGGCGGCCCCGGCACGACCATCGACGTCCCGCTCCACTTCAAAGACGCGGCGTTCGTGCGCACCCACTACGACGCGATGGAGGTGCGGCTCCACGACGCGCCGCGCGCCGACGAGATCGTGCTCGCGATCGCCGTGACCGACGGCGGCCGGCCGCACCCGCGGGTGGGCGGGCTCACGAAGGAGGAAGCCAAGAAGGAGGACGGTCTCAGATGAGACACGGGCTCCGCATCCCCTCGTTTGCCCTCGGGCCCCGCACGGCGACGCTCGAGGAGATGGGGCGGTACCTCCGTCGGGCCGAGGACCTCGGCTTCGACTGCGCCGTGTCGATCGACCACCTCCTGCTGACGCCGCCCGCCTACGCGTGCACCTGGCTCGAGCCGATCACGCTCCTCTCGGCCCTAGCGGGTGTCACGCGGACGCTCCGGCTCGGAACGATGGTGCTCGTCCTGCCGCTCCGCAACCCGGTCTACTTCGCCAAGGAGTGGGCGACGCTCGATCTCCTCTCCGGCGGGCGGTCGATCCTCGGCATCGGCGTCGGCTGGCACGAGGAGGAGTTCCGCCTCATGGGCGTGCCCCACCGCGAGCGCGGCGCGCGGATGAACGAGGCGATCGAGCTCGTCCGGGCGCTCTGGGCGGGCGACCACGTGACCTACGAGGGCGCGTACTACCGCGTCCGGGACCTCACGATCGATCCGAAGCCCGTGCAGCGGCCGCACCCGCCGATCTGGATCGGCGGAGGCTCGCAGCCGTTCGAGAAGGTCTACGGCCAGACCGTGACGAACATCGACCCCGTGCTCCGGCGCATCGCGAAGTACGCCGACACGTGGGTGCCGCATTCCTCGGCGACGCCCGCGATGGTGAAGGCAGACTGGGGGCGGGTGCAGCGCTTCGCGCGCGAGCTCGGACGTGACCCCGCGAAGATCGGGCGCGTGTACTCGAACTTCATCTGGGTGCTCAGACCCGGCGAGCGGCCGGAGTCCGCGATCCCGCACTTCTCGGTCTACTCGGGCATGGACCTCGAGTACTGGTCGACGCACTACCTGCTCGGCGAGGCCAAGGAGCTGGCGGAGCGGATCAGCGCCCGAATCGAGGCGCTCGACGGCGGCGTGGACACGATCGTGCTGAACCCGCTCACCTGGGGGATGGACCAGCTCGAGCTGATCGCCGGCGAGGTGCTGCCGCGGGTCCAAGGCGGTCGGTAGCCCGTGATCCGGCCCCGCCTGACGGGCGCTCGCGTCAAGCGCGTCGAGGACCCGCGCCTCTTGCGAGGCCGCGGCCGCTACCTCGACGACGTCGTCCTCCCGCGCATGGTGTCACTCGCGTTCGTGCGGAGCCCGCACGCCCATGCGGTGATTCGCTGGGTGGACGCGAGCGCTGCGCGGCGCCTCGAGGGTGTCCTGGCGGTGCTCACGGCCGGGGACCTGCGTTCCGTTGCCCGGCCCCTGGCGCCTCGCCTCGACGGCGACGGGTTCACGCCGACCGCGTGGCCCGTCCTCGCCGATGGCCGCACGTGTTTCTGCGGCGAGGCCGTCGCCGCGGTCGTCGCGACCAGCGCATGGGTCGCCGCCGACGCGCGCGAGCTGGTCCGGGTGGAGTACGAGCCGCTCCCGGCGAGCGTGTCGATCGACCCCGCCCCGGCGGCCGACCGGGTCCTCTTTCGACGCCGCCATCGCCAGGGCGACGTCGAGGGCGCGTTCGCGGGCGCGCCGCTGGTACTGCGCGAGACCTTCGACCACGCGCGGTGTGCCCCGTCGCCCCTCGAGCCGCGCGGCGTCCTCGCCGATTGGGACGGCGAGACGCTCACGGTGTGGGCGTCCACCCAGACGCCGTCCATCATGCTGACGGCGCTGGCGTTCTCGCTCGGTCTGCCCGAGACGCGGGTCCGCGTCATCGCTCCCGACGTCGGTGGGGGGTTCGGGCTCAAGACGCACGTCTTCCCCGAGGACGTGGCGGTCGCCGCGAGCGCGCGGGTGCTCGGGCGTCCGGTGAAATGGGTCGAGGAGCGCCGCGAGAGCCTCGCCGCGGGGTCGCAGGCGCGCGCGCAACGGATGGACGTCGAGGTCGCCGCTGAGGCCGACGGCGTGCTCCGAGGCCTCCGCGCGCGCGCGGTGTCCGACGGCGGGGCGTACCACGTCTACCCGCTCACCGGCGCCCTCGAGCCGCTCGGGAGTGCGACGATCCTGCCGGGCCCGTACCGCACGCCCGCCTACGAGTACGAGGCGGTCACCGTCCAGACCCACAAGCCGCCGCTCGGCGCCTATCGCGGCGTCGGCATGGCCATGGGCGCGTTTGTCATGGAGCGCCTCCTGGACCTCGTGGCCGAGCGCCTCGGCCTCGACCCCGCTGAGGTACGCCGTCGCAACCTGATCCCGCGCGAGGCGTATCCGTTCACCTCGGCGAGCGGGATGACGTACGACAGCGGCGATTTCCCCAAGGCGCTCGAGCAGGTCCTCGCCGCGGTGGACTACGACCGGCTCCGCCGCGACCAGGCGGCGGCGCGCGCCGCCGGCCGCCTCGTCGGCGTTGGGATCGCGTGCTACACGGAGTACACCGGCATGGGCTCCGCGGTGTTTCGCCGACGCGGGATGGCTGACGTTCCCGGCATCGAGGCCGCGACGGTGACGATGGGCCCGGACGGGACCGTGAGCTGCCTGACGAGCTTCCCGTCGCAGGGTCAGGGTCACGCGACGACGGTCGCGCAGCTCGTGGCCGATCGCCTCGGCGTCGCCATGGACGCGGTCCGCGTGCTCCCGGTCGATACGCTCTGCGCTCCGCGCGGCAGCGGGACCTTCGGGAGCCGCGGCGCCGTCTCGATGGTCGGCAGCGCCGCCGCGGCGGCGGACCGGGTGAGGGAAAAGCTCCAGGCGCTCGCCGCCCACTGCCTCGAAGCGGGCCCAGCGGACGTCGCCCTCGAAGACGGGCGGGCGTGGGTGCGCGGCGCTCCGCATCGCGCAGTGACGCTCGGCGAGGTCGCGCGCCTCGCGTATACGCCGCCGCCGGGCGGCCTGCCCCCCGGCCTCTCCGCGGGCCTCGAGGCCACCGTGTACTTCGACCCGCCGGGGCCGACGTTCTCCGGAGCCGTGCACGTCGCCGTCGTCGAGATCGATCGCGAGACGGGGCGCGTCCGTCTCGGACGGTACGCGCTCGTCGAGGACTGCGGCCCCGTCATCAACCCGCTGATCGTCGAGGGCCAGATCCACGGCGCCGTGGCCCAGGGGATCGGCGAGGCACTGCTCGAAGCCGTCGTCTACGGCGACGACGGCCAGCTCCTCACGGCGACGCTGATGGACTACGCCTTGCCGAAGGCGGATGACGTGCCGCCGTTCGAGATCGTCCATCTGGAAACGCCTTCGCCCGTGATGCCCGGCGGCGTCAAGGGCATGGGCGAGGGGGGCACGATCGGGGCCCCCGCCGCGATCGCCAACGCCGTCGCCGACGCCGTGCGCGGACTCGGGGTGCGCGTCACGCGACTCCCGATCCGCGCCGAGTCGCTCGTGCGCGCCGCCGTGGGCCGCGAGCGCCCGCCCTGACGTCGCTTTGCGCGCGCTCCGTCCGGTGATATGAGTGGAGCATGGGCCGTGCGCTCGAGCTGATCCGACGGCTGGAGACGAACGTCGGCCGCGCCCTCGTCGGCAAGCCGGAGGTGGTCCGCCTCGCCGTGATCGGCCTGGTGGCGCGCGGTCCGCGATCCATCGGCGCCGGCTTCCAGCGCATCCAGTTCACCTCCGACATGCTCCCATCCGACATCCTCGGCGTCTCGATCTGGCAGCCCGAGCAGAGCGCGTTCGTCTTCAAGCCGGGACCCCTCTTCACCAACATCGTGCTGGCCGATGAGATCAATCGAACGACCCCGAAGACCCAATCGAGCCTGCTGGAAGCGATGAACGAAGCCCAGGTGTCGCTCGATCACTCGACCTATCCGTTGCCACGGCCCTTCATGGTCCTCGCGACTCAGAACCCACTCGAGTACGAGGGCACGCACCCGTTGCCCGAGTCCCAGCTCGACCGCTTCCTCTTGCGCATCCGGATCGGCTATCCCAGCGTCGGCGACGAGAAGACGATCCTGCGTGGCACCGGCGTGCCGTCGGCGGATGCGCTCGACCCGGTGCTGGCCGTCGAGGACGTGCTCCACCTCCAGGGGGAGGCCGAGCGCGTGCACGCCGAGGAGCCGATCCTCGATTACGTGATGGCGCTCGTCGCGGCGACGCGCGCCTCGCCGCTTCTCCCGCTGGGCGTGAGCCCGCGGGGCGCGCTCGCGCTCCTCCGCGCGGCACGCGCGTGGGCGCTCGCCGACGGGCGCGATTTCCTCGTGCCCGACGACGTCAAGGCGCTCGCCATCCCGGCGCTCGCCCACCGGGTGCTCGTGCGAGGCGCCACCGGCCGGCCGAGCGACGGTGGCGGTGACGCCGAGTCCGTGATCCGTGCCATCGCGCACGAGGTCCCGGTGCCGCGGTGAATGCGGGGGACCCTCGCGTGGCGTCCGAGCGCAGGTTCGGGTGGTGGCGCTCCTGGCCGCGACGCACGCTCTGGCCCACGCGCGACGGCTGGTGGTGCCTCGGCGCCGCGCTCGGCCTCGGGTTCGCCGCGATCAACACCGGGAACAATCTCTTCTACCTCCTCGTCTCGATGCTGCTCGGCTTGATCATCGTGTCAGGCGTGCTCTCCGAGCAGTCGATCCGTCGGGTGCGCGTCGAGGCCATCCTGCCCCACGAGCTCTTCGCCGGACAGGCCGCGCTCCTCGTGGCCCGTGTGGTCAACCGCAAGCGCTGGCGCACCTCCTACTCGATCACCGTCGAGGTCCTGGGCGGAGGGCATCGCGCGTATCTCGCGAAGCTCGAAGGGGGCGGCGCGCGGCTCGTCACGTGGCAGGAGACCCCACGGGCGCGGGGGCGCTGGCGGGTCGCGGGCTTCAAGGTCGCCACGCGGTTCCCGTTCGGCCTGTTCGTCAAGGCGGCGCAGCTCCCGCCGAGCGCGGAGGTTCTCGTCTACCCGGCCGTGAGCCCGATCTCGGCCGACCGGCGCCGTGAGCTCGCCGGCACCGGCGGCGCCCCCGCGCCTCGTCGGGGCCGCGGGCATGGCCTCCACAATCTGCGCGAGTATCGCTTCGGCGACGACCCCCGGCTCATCCATTGGCGCTCGAGCGCCAAGTCCGCCGCGCTGATGGTGCGCGAGCTCGAGGCCGACGCGGGGCTCGACGCCCGGCTCGTGCTCGAGGGGACCGGGCGCGGCGATCCCGAGCGGCTCGAGCGCGGCCTCGCCGAGGCGGCGTCGCTCGCCGTTCACCTCCTCGAGAAGGGCGCCGCCGTCGAGCTGGTCGGACCCGGCGTCCACGTTCCGCTCGGCAGCGGGCTCGCGCAGCGCACGCGCGTCCTCGCCGCGCTCGCCCTCTTCGATCCCGGCGCTCCCGCCGAGCCGACGCGGGTCGTCCCTCCCCCGTCCGACGCGCGGCTCCGCGAGCTCCGCGTGCCGCTCGGCTGAGCGTGTCGCACTTCGTGGCGCTCCGCCTCGCGACGCTCCTCCTCGCGTGCGACGGCCTCGCGGCCCTCGAGCTCGCG
>WNEL01001903.1_pt1 | contig 17962 bp, 14 predicted proteins | sample 5399991 | NCBI WGS metagenome assembly WNEL01 (sample SAMN13153325, study PRJNA577476) | soil metagenome | isolation source: 20 cm grassland meadow soil pre-rain plot 2 | place: USA:California | collected 2015-09-08
GCCCCGGTCTATGTTGCAAACCAGGGGCCGGCCAGGTTTATTCCCTCCGGCCAAGGAGCGACGTGCGCCGGAACCTTCTGGTTTTTCTGCTACTTACCTTGCTCCCTCTGCTCGCGTCGGCGGAGCAGAATGACCTCAAACCGATAGATTGCACGCAGCTCATGGCCTGGATTGCCGGCGGAGTCTCTACCCCGCGACTGCAACATCTCTTGCGCGAGCGAACGATCGGATTCTTTCCCAATGAAGCCACGATCAAACTGCTGATCCGCGCCGGCGCCGAGCCAGTATTCATTCGTAGCTTGCGTGTGACAAGAGCAACACCGAAAGCATCAGCAAGCGCATGTCCAGCAAAGCTCGCCCAGGCTGGCGAACTGGTTCGCGAAAAGCATTATGACGACGCCGCAACCACCCTCGATCCGCTGATCGCGTCCGATCCTCACACTCCTGCACTGCATTTTCTGATGGGCTACATCCGCCAGCAGCAGGAAAACTGGGACCGGGCCTTCGATGAATACTCCACTTCGCGCGATGAGTTGCCCGGCTCTTCGGACACGCACAGCCGTCTAGCCTACGTCTTCTATCGTTACGACGATGCCGACAAAGCAGTCGCGGAAGCGCGAACTGCGCTCAGCATCGATCCCACGAATGCTGAGGCCTATCGCTATCTCGGATTGGGTCTTTATGCCAGTCATAAGGATGCCGGAGCCCTGCACGCTTTCGAGGAATCGTTGGCCCGTGAGCCTAAGCGCGCTGAGGTTTATTACGATATGGCTATCACCTTGCGCGATAAAGGCGATGCCACTGCTGCCAGTGCCGCTTATCGCAAAGCTGTCGCGCTGAATCCGCAGTTCTGGGAAGCCTACAACAATCTCGGATTGCTCTTACACGATTCGGGAAAACTCGATGATGCGATCTCTGCGTATCGCGAAGCTAAGCGGCTCGCGCCCGGCGAAGCCTCTGTCCGCAATAATCTCGGCAATGCATTTTGTGACAAGGGCGACTATGACTCGGCTATCGCCGAGCTTCGCGAACTTTATCGCATGATCCCCGGTTGGGAACGTGGCCATAGCTGCCTGGCCAAGGCGCTGCTGGCAAAAGGGGAGATTCAGCCGGCGATCGGTGAACTCCGGCTTGCCATCCAGCAGAATCCAGCCGGCGCGGCTGAACATCGGGTACTCGGCCAGACTCTGCTAATCCTTCATCAGGAGGAAGAGGCAGTGCGCGAGTTGCGCACCGCAGTTGAATTGGATCCGGATTCCCCCCTGGCCCACCACTTTCTCGGCACAGCCCTTTTTGAAGCTCAAAATTTCCCGGCTGCGGAAACCGAATTCCGCCAAGCCGTGCGGCTTCAGCCCAGCGCCAGCAATCACTACTATCTTGCCGCTTGCCTCATGAATCTCGGCCGTTACGACGAAGCCCTGGCGGAACTGGACACCGCTGCGCGGATGGAGCCAAGCCAGAGCCTCTACCGTGCTCGCAAAGAGGAGTTGGAGAAGCTAATCAAGGCGGGCAATCGCTAGCGTCTCCTCTTGAGTGGCTGTATCACTCTGACGTGCCAAGTGCCGACCGTGCGACATCAAACCCGCGTAAGTCTCTGATTCCATGCACGCGGAACTTGGCTGCTCAACTGCTATGTCCTATCGGTCAGTAGCCAGCATGTACTGCCGTACCATCGGCAACCAGAACCTTGAGACCTAGAATGGCTTTTGGTTTACAAGCTTTGCAGTTTATCCGGGAGTAGGATCCATGAACACGACCCAGGCCGCAACCGCCACTGCCAGGATGTCCCAGGCTGTTCTTCCGCGCGCGAGCGAAATCAACGCCGCAAACTTTGCCACGCCGCGGCGCGGCGGCTATGGCATGCCCTGCGCGAAGTGCAAGACCTATTATTCGGCTGATCTTGATTCATGCCCAGTGTGCAAGACGACTGAGCGCGTTTCGCCGATCCCGGCTGGAGCGGCTGCGGTTGAGGCCACTGAGCCAGAGTTAACCCCCGATGAGGCCGCACTGGAAGCCGAACGCGAGCGCTTTCTGCGCGAGTTCAAGTCGCAAGTGTATGCCTCGCATATGCAGATTAATACCGCTGCCAGCTTCCGCTGCAGCAAAGAGGAAAATCATCAGGGGGCATTCGAACCGGCCGCGGTATGTCAAGACTGCTACGACCAGGCGCGCGGCCAGATGGACCTGATGGAAGCCGCCCTGCACATGGATTTAAAAGAAGCGACGCAGATCGTATACGATGCCGTGTGGTCAGATCCTTCCGACCCGGGCAAGACCTACCAGAACGCCGCTCAGGCACTGCTCACCGAGTTACGGAACCGGGCTGGAATTTCCGCGGTCTTGGGCCCTCTGCAAGCCTTGCCCCATTAATTTTTGGATGCAGGGATCACTGCGCCTTGAGGGTGACCCATTTTCTCCCGGCGTACAGCCGATATCCGCCACCGTCTTCGACAATCTTTAGGGGCACAGGATGAGCCAGCCTGTCCTCAAGCTTTGCGCTCACGCTGAGCACATCATTGGCGCCAACGTCCATGACAAGAAATTTGTTAGCTTTTGAGAAGCCGAACCCATATTGTCCTGGTGCAAGCTCTGTTCCCTCGACATTCAATTTTACTTCTGTAATGAGGAATCCCTGATACTTGGCCTGAACATCAGCGGCATAGCCGGATGTATCCACAAGCCCCGCTAACACCAGCTTGCCATCGGAACTGCTGAATCCCACAGAATTGCGAAGCTGGACTGAGGCTGATTGCCCTCGAAAGAAGTAAGCTGTCGGGACAATGCGCTTCAGATCTTCTGCGCTGAGCACGCCCGCTTTGGGCGCTTGGGCCATCGTAACGGACGTGAGAAGAGCAAGTAGAAAACTTCCGAAGCACACAGCAAGTCGCGCAGTCATCGATAAATCCCCTCCTAAATTCTTGTGGCTACTACTTAGCTTCACCCGCCCATCTGAGAACTGAGAACTAGGAACTGAGAACTGGTTTTTAAAAACCACGGCTACCCTGCGGTTACCAGTTCAGACTGACGTTCACTCGCAACGAAATACTGAGCGGCCTGCGAAACAAAATCAGTTCTCAGTTTCTAGTTCCCAGTTCTCAGTCAACTACCGGATATCGCCATTACGGCTCAGCGGCAAAACTCAGCTTACCGAACGCGCTGGGCACATGAAAATTCGGCGTGGGCGTACGAGTCGGCTGCCATGCCATGTAGAAGCGCGGCTCTTTCGATCCCTCAATGCGATAAAAATTCGCCCGCCAAACCGCCGCGGGATGAAAATGCGCCGTGAGCGCTTTCATCGGAATTGCCAACTCTGTGGCCCAGCTATGCGATTCTTCGTTCAGCACGACCGAACGCTGCATGCCGCTTGTCAAGTCTGAGATGCCGCCTGGGAAAACGTCGAGATCAATCCACATGCCATTCGGACTGACCTCGAACTCTTTATAATAGCGCTCGCGCGAAGGATCGGGCTGCAAGAATGCCTCAGCCACGTCGCGATCCCAAAGATGATCGCGCCGGCCGGTCGCCTCAGCATCTTCGAAGACGTAAAGCTCCCGGTACCGGCACTCGTATCGCAGATACAGTGTGTCGCGCGACCACAGAGCGCGCACTTGCGTCTCTCGCTCAGGGTCGGGATTTTTTCCCTGCCAATCAGAGCAGAACGAAACTGGCTTGGCAGTTTGCCACTCCGCCGCGGGATGCGCCGCATCAAGCTTGATTGCATGAGAAACGTAGGGAGCGACTATTTCGGCGTCAGGGGCTGCACACGATATGGCCTGCCCGGTTTCGCTCATCATCAGCAGTGCCCCCAAAAGCAATGGGACGATAAGAAGCCGCCGAAGCACCGCACCAGCATAGCGCAGAAAATCAATTTGACAGCAATATCTGGATAGCTCAAGCAGGCAAGCCCGCATATCTTGGGATTCATGACAAGCAATGCGATACTCAATCTGACGGAAGTACCCGACATGAGCCACGCGAGCGAGATTCGGCAATGGGAAGCGGTCATGAGTCGCGACCCCAACCAGGATGGCCGTTTTGTTTTCGCGGTGTCTTCAACCGGCGTATACTGCCGGCCCTCATGCCCGTCGCGGCGTCCGCGGCGCGAGAACGTTACTTTTTTCCGCAAGCCCGATGAGGCCGAGAGAGCCGGCTATCGTGCCTGTTTACGCTGCCGCCCCCGGGCTATCAGCGGAAACGCGCAGATGGAAATGGTGAAGGCTGTCTGCCGCTACATCGAGCAGCATCTCGATGAGCCGGTCACCCTGGCTCGGTTGGGTGAGGCCTTCCGCCAGAGCCCCTTCCATTTGCAGCGCACGTTCAAAGCGGTCTTGGGAATTTCGCCCCGCGCCTATGCCGATTCCTGCCGCATGAATCAGCTCAAGCGCAACCTGCAGGCCGGTCATTCCGTAACCCGGGCGCTCTATGACGCGGGCTACAGTTCAAGCAGCCGTTTGTACGAGCGCACCGCGTCACAGCTTGGCATGACTCCGGATAAGTACCGCCGGGGGGCCATCGCCGCTCCAATTCGCTACACCTTCACTGATTCTCCGCTTGGGCGCATGCTCGTGGCAGCAACGGAAAAGGGAATCTGCGCGATCCAATTCGCGGTTTCTGATGAGGAACTGGATCAGGGGTTGAAGCATGAGTTCCCGTTTGCAATTCGCCGCCGGGATGACTCAGGCATGCGCGAGTGGAAAGAAGATCTGCTGCGCCACATGCGCGGCCAGAAACTAAACGCCAGCCTTCCGCTTGATATTCAGGCGACCGCCTTTCAGCGGCGAGTGTGGACGTATCTTCAGTCGATTCCGTTTGGCTCGACCAAGTCCTATAGCCAGGTGGCGAAGGCCATCGGACAGCCCACAGCAACACGAGCCGTCGCTCGGGCTTGCGCTACGAACCAGGTGGCTGTGGCAATTCCTTGTCATCGGGTAGTTCGCGAGGATGGCGGGATGGGCGGATATCGCTGGGGAATCGATCGCAAAAAAGCATTGCTCGAAATGGAACGAGCCTGATGTACCGATGGAGGGCGGGCGTCCTCGCCCGTCCCCCTACTTCTCCATGTATGTCTGTGGTTAAATTTCCTAGTGAAGATCACGATAGCCTGGATCGGTAAAACCAAAGAGCCCGCCATCCAGACCCTCACCGACGAGTACCTGAAACGATTGGGCCGCTATGCCAACGTCGAGGGCGTGGCATTGAAAGATGAGACCGCGTTGCTGAAGTTCTGCGGGCGTGGAGCTCGCCCGCACATGCTGGTGCTGCTGGATGGCAAAGGGAAGCAGCTTTCTTCAGAGGAGCTCGCGGGATGGTTGCATGATCACCAAGTGCGCAACGCCCTGCCATTGCTGTTCGCGATCGGCCCAGCGGATGGTTTCAGCGACGAAGCCCGGCATGCCTCAAAATTCGTCTTGTCATTAGGAAAGATGACACTGGCACATGAATTAGCTCGAGTGGTGCTGCTGGAACAGCTTTACCGTGCCTTCACCATTCTGAAAGGTCATCCTTACCATCTCGGGCACTGAGAAAAAATAGTGGTGTAGCTCGACGGTATGTTCTTACGAAATCCGACGCAGAGGGTTGCAGCCTAGATCGCCTCAAGCCCCGGAACATCGACTGCGATGGGTATCGTGATCTGTAACGATGTACCGCAGCCGTTGCTCTCGATCTTCAATTCCCCGCACAATTCCCGGATGCGCTCGCGCATACCGCTGAGCCCCACGCCCATACCTGTTCCGAGTTCGTTAAAGCGGCACAGCCGCTCCTGCGGGATGCCGCAACCGTTATCTTTGATTTCCACAATCACCTGCTCGGCATCGTGAAGAATTTGAATGTGCACGGCGGAGGCGTGGGAATGACGATGCACATTGGTCAGAGCTTCCTGCAACGCGCGGAAGAGCGCGATTTCAATCGTATCCGGTAATCGCTCCAAATCATCCGGCGCCTCCAGAGTCACAGCGATGCCGCTGCGCTGGCCAAAGCCCTCGACGTACCAGCGTGCCGCTGAGGCAAGGCCGGCTTCTTCCATCATGGGAGGATGAAGCAGGTAGGAAAGAGTCCGCACTTCGATGATGCATTGCTCCATTAAGTCTTCCGACTGCGACCACAATTTCTGATTAGCGGGCGCCTGCCGGAGCATTTCGATATTAAGTTTCAGAGCCGCCAGATACTGGCCAAAGCTGTCGTGCAGCTCGCGGGCGATACGGCGGCGCTCCAGGTCCTGCAGGCTAAGCACGTGCGCCGAGAGGCGGCGCAGCGCCGAGGTACGCTGCTCCACAAGAATCTCAAGTTCCTCCTTTGCTGAACGGAGCTGCGCTTCGCTCTCCCGAAGCGCCTGTTCGACTCGTTTCTGTTCGGTCACGTCGCGCACGAAGCTGCGCGTGTAAACAAGCTTTCCGCGCTCCCAGACGGGGTTGGAGCGGATTAGCACATCGCGAAGGGAGCCGTCTCTGCACTTGAGCTGGGCAGGAAAATCGTAAATCTCCTCACCGCGCATTAGCTTCTGCCAGAAACGGTCGAAGACATTCCTGTCCAAATAAAAATCCGCGAGATTGTGGTTGACGTATTCTTCGGCGGAATATCCCAGCAGCTTCAACACAGCCTTATTCGCCCAGAGAATCTTCTGATTAGCGCCGACCTGTTCCACGCCTTCCAAAGCGTTCTCAAGAAAATCTGCCAACTCCGCCTCACGGCGCTGAAGTGATCTCTGGATTAACTTGCGCTCGGCTCTTTCGGTTTCAAGCGCCTGCGCCTTCTGCTGGAGATAAGTAATATTGCGCAGGCGATCGGCCTCACTTGCCAGGGAGGTATAACTCTCACCGGGAATCACGCCGGAATGCTGTTCGCAAATCGCGCGAAAGGCCGCACTGTGCTCTTCGCGATGAAAGTCAGCCATCGGATATGCGCAGCGAAGAGAAAAAGCATGCGTTTGAGCTAAGTCGTTCCAGAGTTCCTCAAGGCGAATGGCAGCATCGCGCTTCCCTGCGGCCCACAACAGGGCGACCATCTCGCCAAAGACCGTAGCCCGAGCGCGATCCCCAGCAGCCGCTTTGGCCTGTTCTAACACGCCACCGATCACTGCGCGGAAACGCACCACATCCGGTATGCCATCGAGCATGAACAGGGAGAGAGTCTCAGCCGCATCCAGTGCGAAATAACGGCCCTTAAGCTCGCTGCTGGTAACATCGAGGCCGCGCTCCTTCAGTTTTCGGGCAATGCCTTCGCGATGAGTTTTTGTGGCCAGCACGATAGCGGCGTCACCGGCAGCTAGAGATACGCCGAAGAAACGGCTGATTGCATCCACCAGGAATTCGTCTTCGCTATAAAACTGGACGACATGTCCGTGATAATCGTGATCGTGCCACTGGGGGGGAGGCGCAAACGAAATGGCGGACTGTGGCGTCTCGATCGTACTCATCTGGGCCCCGGAGTCTCGCCTGGCCCTGAATGCTTCGCCCTTGGATCAGAGCCTCACATCACAGCGCGCGTCTTGGAAAGCGGCGTTTGAGGCTCAGAGCGTAGCTTCTGTCAGAGTCCAAGCTTGCGGCTACGTAGATTCTCGCAAGGCCTTGCGGGTTGGAGAATACAGTGATGTCTGTAGGGGTGGGCTAGAACAGCAGTTCTTGAAACGCGCGGATGCTAGGGTAGCGAACTGTGTGACGAATACTGCGGAAAGCCTGAAAAAAAATGGGGAGGTTTTCACCTCCCCTGTTCGGAGTGCCTTCTACTGCGAAACACTATTGCTGCTGTTCATCGAGCTCTACGCGATCTCCAAGGTGTACATCTTCAAGCGCGAACACGATCATGCCGGTGGCGGTTGTTGGGGTCGTACCGATTACCACGATTTCGCCGACCGCCCGTCGAGGATAATCCGAAACGTGGATAGTCGGTCCCTTCCCGCTCTGGGTGAACATGTGCGGCTCGATGTTCGGCTCACGCCTCTGGGTATCTTCCACCGTTGAAGCTTTGAAGGAAAGGGAATCGACAGGATCGTTCAGATCGGCGGTGTAGGAGCGCACGGCGCGGAAGTAATCGCCCACCTTGATTCCCTGGTTCGCACCCACGTTAATGTAAACCTTCTTGCCCGTTCCTAACTCCGAGTCAAAGTCTTTGCCCAGCACGATGCGGCCGTTGACTTTCCCGTTGGGCGGAGAAAAGCGATCGAAACGCAAAGGAGGATGGAACACGACTGGCTGCTTCTCAGCATAAGGTATAGCAATGTCACCGGGATCCACCGGCTCGCAACTGAACTCGATGTGGCCGACCGCCGACTTGCTTCGAGTGTCGACGATTCGCACCCGTGCCAGCTCGGCGTATGGCTGCCCCATGGCAGCGAGCATGGAGTGCTGGCCGGCAAATATCTCGTAACGGTTCGCGTCGCGAAGCTCACGAACAATCGTGTATTGCTGGCCGGCCTGATAGCCGTGTCCTGCCAAATAAATCAGATCGTTGTTGACGAATTTAGTGGTATTTGGGCTTTCGAGACCGCCGAGCACGAAATTTGAGTTAGGAAGGACCTGTTTGTTGACGAAACCGGCGCAGTACAAATCAGAACTCGTGGGAGTTTGCACGCGCTCAACTGGAAAGCTAACCGAAGTCGGTACCGTTCCCTCGGGCGTAGATTGATCGGCCGGTTTCGGGTCTGCCTGCTGGGCAACCGCCGCGGCCGTCATGCACAGCAGGAGCAACAGTCCTGTTTTCTTCATTTTACCTCCGGGAGCAAACCGCAATCGCAGGCTTTCTCCCTATTAAGGCTGGAAAATAAAGGCTTTCATCCGGAAGGTAACAACGGAGATGGGATGGGTCAAGGTTACGCTGGTGTTATTGTTGGCTACGCTAAAAAGTTTGTGGATAGGACAATTAGTAATATCGCGCCGACCTACTCAACGCGATGACAGGAACCCCAAGCTTTATTTCGCGCCTTATTCCACTGCGGCTGCCCCGGGTTTGCGTGCCTGTAACCGGGTCCGATGCAACTGACCTAGTGGACAAAGCGGAAGCCCTCGTTCGGGATAACACCTTTCTGGAGTTTAGGTTAGATTACCTTTCTCACCCTGCGCAAGCGCTTCCCAAGATCAAACGTTTTACCGAATACCATCCCCAGGTAGTTGTGATCGCGACCTGCCGGCGCCAGGCTAGCGGCGGCAAGTTTCGCGGGTCGCTCGCCTCCCAATTGGAGGTCCTTAGTAAGGCCGCCTCGGCAGGATGCCAGTTGCTCGACCTCGAGCTGCAAAGCGCCTCGAAATGCAAGCCGGAACAACTGCAGCGCCTTCGGAGCAAAGCGGCGTTAATTATTTCTTTTCACGACTTTCGCGCTACCAAGAACCTGGAAAAGACGCTCCATAAAATGGCTGCTTACCCTGCCGACTTCTACAAAATCGTAGGCACCGCGACCACGCTCTACGACAACGTAACAATGATGAAGTTCCTGGAAAAGCAAAGTGACAAATATTCGCTGATCGGGCTGTGCATGGGGGAACAGGGAATCATAAGCCGAGTGCTCGGAGTACGCGCGGGTAGCGTGTTCACGTTCGGAGCCATCAGCCCGGATGAAAAGACTGCTTCCGGCCAGGTCACTGCTCAGGATTTGCGCAGCACGTATCGAATCGAACAGGTGGATGCTGCAACCCGGGTGTACGGCGTCGCCGGCGATCCGGTTTCCCACTCGCTTTCTCCCGTGATCATGAACGCCGCGCTGCGGCGCGAAAATGTGAACGGAGTGTTTCTCGCCCTCCACGCCAAAACATTGAAGGACCTGCTGGCCTGCGTGAAAGACATTCCGATTCACGGTCTCTCTATCACCATGCCGCACAAAGAGACGATCATAAAATTTCTTGACAACACTGACTCGCACACCACCAAGATTGGCGCGTGCAATACCGTAGTGCGGGCGCAAGATGGAAAACTCTACGGGTTCAATACCGATAGCGCGGGCGTAGTGCGCCCGCTAGAGCAGCGCATCACGCTGGATAAATCAAAGATTCTCGTCTTAGGCGCGGGCGGGGCGGCGCGGGCGGCGGTCTACGGTCTGAAAGAGCGCGGGGCGGAGGTTTACATTTTGAATCGCAGCGCCGGCCCGGCGCAGAAATTGGCGAGGTCGGCACGCGCGCGTCTCCTCAAGCGCGCCGCCCTTAAAAAACAGACCTTCGATGTCATTATCAACGCCACACCCGTTGGCATGGGAAACACCCGCGAGTCTCCTTTGAATGAAGACGAAATACAGGCACGTTACGTGTTTGACATGATTTATGATCCGCCCGAGACTCGCCTAATCAGGCTGGCCAAAGCGCGCGGTGCGCAGGTGATTCCCGGGATCGAGATGTTCGTCCACCAAGCTGCCCGCCAGTTTGAAATCTGGACCGGTAAACCCGCCCCCTGGGATGACATGCTTCGCGTGGTCACACTAGCGCTTCAGGAGCGCGTGGCCAGGAATGCGGCAAAAGAGCAAAAGAAGAAATAGAGGTCGAAGCCGCACGTTAAAACGCCGATCATCTTCCCGTTTTTGTTCGGTCCTTCACCGGAATTACAAATTTCAGGCCCGACCAAACATCGCTGACGGCGCAGACCTTCACGTCCACCAGCCCGACATCGAGTCCAATCTGGCGCAGATCGTTCTCATTAAGATCGCTTGCCACTCCCGAACTTTTCTTCGGCCAACCCACCCACAGCATTCCCGACGGTGCGAGTTGTTTTGCAAATTGTGAAAACTGCTTTTTCAATTCAGCTTTGTCTTTCGTGAATATCATGGCTAAGTCGAGCCGGCCATCTTTCGTCAGTTCGCAGGAGCTGAGTGCATCGTCCAGCTCGGCTTTGACTTCCGCCGGAAGGTTGAGAAAGGCGGCGCGATAGTTCGGTTTGATCCCAAGCTTCTTCGGAAGCGGAGTACCGGAATAACCAGCCATGCTATTGTGCGGGTGCGTAGTAACCGCGACGGCTGCGAACCCGCAGGCCTTTGTGATTTTGCGCCAGGATTTCGATCGTGTGGTAGCGCCCGTCGGTGTGGAAGTCAGCGGGCTTGTAGGAAAGAGCATACTGGCTGCGAAGCTCATCTTGAATTTCGATGAAGGCGTTCGCCACGTCCGTGATCTGGAACGGAAAGAACGCGCGTCCGCCGGTAGCGTCGGCGATCCGCTCCAAGACTTTGTCGCCGCGAGCGCGCGCGCCGGTTATGTTGGTGCTAATGGTATAAACAATGACCTCAGCCCGTTGCGCCATGTCAATTGATTCTTCACGCGTCACGTGGCTCTGATTGTCATCGCCGTCACTGAGCAGAATAATAGCGCGCCGCGTCGGCCCGCCGCGCTGCGCTTTCAGCAGCTTGTCCCGGCAGGCGAAATATAAGGCATCGTACATCGCCGTGCCCCCGCCGGGCTTGAGGGCGCGCACGCCGCGGGAAAGCGCTTCCGTGTTGTCGGTGAAGTCCTGGGTGACTTCGGGAGTGACATCGAAACCGACCACGAATGCCCGATCGTATCTGGGCCGCACAGTCTGGTTCAGAAATTCGATGGCCGATTCTTGCTCAAATTTGAAGCGGTCACGCACCGAGTTGCTGGCGTCGACCAGAAGCCCCACCTGCAGCGGCAGATCGGTTTCATTGTGGAAGCTGCGGATCTCTGCCGCCGGCTTGCTATCATCAACCACATTGAAGTCGCTCTTCTTCAAATTCTTTACGTAGCGGCCGTGCTTGTCCGTGACCGTGAAAATCACGTTGACTTCATTGACCGGAACGCGAATGGTGGTGGCGGCATCCTCGTCCGCCGTTGGTCCGGATGACGTGCGCGAAGCCGCGCTGACATCCGCCGGTTTGGGCGCGACATTTGATTGCTCTTGCTGGGCAGAGTTGTCAGTCTTCGCCGGATCGGCCGCTGGCGGACTCTGCGGCTTCCTTTGCTCCCGCGTCGCCGAGGGGGCGGCAGGCAAATTATCCTGGGCCAGACCAGAACCGGGTGCTAAGCCGATGGTGGCGATGAGAAGAATGGAACTGCAGACCCTCATTTTGCTTCATTATAGCCTCACCCGCGCCCTTCGTAATGCTTCCTCTTGAAATCCGGGTGCTATACTCGGCCAAAAGCCCTCGAAAATGAAAATTGTTCTTCTCTCCAGCCGAAGACGAAGGAGAGGTGTCTTATGCAAAGGAACGATCAAGCATGAGCGCGGCCGCGCAGTTGGCAGGCAAAGAGCTTGTTCCCCGCCGCAGTCCGCGGCTCCCAGTTGCCATACCGGTTGACGTTACGGTGCTGCGCTCGGGCGTCCCCGACAGCATTCCCGGACGTTCGCTCGATCTTGGCGAAGGCGGGTTGGCGCTGATTTTGGCAGGGGAACTTCACGCCGGCGATCCAGTTGCCATTGAATTCCGTCTGCCCAATCTCAGCTCCGCAGTGCAAGCCAAGGCCGTGGTCCGGCACCAGGCTCAATTGCGCTGCGGTCTTGAGTTTCTCAGTTTATCGGACGAGCAACAGGCCATGATCCGCTACTGGACGGCGGCCACATCACTTCCGGCGACGGCGTGGCTTAGAACTCAAACTCCGGAGCCTAAACCGAAGACAGCGGATACTCCACACCCGTCACTCAGATCCCTTTCGGCGGCAGCAATCATCGTTGCGATCCTCGCCGCGACTCTTGGCTGGTGGCACTGGCGCCGCGCGTGGCAGCAGTTGGAATCGTCGATAACGTTTAAAGAACCGCTGGCCCAACTTGACCGGGCGTCGGTCGATAATCCGATTCGGCTCCCCGGTGAAGTGGTTAATCGACTCGTAGTGCATAAGGTCGAACCGGTTTATCCGCCACAAACGCCCGAGTCGCAGTTGGGAGGTGTAGTCGTACTGGAGACGGTTATCGCCACCGATGGCACCGTGGCCCATGTGCGTCCTATCAGCGGTTCCGCAGCGCTGACCGCCGCTGCTATCGATGCCGTGAAGTGGTGGCGCTTTCAGCCCTACCGCGTAAATGGCAGGCCGGTGCGCGTGGAAACCACCCTCGCCGTCGACTTTCATGCAACTGAGAACTGACAACTGCTAACTGAGAACTGCTGATTCGCAGACCAAACTGGAGAGCAGAAGCTGAAAGCGGAAACTGAAAGTCAAGACTGACATGGGCCGCATCCACGTCCTGCCTGAGCACGTCGCCAACAAAATCGCCGCCGGCGAAGTCGTGGAGCGTCCAGCTTCTGTAGTCAAGGAGCTTCTGGAAAACTCGCTCGATGCCGGATCAACGCGCATCCGCATCCAGGCGGAAGCCGGGGGCAAGAGGCTAATCCAGATCACTGATAATGGCTGTGGCATGACTCGCGATGACGCTCTGCTCGCCTTCGAGCGCCATGCTACTTCAAAAATCCAAAGCGCCGAAGACCTGCTCACCGTCGCCACACTGGGATTTCGCGGCGAAGCTTTGCCCTCGATCGCTTCAGTTTCGCGGCTGAAACTTGAAACTCGCGCCCTGGGAGAATCCTCTGGAACCATGGTTGAGATTAACGGCGGCAAGATTTTCCGCGTCGAAGAAGCTGGTCTGCCGGAGGGCACTGCGATCACGGTGCGCGATCTCTTTTTTAACACCCCTGCGCGAAAGAAATTCCTGAAAGCTGAATCGACCGAACTTTCCCACATCGCTTCGCTCGTCACTCACTACGCCCTGGCGCATCCCGATAAGCATTTCGAGCTGCACTCGGCCACCAATGCAATTCTGGTTGCGCCGCCGGTTGCCGATCGCGGGCAACGCGTTTATCAGGTCTTTGGAAAAGAGGTTCTCGATCAACTGATCCCGGTTGCTGCGCTGCAGCCGCTCGAGCGAATTGGCTTGCCGCAACCCCCACGTTGGAGGAGGGAAGAGCAAAAGGGTGACGCCGGCACTCTTTCTCTTAGTACAAGCCCCATCCGCGAAGATTTGGTCCAGGAGGAAGAAAAATCGTTTGGCGAGCTGCGCGCTCACGGCTTCGTTTCCAAACCCGAAATCCAAAAGCTCAATCGCAATTCCATTTACGTGTTTGTCAACGGACGCCTGATTCGCGATCGCCTCATCCAGCATGCCCTGACAGAAGCCTACCGCAACATTATTCCTCCCTCAGTATTCCCGGTAGTACTCCTTTTTCTGGAGTTGCCCAGCGCCGAGGTGGACGTCAACGTTCATCCCTCTAAAACCGAAGTCCGGTTTCGCCAGCAAACCGCCGTACACGACTTCGTGCGCGACTCAGTTCGCGCCGCTTTGATGAAAGCCCGCCCGGTGCCGCAGTTCACGAAAGAAATTGATGCCCACCCAACGGCCAGCCCGTCGCTCACGCCCGGAGCACGCGCCACCATGGTTGATATCGCCGCCTGGCGCTCCCTTTACGCTCCGGCCGCGCCTGCGGGATTCGCGCTGGAACCGCCGGTCTTGCCACCCGCCACCGAGCGCCTGCACTTTGGAAACGAAACTATCACCGTCGAGGCGAATGCCGCAGTGGCACTCGCCCGCATTCCAGCGCAGATGGTTCCTGGGGACGGCTGCACGCCTCCTTTGCCAATCGAACCGGAGCCGCCCAGTGATCTCGTGCCCTCGCTCGCGTCGCTAAAACCGCTAGGCCAGGTTCGCGAGTCGTTCATTCTTGCTGTTAATCATGAAGGGCTCTGGATCATCGACCAGCACGTGGCCCACGAGCGTGTGCTCTTTGAGCGCGTCCTCAAGCAGCGCGCCATGGAAGGGGTCGAAAGCCAGCGCCTGCTGATGCCGCTGATTGTTGAGCTAACGCCAGCGCAGCAAGCGGTGCTCACCGAAATTTCTGACGAGCTGGCTGCGAACGGATTTGAAGTCGAGCCTTTCGGAGCGTGCAGCATTGCCGTGAAGATCGCGCCCGCCGGAATCGAGGCTCCGCAGATTGAGCGCATGCTTCACGAATTGCTCGACCAACTTGCCCACGAAGAGCAGGCAATAAACATCGAGAAGATCCGCGTCCGCATTGCTGCATCCATCGCCTGTCACGCCGCCATCAAGGTCAACATGCCGCTCGAGCAGAACAAGATGGAATGGCTGATCGCAGAACTTGCCAAAACCGAATGCCCCATGTCCTGTCCACACGGAAGGCCGGTGGTTTTGCGCTACTCACTGAAGGATATTCAGAAGGCTTTTAAAAGAATCTGAACGAGCGAATTTCCTATCTGCCGCAATCTGTGCGGGAGCTTAACAAGGACATTTCGAACCGAAGAATGGGGTAATGGTGCGGTTTGATTGTCATCCTGAAGCAAGCGTCCTTTCCGCAGCGAAGGATCTGGGCGAGGCGCGCGAAGCGTCGCGTTCCTTGCTACGCAATAATCGCGCGTTTGGGTCGCGTCCCAACCTGCACCACTGGCAAGAAACGAAGCTCCTTAACTTCGATTCTCTCGTTCAAATAAATTAGACTCTACTCAGTTCTCACTTTCGTGACAAACCCGCTGCTCACAACCCGCATCTACACGAGTCACGAACTCGGACACTCGGTGCCCTGACGCTGGAACACCCCTCGGGGCATCGCCAGCAAACCACAATCGGCCGCAGGGACATCGTGAACGGAAACACGCTACAGCAAACGATCACGGCAAACACGCAACCGATGAGGCGCAAGGCCGATGCGGCGCAGCGATCGAATCGCCTCAAATCGGTGCTCCGTCTGCTCGGTCCCGGCCTGATTACTGGCGCAGCCAACGATGATCCCAGCGCCATCGGTACGTACGCCAAAGCAGGAGCGGCCTTCGGCTTTTCTACCCTTTGGATTGCGCCGGTAGTTTTCCCCATGATGGCCGCCAGCATGTTTCTGTGCTCCAAGCTGGGTATGGTCAGCGGAATGGGAATCGCGGGCGTTCTCCGCCGCTACTATTCACACCGGCTGCTCTATCCGGTTGTGATTTGCCTGGTGATTGCCAACATCATCGAAGCAGCTGCTGATCTCAGCGCCATCGCTGCATCCATTCGGTTGATAATCCCCGTGCCTCTAACGGCGATAATTCTCGGAGTGACAGGCCTGATCCTGGGACTGCAAACCTGGGGCTCCTATTCGCTGCTTCAGAAAATTTTCAAATGGCTGGCTCTGGCGCTGCTTTCCTACGTTGGAGCCGCCTTCCTGGCCAAGCCGGATCTCGCGGAGGTCGTTCGCGGGACATTCGTCCCTCATCTTCGTCTTGATAGCAGCCATCTTGCGATGTTGGTAGCGATTGTAGGAACGACCATGTCGCCATATCTTTTCTTTTGGCAGTCCAGCCAGAACGTGGAAGAAAAAACTGCCAATGGCTACCATCCCGAGAAGCGCGCGGGCGGGTCGAAAGAGGAACTCCGTTTTGCCGCCATGGATGCCAGCATTGGCATGCTGTTTTCCAGCCTCATGATGTATTTCATCATTCTGTGTACCGCGGCGACTCTATTTAAAGCCGGGCACCTCAGAGTTGACTCAGCTCAAGCCGCGGCGGAAGCATTGCGACCGCTGGCAGGCAAAGCCGCCAGCCTGTTGTTCGCAGCGGGAGTTGTTGGAGTGGGAATTCTGGCTGTGCCCGTGCTTACCACTGGCGCCGGCTATGCTCTGGCTGAAACCTTTGGCTGGCGGCATGGCCTGGCTCACAAGCCGGGACATGCTCCAGAGTTCTACGCCGTGATCGCGTTCTCGACTTGCGTCGCCGTGGCCATCGGATTCTCTGGCATCAACCCCATCAGCGCGCTATTCTTTGCCGCCATCATCATGGGTCTATTGGCGCCGCTGCTCCTGATCATCGTGATGTTAATCACCAACAATCGAAGAATAATGGGAGAGCGGGTGAACGGACGCGCCATCAACCTCTTCGGGTGGTTTACCACCGCCGTAGTCTCAGCCGCTAGCCTTGGTCTGATCTGGACTTGGCTCCGCTAAGGCGTTTTCGTTGATTAAGGCCACCGAAGAAGCAACGCCCGGCGGGCCCCGCCCGCCGACCTGCCCGAGCGCGGGTCACGCTTGGCAGTTTCTAAACTGCTACCGCGCTGATGGCCGGCTCGAAAGTCACCGAGTCGCCTCTTCTTGTGCTGCCCACCTTGGCGACTGACGCATAGGCCCCCACGCCGCCCTTGTTGTGCCTCACCGCAGTTTTCAGGATGCCAAGGTCCGGCGGTAAATCTCCCTGGGGCAGCGTTGTCATCACGCAGCGCGGACAAGGCCCGGTTACATTCAGGCAGAGCTGGCTGCCAATAGCCAGCGCACCATCGGCCCAGCCGTTCTCAATAAAATCTGCTCGTTTTGAAGCCGTCTGCAACACAACATTCGGCCGGAAGCGCCTCACTTCGAACCGTCCTTCGGGATAAGCCGCGCGCAGCACGTCAATAGTCGTTGTACTGAGAACGTGCACCACAGCAGCATCGAAGAACGTTCCCTCCGGTATGGGCTCATCGGTTACCGCGTCTTTGTGCGTCAGGCCTTCAATATTCGGCCAATACTCTTCCAGGCTGGGCTTCGCCGTACTGCGCGAAAGTGCCACTTCGCGTCCGAGTGCCCGCGATAGAGTTGCGTCAACATCGGCATCGTCGCTTCTTACCATTATGCCGTCAGGAAGCGTGATGCGGATGGGTGGAATCTCCTCCCCCACTCGCGGAGACTCTATGTACGCAGCACGAAAACTGAAAAGATTGGGCCACTTCTTCGGATTCTTGGCGCTAGCGACTTTGCCCGTCTCCACGTCCAGTACGGCATAAGCGCGATCTCCGAGCAGGCCGAACTTCGTGACCTCAGCCGCGTTCAGCTCTTCACCCATCATCGATTTCACGGGATATCGCCAGAGCGAAACCACTGAGCCGACTAATTGGGAAGATGACATAAGACTTCTCCTTTATAGCGGGGAAGTATACTCCGGTTTCGATAACGCAGAGATTGAAGACTGAAATGCCCCGCCAGCAAGGAGCAAGGCGGGGCACAGCCCATCACTCGCAATGATTGTCCGATTAGTGCGTATACGGCCCGGGGACGTTGGTGCCGTCTACACATCCGTTCTGGCCACTGGAATTGGGA
>WNEL01000381.1_pt1 | contig 17951 bp, 17 predicted proteins | sample 5399991 | NCBI WGS metagenome assembly WNEL01 (sample SAMN13153325, study PRJNA577476) | soil metagenome | isolation source: 20 cm grassland meadow soil pre-rain plot 2 | place: USA:California | collected 2015-09-08
CACCAGCAGAGTCGTGCGGGACGTTCCCCCACCCCCGCCCCCACTGCCCGAGTCCGCCTGCGCAGCGAGGCCCTGCGCGCCCAGGAGCGCTGCCACGAGCGCGATTCCGCCGCGCCCGATCATCGCCCGGCTCCGATCGTCTTCTCCACGCGCTGCGCGAACACGTGCGCGCCCGCCGGGGCCATCCTGGCCGGATCTCCCTTGATCTCGTAGCTGTCGGCGAGCACCGGCTTTCCGGTCGTCACGTCGAACAGCTCGGCGTTCAGGTACCAGACGAGGTTCGAGAGGTTCGTGATCGTGCCTTTGGCGACCCAGCGGGCGTCGAGTTGCCGCGCGACCGCCAATGCGCAGGGGTTGTCGCACGGGTTCGCGCCGGCCTCGGCCGCCACGGCCGCGGCAACGACACTCGAGTCAACCAACACGACGCGCTCGGATGCCGCCAGGGTCGCGAGGAGCTTGCTGGTGGCCGCGGCCACGATCGCCGTGTCGCCCGGCTGGAGCACGTTGGCGTGCTCGCCGTCGAACCGCAGGTTGACGACGGCGATCTTGGGCGCCTGTGCCGCGAGGCGCGACGGTAGAACAACGGTCGAGCAGAACAGCCAGACGAAAACCACACCACCTGCACGCACGCGAGCCTCCGGGTCGTGGGATCGAGCGAAGGAGTGTAATCTAGAGGTCCCGCGAGCGCGAGACCAATGACGACACGCCCCGTTGCAAACGATCAAACTGCGACCGTCGCCGCCGGCTTCCTGGGCTGGACGCTCGACGCATTCGACTTTTTCCTGGTCGTGATGACGCTGACGGCGATCGCGCGGGACTTCGGCAAGTCCGACGCGGCCGTCGCCCTCTCGATCACCATCACCCTCGCGTTCCGGCCCGTGGGCGCGTTGATCTTCGGGCTGCTCGCCGATCGCTACGGGCGCAAGATCCCGCTGATGGTCGATCTGGTGTTCTACTCGGTGATCGAGGTGCTGTCGGGCCTCGCGCCCAACTACACGACGTTCCTGGTGCTACGCGCCCTGTTCGGGATCGGCATGGGTGCGGAATGGGGCGTGGGCGCGTCGCTCGTCATGGAGAAGGTGCCCGCCCGGCTGCGCGGCGTGATGTCGGGCCTGCTGCAGCAGGGCTATGCCGCCGGCTACCTGCTGGCGGCCCTGTGCTACCTGCTCGTCTTCCCGCACTGGGGCTGGCGGCCGTTGTTCTTCATCGGGGGTCTGCCGGCGCTGCTCGCGCTGTTCGTGCGGGCACGGGTGCAGGAGTCCGCCGTGTGGCGCGAAACGCACCACGAGAACTGGAGCGGCCTGGGCCGCGCGATCGCGTCGAACTGGAAGCTGTTTCTCTATCTCACCGGCCTGATGGCGATGATGAACATGGTGTCGCACGGCACCCAGGACATGTATCCCACGTTCCTCGAGCGGGACTGGGGCTTCGGGCCCACGGCGCGCGCGGCGCTGACGGCGTTCTCGCAGGTGGGGGCCCTCACCGGCGGCGTGCTCTGCGGCCTCTACTCCGACCGCCTGGGCCGCCGCCGCACCATCGGGCTGGCGCTCGCCGGGGCGGTGCTCGCGATCCCTATCTGGGCGTTCGCGCCGGCCACGCCGCTGCTCGTCGTGGGCGCGTTCGTGATGCAGTTCTTCGTCCAGGGGGCCTGGGGCGTCATTCCCGCGCACATCAACGAGCTCTCGCCGGACGCCGTGCGAGGATTCCTACCGGGGTTCGCCTACCAGTGCGGCGTGGCGATCGCGAGCCAGATCCCGCACGTGCAAGCACTGTTCGCCACGCGCACGAGCTACGCACAGGCCATGGCGCTCTCGGCAGCGACAGTGTTCATCGTGGGCGCCGTGGTGGCCGCCCTGGGCCCGGAGCGCCGGGGAGTGGCGTTCGGGCGCGGGCCTTCATAGCGTACTAGGGACCATGACCACTTTCGTCAAACCCACCCAGGCATATCAGCAGGGTCAGCGCACGCTTCCGGGACGCTACTACACCGCTCCCGAGATCTGGGCCGAAGAGCAGGAGCGCATCTTCGCGCGGCGCTGGGTCGCGGTCGCCCGCTCGAGCGACCTCGCCCAGCCGGGAGACTACCGGGTCCCGCGTGTGGCGGGCGAGAGCGTGATCGTGGTGCGGGGCCAGGACGGCGCCCTGCGCGCTTTCTATAATGTGTGCCGCCATCGCGGCACCCGGCTGTGTGAGGCGGAGCGAGGGCGCTTGTCCGAGACGATCCAGTGCCCGTACCACGCCTGGACGTACACGCTCGACGGCACGCTGATCGGCGCCCCGCACATGAACGAAGTGGCGGGCTTCGACAAACGGGACTATCCACTCCAGAGCGTCGCGCTCGCCGAATGGGAAGGGTTTGTGTTCGTCAATCTGGCGGGCGCGCCGGAGCCGCTCGAGCGTGCGTTCGCGCCGCTCCTCGGCCGCTTCAGCCGCTTCAACCTCGGCCGACTGCGCTCGGGTCGCCGCATCGACTACGACGTGCACGCCAACTGGAAGCTCGTGTTTCAGAATTTCTCCGAGTGCCTCCACTGCCCCATCATCCATCCCGGACTCGCCAAGCTGACGCCGTATACCAGCGGTGAGAACGACCTGTTCGACGGACCGTACCTGGGCGGGTACATGGTCATCACGGCTCCCGGTGGCAGTCTCACGATGAGCGGTCGCGCGTGCGGTCCGGCCGTGGGAGACCTGCCGCCGGAAGACCAGAACCGGGTCTACTTCTACACGATTTTTCCCAACCTGCTGCTGTCACTGCACCCCGACTACGTCATGTTCCACACCCTGTGGCCGCAGGGACCCGACCGCACCCACATCACATGCGAATGGCTGTTCCACCCGGATGCCTTCGGTCAGCCGGGGTTCGATCCCGACGACGCGGTCCGGTTCTGGGATGAGACCAACCGCCAGGATTGGCACATCTGCGAGCTGGGCCACGCGGGGATCGCGTCCCGGGCCTATCAGCCGGGCCCGTACTCGCCGCGGGAGGGCATCTCGGCCGCGTGGGATCGGGAGTTCTTGAGGGCGATCGGACACACGCGCTGAGTTTTCACCCAGCCGCTACTTCCCGAACGGCAACCGCATCAGCGCCACCCTGCCGTTGCTGATCACGACCTGCACGTCCTCCACGGCCGTGATGTCGTCGAGCGGGTTCCCGCCGATCACGATCAGGTCGGCCTCGAGGCCCTCCTGCAGCGACCCCGTACGCCGCTCGATGCCGAGGAGCTCGGCCGCGACAGTCGTGGCCGACTGGATCGCCTCGAGCGGCGTCAGCCCGAGCTCGACGAGCCGCGCGATTTCGTGGGAGATGCGGACTACGCTCGCCGGCCCGTACTGGGTGTCGCCGCCGGCGACGATTTTGACGCCCATCTGGTGGGCGTGCTGGACCGCGCGGCGGATGTAAGGCAGCATCGCCCGGCCGCGGATCCGGAGCGTCGGGTTGTCGTAGTCGCCGCCCGGCTCCGCGAGGTCCACCACGGTCGAGTAGGTCGGGACGAAGTACGTGCCGCGCTGTTTCATGAGGGCGAGCGTCGAATCCGAAAGGTACGTGCCGTGCTCGATGCTCCGCACGCCGGCGCGTACTGCCGCGCGGGCGCCTTCATCGCCGTGGGCATGGCACATCACCGGTATACCCTTCGCCGCCGCGGCCTCCACGATGACCCGCAGCTGCGCCTCCGTGTACACCTGCTTGCGGGGGTCCTGATCGGGCTCACCGGCGCGCTCCGTCGCGCGCGTCTTGATCACGTCCACGCCGTGGTCGAGGTTCACGCGCACCAGCAGGCGGAGCGCGTCGGGTGTATTGACGCCGCCCGCCAGCTCCGCGAGTCGCGGGTCGGCGAGGATGTCGTCACCCAGGTCGGGCGTGACGAACAGGCCGGCCGCCAGGACTTCCGGGCCCGGAAGGACGCCACCCCGCACCAGCTCGCGCAGGCCCACGTCCTGGAAAAAGTCGGTGCTCGCACTCCGAACCGTCGTGACTCCCGACTCGAGAGCGCGGCGCGCCGCGGCGCGGTCGCTCATGTGGGTATGGGCATCGATCAGGCCCGGCAGCACGAACCGGCCTTGCAGGTCGATGACCAGGGCGTCCGCCGGAGGCGTCACCGGCCCCCGCGTGATGCGTGCGATCTTTCCCCCGGACAGCACCAGGGTCACATCTGCGATCGGCTTCGGCGAGCGGCCGTCGATCACGTTGGCGTGCGTGAGGACGACTGGAGCCTGCGTCGCGAGCAGGACGGCGAGGGCAAACACGCTACTTCTTCCTCAGGTAGGCGTCGGTCTTGTTGAGCCAGTCCGCGCGCGGCGGGTAGAAGATGTCCACATCGAGGGTGTCCTCCAGCGCATGGGCCTCGTGCGGCACGTTGCCCGGCAGGTGCAGCACCTCGCCCGCGCGCACGACGATCTCCTCGGCGCCGTCGTCCCCGACCAAGAACCGCAACGCGCCTTCCAGGATGTAGGTGAACTGCTCATTCTGATGGGAATGCTTGGGGACGACGCAGCCCTTCTTGAGATAGACATGCGCCAGCATCACCTGGTCGCCGGTGATCACGCGGCGCGACAGCCGCTCGTGTAGCTCCTCGCGGGGGACCTCGTCCCAGCGATACCACGTTGTTGCCCGTTTGCCGTTCACGCGACACGCTCCGAGGGAGTCAGCGACAACGCTACCGCGCCGCCGATGTCGCGTCAAAACCGGATAGCGGCCACGGCGTGAACCTCACATGTTGAGACCATGGACCTGAAGACTGTTCCCTGGACGGACGTGTTCGCAGAGCTCGACGAACGCGGCTCGGCGCGCATCGAGAGCGTTCTCACGGCGGACGAGTCCCGCGCGATCGCCGATCTATACGACGACGACAGCCGGTTCCGCAGTCACGTGGTCATGGCGCGGCATGGGTTCGGGCGCGGCGAATACAAGTACTTCCGATACCCGTTACCCGACATCCTCGCCGAGCTGCGCACCGCGTTGTACGCGCGCCTCGCTCCGCAGGCGAACAAGTGGAACGAGGCGATGGGGATCGAGGTCCGGTATCCCGAGGAACATGCTGCGTTCCTCGAGCGCTGCCACCGGGCCGGCCAGACACGACCCACGCCGCTGCTCCTCCGGTATTCGAAGGGCGACTACAACTGCCTGCATCAAGATCTCTATGGCGAGCACGTCTTCCCGTTACAGGTCGCCTTCCTCCTGGCAGAGCCGGGCGTCGACTTTACGGGCGGCGAGTTCGTGCTCACCGAGCAGCGTCCGCGGATGCAGTCGCGGGTCGACGTGGTGCCCCTGCGCCGCGGGGACGGAGTGATCTTCGCAGTGCATCACCGCCCGGTACGTGGCGCGCGAGGTGTCTATCGCGTGAAGCTGCGGCACGGCGTGAGCCGCCTGCAGTCCGGGCGACGCCATACCGTAGGCGTCATCTTTCATGACGCCGCGTGAAGCGTTGCTGAAGCGACTCCACCGCGCGTGGGAGGCCTTCCACGAGTCGTATGCCGGTCTGTCGGACCCGGACCTTCTGAAGGCGGGCGTCACGGGCACCTGGTCGGTCAAGGACATCATCGCGCACGTCACCTGGTGGGAGGAGGAGGCGTTGACCCATCTGCCGGTGATCCTGGCCGGCGGCCGGCCCCCGCGATACTCGGTCACGTACGGCGGGATCGACGCCTTCAACGCGAGAATGACGGAGCTGAGAAAGGATCTTTCGCTCAGCGAGGTTCTGCGGCAGCGGGACCTTGTTCACGGCCGTCTCGTCGCCCTCCTCGAAACCGCGCCCGAGCCCGCGCTCGCCGGCCAAACGCGCTTTCGCCGCCGGCTGCGGCTCGACACCTACGGTCATTACCCGAAGCACACGCGGGTGATACGCGCCTGGCGTGAGCGGCGTCTTGCCTGATCCTCCGTCGGACTAGTACCTTCGCGACTTGCGGGAGGCCCTTAGACCGCCTCTGACGGAGGCAACGCATGTCGCTCGCCGAGTGGTTGATCCCCGAGTTCGATGCTGAGATGGCGGCCACGCGCCGCGTGCTCGAGCGCGTCCCTGACGGTAAGACCGGCTGGAAGCCGCACCCCAAGTCCATGACGCTCGGCCGGCTCGCGACACTGCTCGCCGAGCTCCCGGGCTGGGCCGTGAACGCGCTGACCACGGACGAGCTCGACATCATGCCGCCGGGTGGGCCCCCGCCCAAATTCGAAGCGCTCGGCAGCGCGAAGCAGATTCTCGAACTGTTCGATCGCAACGTGAAGGCGGCGCGCGCCGCCCTCGCCAAGACCAGCGATGCGACGTTCAAGCAGCCGTGGGCGTTCAAGTTCGGCGGCCGGACGGTGGACACGAGCCCCAAGTACACCGTGTACCGGCGCACCGTGATCAATCACCTGGCGCACCATCGCGGCCAGCTCACCGTATATCTGCGCCTCAACGACGCCGCGGTGCCCGCGGTCTATGGTCCCACCGCAGACGAGCCCAACTTCTAGGGGTTTCGCGCGGTTCCTTCCGGCGCTGCGGCTCGACACGATTCGCGGCAAGCTGCTGGTGTTCGCGCTGCTCGCCACGCTCATCCCCTCCTTCACGACGAGCTGGATCTCCTATCTAGAGAACCGGCGCTCGCTCACGGCCAAGATCACGGGGGAGCTGCAGAGTGTGAGCGCGCAGACCGCGCGCGAGCTGGACCTGTGGATCAAGGAGCGGCTGTACGAGCTGCGCGTGTTCGCGAGCTCGTACGAGGTGTCGGAGAATGTCGACCGACTTCCCCGCGCGGGCGGCGAGCGCGCGCACCGCCGGCTCACCGACTATCTCCGCGCGGTGCAGGAGCGCTTCACCGACTATCAGGAGCTCCTCGTGGTGAGCCCGGGTGGACAGGAGCTGGCGAGCACCGCGCCGCAACCGACCACTGTACATCTGCCCGCCGGCTGGGCGAACGCGATTCGCCGCGACAACGCCGTCGTGGGTGAAGCGTACTGGGACTCGGCCCTCGTCAAGGGCGCGATCGTCTTCGCCGTGCCGATCTACCAGACCGGTGGGCGATTCCTGGGCGCCCTGACCGTGAAGCTCGACATGGGCGCGGTGCATCGGCTGTTGCGACGCTTCGCCGGGGGCGAGGCGAGTCGGGTGTATCTCGTCACGACTGCGGGCCGGCAGATTGTGGGCTCCCCTGCCGGCTCGACGGATCTGCTGCGCCTTGCCGGCGACGCCCCCATCGTGCGCCGCCTGCTCGAGCGGGAAGGCGCCGCCGCGGCCGGGCGTGGCGTCGACGGCACCCAGGTCGTGGCGGTCCTCAAGCGCGTGCCGCAGCTCGACTGGGCCGTGTTGGCGGAAACGCCCGCGGCCGACGCGTATCGCCAGGTGACCCGCCTGCGGAACGTGACCGCGCTGGTCCTGGCGGCGCTGCTCGTGGTGGTCGGCCTCCTCGCCTACCTCCTGGCGCTACTGATCACGCGGCCGCTCGATCGCCTGACGCGGGGCGCTGCCAGGGTGGCCGGAGGAGACCTCGAGGTGCAGTTGCCCGTCGCGGGCGGGGGAGAGCTCCGCTACGTCACCGAGGTGTTCAACGACATGGTGGCGCGGCTGCAGGAGAGCCGGCGCGAGCTCGAGCGCCTCTCGATCACGGACGATCTCACGGGTCTGTATAACCGGCGTTATCTCATGGAAGCCCTCGCCAACGAGGTGCGCCGCTCGCGTCGCCTCGCGCACCCCTGCGCACTGCTGATGGGCGACGTCGATCACTTCAAGGAGTACAACGACGCCTACGGCCATCTGGCCGGCGATGAGGCGCTGGCACGCGTCGCGGCGATCTTCCGGGAAGCGACCCGGGACGTGGACACTGCCGCGCGATACGGGGGCGAGGAGTTCGTGGTGTTGCTGGCCGAGACGGAGGCGGCCGGGGCGATCGAAACGGCGCATCGTATCCGCGCCCGCCTTGCCCGCGAGGACAAGACGAAGGGGAAGCTCAGCGTCAGCTTCGGCGTAGCCCAGTTTCCCGAGGACGGCGACACGCCCGAGGCCCTGCTCGCCCGCGCGGACGCGGCGCTGTATCGTGCGAAGCGCGAGGGCCGGGACCGCGTGCTGCGCGCCCCGCCTGCCCCCTAGCGGTCGCTGGCCTCCCGCTCCCGCCGCTCACGCCGCCCGAGGAGACCGAGAAACATCCAGCCGCCCCTGCCGCTGTCGGCGGTAATCCGCACCCACTGCTCCACGTACGAATAGCCGAGCAGATCGGCACCCTGGTCGACCGTGAAGAGGATCTTGAATCCCGCGCCGGGACCGTCGCGCACGTTGCCGCGGCTAGAGGCCTGCAGTTTCACCGGAACGGCGAAGGCCACTTCCCCCGGGCGGAGTGGAGCTCGATCCGCGATCCCACTCCGGTTCCGACCGATGCCCGCCACGCTCTTGGCCTGGTTCGCAAGGTACAGCGCGCCGCCGTAGTTCTGTTTCCCGAATACGGCACTGGCCTGCTGGAGCAATGCGCTCGCCTGCGCGAGGTCCACGCCGCCCTCCGCCTCCGCGCCCGGCGCGGCGCGCAGACTCTGTATGGCGATCTCCGCTTCGGCCATCGCGGACGCAGCCTCCGCGCGACTCGCGATCGTCTGAAGCTTCGCCATGGTGCGCACGACCTCCTGACGCGCCTCGTCGAGCCGGGCCTGGAGATCTTCCAGCTGCGCGTCCCGTTCCACGAGCCGTAGCTCGAGCCGCGCGACTCGCTGCTCGAGCGCACTGTCACGGGCCGCGGCCCTTGATCCGCCGCCACCTCCACCGGCGCTATCGCGGGCGGTCTGGGGCGTCACAGGAGTCGTCTTGCACGCGCCGGCCACGAGTGCCACTGCAACCCCCGCCAGCAGCAACCTGCATCGCGCGCTCATCCGGCCGCCTCGTGCGTGTCGGCCTGCTGCTGCATCGGCTCATGCGGCTGGGCGCTTACCCAGACGCCGGGATGCGGGATGGTCACGATGAAGCCATCCGTCACCCGCAGGGGATGCGCCTGATACGCGACGAAGGCGTCGCGCCATTTGACGGGCAGCTCGCGGGCGTCGCGCAGCGGCAGGGCAATCGCGCTCCCGACCCGGCCGACCACGCTGTTCTCCACGACGTCGGTGAGGGGTCGGCCGCCCGGCTCGCGCAGCTTGGAGAGCGCGACGTATCGCGCGGCGGAATCACCCGCCGCGATGATCGCGGTCGAGTAGTACAGCAGGTTTGCCTCGAGGTGCTCGAGCAGCCGGCCACGCGTGCCCGAGGAGGGAGAGCCCGCCTCGTCGCCGGCGAGCATGCGCTCCAGGTCGGGCACCAGGCTGCGGTCGAGCAGGGTGCGGCGGAACAGGTAGCCGAAGCGTCGCACCACGTCGGGCGTCGCGACATTCGGCAGGCGGAACGGGACGAGGAGCACGGGGCGTGCGCGCGGGCTCCGCACCACCACCTTGAAGCGTTCGAGCGGCTCGAAGAAGTGGAAGGTCACCAGGCGGTCGCGCGTGGTATTGCGCACGTGGCGCACCGCGCCCGTCGCGGGCGCATCGGCCGGCGCATCCACCACGCCGAGCGGGCGGCGGCGCAGCGCGTGACTCATGCGCTCTGTGCGGTCACGCATCATCTGGACCGTCTCGGCCGCCACGGCCTCGAGCTCCGGCTCGGCGAGCGTCCGGGGATCGAGCTGCAGTTCCGGCCGGATCGTGGTGATCAGATCCCCGAGCATCGACGTGCCCACCATCCGGGCGAGGATCTGCAGCGGACGCTCGCGCCCGTCCGCCTCGCGCCGCCAGCGATCGTCCAGCACCGCGAGCTTCGCCTCGTCCCCGGGCGTGAGGGTCACGCTGTACAGCAACTCGCCCCACAGCACCCCCAGCGACTGCCAGTACTCTTCCACTTCGATCAGCGCCCCGTAGCTCATGGCGCCGGGACCGTCGCTGGCCGCGCCCAAAACGTCCGCTACCGGCGCGCCGGCGGCAGGAGCGAACGCGACGAGCCGCTGGAAGTACAAGACATGGCCCGGCACCTCGGGCTGCTCTGCTCCACCGGGAGGCGGCGTCGCGGCACGCGGGAGCTCGCGGGGCGGTCGTTCCCCCGCAGGACCGACGGTGGGCGGCAATTGGCTTGGCGCGGCCAGCGGCGTCGGCTCCTCGCCCAACGTCGTCGTCGTCAGCTCGATGGGATCCTCGCTCCGCAGGCCCACCCGCAGCCGCAGCGTCGGCGTGTCGCGCCGCGGGATCGCGACGACGCCGTCCGCGTCGCTCACCCAATGGCCTTCGGCGTTGCTGGCCTTATCGAGCACGGTCACGGGCACGCCCTGCGCGGGCTTGCCCGTGTCCTGATGCACGATCCGAAACAGCCAAACCTTGGTCGCCATTTGAGGGGCACCAATATGTGAAACGGAGGGGACGGCGTACAACGACGGGTGTTACGTTGCGAGTAAAGCGTTGCCGGATAGTGCGTTACCAGCCGAGGACGCTACCGAAGATCGAACATGAAATGGTGCATGTAGTCGATCGTCGACTGCTGCTCCCGGACCTGGAAGGCGAGCACGTCCCCGATCGTGATCACGCCTGAAAGACCCTGTGCTCCCACGACCGGGAGGTGGCGAATGCGCTTGGCGGTCATCATCGCGGCGCACTCATCGACGGACGTTTCCGGCGCGCACGCGGTCACCGGGGCGGTCATGACCTCCGCGACTTTGGTCGCGTCCGGATCGCGTTGCTGCGCGACCACGCGCCGCAGAATGTCCCGCTCGGTGAAGATGCCCGCGAGACGCCCGCCCTCGATCACCACGAGGCCCCCGATGCCGCGCTCGTTCATCAACTGTGCGGCACGCAGCACCGTTTCCTGCGGCGTGACGGAGATGATCGCGCTGCCCTTCCTGCTGAGGATGTCCTGAACCGCCGGCACGGCTCCATACTATCGCGCTGCGCCGGCGAGCGCCACCTTACCGCGATGCGCTCGAGCTCGGTGATCACGATTGTGATTCCCAACGCCCTGCGGTGTGATTGGAAAGGGAAAGCCCGGTGGGAGGCCGGTGGAAGGGTGAGAAACCGACCATATAATAGAAAGCCCATCTAGCGGAGGTGGCTCTATGGCGCGGACGCGGGTGTGCCCGATCAATGCGTTGCTGGGCGTGAATACGGCACACAGCTGAGACGCCCGTCGCGCGGGCGCCACAATCGGCGCGCGCGGCGCCCTGTGACGCGGCGCTCGGTTCGCGAGGTATCGGGAGTACAAGGGCCCTCCGACCGAGCGAGGTGTGGCATGTCGAGCCGCGTCGTCTCTCTCTCCGTTGCGATGTTCACCGCCGCCGAAATTGCCGCGGCGCAAGTCATCCCGATTCAGACCGTTCCCCTCGTTCCGGCAGACCAGTTCGACATTTTCCCATCGCTCGGGCTCGCCATGGGCGGCGTGTCGATCGCCCTCGCGGACACGTTGCACGATCCCTTCGTCAACCCGGCGACGGGCGCCAGACTCCGCACCGCCCATCTCCTCGGATCTCCGACGTTCTACGGCGTCTCGGACGACGCGGGCGCGGGCCGCACATTGCCGCTCGCGCTGTTCACGGCCGCCCGGACGTGGTTTGGCGGCCTGGCGCTGGCGGTCCAGCAGCTCGATGCGGGACGGCGTACCCCGAAGTTCGACGGTGTCGTGCAACCCTTAGCTGAGACAAGCGGCCAGCTCGCCCCGAGCGCGGCCGATCTGCGCCCCGAACCGCAGACCCACGGCAACGCGCTCGCGTTCGCCACGCTGGGCACGACGCTGCCGGGGTCCGGGCTATCGTTGGGCGCCAGCATCCGCTGGGCGAAGCTGCGGGCCATCGACGGGGTCGACATGCTCTACCCCGGCAGCACGCGGGTCGAGCAGTTCGGCGAAACGAGCGAGCTGAGGTTCGGGCTCCTGAAGGAATGGCTGAACGGCCAGTCGCTCGACGCCATCGTCGTTTATGACCGGTTCCGCATGACGCACGACGTGACCTTCCTGGACACGTTCTGGGATCCGGGCAGCCAGCGGCTGCTTCAGACTGCGCGGGTCGAGCGCAACCGCGACGTCACCGACCGCTGGGGCGTGCAGGTCAAGTACGGGCACCCGCTGGCGGGGAGATGGCGCATCGGTTGGCTGGCGACCGCGAATCGCGTGTCGCAACCGAACGTTCCCAACGACGACGTGCTGAGCATTCCGCGCAACCCGGGACACGTCAACGCTTACGAGCTCGGCGCCGGCGTGTCGCGCACATACGGTTCGTCGCTGTTCGGGATGGACCTCGTCTATCAGCCGGCCTGGAGCACGACGTCGGACACGGCATTCGAAAACGACTTCCGCTTCTCGAACGCCGTCTTCCGCATGGGGGTGAGCCATGACGTGCTGCCCGTCCGGCTCGAGAAGACGCTCGCACTCCAGCTCGGACTGATGGTTCGCGCAGTTCATTACAATCTCTCGCAGCAGGACCTGGTCGCCGCTACGTCGCAGCGTCTCGAAGAATCGTGGCTCGAATGGACTCCGACGTGGGGCGTGAGCCTCCGCTTCGCGGATCTCGAGCTGCGCTACCGCGGGCTAGTGACACACGGGACGGATCGCATGATCCCGCAGGCGCCGCAGGGCTTCGTGGCGCTCGACCAACGACCGAACGGCATCTTCCCGTTCCCGGGCCCGGCGACCCAGATGGCGCTCGAAGGCGTTCACGTGGTCACCCATCAAGTCTCCATCTCCGTCCCGCTGAAGTGAGCCGCGTCACGGGAGGCGCACGATCATGACACGACTCGTACGAACGACCTATCTCGGATTGCTCGTGCTCGCGTCGGGCTGCGAGGGGTGGAAGACGCCCGGCGATCCGCCGCCGTCTCTCGACGCCGAATTGCGGCAGCGCCTCGGGGGACAGTATGGCGTGGTGCCGATCGCCGCGCCTCCCACGCAGCCGCCCGCGCTCGTCACCCTCGGGCAGGCCCTCATGTTCGACAAGGTCCTGAGCGGCAACCGCGACGTCGCCTGCGCCACGTGTCACACCATGGCGGCGCACGCGACCGACGGCATCACGATTTCGATCGGGACAGGCGGGACCGGAACAGGGGCGTCGCGGACCCTCGGGCCCGGACGGCAGTTCGTTCCGCGCAACGCACCGACGCTACTCAACACCGGGCTGGGCGCGTTCTACCTGTTCCTGGACGGTCGCGTGTCCGGCGTGGGAGCGGGCTTCTTCAACACACCTGCCGGCGCCGCCCTCCCGCCCGGCCTGCCGAGCGCGCTCGCCGCGCAGGCGATGTTCCCCGTGATGAGCCGCGAGGAGATGCGCGGCAACCGCGGGGACCGCGACCGCTTCGGGAATCCGAACGAGCTGGCGGACTTCGACGACACGGCCTTCGTCGGCGTGTGGCAGGCGATCATGCGCCGCCTGCTCGCCATCCCGGAGTACGTGTCACTGTTCAACGCCGCATTTCCGGGCACCCCGACCAGCGCGCTGGGCTTCCAGCACGCCGCCACCGCCATCGCGGCGTTCCAGACCCAGTCGCTCACCAAGCTCGACTCGCCGTTCGACCGCTACCTGGCCCACGACGACGCCGCCCTGACCGCGGAGCAGAAGCGCGGGGCGCTGCTCTTCTTCAGCGACAAAGCGCGCTGCGGCAGCTGTCATTCGGGGCCCTTGCTCGGCGGGAACGGGTTCGCCAATGCCGGCGTGCCGCAGCTCGGCCCCGGGACGGGGAGCGGCGCGCCGCTCGACTTCGGTCGCGGCGCGCTCTTCAACCAGGAGTTCTATCGTTTCGCGTTCCGCGTCACGCCGCTGCGCAACGTGGAGCTGACGGCGCCGTATATGCACGACGGAGCGTTTGCGACGCTCGAGGCCGTCCTGCACCACTACAACGACGTGCAGCGCACCCTGCGGGAGTACGATCCTTCCGGGCTCCCCGCCGCGCTCCAGCTGATGTATCACGGCGACGGCGCCACGATCACCGCGATGCTGGCAACGCTCGACGGTCGCCTGGGACAGACCCTCGGCCTGAACGATCAGGAGATCGGCGAGCTGGTGGCGTTCCTCGAGTCGCTGACCGATCCGTCGGCCCGGGATCTGTCCGCGCTGGTTCCCGCCCGGGTGCCGAGCGGGCTTCCGGTGGGTGAGTGATCTAGGGGAGCGCGGGCCCCACCACCCATTTCACGAGCCTGCCGGCCTCGAGCGGCGTGTCGGGTTCGACCTGATTGACGAGTGCCAGGGTCGCGGCGGACGCGGGCGACGGCCGCTCGCGGGTCAATGCCGCGATCGTCATGCGCTTGCTCAGGGTCACGATGTCCACCCGTTGCGGCTGCACGTTGAGGATCGCGGGGTCCGTGAGCCGCCCGAAGCTCAGGAGCGCTCCCTCGGCGGCGCCCCTATACGCCGGCCAGCGCGCGTCACTGGCGTACGCGATCAGGCGATACACCGCCCGGTCGTATTCCACGCACACGAGCGAGCCACGCAACGTGCCGCTCTCGGTGACGGCCGAGAACGGCGCGCTCACCGCGGGAAGGCCGCCCACGGTGATGCGGGAGGGATAGCTACCGGACACGCTCTTCTGCGTGAGAAACGCCTGGGCGGCGGCGTCCGCGGTGGGTTGCTTCGCCAGCGACAGCTCGATGACCGCGTCCTTCTCCTGGCTCAGGGCGCTCACGGCCTGCTTGCCGTTACTCGTCGTCCAGCCCTCGGGAAACGTCATGTGGAACCGCAGGTCGGGGTGATAGAACTGGCTCCCCTTGAAGTACCCCTCCCGTGGATTGGTGCCGAACACGAGACCGTCGAGGCGCTGCAGGTAGCTGTCCCGATTGACCGTCGTGCCGGCGGAGTCTCGCGGCAGCGCGGCGATCTCCTGCTCGATCCGCTCGCGCCGGTTCTCGGGGTTGGGGTGCGTCGCGAGCCATTCCGGGACCCGACCGCCGGCTTGCGCCTGGCTCACGCGCGTGAGCATCTCGAACACGTGGGGCATCTCGCGGGGATCGTAGGCGGCGCGCCGCATGTACCGCAGGCCGAGGTGGTCGGCCTGGCTCTCGTCGTCGCGGGAGAACTTGAGAAACAGCACTCCCAGCCCCGCGCTCGCGACGCCCGCGTAGCGCCCGAACTCGGGGCTCGCGATCGACCCGACGGCGAGCCCGATCTGCGCGAGCTGCTGCTTGCTCATCTGGCTGGCGGAATGCCGCGCCGTGACGTGTCCGATCTCGTGGCCCACCACGCCGGCGAGCTCGGCCTCCGAGTTCAGGTGCGCCAGGATGCCGCGGGTCACGTAGATGAAGCCGCCAGGAAGTGCGAACGCGTTCACCACGGGGTCGTCCACGACGCGGAACGTCCACGGCAGATTGGGCCGCTCGGACGTCGCGGCCAGCCGCGCGCCGAACTGTTGGATCCAGCGCTGCATCCCCGAGTCGGCGTAGAGCCCCATCGAGGCCGCGACGTCCCTGTCGTATTCGCGCCCCAGGGAGATTTCCCGCGATTCGCTGATGAGGCTGAGCTGCCGGCCCCCGGTGGCGGGGTTCACCGCACAGCCCGCCGCCGCGGCACCCAAGAGGAGCGCGAGGCGTCTGGAGCGGACCATGCGCGGTAAGATACACACCGTATCATGCCGTAGCGTCCGCGCAGCAACAGCAACGTCGTCCATGAGGCAGCGCGCGCTGGCCTGTTTGTTGCGCCATGGCGACAAGAACTATGCCAGGATCACCATGCTCGGCACGCGGCTGCCCGTCGTTCTGATCGCAGGCGCTCCCCGGACCTCGCTGGCCGGCGCGCTCGGTGAGCATCGCTACACGATCGCGCAAGCGCACACGGGCACGCGCGCGCTCGAGTGGGCGCGTGACCTCCATCCCGACGTCATCGTCCTCGAGGCCGACCTCCCCGACATCTCCGGGATCGAGGTGTGCCGGCGACTCCGCGCCGACTCGCAGGTCAGCTCGAGCGTCCCCATCCTGCTGCTCTGGGCCGACGAGCCGTCGCCCGAGCAACGTGTCACGGGGTCACGCGCCGGCGCCTGGGGCTGCATGCGCAGCCCTCCGGATCCCGCCGAGCTGGCGCCGCGACTCGACGCGTACATCGAGGCGAAGCAGCACTTGGAGGTCACGAGCGCGCAGGGCCTGATCGACCGTGCCACGGGACTCCATAACCGCCTCGGCCTGGTGCGCCGGGGGCGCGAGATCGGGGCCCTGATGAACCGCACGCACGGAAGCCTCGCCTGTATTGTGTTCGAGCTCGAGCCCGAGCCCACCACGGTGGCGATCGCGCACGTCGTGAAAGAAAACACGCGGGCCTCCGACGCCGTGGGGACGCTCGAGCCGACGGCCCTCGCCGTGTTTGCGCCCGCGACGGCCGGGGACGGCGCCGCGAAGCTCGCCGGGCGCGTGGGCGCGATCCTGCGCGACGCCGGGGCGCGGGTTGGCTACGACGCCGCGACGAACCTCACCTACGCGCCGATGGATCCGCTGGAGCTGCTCGCTCGCGCGCGCGCCGCGATCCGCCAGGGCCGCCCCGATCCCGCCTACCCCTGGCTGCGCTCCTTCGCCGGCACGACGCCACGGACCTCTGGAGGGGTTCTCGTACCGGGGGATGCGAGGACCGAGCAATGAAGGCGACACGGGTGGTACTGGTCGTCGCGCTCCTCGGCTGCGGAGACCGCGTGCCGACGAGTGTCACCCCGCGCGCGTCTGGGTTCGACCAACCCTCGCTCGTCGCGGACCCGGGTCTGGTGCGCTGTACACCGCTGTCGCCCGACTCCGCGACGCAAACGATCGGGCCACTGGGCGGCGTGATTCGAGTCGGGCAATACCAGCTCTCGATCCCGGCCGGCGCGCTCGACGCGCCCGTCGTGATCACGGCGGTCGCACCCGCGGACACCGTGAATCGGGTCCAACTCGAGCCACAGGGCCTGACGTTCGACCAGCCGGCGTCGCTCGCGATGAGTTACGCCAATTGCTCGGGGCTCGCGAGCCTCCTCCCCAAGCGCATCGCGTATACCAGTGACGAGCTGGTGATCCTGGCGCTGCTGCCGTCGGTGGACGACGTCGTGACGCGTACGGTCACGGGGCGACTCGAGCACTTTTCCGACTATGCCATCGCCTGGTGAGGGCACGGCGCGCAGCGCCGCCGATCTGCTCGCCGCCGCCCGCCGGGGTGAGCGCACCGGATGCGTGGCCGAGGCGATCGACGGATACGAGGCCGCCATCGCGGAGGCGGAGCGCGCCGGCGAAGGCGCGGTGCTCGCCGAAGCGCTGCGACGGCTCGCGATCCTGCGCCGCCATCGCGACGAGCCGGCGTGGGCGCGCGAGCTGTGCCAGCGGAGCTACGAGGTGGCACGCCAGATCGGCAACGATCTCCTCGCCGCCGAAGCGCTGAACACGCTGGGCGGTCTCGACCTGGCCGCCGGCTCGCTGGCGCAGGCCGCCCGGACGTTCCTTCGCGCACTGGACCTCGGCGGATCGAGCCGGCAGCTCCGCGCGCGCGTGCAGCAAAACCTCGGCATTGTCGCCAACATCCAGGGGGATCAGACGGAGGCGCTGGCGCGCTACGAGCGCTCGCTCGCCGCGTACCGCGACTGCGGCGATCCGCACGGCTGTGCCATCGCGTACCACAACCTGGGGATGGTGAGCGCCGACCGGGGCCGGCTCGACGCCGCGGCCTGCTACTTCCGGGAGAGCCGCGCCTTCGCGGAGAAGGCGGGAGACCTGTATTTGCAGGCGCTGTGTCTGGTGAACCAGGGCGAGCTGGACGTGGGGCGGCAGCGGTTCGAGGATGCGCGTCATGGCGCCGAGCGCGCCCTCGCGCTGTTCGATCAGCTGGGCGCGCGCGGCGCCAAGGCCGACGCCTACCGCGTGATCGGCATGGTGTACCGGGAGACAGGCCGGTACGCGCTCGCCGAGTCGCGCCTCAGCTCGGCGATCGCACTGGCAGCCGGCGCGGGCTCCGTGCTGAACGAAGCGGAGGCGTCACGCGAGCTGGCGCTGCTCTATCAAGCGGTGGGGCGGAACCAGGAAGCGTTGCGGCTGCTCTCGGAGGCCCATCGCCTGTTCCGCCAGCTC
>WNEL01000384.1_pt1 | contig 17880 bp, 19 predicted proteins | sample 5399991 | NCBI WGS metagenome assembly WNEL01 (sample SAMN13153325, study PRJNA577476) | soil metagenome | isolation source: 20 cm grassland meadow soil pre-rain plot 2 | place: USA:California | collected 2015-09-08
CGCTGATCCCCCTGTCCCCGTGCCTCATCTTCGGCTGGGGATTGTTCCCGCGTCTCGGCGTCGCCGGTGGCGCCGTCGCGGTGATCGCCTTCTATGTCGCCGGAAGCGTCGAGCTGGTCGCGTATCTTCGCACCGGGCGCAGCGTCGTCCGTCTCTCCTTCGCTGACGTCCGCTTCAGGTGGTCGCTCTTCCGCGACATTCTGCGAGTGGGCGCGGTCGCTGCCCTGATCACCGTCCAGACGAATCTCACGATCGCGATCGCGACCGGATTCGTCGGCCGCTTCGGGCCCGCGGCGATCGCGGGCTACGGCACCGGCTCGCGCCTCGAGTACCTTCTGGTCCCTCTCGTGTTCGGGCTCGGTGGCCCGCTCGTCGCCATGGTGGGAACCAACATCGGGGCGGGCCGGCGTGACCGCGCGCTGCGCGCGGCCTGGATCGGCGCCGGGATCGCCGCGGGCCTCACGGAGATCATCGGGCTCTGTGCCGCCGCCGTCCCGCACGCGTGGCTTTCCCTGTTCGACACGGACCCGGCGATGCTCGACGCCGGCTCGCGCTATCTGCGCGCGGTCGGACCGTTCTATGGTCTCTTCGGACTCGGCCTCGCGTTGACCTTCGCATCGCAGGGCGCCGGGCGGCTCCTCTGGCCACTGCTCGCGAACATGACGCGGCTTCTCATCGCGGCCGGCGGTGGCTGGCTGGCCCTGCGATGGAGCGGCGACGTCTCGTATGTCTTCGTCGCGCTCAGTGCGGCGCTTGCCGCGTACGGGCTGTTGAACGCCGGAGCTGTCGCCGGCGGCGCCTGGTTCGGCCCGATCGCCTGGCCACGGCCGCGCGTTTTCGCGCGTGAAGGAGGTCGATGCACATGATTGGGCGATTCCTCGAAGACTTTGCCGCCGGGCAGACCTTTCGCTCCGGTCGGGTGCGGATTGACACGGAGCGAATCAAGACATTCGGCGCCGAGTTCGATCCGCAGCCGTTCCATCTCGACGAGGAAGCCGCGCGCGACACGATCTTCCGAGGGCTGGCCGCCAGTGGTTGGCACACGGCCGCGGTCACCATGCGGCTCCTGGTCGAGAGCGACCTCAAACCCGCTGGCGGCATCGTGGGCGCCGGGGCTGACGAGTTCCGCTGGCCACGACCCGTGCGACCCGGGGATGAGTTGCGCATCGAGAGCGAGGTCCTCGAGGTGCGGCCCTCGAGGTCCCGTCCAGATCAGGGATTGATCAAGGTGCGAACGACGACGCTCAACCAGAACGACGAGGCCGTTCAGGTCATCATCGCGAATCTCGTGGTACCGCGCCGCCCGACGCCGGGCGGCGAGGAGGCCGCCGCGAGTGAACATGTCGACCCGGCCGGCGAACGAGTGCCAAGCAAGTACCGCCGCACGACCGCCGCAGGCCCGACGAATGATCACTAACTATGCGTAAGATTGGTGCCCCCGGGGTGACTCGAACACCCGACTCGCAGTTTAGGAAACTGCTGCTCTATCCACCTGAGCTACGGGGGCACGCGGATTTACGAGACGCTCGGGCTCGATTCTACCGCTTTGTGCTGATTTTGTGCTGAACCCTGCGAGGCGTCACCACCTTCCCGTTCGCCCGTCGCACACGGCGACCCTAAGTCGCCATCTGGTGGACCGGCCAGTATTTCCGGAAGTCACCGGCCGACTTCCGGAATCCCCACGAGGCGCGTCGTTGATTTTCCGGCGCCAGAGGCGTATATGCAGGGCGCGATGAAACGTCGGTTGCCTGCGCTAGCAGCGCTACTTCTGAGCGCCGTCGTCACACTGACGCCGCTCGCGTACGCCACTCCTCCAGATCCCGCCTGGATTCCCGGGTTTTGGGACGACGCGGACCACGACGACCTGATCTTCAGGATCACATCGGACGTCGGCGCCATCGAACCGCATCCGGCCTCAGATGGGGGACCGGTTCGCGCAGTTGTCGACGCTGTTCCGCAGACCGACGAGCGACTGGACCGCTCCCGGGCCCACTCGTCGCCTCTCACCCGCGCCCCTCCGGCCCTTTAGCCCTCTCCCGCTCGAGCGTCGCGGCCGATAGACCGCGACCGAACCGAATGGACGACACGCGGGCGGCCTCTGCGCTCGACGTGGAGTCGAGAGACGCTGATCGAGTGTCGGGAAAGGAGGATTCCTACGCGCGCGGCGTACGCCGTGACGGGCACATCAGGTGTGGCTGAGAGTCGCCTCTCATAGAGGAGGTCTTGCGATGATGCGAAAGTGTTCGCTCACGTTGTCCCTGCTTCTCGTCGTTATCATACCCGTCCTGCTACTCTGCGCCGGGTCGGGCGGCGCTGACGAGGACAACGGGCGGAATGGAAGGTCGGTCAGCCTTCTCACGACCATTCCGATCCCCGGCCTGGTCGTCTTCGATATCAGCTGGGTCGACGCGGGCACCCAGCTCTACTATCTGGCCGATCGCTCCAATGCTGCCATCGAAGTCATCGACGCCAAGAGGGATCTCTTCGTCAGGCAGATCAAACCCGCCGGGGCGCAGGCGTTCAAGGGGTTCACGGGGAGCAACGACACTTCCGGTCCCAACGGCGTCGTGGTTTCCCCGGACGGACGCTGGCTGTTTGTCACCGACGCCAACAGCAGGGTGGTATCCATCGACCTCACAACAGACCAGATCGTCGGCGATGTCCACACCGGCGGAGCCGATGGCCTGCGGACCGATGAACTGGCTTACGACCCGAGAGATGGGATCCTCCTCGCGGTGAACAACGCCGACGACCCACCCTTTGCCACCCTCATCACGGTCAACAAGCAGAACGGACACCTGACGGTCGGTCCACGAATCACGTTCGACACGGCCCACGGCGTCGATGCGACCAATGGCGCGGAACAGCCGGTGTGGGATCCGGGCACTGGCAAATTCTACGTGTCCATCCCTGAAGTGAACTGCCCCGGCGGCCACAACACTCCCCCTGCACCGCCCTGCGTCGGCGGGTTCCACGAAGGCGCGGTCGTAAGAATCGACCCGCAGAGTAGTGGCGCGGTGGAGACGCCGCTGTTTTCGGTGGACTTCTGCCAGCCCGCCGGACTCACCCTCGGTCCGCACCAGGATCTGCTCGTTGGTTGCAGCGTAGTCTTCGACACCATCGGTCATGCGTGGAGTCCGTCGGATACGAACCCAGCGGTCCCCGTCCAGGTCGTTCTGGACGCAAAAACGGGCGCAATCGACAAGAGGGTTGCGGGCGTTGGGGGATCGGACGAAGTCTGGTTCAACTCCGGGGACCGACGGTACTACACCGCCTCTCGCGCGGACCCGCTCGGCCCCGTCCTCGGCGTGATCGACGCGGAGAACCAGAGACTGATCCAACGTGTTCCGACGTTCAATACCCCTTCGACTTCTCCAGCCCCGCGGGGAACCGCGCACTCGGTTGCCGTCAATCCGCATAACAACCACGTGTTCGTGCCCCTGCCGGCGAACAAGATCCCCACCTCGATCTGCACCAACGGCTGCGTCGCGGTGTTCGGGCCGCCAGACGACGATTGACGTCTTGGTCGGCTGAGCTTTCCAGTGGGCGAAACGGCGGCGCCATGCCGCCGTTTCGTTGCCCCGCGTGCCGCATCTCGGGTCCCGCGGCCCCGCGCTGGGAGCTCCAAGTTCTGATAGGAGGCAATCGTGGCGAACCTGAGGGAATCCATCGGGCTGGTTGCGTGCGCGGTGGTGCTCGCGGCTCCGCTGGTCTGTCGCGCGCAAGCCCCGGCACCGACGCCCGGGGGCTTGGCGGTGGAGGGTGCGCTCGAAGGAGCCAACCCCGTGATGGATGGCCGGTGGGAGGTCACGCTGGACGGCCGCATCGGCTTCCCACGCGGCCGCCTCAAGGTCGGGGAATTTCCCACGGGCAGCAACACGACCGGGGGAGGAGGCACGCCGGGCACACTTCTTCGGCTGCACACCCTCGGAATCGATGTGTCCGAGGCGCTCGAGGGCGCTGTCGCGTTTTATGTCACTCCCCGTGACGCCGTGCGCGCCAGCTACCTCTACTACTTCCTGGACGGTAGCAGCACGCCGCGTGTCTCGGTCGTCTACAACGGCCAGGAGTTCGCTCCCGGCCCACTGCGGACCAATGCGGACTTCTCCCGCTTCAGTCTAGCCTACGAGCGCACGCTGCTCGGCCGGCCTGCCAGGGCGCGGCTCATCGGCAGCGCCGGGCTCACGTATGTCAACCTCAACCCCACGCTGACAGGGCATGGGAAGAGCAACAGTGAGGACTTCTATCGGCAAGAGCTCCCCGTCCCGATCTTGGGGCTACGGTGGGATTATCCGCTCGGGCAGCGCCTGCTCTTGCAGGCGTCGCTGGCGGGCGGAGCGCTGCCACGAGTCGACAGTCTACGCAAGGAGGGGGGCACCATTTACTTGCAGCAGAGCCACGCCGACGCCGGCGCTGGACTCGCTTACTTGCTCCGCCGGAACGCGAAGGTGGAGCTCGAGTATCACTTCACCTACTTCTTCCAGTACGAGGTCAGTCACGAGGACAAGAATCTCTTCGAGCTGATCGACAACGGTCTACAAGCGCGCTTCACCCTGCGCTTCTAACCTGGACGAAGACGACTATCCTTGACCCCTCCGTGGCCTCCCGCTAAGCTCGGCTCACGGTGCACGCGCTCGGGGCCGACGAGACCACTCAGTGATTGATCGACGAAGGTTCCTCGCCGTCATGGGCGGGAGCCTCCTTCCCTCACCGCGTCGCGCCGGCGCGCAGCCGGCGAAGCTGGTCTATCGCGTCGGGGTCATTGCGGACAAGGCAGGCTATGAGGCCCTCAAGGCCGGCTTGCGCGACGTGGGCTACGCGGAAGGCCGAGACATGGTGCTCGAGTTCCGCGCCATCGACTCGGGAGATGTTCGATTTCTCGACGTCGCGACGGAGCTCGCCCGCATCCCGGTTGACGTGATCGTGGCTGGCACCACGCCCGCGATCCTGGCGGCCAAGCAGGCGACCACTGCGATCCCCATCGTCGGCCTCTCGGTCGATCCCGTGGCGAGTCGACTCGTCGCGAGCCTGGCCAAGCCCGGCGGCAACATTACGGGGTTGAGCCTCGACGAGGTCGGGACCAATGCGACGCGGCTGGAGCTGCTCAAGGAAGCCGCTCCGGCTGTCACGCGCGTCGCCGTGCTGACGACCTCGACCAATCCGAGCTCGAGCCAGATGCTGAAAGAAACGGAGCGCGCGGCTCAGACGCTGGGCGTGGAGGTGCACGCGTTCGAGCTGCGCGGAGGCGACGACCTCGCGAAGACCTTCGCTGCGATGGCGACGAGGCGGGTCGATTCACTCATCGTGTTGCCCTCGGCCGTGGCCTCCAGCCGCCGAACGCAGATCGTCATCCTTGCCCTTCGGCATCGACTCCCGTCCATGTTTTGGCGACGAGAGTTCGTGGACCTAGGCGGCCTACTCTCCTACGGGCCGGACCGGTCCGAGATCTACCGACGCGCCGCGGTCCTCGTGGGCAAGATCCTCCAAGGCGCCAAGCCCGGCGACCTCCCCGTCGGACAGCCCCGGAAATTCGACCTCATTGTCAACCTCCGGACCGCCAAGGCGCTCGGCTTGACGATCCCGTCGTCGGTGCTGCTGCTGGCGGCCGAGGTGATCGAGTGAGCCCCGGAGGCCACCTCCTGACCACGGTACTCGCGGCCGGTGCCGGCCTGGTCGCCACGGGCTCGGTCCCGGTCGCGGTGGGCGTCGTCGCGGGCGGATTCCTCATCGACACGGACCATCTGGTGGACTACGTGCTCGTCGAGCGCCGCCGCGAACTCACGCCGGCCGCGTTCCTCCGCCACTACAACGAGGGCCACACACGGCGGGTGGTCCTGGTCCTCCATTCCTACGAAGTGTTCCTGGCTCTCGCCGGGCTCGCGTGGTGGCTCGACTCGGCGTGGCTCGCGGGCTACCTCGCGGGGGGCGCGATGCACCTGGTGCTCGACATCATCTTCAATGGCCGACTCACGCCGAAGAGTATCTTCGCGTTCTACAGCCTGGGCTTTCGCTTCGCTCACGCCTTCGACGCCGCCGCGCTCTTTGGCACGGAGCCTCGCGTCGCGCCCCCGGGCTTCTGGCGCTCGTTCCTCTTCGGCGCTCGCCTCACGCGGCGGCGGTGACGCCGGCCGCACACCCTCGGCGTCAGAAGAAGTCCGACGGATCCACGCCCCGTGCCGCGAGCAGCGCGCGCAGCTTCCGGAGGCCCCCCGCCTCGACCTGGCGGACACGCTCGCGGGTGAGTCCCAGACGTCGGCCGATCGCCTCGAGCGTCTCGGGCGCTTCGCCATCGAGGCCGAAGCGGCGGCGGAGGACCAGGCGCTCGTTCGCGGCGAGGTCGTCGAGCACCGACACGAGGTCCGCGCGCTCGCGCAGCAAGGCGCCGACGGCGTCGCTCGGGCTCGGAGAGGGATCGGCGACGAGGTCGGCGATACGGCCCTCCCCTTCCTTCAGCGGCGTCTCGAGGGACACCGGCCGTTGGCGGATCTCCTCGAGCTCCTCCACCTGCTCGACGTCCATGCCGAGGGCGGCGGCCAGCTCGGCAGACGTGGGCTCGCGCCCGAGCTCCTGGCTGAGCCGCTTCTGCTCGCGCGCGAAGCGCCCGAGCAGCAGCTCGACGTGCACCGGGAGGCGGATCGTCCGCGCCTGGTTCGCGAGCGCCCGCACGATTGCCTGGCGCACCCACCATGCGGCGTAGGTCGAGAAGCGGGTGCCGCGCTCGCCGTCGAACTTGTCGACGGCGCGCAGGAGGCCGAGGTTCCCCTCCTCGATCAGGTCGGGGAGCGGCAGGCCGCGGTTCAGGTAGCGGCGGGCGATCTGGACGACCAGGCGCAGGTTGGACTCGATGAGCTTCGCCTTCGCGGTCTCGTCACCCGCCCGGGCGCGTCGCGCGAGCTCCACCTCCTGCTCGCGCGTCAGGAGCGGGATCCGCGCGATCTCCTTCAGGTAGACGCGGAGGTTCTCACGGCTGGTCTCGCGCGTCTCGTCCCGGACGTCCTCGTCGACCTCGTCGGGCAGCGTGTCGAGCGGCTCGTCGGGAATGACGTCGTGGGCCTCGTCACTCATTGGACGAATTGTCGTCCGTCTCCTCCACGCGTGCAATCCGAGGCGGGAGCGGCAGGAGGTAGAGGGGGTTGTAGTGGCGCCCCTGTCGACGGATCTCGAAGTGCAGGTGATCGGTCGTCGCGCGGCCGGTGCGGCCCACCGTCGCGATCGTCTCGCCGGCCGCGACCCGGTCGCCGGCCTCGACGAGGTTCCGGTCGTTGTGGGCGTAGACCGTGACGAAGCCGCCCTCGTGCGCGATCTTGACGACGCGACCATAACGGGGCTCGACGCCGCTCATCACGACGACGCCGGGCGCCGCCGCCGTCACGGGCGTACCCGACTCGGCCTTGATGTCGATCCCGGCGTGCCAGCCGCTACGCCGCCGGCCAAAGGCGGACGACACGGGGCCCTCGATGGGCCAGACGAACACGCCGCCCAGCTCGTCCACGTCGGGCACTCCCAGCTCGAGGTGCGCTGGCGCCCGCGGGCTCACCGGCGGTGACACGGGGCGCGCGGACACGCGCTGATCCGCATCGGTCTGCTGAACGGCGACGCGACGCACCCCCGAGGGCGTCGCGGACGGGATGACGAGGCGCTGGCCGATCCTGAGCGCGACGCGCGCGCTCGGCAGGCGGTTCTCGGCCACGATCGCCATGACGGTCACGCCGTGGCGCTCCGCGAGCTTCACGAGCGTGTCGCCGGACCTCACCTCGTGGACACGGGGCTCCCGGGGGGCCGCGTCCGCGACCGCGCCGCCCACGGCGGCCGACGCGCTCACCAGGACAACGAGGCCCGCGGCGCCCAGCCCGAGCATCGCGACCTCGCAACGCACGCCAACCCTCACGGCTCGAACTCGGCGAAGCGGATCTCGAACGAGGCGAAGCGCCCGGTGGGGGGAAGCCAGCGGACCGTCACCTTCTCCACCCGTGACAACGGCGGCCCCTTCTCCAGCTCGCGCACGAACTCCTGGATCAGCGCGCGCGGTCCCTCGGCCCGCGCGCGCACGCGACCGTCCTTGAGGTTCGCCACGAAGCCCGAGAGCCCGAGGCCCTCGGCGCGCCGCTGGGCGAAGTTGCGGTAGCCGACGCCCTGCACGTAGCCCTCGATGATGATCTCCGCCGCCGACCGTGGCTCGTTCATGCGGGTTCGACTCGGACTCGGGGATCGCCCGGCGACCGGCCGGAGCCGGCCGCCGGGCGGGAGATCGTTGGTCGGGGCGAGAGGATTTGAACCTCCGACTTCACGGTCCCGAACCGTGCGCGCTACCAGGCTGCGCTACGCCCCGACGCGACCGGCCTATTGTACAGCAGGTTCGCGAACGCCGGGTCCGGCTGCCGGTCACATCTCCCAGGCGTACTTCCCGACGAGCTTGACGAACTTGCACTCGCCGCACTCGCGCGTCCTCATCTCTCCACCAACCTTCTCGACCAGGGTGAGGACCTGGTTCGCGGGGTCTCCGATCGGCACCACCATCCGCCCGCCCTCGGCGAGCTGCTGGAAGAGCGGCGGCGGCACGGCGGGGCCGCCGGCGGTGACCAGGATCCGGTCGAACGGCGCCTCGTCGGGCCAGCCGAGGGTCCCGCTGCCGACGCGGATCCACACGTTCGTGTAGCCGAGCTGCTCGAGGAGCGCGCGGGCACGTTCGGCGAGGCGCGGCAGCCGCTCGACCGAGCACACGCGGCGCGCCAGCTCGGCGAGCACGGCCGTCTGGTAGCCGGAGCCGGTGCCGACCTCGAGCGCCTTCTCACGCCCGGAGAGCTCGAGGAGCTGCGTCATGAGCGCGACGATGTAGGGTTGGGAGATGGTTTGTTCCTCGCCGATCGGGAGCGGGTGGTCGCCGTACGCGCGCCCGCGGAGCGCTTCCTCCACGAAGAGGTGGCGAGGCACTTTACGCATCGCGCCGAGCACGCGCACGTCGGTGATCCCGCGGCGCTCGAGCTGCTCCTCCACCATCTGCGCGCGCACGAGCGCGAACGGATCCCACACGCCTGCCACTACTCGCTCCGCGCGCGCTTCCGGGCCGTCGGGCGGTACTGGGCGTCGAGGCTACGGCCGAAGTCCGCGAGCGCGTCGAGCGCCCGGTGGTTGGTGAGGTCGAGGTGGAGCGGCGTGATCGAGACGTAGCCCTCGTGGAGGGCGCCCATGTCGGTGCCCTGAAGCTCCTCCCACTCGGGCGCGCCCGCGCCGATCCAGTAGTGGGTGCGCCCCCGCGGGTCCGTCTGTTCCACGATCTTCTCGCTGTAGACGCGGTGGCCGAGACGCGTGAGGCGGATGCCGCGCGGCGCGGCTGGCACGTTCACGTTGAGGAGCGTCTTCTTCGGCAAGCCCGCGACGAGAACCCGCAGCGCGATGAGTCGCGCCACCTCGGCGGCGACGGCCAGGTCGCCATTGGGCGCGAGCGAGACCGCGATCGAGGGTACGCCGAGCAGCGTTCCTTCCATCGCCGCCGACACCGTGCCGGAGTAGGTCACGTCGTCGCCGAGGTTCGTGCCGTGGTTGACGCCGGCGACGACGAGCACCGGTCGCTCGGCGAGGAAGCCCAGCACACCGAGGTTGACGCAGTCAGACGGCGTGCCGTTCACCGCAAACCGCCGCTCCCCGAGACGGTCGACCCGGAGCGGCCGGTGGAGTGTCAGCGCGTGGCCACAGGCGCTCTGCTCCCGCTCCGGCGCGAGGACGTAGGCGTCGCCAAGCTCAGCCAGCGCCTCCTCGAGCGCGGTGAGCCCCGGCGCGTGGACGCCGTCATCGTTGGTGAGCAGCAGTAGAGGCACGAAAAATGGTCGGGGCGACTGGATTTGAACCAGCGACCCCTAGACCCCCAGTCTAGTGCGCTACCGGGCTGCGCCACGCCCCGACCCGAGGCGGATTGTCGCAGAATCCCCCTGCCCCTTCAAGGGACCAACCGCGCGCGGAGCGCGCTGAGGCGGTCGCGGATCCGGCGGAGCGCTTCGGCGTAGGTCGTTTCCTTCATGCCGAGATCGAGCTGCTCGCTCGATCTCCGCGATTCGGCGATCAGACGCTTCTTGGCGCCCTCGAGCGTGAGGCGCTCTTCGTAGAGCAGGGCCTTGATGCGCTGCACGAGGTCGAGGTCGCGCCGGCGATAGAGGCGCTGTCCCGCCGGGTTCTTCTTTGGCCGAAGGAGCTTGAACTCCGACTCCCAGTAACGGAGAACATACGCCGGCACGCCGGTGATCGCCTCGACCTCGCCGATCCGATAGTAGAGCTTCTCGGGGGCGGGCGTCGGTCCGTCGGTTACGACGTCGCGGTGTTGATCCGTTGCTTGAGCCCCTTGCTCGGCTTGAATGTGAGGACCCGACGGGCCGTGATCTCGATCGACTCGCCCGTCTGCGGATTCCGTCCACGCCGCGAGGCCTTCTTCCGGATGCGGAAGTGCCCGAAGCCGACGATCTTGACGTCTTCACCCCGCTCGAAGCAGCGGAAGATGATGTCGAAGACGGACTCGACGACTGACGACGACTGGCGCTTGGAGAGCCCGTGGGCCGCGACGGCATTGACCAGATCGTTCTTCGTCACGGTGACCCCTCACCTCCTCGCAATGAAGGGCTTGTAGCCCTTCGCCTCGAGCTCCTTCAGCGCCGAGGCCGCGGCGGCGCGGTCCGGGTAAGGTCCGACTCGCACGCGGTGGAGCCCGGCCCCGTCCCCGTTCATTGCGGACGCGCTCGCCGCGGATGCCGACGAGCCGGCTCGACGCACCTGGACCTTCAAGCCCGTGGCGGCCAGGTCCTTGGACAGCGCCACGGCGTCGCGCAGAGGCAGGCTCGGTCGGACGACGACCCCGTCGCGCGCGGGTTCGCTCGTGAGCCCCTTCAGGGAGAGCTTCGCGGTGATCTCCTCGACCGTACCGCCCCCGACGAACACGTCGTACCGGTCGGAGCCCGAGCCGCCGCCCGGTGGTGGCGCCGGGGTGCTGCCCGGGTTCTGCCGCGTGGCCGAGGCCGTGGCGGACTCCTCGACGTGGTAGCTCTGGTCACGCAGTCGTGCGGCGAGCCGCTTGGCGCTTTCGGCGTCCTTGAACGCGCCGACCTGGACCCAGTAGGCGCCGCGCGCCGGGGCCGCGGGCGTTGCCTGCGCCTTCGCAACCCGGCGCGCGGTCTGCTTCGCGGGCTTCGTCGTCGTGGGGCGCTCCGCCTGCTTCTCTTCAGTCGCGGCGGGTTGAGACGCGGGCTCCGCCGGCATCGGAGCCGGGGCGACGGCCGGCGGCTTCGGAGCCGGAGCCTCAGCTGGAGTCGGAGCCAGGGCTGGAACTGGAGCAGCAGCGGGAGCCGGAGGCGGAGCGGGAGTCGCCACCGCGGACGGCGTCGGCTTCGCCAAAGTGGCGGGCTTCGGCGCCGCCGGCGGGCTCACCACGTCGAGGACGTACGGCACGGCGAGCGCGCCGATCACCCCGACCACGATCAAAACGAGGATTACGCGGAACCACAAGGCGGCGAAGATCGAGCGGCGCGGCTCGATGTCATAGAGCCCGCCCCCCCGCTTGTCGTCTGCTGCCATTTGCGCGTCATCTTAGCATAGACGTTGGAATTTCCGTGCGTTCCGTGGGCCCGCGCGAGAACACGAGATCACCGAAGAGGGCCACGGCATCGCCCCGCGTGTCGTCACTGTCGATCATGACAGCCACCTGCCCCACCCGTGGCGGCTGGCGCCCGAACAGGGCGGCGTAGTCGGCGGCGACGTTTCGCTCCTGCCGCTGCCAGACACCCAGGCGCCCCGTTCCGGACTCGACCACGATGATCCTGACGTTGGCCGCCTTCGGGCTCGTGAGCCGGGTCCCGACAGGCGCACGGCTATCCCAGACATAGCCGATCACGTCGCTGTTCGTAAAGGGCAGAGGCCACCGCGGAAAGATGACGTAGACCTGGGCGGCCTCGTCGTCGGTCGCGGCGTGCCGCACGTCACCCGCCGCGGGAAGGCGGACCACCTTCCACGACCACGAGAGGAGCGGGAACTCCCTGAGGTCGGCGATCACGTCACGATAGAGCGCGAACGATGCGTGCATGCTCCGCAGCGAGAGCACCGCGCCCGTTTCCGCGCGCACGACCTCGACGGAGGCACGACCCGCGAACTCCTTGAGCGTCCAGCCTGGGGGGATCTCTTCGAGCCGCGCCTGACGCGAGGCCCGGCTGGCGACGGGGACGACGATGCGGCCCGCGGCGTCGGGCAGCGGCACGCGGCGCCCCGGAGCGAGTGCCGCCACCGGGGACACGGCCGGCGCGGCGCTGGGCTCGCCGAGTCCGGACGCAGACGACGGGCCGGGCCGCCGGCCGAAGTAGAACGCGCGGTGGCGTGGGTTCGACCAGAGCATTCCCAGGCCCACGAGGATGACCGCGCCCAGTGCGATCGCGAGGTTCCGTTCGCGTCGGCTCACCGCCGGACCCTCCGGGCGCGCGCCCGCGCGCGCTTCGCCGCCCCCTTCCTGAGCGAGAGGCGGAGCGGCGTACCGGCGAAGCCGAAGGCGTGCCGCAGGGACTTGATCAGGTAACGCGCGTAGGACGGGGGAACGTCGCCGGGCTTGTTCACGCGCAGCGCGAAGGTCGGGGGCGCCGCGCTCACCTGGGATGCTCCCTGGAGGACGAGCGGCACGCCCCCGAGCGAGACTGGACGCCGCTCGATTGCCGTGCGGAGCGTCTCCGTGACCTCCGTCGCGCCGACCCGCCGGCCGAACTCGGCGGCGACCTCGTCGATCGTGCCGAACAGGTCGCGTACCCCGTCGCCACGCACCGCGGAGGTGAAGCAGACGGGCGCGTGCTCGAGGAAGGGCAGCCGGTCGCGGAGCTGCTCGACAACGTTCGCCTTGGTCACCAGTCCCTTTGGCACCAGATCCCACTTGTTGACGACGAGCACGATCGCGCGGCCCGCCTGGTCTGCGTAGCCCGCGATGTGCGTGTCCTGCGCGGTGATCCCCTCCGCGGCGTCGACGACGACAAGGGCCACCTGGCACCGCTCGAGGCTCTGCAGCGCCATCACCACGGCGAGCTTCTCGAGGGGCTCGTGGACGCGTCCCTTGCGCCTGATACCCGCAGTGTCCACGAGCACGTACGTGCGCCCCTCGTAGACAAGCGTCGTGTCCACGGCGTCCCGGGTCGTGCCCGGGGCCTCGTGCACGAGCACCCGCTCCGCGCCCACCATCGCGTTCACGAGCGACGACTTGCCGACGTTCGGCCGGCCGACGACCGCCACGTCCACCGGCGCGCCAGGACGTGGGGGAGGTGTGGGGGACGCGGGCACCCGGGCGCGCAGCACCTCGAGCAGCTCGCCGACGCCACGGCCGTGCTCGGCCGAGACCGGCATGGGCTCGCCGACGCCGAGACGGTAGAGGTCGGCGAGGCCGGGCTCCTGCGTCGGCCCCTCGACCTTGTTCGCCGCGAGCACGACCGGCCGGCCGGTGCGGCGGAGGATGCGCGCGATCTCGGCGTCGAGCGCCGTCGCGCCGTCGCGTCCGTCCACCACGAAGAGCACGAGGTCCGCCTCCTCGACGGCGGTGAGGATCTGACGCCGCACCCCCTCGATCAGGGGCTCCACCGAGGAGGGATCGAACCCGCCGGTGTCGATCACGGTCGCCTGCCAGCGCTCGAAGCCCACCTGGCCATAGAGGCGGTCGCGGGTCACGCCCGGCACGTCGCGTACGAGCGCCCGACGCCTGCCGACGAGCCGGTTGAAGAGCGTGGACTTCCCGACGTTCGGGCGGCCGACGATCGCGATGACGGGCAGGTCGGTGGAGCGGGCCATGGCCGTGGACCGCTCACGCGCGGCCGAGGGCTCCGAGGAACGCGCGCGGCGACGGCTCGACGACCCGCACCGGTACGCCGAGGTCGCGCGCGAGGTCGGCGGGCGTCAAGTCGTCGAGGAACACGCCGTCCCCGTCGCGGACGGCGACCGCGGGAACGAGCACCGTGCGCCCGAGGTCGGGTAGCGTCGCGAGACACCGCCGGACATCCTGGCCGGTGAGAAGCCCTGCGACGCCGATCGCGCTGCCGAAGAAATGATTCGCCACGACGGCAACGCGGACGCCAAGCAGGTCGAGCCCCGCCCCGCTGAGCAACGCGCCAAGTCGCGGGCCGAACATCGCTCCGGTGACGAGCGTGACGGGTCCCCGCACCGCGGGCCGCCGCCGCCCGATCGCCCGGGCGAAGCCGTCCTCGAACCGGCGCACCAGCCCGATCCCGTCCTCGGCCACCGGGAACCCCTCGTAGGCGCGGGCGGGCGGCAGCGGCCGTCCGGCGAGCAGGTAGATCTCGTCGGCGAGGAAGACGAAGCGGCTGCCGAACGCTCCGAGCCAGCGTTGCTGCCAGCTCTCCACCACCCCGATCAGCTCTCGCGCCTCGTCCGGCGTGAGGCTGCGGAGGGCCGGCAGGCGCTCGCGGTAACGCGTGAGCCCGACGGGGACGATCGCGGTCGTCGCCACCTGCGGGTGGAGCGGGGCGAGGTCGAAGACGGTGCGCTCGAGGTGCTGGCCGTCGTTCCAGCCCGGGCAGAGCACGATCTGTGCGTGCATCCGGATCCCCGCCTTCGCGAGGCGCTCCAGGCGCGGGAGGATTGGGGCGGAGACGCGGGGGCGCCCGAGCAGCACGTGGCGCAGCGTCGGGTCGGTCGCGTGGACGGAGACATAGAGGGGGGAGAGATGCTGCTCGATGATGCGCTCGAAGGCCGCCTCGTCGAGATCGGTGAGGGTGATGTAGTTGCCGTGGAGGAACGACAGCCGGAAGTCGTCATCCTTGACGTAGAGGCTCCGCCGCATCCCCTTCGGCAGCTGGTGGATGAAGCAAAACACGCACTTGTTGGCGCAGGTCGCAATCTCCCCAGCCCGGGGCGGCTCGAGCTCGACGCCGAGATCGGCACCGCGGCGCTCGAGGGGGAGCGTCAGCGCGGCGCCGTCCCGCTCCACCGTGAGCGCGAGCGCCTCCTCGCCCGCGTGAAAGCCGAAGTCGATCGCGTCCCGAAGCCGGTGGCCGTTGATCGCGAGGACGCGATCGCCGCGGGCGAGGCCGGCCCGCGCGGCCGCGGTGCGCGGACGGATGCGGGCGACGACGACCCCGGGGGCGTCAGCGGATGATGGCGTCTTCACGGGACTCTTCCCGCTCTTCGCCCGGCGCCTGGCTGAGGAAGCGCATCCCCTGCACGATGTACTGCAGGCCCGAGATGACCGTGAACGCCGCGGCCAGCCAGAGCATGAAGCGCGGGACGACCGGCAGGTGCAGATAGCGCGCGCCGAGCCCGGTCAGCACCGTCAGGATCTGGAAGAACGTCGCGGCCTTGCCCGCCCACGTCGGGCGCGGATGGACGCGCGCGCCGAGCATATAGACGAGGACGGTCCCGACGACGAGGATCACGTCGCGGCTCAGCACGACGGCGGCGATCCAGAACGGGAGCACCCGGAGATAGGTGAGTGTCACGAAGGACGCCGTGAGCAGGAGCTTGTCGGCCACCGGGTCGAGGAACGCGCCGAGGCGGCTCTGGCTTCCCTGCCGGCGAGCGATCCAGCCGTCGAGCAGATCCGTGAGGGCGGCGGCCCCGAAAACGGCGAGCGCCGGTGCCGGCTTCCGGTAGACGAGGAGCGAGACGAAGACCGGGATCAGGAGGATGCGGAGGATCGTGAGCCAGTTGGCGAGCCCCATGGACGAGCGCTCAGTCTAGCATCTCGAGCGGTGGTGCGGTCGCGCCGACGAGGTACGGCGTGAACTGGCCGCGCAGCCGAAGCGGCAGCCGGACCTCGAGGCGCACGGCGTCGGGCTCGTCGGCGCGGGCGAGCACGCGGCCCCGCTCGTAGCACAGCGCGAGCGCGGTGCCGTCCGCATGCGGGATGCGCAGCGTGACGACCCCGGTAGCCGGCAGGGCCTCGTCGATCGCCATCAAGAGCCGATCGATCCCGGCGCCGGTCTTCGCGGAGATGGGGACCCCGCGCCGGTGCACCGCCGGGTCGCCGTCGACCCGGTCCATCTTGTTGAGCGCGAGCACCGTCGGCCGGTCGGCGACCTCGAGCTCGCCCAGGAGTGCCGCGACGGCCCGCATGTGCTCCTCCATGGCCGGGTGGCTCGCATCCACGACGTGCAGGAGGAGGTCGGCGTCCTTCAGCGCCTCGAGCGTGGCGCGGAACGCCGCGACCAGCTCGTGGGGAAGCTTGCGGATGAAGCCGACCGTGTCCGTGAGGATGAAGGGTTGGTGGTCCGTGGGCTCGACCAGGCGCGCCGCGGGGTCGAGCGTGACGAAGAGCCGGTCCGCGGCCGTGAGCGACACGCCGGCGAGACGGTTCAGGAGCGTCGTTTTGCCCGCGTTGGTGTAACCGACGAGCGCGACGACCGGCACGCCCAGCCGGCGCTGTCCGGCGCGCTGGAGGCGACGGTGGACCTGGACTCGCTCGAGCTCGCTGCGGATCCGCATGACCCGACGTCGGATGACGCGCCGGTCGGACTCGAGCTGGGTCTCACCCGGTCCCCGGGTGCCGATGCCGCCGCCGAGGCGCTCGAGGTGGCGCCACTGCCCCACCAGTCGTGGCATGAGGTAGGTGAGCTGGGCGAGCTCCACCTGGAGCTTGCCCTCGCTCGAGCGCGCGCGCTGCGCGAAGATGTCGAGGATCAGCGCGGTGCGGTCGACCACCTTGATCCCGAGCGCCTTGGAGAGGTTGCGCTCTTGGATGGGCGCCAGCTGGTCGTCGGAGACGAAGAGGTCGGCGTCCCTCGCCTGTGCCGTCCGGCCGATCTCCTCGATCTTCCCCTTGCCGAAGTAGAGCGCCGGCGTCGGTGCCCGCAGCTCCTGGACGACGCGCTCGACGACCGAGCCGCCGGCCGCCTCGACCAGCCCCACCAGCTCCTCGAGCGACTCTTCGATCTCCCACCGTCGCTGCGAGGACAGCCGCACCGCCCCGATGACGGCCCGCTCGCGGCGCGGCATCGTGGGGTTCCGACGACCGTTCTTCACGCGGTCACGTCCTTCCTCCACGCCGGGGTGAGCCGGCACGCGATCGTCTCGGCGACTGCCGTCGCGTTGCCGGTCGCCTCGACGTCGATCCACTCGATGTCGGGCTCGCGCATGAACCAGGTCCACTGCCGCTTGGCGTAACGCACCGTGTCCCGCTGCATCCGCCGGAGCGCTTCGTCCTCCGTGAGCCGGCCCTGCTCCACCTCGACGAACTCACGGTAGCCGATCGAGTGGAACGAGGGCAGCGCGGGCGAGTAGCCCCGGGCCAGGAGTCGCCTGACCTCCTCCCTCAGGCCGGCGGTGACAAAGGCCTGCGCTCGTGCGCGCAGGCGCTTGGCGAGCGCCGCGCGGTCGAGCGTGAGCCCGACGTACGTCACGTCGTACGGCCCACTCGGATCCCGCCAGCGTCCGGCTCCGTAGAGCGCGCCGGCGCCGGCGCGCACGACCTCGAGGGCCCGGATCACCCGCACCTCGTCGTTCGGGTGCAGGCGCGCCGCGATCTCCGGCGCCAGCGACCGGAGCCGCTCCCAGAGCGCGGAGCGCCCCTCACGGCGGGCGACCGTGGCCAGCTCGTGGCGGAACGACGGATCGGCAGCGGGCGCCGCGTCGAGGCCGCGGGTGAGCGCGCGGATGTAGAGTCCCGTGCCCCCAACCACGACGGGCACGGCGCCCCGCGCACGGATCCGCTCGATGAGCGCCGCGGCGTCCCCGCGAAAGCGGGCCGCCTGGTACCAGTCGTCGGGATCGACGACGTCGATCAAGTGATGGACGACCGCGGCGCGCTCCTCGACGGTCGGCTTCCCCGTCGCAGCGTCCATGCCGCGGTAGACCTGCCGGGAGTCCGCGCTGATCACCTCGATCGGCAGCAGGCGGGCGAGCGCCACCGCGACCCCCGTCTTGCCA
>WNEL01000390.1_pt1 | contig 17764 bp, 12 predicted proteins | sample 5399991 | NCBI WGS metagenome assembly WNEL01 (sample SAMN13153325, study PRJNA577476) | soil metagenome | isolation source: 20 cm grassland meadow soil pre-rain plot 2 | place: USA:California | collected 2015-09-08
CAGCACGGCGTTATGCAGCGCGGTTTTCCCCCAGCGGGTCAGCCGATTCGGGTCCACCCCCTGCTTGAGCAGCCACTTGATCCCCGCGTAGTCGTGCCAGTCGGTCTTACGGAGCAGGATCATGCCGAGGCTCTCCGCGGTGAGCTTGCCGCTCTCCACGAGGACCTGCAACGCGTCGTTGTCGCGCCCTTCCGGCGCGTGGTAAGGAGTTTCTTCATCGTTCGGGTCGGCGCCCCGCTCGAGCAAGAGGCGCGTCAACTCCGCATGATGCGCCACGCCGGCCGCGCCGTACAGCGCGCTTTCCCACTCGGGCTCGGGCCGATGATTCATCTCGTACCACCCCGTATTCGCGCTGGCCCCGGCATCGAGCAGCGCCCGCGCGGCCCGCACGAAGCCCGCCGATCGGGCACGGTCGAGCCGCAGGTACTTCGAGAAACACAAGTGGGTGAGCGCATCCCAGCTGCGCGGGCCGCCCTTCACCGTGGCGTTCCCGGGGTCGAGCGCGAGGAACCGTCGCACGGCGGCATCGTCACCGAGGATCGCGGCCGAATGGATGTCGCTGCTCGCGATCTCCGGGTGCGCCGCCAGGATCGCCGCGGCGCGGTCGAGTGTCCCGTGCCACACGGCGGCCTCGATGAACGCCGCCCGGGGATCGCTCATGGTCTGTTACCGCAACCGCCGCAGCTCGACTTCGGACATGATGAATCCGAACGCCGGCCAGCCGCCCGAGCGCACCGAGCGCTCGAACCAGGCACGCGCCCGCGCCGTGTCGCCCCGCACCAGGTACCAGTTGCCCACCCCGTAGCTCAGCGTCGCCAGCGCGATATCGCCAGTATCGGCCGCCGTGAGCACGTCGTCGGGGCCGATCTGCCCGCGATAGAGCCGCAGCCGTTGCGCATACGCGTTCGTCGCCGCGACGGAGTCGGGGCGGCGGTCCAGCATCGCCTGCGCCTCGGCCGCCCGCCCGGCCCGCGACAGCGACATCCACAGCCAATCGGTCGCCCCGGCCAGCTCGGCGGCGTCCGGGGGCCGGCGCTGCGCGCGTGCGAACGCGTCGGCCGCGGCAGCGAAGTCGCCTCGGGCGTAGCGTACGATCCCCAGGTGGTACCAGATGCCGTAATTGGTGCTATCCAGGCGACTGCCGCGCGTGAGATCGTCCAGCGCGCGGTCGAACTCCCGCACCGAGAGGTAGCGATGGCCGCGCCAGCGATACAGCATCGCGTCGTTCGGCGCGACCGTCAGGCCGCGGGTGAAGGTCTGGATGGCCTCGCGGTACTGGCGCACGCCCGATTGGGCGACGCCGAGCTGAATGATCCGCTCCACGTTGCGGGGGTCGGCGGCGAGGGCGCTCTCGGCGCGGGCGATCGCGCCCGTGTCGCGTTGCGCGCGGTATTCGACGCCCGCGGCCGAGCGGTACTCGACCGACTGCCCGCCGGCAGGCGCGGCGGCGGCCACTGCGGCCGCCACCAGCCCGTAGATCGAGGACACCTTGCCGGCCATCGGTGCACTACGTGGTGAGCTAGACTACTTCAGGTACTGCCCCACAAAATCCAGCACGTTCTTCCGGTCCACGCGGAACACGCCGCCGGTGCCGGCGCAGTTGCCGTTCAGCCCGAACGAGGTCACAGCGCCAATCACGTTGCTCGAGCCGACGTAGTTGGGTCCGCCGGAGTCGCCGAAGCAGGTGCCGCCGGTGGAGGCGTTGTTCGAGAGCAGCAGCGAGAAGTCCCCCACGATGCCGTCGTTGATCTGGATCAGGTGCGGCTCGGCGAACATGCGGATCTTCTCAGCCACGACAAAGACGGGATTGATCTGCTGCAGCCCGTAGCCCACGGCGGTGAACGTGGTGTGGCTGCTGGGCTGCAACGCGTCCAGCTGGTCTTGCGTTGGCAGCTTGCCGTACTGGCCGGCGGAGAGCTTCACAGCCTTCGAGAGGAGGACGACCCCCACGTCATGCAGGAAGAAGGCGCGCTCAGTGAATAGCGGATGTGCGTGCCACGCCGTGGCCTCGATGGTGTTGGGGCCGCCCGGGAATGGGTAGGTCGGGTCGTGCTGCACGTCGGCTTCGTTGAAGATGCGCAGGCCCGAGAACTCGCCCGGCTCACCGGCGCAGTGGCCGGCCGTGAGCACGAGTTTCGGGGCGATGACGGTGCCGGAGCAGCGGAACGCCGGCTTGCCGGCGATGTCCATGATGATCAGGACGACGGCGGGATGGGCGTTCCCATCGACCGTGCCGTCGGTAATGAATGACGGGCGACCTGGGTTTCGGTCGGCCGTGGGAACTCGGTCGCAGCTGAGCAGGCTGACGCAGGCGGCGGCCAGGGCCGGGATGACGAAACGTGCGTTCATGGTTCCTCGCGGTTTCGGACGGGGTTGCGATTGTAACGCGGAACGCGTGCACTGGCCAGAGTACATCGTGGACATCACGCTCTATCTTGGTAGCTTCATTTGCTCGACCTTGGTAGCTTCATTTGCTCGACCGACCGGCACCTCACGTCCTGACCGCGGCGCGGCGACGCCGGAGCCGTGGCAGACGTCGGGCAAGAGGGCGCAGTAGTGCGGCGCGGCCCCACACCGTGCTCGCGTTGACTCTGCCCGATCTATGTCCCGAAAAGCAGCTCTAACACCTTCAAACACAGTGTGTTGACACTCGATTGATTTGGGTGTCTAATGGTACCATTCCGAAACGCCGCGAGGCGTCCGCGTGGTGCCGCACTTGCAGCTCCTCACGTTGGGTGCTCCCCTGCTCCTCAGCCAGGCAGGCGAGCAGGTGCGTTTCCGCACCCGCAAGCATTTCGCCCTGCTGATCCGACTCGCCGTCGAAGCGGGGCGGAAGCTCACCCGCGACTATCTGATGGATCTGTTGTGGCCCGACGTTGCGGCGCCGCGGGCCCGCCACTCGCTTGCCCAGGCGTTGACGGTACTGAAGGAAAAGATCGGGCGCGACCAGCTCGTCGTGCAGCGCGCCTCCATCGCGCTCGCCGCCGGCGCCGTTCAGGTGGACGTGGGCCAGATCGATGCCCCGGAGACGCAGATCCGTGGTCAGTTCCTCGACGGCTTCGAGGTACCGGGAGCCGTGCAGTTCGAGCAGTGGAAGGACGAGTGGCGGGCGAAGCTGATGCCGCGGATCCGCGATTGCCTCGTGAGGCAGATGGACGGCGGGCGCCGAGTCGGTGACTTCGCGACGGTGGAGCGCCACGCGCAGGTGCTGCTCGATCTCGATCCCCTCTCGGAGGACGCGGTACGCGGGTTGATCGAGGCGCGCGCGTGGGTGGGGGATCGCACCAACGCACTCAAGGTGTTCGCGCGCTTCGAGGCCCGGCTGGGCGAGGAGCTCGACGCGAAGCCGAGTGCGGAGCTGGTGCGGATTGCGGAGTTGTTGCGCGAAGGGCGCCGCGCGGCCCCGCGGCCGACCGTAGCGGGACAGGTCTCGGAGCGGCGCGAGCGGCGCTTCGAAGCGGAGACGCTGATCGGCCGAGAGCGCGAGTTCGCCCGCCTGTACGACGCCTGGTTGGAGGTGCGACGGAGGGAGCCACGCATCGCCGTGCTGCTCGGCGACCCTGGCGTGGGCAAGACGACGCTCACCAACGCCTTCGTATCGACGTGTCAGATGGAAGGCGCGGCGATTGCCCGCGCCCAAGCGTACGACGCGGAGCGCGAGCTCCCCTTCGGGGTGCTCGCCGAGCTGATCAAACAGCTCACGGTGCAACGGGCGATCGGGGGGGCGGATCCGGAGGCGTTGAGCGAGCTGACACGCGTGTCGCCCGAGATCTTCGCCGCGTTTCCCGGTGTCCCCAAGCCGGTGGAGTGGTCGGCGGAGGTCATTCCGCTCCGACTGGCGGACTCGTTCCTCAAAGCCCTCGAGGCGGCGGCCGAGGAGAGCCCCCTGGTGCTCGTCGTGGACGACGTCCATGCGGCCGATAATGCAACGGTCGCGATCCTCCACATCGTGGCGCGCAAGCTCCGGGGTACGCGACTCCTGTTGATTCTGACGGCGCGGTCCAACGAGCTGCGGACGGCCGCAGGCCCGAGCGCGTTGATGTCCGACGGCACGATGGATGGGCTCCAGACGCTGGAGCTCGAGCCGCTGCCGCCCGAGGCGGCCGAGCGGCTGGTCGGGGCGCGGGTCTCCAAGGCGGACGCCCGGATCGCGGACGTGCCCGTGGCGCGCATCCTTCAGGCAGGCAACGGGAATCCCCTGGCGCTCGAGCTCCTGACGAAGGAATGGCTGGCGCACGGATCGAGCTCGCTGCTCGGCGACTTGGAGGCACTCAACACGCAGCCGGCGGCGAACATCGGCATCCCGCGGGCGATCGGGGCCGTGTTCGACCGTCAGATCCGCCGGCTCGACGCTCCCAAGCGGGCGGCCCTCGACCTCGCTGCTGTGCTCGGACGGCGGCTCGCAGACCTGCCGTTGTACGAAGCCGTGGAGCTTTCCGCTGCGGCGGCTGGTGAAGCCTTATCCAGGTTGAAGGATGAGGGGTTGCTCCGCGAGGTGCACGGCGGGCTGGAGTTCCGAAACGAGCTGATTCGGGCGCAGGCGTATTACGCGATTGTCGGGCCGGCGCGACAGCAGTTGCATCGGAGGGTAGGGGAGGTGCTTGACCAACGACCCGAGGCAACCAGACGGGCTGTGAAACTCGAAGTAGCTTGGCACCTCCTGAGGGGAGGCGATCGGGCTCGCGCGGTGTCGAGTGCGATCGAGGGTGCGGAAGCTGCCATCAGTAGCGGCGGCTTCCTGGAGGCTGAGCAGATCCTTACTGTCCTCGCTCGTGAGCCCTGCCGAGAGGATGATGCGAGGCGGCTCCGCTTGCTTCTCGCAAGAGCCCTCGTGGGTCAGTCCAAGGCCGAGGCTGCGGCGCCGGTCCTGATTCTTCTAGGACAGGAGGCCGGGTTGTCAGCTCGTGACAGAGCACTCGCGACCCGAATGCAGGCTACTGTGGCGTATCTGCTGAATCAGGAGCCTGGACTCGGCTACTGCAACGCTGCGGACGCCGCACTTGTGGCGGCGCGGGAGACTGGGGATCCCGAGCTTATCGGGAACGCACTGTTTGAGTGCGCCAGATCGGGTGCCAATGCGGGGGACGAGGGTAGGGTAGCTTCAGCGCGAGAGCAAGCCGAAATCGCGATATCGCAACTCGCGACCGAGGTGCCGCCTATGCTCTGCTATTCCAAGGCTTACTGCGATTTCTTTTTCTTCGAACTCGCCGCGGGAGCGACCGGCTTGGAATCCGCCATCAGAACATGGCATACGCGCCAAGACCCGGCGGGCCTATCGCTCGGATACACTGCATACGGAACGTGCAAGCAGGGACTCGGCGAGTTCGAGTCTGCCTGCGAGGCTTACCACAAGGCGTTGACCCTCAGCACTAAGATTGGTGACGACCTAAGGTCCGCGGTCATCGCGTCTAATCTTTGTGTCGCGAAGCTTCATCAAGGAGACTTCGCATCAGCGGTGAAGTTTGGCGAGCTGGCTGTCGCAACAGCCGGACGAGCGTTGAGTCCACGATTGGTGAGTATTCACCTGAATCTAGCAGCGTCTCTCTTCATGAACGGTCAGCAGGATGCGGCGTTGAAATCGCTAGGTGCAGCTCAAGAGGCGAGCAATCGCGAGCGCAGCTGGTTCGCCACCATGGAATTCCTTCTAGGTTGCGCAAGCTTCGCTCTTCAGAACCGTGACGTCACTCTTGCGTTGGAGTTAACCGAGACAGCACAGCGGGTAGCGTGGGGAAAGGAGAGGGCGGCGCCGCATGCCGGTCTGTTCGACATGCTGAGAATCCACAGAGCTCTACACGTTGATGGGCCCGATGCTGCCCGCGTGCTCGCCCGCCAATGCCGGGCGAAGTATCGAGGCCGACATCCCCTCTACTTCGCCGATGTCGCGGGATGCAACGCATGGCTCGATATGATCTCGTTTGGCAGCTATTCAGAGGAGACCAAAGCCGACTTGAACCTCCTGGACGAGCTTGGCTTTGCGGGCCTACGAGCAATTTTGGTCGCCCAAGGCTTTCTCACGCAGAGCGTTCGAGGACCACAACACCTGCTGCTAAAGGGCGAACGGGGAAGAGTCTCGCTGTAGATCGGGGCACTAGTATCCGCCCCGCCGACGATGCGGGCATCGAACGACATTGGCTGACCTCGGGAAGCTAGTCTCGTGGCACGTGCATACGCGCGGATACGACCTGACGCTCAGTGGGCGATTCGGTGGGCCCAGGCCGGCCTCGGCACTCGGGGAGTCTCGGCGGAGGGCTCAGGCGCGCTGCGATCCCCTCCAACCAGCCTACGGATGCTCGCGGATTTGGAAACTAGTTTTACGAGCTGCGGGTCGAACTGACGCCCTGCGAACGCTTCTAACTCCTCTATCGCACGGGATAGACTCATGGCGCGGCGGTATGGCCGATCAGTTGTCATTGCATCAATAGTGTCAGCGATCATGATGATGCGCGCGCCCATGGGTATATCGTTGCTTGTCAAGCCGTCGGGGTACCCCGATCCGTCAAAATTCTCGTGATGGTGCCGAATCATGGCCTGGACCGATCCACGAAGTCGGGTCGCAGTCTCGACGAGCTGCGCACTTCGGATTACGTGAGTTCGCATCGTCATCCGCTCTTCAGGAGTCAGTTTGCCCTCTTTGCGTAGCAGCGGTGCGAACTCTTCATAGATCTTGCCAACATCATGTAGGAGCGCGGCGCGTTTGATCTCATCCACGTCATTCGCCGACAGTCGCAATTCGCGCGCTATGGCAAGAGCGTACTCGGAGACCCTGAGGGAATGACCTGACGTATAGGGATCTCTAGCTTCCATAGCTTTAACCATCAACTCAAGCTTCTCCTCCAATTCAAGCTGCATCCGAAAGTTCATCTGGTACAATTGGCGCACGAGAAACAGCGGGAATACGAGGATCGCCAATCCGAGTAACTGCAGCTTTACATAGAGGAAGACCAGCAAAACGGCCAGCGTACTAGACAAAAGGTCAGTTGCAAGGGCGTCCTTGCCAATTCTGTCCCAAGCCTCGCGGACCGACACGCCGGTGCTGAGGGAGACCGCCAACGCCACGCTACCGTGATTGACCAGGAAGTAAACTATGACGAGACAGGCGAAGGGGAGCGGGAAGAAGCTGAACCTCTCCAAGCTGACCGACCCACCTAGAGCGGTATACACCCAAGCGCAAAGGCCCGAGGCGAGCATGAACTGGGCCGTGTTAAACCAAACGCGAATCAGCGGCTTGTGGCGAACGAAAGTGTCAGCGACTAACGCTGTGAGTCCCCCGATCAACATAGGCCAGGGATGTTGAAAAAGGGCGACCGATGCAATGAAGGGAACGAAGGACACCGAGGTCCGTACGTTCGCTACGGGGATCGTGAACGAGAATGATTCGCTTACGATCCCGAGAATTACAAATGCAGCGATGGCATTCCAGAACTTGGACGGGAACGGCGCGGGGATATCCCACTCTCGGAATGCCAGCACCCACAGTGTGGCAGCCGATACAGCGCTGATGTAGGTGTAGATCAGCGCTTGCTGCAGCTTCCGTCTAAGCGGTTCGGTCATCCCCAGATTTGCTGTTAGGTAAGTAGGGAAAGGGCCCCATAGGTCACTACCACGACACTGTGCCATTCGCGACAACCAACTTCGCGACAGCCGCAAAAAGAAATGCGAGCGCATGCAACATTGAGCGTCACCCCCTTCGAGTTACTGCGAGTCATCCTCGACCGCTAGGAGTGGCACGCCTCGCTATGGCGTACCCGAACGCTCCGCTCGTACACTTTTCGCTCAGCTCCGCTCTTTGGTAGCGGTGACCAGGGGCCCCTTTTTTCGAATTGTCTCTATGTGGCTCGCCGGCTTTCGATTGGCCCGGCGCAACCCAAAAACCCTTCAATCCGTTGTGTAGCCTACGCCGCCTTGCGCCGCCGCAACGCCTCCCCCATCGCCTCCACCACCGCCGGCATCCCCGCCGCCTTGTTCAGAATCACCTTCACCCCCATCTGCCGCAGCGCCACCGCCGCCTGATCCGGCATCCCCCCCGTCACCACCATCACCTCGGCGTCCAGCCGCCGCCCCGGCTCGAGCAGCCGCCGGATCACCTCCGGCGCGTTCAGGTCGGGCAGACTGTAATCCAGCACGATCAGCGACGGCTGCACCCGCCCGATCTCGAGCAGCGCGTCCACCCCCGTCGCCGCCTCCACCACCTCCACATCCAAATCCGACCGCTCGATCGTCAGCACCAGCGCCTTCAGGTAGCCCGGATCGTCGTCCACCACCACCACCACGTCGTGCCCGTTCCCCCCCTCGAGCTCGGGCGGCACCGACATCTCGTGCGACCGCAAAAACGCCGTCAAGTCCTCCGCCTCCACACGCCGCCGCCCCGTCGGTGTCTTGTGCCCCTTCAGCAGCCCCTGGTCAATCCAGTTCGCTACCGTCGCGGGGGAGACCTGACAGACGCGCGCCACGCGCTGCGTACCCCAGTATCGCTTGTGCTTTGGCAAACTCACAGAACCCCAAATAACGCGAAAATGGGAAGTGCGCAAGGGGGTTTGTGGACTGCGTGCAACACCAGATTTGTGTGCTGTCTAAACTATTGATTTACAATATCTTGGAAGGAACGTCACTGCCGCGTCAGCGACGTCTTACCGCCGAGCGTCAGTCCATCGGTTGGTTGCATCCAGCACCGCCAGCACCGCGCTCCGCTCGGTGCTTTCCCTGATCTCGCACGTCCCCGTGAGCAGCTGCGCCTCCCGCCCCCCCAGCCCGTGCACGGCGACGAACACGAACCTGCGGTCGAACGCGTCGATGATCGTAGCGCCCTCGAGCGCCACCGAGTTGTCCGCCAGCAGCTCGTCCAGGCACAACGACGCCGCCCGCGCCGCCGCCTCCACCCGGTTCCGCACCGTGTCGGTCCCCTGCTCCTCCGCCTCCGCCTCCTTCCCCTCGAAGGACAGCTTCACCCGCACGATCACCCGCTGCGGCCGCTCCGAAGGCCGCACCTCGATGCCCTGGAAGATCACCACCCGCTTCTTGGCGCGGGTGCGCACCGCCTCCTCCTGCATCTGCTCGATCGGCCGCACGTCGGCGGTCTGCGCCACGCTGATCTTGCGGTGGTCGATCTTCAGGCCGAGCTGCGCCATCAGCGCCGACTCGATGTTGCGGACCACCTGCTTCGCCTGCTGGTCATTGCTGGTGAGCACGTGGATCTCGCTCACCTCGCCCAGCGGGGTCACCACCACCCGGGCCGACAGCACCCCCGTGAGGCTCGAGATCAGGTTCTCGGCGCGCTTCACCCCCCACGGATCGGGCGCCTGGGGAGGCGGCGTCAGGGGCAGCGGCTCGCGCTCCTCCGCGCTTTCGGAATCGGAAGGTGTCACGCTCAGCGGTCTCCGTCTCCCGTCGCCACCTGGTTTCGCCCCGCGGCCTTGGCGCGGTAGAGCGCCCGGTCGGCCGCCACCAGCACGTCTTCCGTCTCAGGACCCCGGCCCGGCACGAACTCCGCCACCCCGACGCTCACCGTCACCAGCCCCTCAGGGTAACCCAGGGTCCGTCCCATGCCCTCGACGGTGGCCCGCACCTTGTCCGCCACGCCGAGCGCCCCCTCCACCCGGGTGCGCACCAGCACCAGCACGAACTCGTCGCCCCCGTAGCGCGCCGCCAAGTCGGTCGAGCGGATGTGCGCCCCGCACTCCCGCGCCGCCCCGCGCAGCACCTCGTTCCCCGCCTCGTGGCCGAACTCGTCGTTCACCTTCTTGAAGTTGTCCAGGTCCACGAACAGCACCGCGAAGGGATCCCCGGTGCGGTCGCTCCGGGCCATCTCCGAGGCGAGGCGGTCACGCAACACCCGGTACGTGGCGAGCCCGGTGAGCCCGTCCACGGCCGCTTGAAGCTGCGCCAGCCGGGCCTGCTTGTCGAGGTAGGGGGGGCACGACCGCAGCGTGGTCCGCCCCAGCGCCGCGGCGTTCGCGAACATCCGGCACGTCGGGTACCCGCACGCGCCGCAATCCCACGGCTTCCCGTTCGGGGCGAGGCCGATCTCCTTCAGAATGGCGTCGACGTCTTCCGCCTGCGGCCGATGGCCGTTCCTGGAGATCGGGAACGCCTCGGCGATCTGCACCCCGCGCGCCACCGCCTCCTCCACGACGGGCGCGCGCGACCGCGCCGGCTCCGTCGCCCCCACGATCTCGCGCCGCCGGAACAGCTCGTCCCGCGGTCCGAGCAGCGGGTGGTCGAGACACCCCTCGCACGGCAGGATGTCCACGAAGCCCAGGTCCAGGCGATCGACCGCCACCGCGCGCGCGATCGCCCCGAGGCCGCCGAGCCCGCGGACCTTCCGGAACCGGCGGCTCGCCTGCGTCTCCTCGAGCAACACCTCGAGCGGCAACCCGCCCGCCATGCTCAGGTGCCGTCGCCGCTCCTCCGGCACGCGGGTGAAGTACTCGTCCTGCTTGGCGACCACGACCCCGCGCCGCCGGAACACGTCCTCCAGGTCCTCGAACGTGATCGCCGCGTCCACGTCCGGCCCGCCCTCCGTGAGGCACACGCCGGCGTACACGATCGGCGTGCCCGCTCCGTACAACCGCTTCAGGTAGCGCGCCTCGGCGGCGATCGGCGTCGCCACCGGCGCCAGGTAGGGGATCAGCTCGGGGTATTGCGTCCGCACCGTCTCCACGATGACGGGGCAGGTGCTGCGGATCATCGTGCCCCAGTCGCCATCGGCCCAGAGCGCCAGGTATTCGTGCGCCACCAGCTCGTCGCCCAGCACGCCGCGATGCACCGAGCGGAATCCCGCCGCGTAGCAGGCGTTCACCACCTGATTGGGAGTCGCGGGATAGAAGTGGACGGCGCACTCGACCGAGAGGATCAGCGCCGCCCGGCCCGCCTGCGCCAGCTCGAGCGCGCGCGACACGTCGCCCAGCGCCTCGATCGCGTCGTGCGGGCACGCCGGCAGGCACAGCCCGCAGCGCGTGCACGCCTCGTCCACGATCCGCACGATCGCGCCTTCGACCGCCACCGCATCGGCGGGACACACTCGTACGCAGGCCATGCAGGCGACGCACGAGTCGGGTTTGATCTTAAAGTCCACGGGACAGCCGGCCGGGGCGTTGCGGCTCTCCGAACGAGTGGCAAGGGCGCCGTAACATGGACGCCGCGGCACTGCCTGTCAATAGCGGCACGGACGACAACCCTTTGGTGGAGCGTGATTTAGGCGAGCGCGTACGCCTTGAGCTTACGGTACAGAGTGCGCTCGCCGATCCCCAGGATCTCGGCCGCCTTGCGCCGATTGCCCTGCGTGTCGCGCAACGCCGCTTCGATCGCTGCCCGCTCCACGTCCGCCATTGTCATGCCGGGACGGTACACCACGTCGGCCTCCGGCGCGGGCTCCACTTGGCCCGGCGTGACGGCGCTAACTCCAGTCCCGGGGCCCACCTCGATGACCTCGACGCGCCCAGGCCGCTCCTCCAGGCGTCGCCTCAGCTCCTCGACCTGTAACTTAAGCTCCACAAGACTGCGGAAGATGAACTCCAACTCCCGAGCGCCCGCCCCCGCCCCCGCCCCACCCACGTCGCGGTCGGGACCGAGGAGCCGCATCGGCAGTATGCTCCCGTGCTCCCGGATGTCCTTCGGGATGTCGCTGGCGCGAATCTCCCCCTCGGGCGCGAGCACCACCATCGACTCGATGAGGTTGCGCAGCTGGCGGATGTTCCCGGGCCATTCGGCGTCCACCAGGATCTGCAGCGCCTCCGGCGTGATGCCCCGGAAGGTGCGGTCGTGCTGCTTCGCGAACTCCGCGATGAAGCGCCGCACCAGCAGCGGGATGTCGGTCTTGCGCTCGCGCAGCGGCGGCAGATAGATGTGGAGGACGTTCAACCGGTAGAACAAGTCGTCGCGGAACCGCGCCAGGGCGACTTCTTCCTTGAGCGACTTGTTCGTCGCCGCGATGACCCGCACGTCCACCTTGATCGCCTGCGTGCCGCCCACCCGGAAGAAGGTCCGGTCCTCGAGCACCCGCAGGGTCTTAACCTGCGTCGCGGCCGCCATCTCCCCGACCTCGTCGAGGAAGATGGTGCCGCCGTCGGCCAGCTCGAAGCGACCCAGCCGCCGCTCGGCGGCGCCGGTGAACGCTCCCTTCTCGTGACCGAACAGCTCGCTCTCGAGCAGGGTGTCCGGGATGGCGGCGCAGTTCACCGCGATGAACGGCTTGGCGCGCCGCGGCGAGAGGTCGTGGATCGCCCGCGCCACGAGCTCCTTCCCCGTTCCGGACTCCCCCTCGATCAGCACGGTGGCGCTCACGGGCGCCATCTGCTCGATCTTGACGAGCACTTCCTGGATGGCGGGGGATTCGCCGATGATCCCGGTGCGCTGCTGCAGCTTGCGGCGCTCGATCAGGCGGCGCACCGTCGCCGCCACCTCGGCCGGGTCGGCCGGCTTTTCGAGGTAGCCGGTGAGGCCGAGCCGGCGGGCCAGTCCCTGGGCGTCGGGCTCGGTCTCTTCCACGAGGCCGAGCGTCGAGACCGAGCGGTCGCGCGCCAGGGTGAGGAGCTGCGCCGCGCTGGACTCGTGCAGGCCGCCCGTCACGACCACGCAGTCGGGGGGCGGATCGCGGCGGAGGGCCTGGCGCGCTTCGTCGAGCGTGGACGCCATCGTGGTGTGAAAGCCGGCCGCCTCGAGCGCCGCGTTCGAGCGGACCGCGTGCTCGAGATCGTCGGTGGTGATGAGGATGCGGTCAGGCATGAGCCCGTTGCACGTTGCACGTTACACGTTGCATGGGGTTACTCATGCGACGTCCGTTCCCCTGTCACCAGCTCCACCGCGTGGTCGAGCAGGTCCTCCAGCACGGCGAGCCCGTCGGTCACGCCACCGGGGGAGCCGGGGAGATTCACGATCAGCGTTTTCCCTCGAGTGCCCGCCACGCCCCGCGAGAGCCAGGCGTGCGGGAACTTGGGCGCGGCGGCGCCACGCAGCGCCTCGGCGATCCCGGGCGCGAGCCGGTCCACCACCGCCTCCGTCGCCTCCGGCGTCACGTCGCGCTCGGTGAGCCCGGTGCCCCCCGTCGTGAGGATCACGTCCACCTCACCGGAGTCCGCCCAGCGCGCGAGCTTCCCCGCGATCCGGTCGGTCTCGTCGGGCACCACGCTCCGCACCACCACTTCGTAGCCGTGGCTTCCCGCCCACTCGACGATCGCGTCGCCGGACGTGTCGGCCCGCTGCCCCAAGGCACCAAGGTCACTGACTGTCAGAATCCCGATCCGCATCAACCTCCTCCAACCTCCTCCAACCTCCCTCAACTATTTCTTGGTTCTCCTGCGCACGAAGGGGAGCGCCACGACCTCCGCCCCCGCCCGCTTGCCGCGCACGTCGATCGTGAACCCCGTGCCCGGCTTGGCCTCGGCGGCGGGGAGATAGGTCATCCCGATCGCGCAGTTCACCGTCGGCGTCACGGTGCCGCTGCGCACGACGTCCACTTGGGGGCCGTCCAGGTACACGCCGTAGCCGTGCCGGGCGACGACTTTCGGCTCGGTCACCTTGAAGCCCACGAGCCGGCGCTTCAGGCCCGCGAGCTTCTGCTGTTTCAGCGCCGCGAGCCCGGTGAAATTGGCTCCCTTCTCGAGCTTCACGATCCATCCCAGTCCCGCCTCGTACGGCGTCACTCCGGCGTCGATGTCGCTGCCGTAGAGGGGGTAGCCCGCCTCGAGCCGCAGCGTGTCGCGTGCCCCGAGCCCGCATGGCTCGGCGCGCCCAGGCCCCACAAGCGCGTGCCACAGCGTCTCCGCGTCCGCCGCGCGACAGTACAGCTCGAACCCATCCTCCCCCGTGTACCCGGTCCGCGAGATGAAGCACTGCGCGCCCGCCACCTTCCCCTCGGCGAAGTGATAGTAGGGGATCATCGCCACACCGACGGGCGTGAGCGGCGCGACCAGCGTCTCGGCCTCCGGGCCCTGCACGGCGAGCAAGGCGGTGGCGTCCGAGATGTCGCGCAGCCGCACGTTCGCGCCCCGCTTCTGCGCCACGATGTGCGCCCAGTCGGCCGCGATGTTGGCCGCGTTCACGACCAGCATCAGCCGGTCCTCGAAGCGGTACACCAGACAATCGTCCACGAAGGTGCCCTGGTCGGTGAGAATAGCCGAGTATTGCGCCTGGCCGGGCTTCAGGGCGCCGACATCGTTACACGTTACACGTTGCACGAACGCGTTCCGGTCCGGGCCGCTGACCTCGAACTCGCCCATGTGCGAGACGTCGAACACCCCCACGTGCTCGCGCACGGCGCGGTGCTCGGCCGCGATCCCCGCCGGATAGCTGACCGGCATCTCGTAGCCGCCGAACGGCACCAGCTTGGCGCCGAGCGCGAGGTGGATCTGGTGCAGCGGGGTGTGCTTCATTCAGCCCATCAGCGTCGCCAACAGCGCCTTTTGCACGTGCAGCCGGTTCTCGGCCTCGTCCCACACGCGCGACTGCGGGCCCTCGATCACGTCGGCCGTGACCTCCTCGCCACGGTGGGCGGGGAGGCAGTGCAGGAAAATGGCCTTCGGGTCGGCGAGCTTCATCAAGTCCGGGTCGACCGTATAGCCTCGAAACGCGTTGCGCCGCGCCTCGGCCTCCTCCTCCTGACCCATCGACGCCCACACGTCCGTGCTCACGACGTGTGCGCCCTCCACCGCTTCTTCGGGGGCCTCCGTGATGGACAGGCAGGCGCCGGCCGCCAGCGCCCGCTCGAAAATCGCGCGGCTCGGCTCATAGCCCTCCGGGCAAGCGAGCCGCAGCTCGAACCCCAGCACCTGCGCCGCTTCGATCCAGCTGTTGGCCATGTTGTTGCCGTCGCCCACCCAGGCGATCCGCTTCCCCTCCCACGTGCTCAGCGCCTCCCGCACGGTGAACAGGTCGGCGAGCACCTGGCAGGGATGCGAGAGATCGGTGAGGCCGTTGATCACCGGGATCGTGGCGTGCCGCGCCAGCTCTTCCACCTCCCCGTGGTCGAAAGTGCGGATCATGATTCCGTCGACGTAGCGTGACAGCACGCGCGCCGTGTCGGGGATCGGCTCTCCCCGGCCGAGGTGGATGTCGCGGGACGAGAGGAACAGCGCCTGGCCGCCGAGCTGGTAGGCGCCCACTTCGAACGACACGCGTGTCCGGGTGCTCGACTTGGCGAAGATCATCGCGAGCGTCTTGCCAGCGAGAGGCGCCTCCCGGTAGGCCCCCGACTTGATCCGCCCGGCGAGGTCGAACAGGCGCAGGATCTCGTCCCGGGTGAGGTCGGAGACGGCGAGAAAGTCGCGTTTAGCCATCGAAACCCTGAGGGGGCGAGTCAAAATGACAGTATCGGGCTGCTAATTGTAGCTGTCCGGGAGGGGCGCGACAAGCGGCGGGTCAGGGAAACTCTAAAGGTCTTTTAATTCTGTCGCTCGAAGAGTCGCGGCTGAGAGCCGCGGCTCGGCCCTGCCGCTGAGAGCGGCCAGTAGGCCCGTTTACGGGCAGGCGCCGAGCCGCGAGTTCACTCGCGACTCATCGCGCGGCGGCGTCCTCCATCACCGGACCACCACGTGACGCTCGACTACCACCCACTGAGGTTTCGTGTCGCCGAAGTCGAGCCCGTTGCTGACGCCGCGCACCTCGATCGTCGCGACACCGGCCTTGGCGAAACGCAACTTCACGGTCTGGCGGAACTCGATCAGATCGCTGGTACAGACTGCGGTCAGGTTGCGACGTATGTGATAGAAGGAGACGCGAGCGCGGAGGCCGTGCACGGAGACCCTGGTCTCGGCCGTCTCTCGGATGCAACCGCCGCCAAAGGTCGTCACCGTCATCTGGAACTCGCTGTCGCGGCGCACCGTGTCGGGCAGAATGATCCGCGACGTGTCGCGGCCGAGCCGGGCCGGCACGTGCGCCACGGCCTTTTCGGGAGGCGGTCCGACGACCTCGATCGCCACCAGGAAGCAAGGGGGAGGCGGACGCAACCGGGCCAGGCGCCGCTCCACGCGGCGGCGTCCGGACTCGCCCATCACGCCGTAGGTGATCCGGTTGTGTTCCTCGTCGATGTCGCTCTCGACCACGCCGGAATCGCTCCAAACGTGGAGGCCCAGGTAGTGGTACCAGTCGAGGAGCTGGGCGAAGTCCCAGCGCACCTTCCGCACGCGTACGCGTTTGGGGTCCCTGCCCTCCAGGCCATTGCGTGCCGCCAGGGCGGCGAGGGCCGCCTCACGCTGCATCGTATCGACCAGGAACACCACGAGCCCGCCCTCGAGCATCTTGCCCGCGAAACCGCCCGGGACGTCGCGTGCCGCTTCGGCCCAGCGGTCGTCGTCGGTCTCGTGGCCACGCCAGAGCAGGCGGACCGAGTCCCGCAGGGTGGCCGGCACTTCGACCACGGGCGCGTCGGCCGGACAGGACGAGCCGAGGCGCGCCCACCGAGGCGCCTCAGAAGGGTGAGCGCAAGCCACCCCCAAGAGGGCAACGGCAACTACGGGATTCCTACAGGATGTAGCGGCGGAGGTCCTCGTCATCCACGATCTTGCCGAGCCGCGCGCGCACCTTGTCGGCGTCGAAGTTGATGCGCTTCTCCGCCAGCTCGGGGAGGTCGAACAAGACGTCTTCGAGCAGCGTGGTCATGACGGTGTGGAGCCGCCGGGCGCCGATGTTCTCCATGCGCTCGTTGGCCTTAGCGGCGATACGGGCGATCTCCTTGATGCCGTCGTCCGTGAACTCGAGAGTCGCCCCTTCGGCCGCGCACAGCGCGGCGTACTGCTTGGTGAGGGCGTTCTCGGGCTCGGTCATGATGCGGACGAAGTCCGCTTCGGTGAGCGGCTGCAGCTCGACGCGGATCGGGAAGCGTCCCTGGAGCTCGGGGATCAGGTCCGAGGGTTTGGAGACGTGGAACGCGCCGGCCGCGATGAACAGGATGTGGTCGGTGCGCACGTACCCGTAGCGCGTCTGCACGGTCGAGCCTTCGACGATCGGCAGCAGGTCGCGCTGCACGCCCTCGCGCGAGACGTCAGGCCCGACGGTGCCCCGCTCCCCCGCGATCTTGTCGATCTCATCGATGAAGATCACGCCGTGGTTCTCGACGCGGTCCAGCGACTCGTTCACCACGTCGTCCATGTCGACGAGCTTCTTCAGCTCCTCGTCGATCAGGATGCGCCGGGCCTCGTGCAGGTGCACGGTGCGGCGCTTCTTTTTCTTCGGCAGCATTTCCTGCAGCAGCTCGGTGAAGTTGACGTCCGTGCCCTCCATGCCCTGCGGGGGCTGCATCATCTCGAGCCCGGGGAAGCCCTGCTGCTGCACCTCGATTTCGACCTCGCGCTCCTCGAGCTTCCCTTCCTTGAGCTGCTGGCGCAGCTTTTCGCGGGTGCGGCGGCGGCGCTCCTGAGCCTCGACGTCCCCCTCCGCCGCCTTGGGCGTCACATCGCCCTTGGACGAGACGACGAACAAGGGCGGATTCTCTCCCGCCTCCCGACTCCCGGCTCCCGGCCGGGAGGCGGGGGACGGGAGGGGCGGTGTCGGCGTGGGGGGAAGCAGCAGATCCAGCAGGCGCTCTTCCGCGCGCGCTTCGGCCTGGGGATAGACGTCGTCCTCGCGCTCGGTGCGCACCATGTTGATCGCCACGTCCACGAGCTCGCGCACCATGGACTCGACGTCGCGGCCCACGTAGCCGACCTCGGTGAACTTGGACGCTTCGACCTTCAGGAACGGCGCTCCTGCGAGGCGCGCCAGGCGCCGCGCGATCTCGGTCTTGCCCACGCCGGTAGGGCCGATCATGATGATGTTGTTCGGCAGGATCTCGTCC
>WNEL01000391.1_pt1 | contig 17730 bp, 10 predicted proteins | sample 5399991 | NCBI WGS metagenome assembly WNEL01 (sample SAMN13153325, study PRJNA577476) | soil metagenome | isolation source: 20 cm grassland meadow soil pre-rain plot 2 | place: USA:California | collected 2015-09-08
CCGGCCGTGTTCCACGTGGAACACGCCAGTCACTGGGCTCGAGAACGGAGCGACGCGGTTGCCGCTTATCGGTAGATGATCCCCAGGGCCCGTCGGTCTCGCCGCATCCGGCTCGCGGGTGAACGCTCTTGCCCGGCGACGGCACCACCGACCCCTGAGCCGCATCCGAGGCGGTGCTCGAGAGACTCAGGGCGCGCAACCCGAAGACACCGCCGGCACTGCCTGATGTCACAAGCCCCGAGGCGTCCACTCCACCCGCGGCGCCGGGCCCGCCTTCAGGATCCCTCGGGGAGCTGATCTCTTTTCGGCCTGGCTTGCGGCCGCCCGCGGAGGTCTCGGAAAGGCCTGGCCTGCGAGCTCAGCGGCAATCGGCTGCCCTGGTCGAGGTGAACGCTCTTACGCGTCGATGCTCCCGCTGAGCTACGCCTGAGGTCGCGTTTGAGAGACTCAGCTGCCTTATCCATGCGCCCGGCACGATGCAGAAACGATGCGGTGTAATCCCCACGGCTGTAGAGCCAGGACCCAGAGTCCTGCTCTCTCAGCGGCTCGAGCTTGTAGCGCGAGAACCGGGTCAGGTCCACTCGCCCGCGCGACAATCACGCCGTAGAAAAGTTAAGCGGGCTCACTGGAGAGTCAAAATGCCAGAATCACGGTGATCCCCTTTACCTTTCACCCATGCAAACCAGCGTGAGGTTCTGCCGAGGGCTCCTGGAGGTGGCTCGCCTGCTTCGCTGGTGGGAAAGGTCGCCTCATCGATAACGCGTTCCACGTGGAACACGTCGGCGACGGGGCTTTGAGAGCGGAGCGACGCACTTAGCGCTTAAAGGTAGACGATTCCCTGGGACCCTTGGGTTTCCCGGCATCCGGCTCCCGGCCGCCGCGCGTCCACCCGCCACGCCACCTCCCGATCCCGTCATCATCCCGCTGTCGCCGACGCCGGGCGATCTCCTCGGCGTCAGCGACGGCGGAGATGTCGACGTTGCGGAGCGGAATCTCGTGACCGCTCCCGATGACCGCCTTGTCGAAACCGATCCCGACTGCCGAGCCCGTCTGGCCCTCTCCGCGAGCGCCGGGCACGATGCAGACACGGTGGGGCGTGATGCCCAGGGCTGTAGAGCCAGGACCTGCTCTCCCAGCAGGCCGAGCTTCTGGTGCGAGACCGGGTCGGATCTACTCGCTCGCGCGACAATCATCTCGTGCTAAAAGGAGGCGGGCTCACTGGGGAGTCAAAAGTCCAGAATCCCGCTGATCCGCCTTACTTTCACCCATGGAGCCACTGTCTGGGTGCCCGCGGAGTCCTGGAGGTGGGCCACCTGCTGCTTTTTTGGGGGGGGCATCCCCCACGTGTTCCACGTGGAACACGTCAGCGACGGGGCATCAGGGCGGGACGACGCGGTTACGGCTTATCGGCAGACGATTCCCTGGAGCCCTTCGGTTTCCCGGCATCCGGCTCCCGGCCCCCCCTCTAGTCTCACCGGACGCACCGGCCTGCGAGCTCAGTAGCAATCGGGTTCCCTGGTCGAGGTGAACGCTCTTGCCCGTCGACGTCACCACCGATCCCTGAGCGGCATCCGAGGCGGTGCTCGAGAGACTCACGTCGCGCAACCCGAAGACACCGGCGCTCCCTGCGGTCAGGAGCGCCGAGGCGTCCACTCCACCCAGGGCGCCAAGGCTCGTCCGCAGGATCTCTCGGGGAGCTTGATCTCTCCGTACCTTGGCTCGCGCCTGCCCGTGGATATCTCTGGAAGCGCCCGCCCAGGAGTTCAGCAGCAATCGGGTACCGGGTCGAGGTGACCGCGCTTACCCGTCGATGTTCTCGCAGAGCTACACCTGAGGTCGCGTTTGAGAGACTCAGCTGCCCATCCATACGCTCGGCACGATGCAGAAACGGTGCGGTGTAATCCCCACGGCTGTAGAGCCAGGGCCGAGAGTCCTGCTCTCGCAGCGGCTCGAGTGGCGCGAGAACCGGGCCACATCCACTTGCCCGCGAGACAATCACCTCGCGCTGGAATGAAATGGGCTCACTGGAGAGTCAAAAGGCCACAATCACGTTGACGCGCTCGCCTTTCAGCCATTCAAGGCAGTGCCTGGATCTGCCAGCGGAGTCCTGGGGTTCGCTCGCCTGGTGCTTTGGGGGGAAAGCTTGCCCCATCGCCCACGTGTTCCACGTGGAACACGTCAGCGACGGGGCTTAAAGGCGGGGCGACGCGGCTACCGCTTATCCGCCGAGGATCCCTTGGGGCCCGTCGGTTTCGCGGCATCCGGCTCGCGGGCCCCGCGAGTCTTACCGGACACACCGGCCTGCGAGCCGAGCAGCAATCGGGTTCCCTGGTCAAGGTGAACGCTCTTGCCCATCGACGTCACCACCGATCCCTGAGCCGCTCCCGAGGCGGTGCTCGAGAGACTCAGGTCGCGCAACCCGAAGACACCGGCGCTGCCTGCGGTCAGGAGCCCCGAGGCGTCCACTCCGCCCACGGCGCCAGGGCCCGCCTGCAGGACGCCGGCACCGCTCGCCGCCAGCGAACCGGCGGCGCCTCCCGCGGCGCCGAGACCCGCACTCACGGTGCTTCCGACGGCGCCCGTGGTGCGACCCACGAGGCCGCCGCTACCCGTGCGTCCACCGGCCATGCCACCCCCGGATCCGGTCATCATTCCGCTGTCGCCGACGCCGCCCGATGCAGCCCCCTCGGCGGCAGCGACGGCGCGGATGCCGACGTTGCGGAGCGGAATCTCGTGGCCGTCCCGGGTGACCGCCTTGTCGAAGACGATCCCGACCGCCGAGTCAGCCTGGCCCTCTGCGCGAGCGTGGGCTTCAGAGACGTGGCCGACGAGTGTGCTGCCCTTGGGAATGGATCTTCCGTCCTCGGTCCTGGTGGGCTGCGTGGTGCGCGCGTTGACCGGGTCTCCCGGCTTGCTTCTCCTCGAATCCACGGGCTTCGTGAGCACCGCATTCACGGACGAGTCGCCGGCGAGTGCCGCGCTGTTGTCGCCGGCGTGCGCGGCGGCAGAAGAGCTGGCGTTGTCCTGCGCCTTGGCTCCGGAAGGATCGACACCGACCGCGCCTTGTCCCGATGCCTGAGCGGAGGCACCCGCCTGGCTCTGTGCCGGCGAGCTCTGTCCCGGCGGACTCTGGGCAGATGCCGCTGCAATCGCGAGTGTGTTCGCAACGGCCAGGAACACGGCCGAGATGTATCGCGTAATCATGGCTCATGACCCTCCTGTAGCTGCCGAAGTTCTCTTGGTTGGCCGCCGTGCAAGCTGGGCGGCCGGATGCTTTGCGCGGGGAATTCTTTCCGAGTGGGCACAGCCCGTCAATCGCCAGAAGCCACCGGGAGTCCGGCCCGGGTGATCGGATACTCCCGCCCGGGCCCGCCGGACGTCACGTAACATCGGGCTACTCAGGACGTGCGGAACGGATTGTGGACTGGGGCCGCCTGCTGTCGCGTCTCTATGTTCCACGTGGAACGTTGCACGGGGAGAGTGGCCAAGTGCTCCGTCGAGTCAGGTCCCCGATCCCGCCCGTGCTGTCTAGGCGCCGGGTCGACTTCCCCGTGGATTGTCTCTCCATAGAGTCGTTAGAACCCATTATGGCGTGGATAGAATCGTATATGCGTCGAATCGCCTTTCCATGAGACCGACACAAAGCAAGCCCGCGGACGTCCAGCTCGTTTCGGCGGCGCCACCGGTGACTTTGAGCACGACGGTGATGAGCGCCAGCGCGAGAAATGGAGAGGCGCGCGAGAGTGCGACGTTCCGGAGCGGCTCGTCCCGAAGCTGGTGTTTTCACGGCTGCGACGCGATGCCGGCGCGAGCCCTGGCACTCGGGGAGATCTCCCATGTGTTCGCCTGCAAGAAGGCGGAGATTCTGCAGGTGAGGCAGAACAGCGTGTGGCTCCGGGCTGACGGAACACCGTCCGTCCGTGTTCCACGTGGAACACCGGAGCCTGCCGCATGCACGGCTGACCGGCACGCTGCGTCCAGTCCGACGCTGCATCCCATGGAGGCGGCGAGCCCGCCCGTGATCGCCACAGCCGCCCGGCGGCCCAAAACCGACACGGTTGGTGTGACCAGGCTCATCGCAGCAACGCCGTGACACCTCAAGCCGCTGTACGCCTTCTGTCGCTCAGCATCCGGAATCTGCGCTGTGTCGAGCAGGCAGAGATCCAGATTCCACCTGGCCTCTGCCTCGTATGGGGCGGCAATGGATCGGGGAAAACCTCCCTCCTGGAGGCGATTTTCCTGCTCGGACGTGGCCGATCGTTTCGCACACGCAATAGTGAGAGGCTAATTCGGCTAGGAAAGGATCATTTGAGAGTCACTGGGGAGATCCGTGCAGATATCGGACACGCCCGCTCCATTGGCTTCGAGATCAGCCACCGGGAGACTTCGGCACGGATCGATGGGAAACCCGTCGAATCGCTCGCGGAGCTGGCCCAGGCGTTTCCGGTCCAGGTGATCGAGCCAGGCGCGCATCGCCTCGTCGAGGAAGGGGGACACCGGCGAAGGCGATGGATGGACTGGGCCGTGTTCCACGTGGAACCTCGGTTCATCGATCTGTGGATGCGCTACCGCCGCGCACTGAAGCAGCGCAACACGGCACTCAGGCTCGACCCTGCTCAAGCGAGCGCCTGGGATCCCGAGCTGGCTCGCCTCGGGGAGGCGATCGCGGAATCTCGCCGTCGATTCGTTACGCAGCTCCAGCCCGAGTGGAGGGACACCGTCGCGGCACTGAGTGGACTCGAGGTGGAGCTGCAGTACGTCCAGGGGTGGAGCTCCGAGGGGACGCTGCTCGAGGCGTTGCGTACGACCCGAGCGCGAGACGAGCTCCGGCGACTCACCCATGCCGGGCCGCACCGCGGGGACGTGGCGCTGCGCTTGCACGGCCGCCCCGCACGAGAGGTGCTCTCGCGCGGACAACAGAAACTCGTCGCGGTAGCCATGACGATTTCACAACTCAGACTCCTTCGGGACCTCACCGGCACGGTACCGACGCTACTACTCGATGACCCCGCCGCGGAGCTCGACGGCGAGCGACTCGAGCGCTTCATCGAGCAGGTCGCGCGGCTTCGATGTCAGCTCGTTGTCACGTCGTTGCATGCCGAATCGCGGCTGTTCGGGACGCCAGAACGCACGTTCCGCATGGAAGATGGCAGGGTGCAGTCGGTATAATGTCGTGTCACAAAATCGAGTCAGTTCATGGCCCTCGACGATATCTACGACTCCAGTAAAATCAAAGTCTTAAAAGGTCTTGATGCGGTGCGGAAGCGCCCCGGGATGTACATCGGCGATACCGATGACGGCACGGGGTTGCACCACATGGTTTTCGAGGTCGTCGATAACTCCATCGACGAGTCCCTGGCCGGCCATTGTGACCGTATCGTGGTCACCATCCACGCCGATGAATCCGTGACCGTCTCCGATAACGGCCGCGGGATCCCTGTGGATATCCACCCCGAGGAGGGGCGCTCGGCGGCCGAGGTGATCATGACGGTGCTGCACTCGGGGGGAAAGTTCGACGACAGCTCCTACAAGGTCGCGGGCGGGCTGCACGGGGTCGGCGTGTCGGTCGTCAACGCACTCTCGGACTACCTGCAGCTCACCATCGCCCGCGACGGCAAGCTCCACCGCCAGGAATATCACCTCGGCGAGCCCGCGGCGCCGCTCGCCGCGGTCAGCGAGACGCCAGAGCGCGGTACGATCATCCGCTTCAGGCCGAGCGCGCAGATCTTCACCAACATCCAGTTCAACTACGACATCCTCGCGAAACGGCTGCGCGAGCTCTCGTTCCTGAACTCCGGCGTTCGCATCGAGCTCATCGACGAGCGCGAGAACCGCTCGGACGTGTTCGCGCACGCCGGCGGACTGCAGGCGTTCGTGAAGTACATGAACCGCACGCGCACGCCGATCCACGAGTCGGTGATCTGGTTTCGCACGCAGGACGGGCCGGTGTCGGTGGAGGTGGCGCTGCAGTGGAACGACTCCTACCAGGAGAGCATGTTCTGCTACACCAACAACATTCCGCAGAAGGACGGCGGCACGCATCTCGCCGGGTTTCGCAGCGCTCTGACGCGCACGCTCAACGACTACGTCGAGAAGGAATTGTCGGGGAAAGACAAGGTGCCGATGACCGGCGACGATGCGCGCGAGGGCCTCACCGCGATCCTGTCGGTGAAGCTGCCGGATCCCAAGTTCTCCTCGCAGACCAAGGACAAGCTGGTCTCCTCCGAGGTGAAGGGCGTGGTCGAGACCGCGGTCGGCACGAAGCTGCAGGAATTTCTCCTCGAGCACCCGCCGGAAGCGCGTCTCATCGTCGCCAAGATGGTCGAGGCGGCGCGCGCGCGCGAGGCGGCGAGAAAGGCGCGCGAGATGACGCGGCGCAAGGGCGCGCTCGATATCGCGGGGCTCCCGGGCAAGCTCGCCGACTGTCAGGAGAAAGACCCGGCGCTGTCCGAGATCTTCATCGTCGAGGGCGACTCCGCCGGCGGCTCCGCCAAGCAAGGCCGCGACCGGCGCACGCAGGCGATCCTGCCGCTCAAGGGCAAGATCCTGAATGTCGAGAGGGCGCGCTTCGACAAGATGCTGTCGTCGGCCGAGGTCGGCACGCTGATCACGGCGCTCGGTACCGGCATCGGCAAGGACGATTTCGACATCACCAAGCTCCGCTATCACCGCGTGGTCATCATGTGCGATGCGGATGTCGACGGAAGCCACATCCGCACGCTGCTGCTCACGTTCTTCTATCGCCAGATGCCCGAGCTCATCGAGCGCGGGCACATCTACATCGCGCAGCCGCCGCTGTACAAACTCAAGCGCGGCAAGCAGGAGTCCTACGTCAAGGACGACAACGAGCTGAATCAACTCCTGCTCGCCAGCGCGCTCGAGGGCGCCGCGCTACACGTCAACGCGCAGGCGCCGCCGCTCTCGGGCTCGGGGCTCGAGGGGCTCGCGCGCAAATACATGGAAGTGCAATCGATCATCCGGCGCTGGTCGCGCCGCTATGGCGATCGGCTCCTCGAGCAGCTCATCTACATGCCGGAGGTGACTCCGGCGAACTTCGACCGCACCGAGTGGCTGCGCGGCTGGGCGCAGGACCTCAATCAGCGTCTCAACGCGCTCGCCGACGGCACCCGCACCTACCGCGTGGAGACGCGGGCGGCGAGCGACGGGCACGCGGCGCGCGTCATCGTACACAAGAGCGAGCACGGCACGGCGAGCCACAAGTACCTGCCGCGCGAGTTCTTCGAATCCGCCGAGTACCAGCGCATCTCGGATCTGGCGCGCACGCTCGCAGGGCTCATCGGGGAGGGAGCCTTCGTGATGCGGGGCGAGGACCGCCAGGACATCGGCTCCTTCAAGGAGGCGATGAAGTGGCTTCTCGATCAGGCGAAGAAGGGCCAGACGATCCAGCGCTACAAGGGACTCGGCGAGATGAACCCGGAGCAGCTCTGGGAGACCACGATCAATCCCGAGACGCGCCGCCTGCTGCAGGTGAAGATCGAGGACGCGCTCGCCGCCGACGATATCTTCGTGACGCTCATGGGAGATCAGGTCGAGCCGCGCCGCGAGTTCATCGAGAAGAACGCCCTCTCGGTCACCAATCTCGATATCTGATCCCGACCGGATCCGACCGGAGCCTGTCCTGACCGCCGGGCCAGGCCTGAGGGACAATCAGCGGTTATTGGAGCGCTAATGAACCACTCAGGCGATATGGTCGTGTGATTTATCTCGGAAACGTGTCAAAGGTGAGCCCTGCCCGTCACTCGGGCACCGGCGGGCTCGGCGCGGCCCGGGGCTCGAGCGTGCGCACCGTGGCCTCGACCCACGCCTGGATCTCCTCGTTGATCTCGCGCACGTCGCGACCGCCTGGCGTGACCGGCGCGCCGATCACGACGCGCACCGTGCCGGGCTTCTTCCGGAGCCCCCGCCGCGGCCAGAAGAACCCGGCGTTGTGCGCCACCGGCACGATGAGCTTGCCGGCCTCGCTCGCGAGCAGCGTGCCGCTCACGCCGTAGCGGCGCGTCTCGCCGGGCGCCATGCGTGTGCCCTCGGGAAAGATCATGACCCAGTCGCCCTCGTCGAGTCGCTGCTTGCCCTGCTCGATGACCTGGGCCACCGCGGAGTGGCCCGCCGTGCGATCGATCGCGATCGCGTGCAGCCCCTTCACCGCGGGTCCCACCACCGGGACCCACAGCAACTCGCGCTTGAGCACCCAGACCTGGCGCGGGAAGAGCACCATCATGGCGATGGTTTCCCACGACGAGGAATGCTTCCAGAGCGCGACGTGGGAGCCGGCGGGGAGCGGTGCGCCCTCGACGCGGTAGTCGAGCCCGCAGCTCCACTTGAGCACCCGCAGCACCCCCCGGGCGTAGGCGCGCGCCACCGCGAAGCGGCGCGGGAAGGGCATGAGCACCCCGGCGGTCACCAGCACGCAGGCATGGAGGAAGGTCGAGAGGAACAGGAAGGCCGTGAAGAAGAGCGAGCCGGCGAGCTGCAGCGCGGGTGCGCGCGAGCGCGCAGCGCCGGCGGCTCCTCTGTCGAGCGCGCTCAACCCGGCAGTCGCGACAGGTCCGCGACCCCCGCGAACAGCCCGCGCAGCTGGGCGAGAAGGCTCAGGCGATTCGCGCGCAGCTCGTGGTTCTCATCCATGACCATCACGGAGTCGAAGAACGCGTCCACCGCGGGGCGCAGCTGCGCGAGCCGGCCGAGCGCGCCCGCGTACTCGTGCTGCGCCGTGGCGGCGGCGACCGCATCGCGGAGCCCCCGCATGGAATCGAACAGCCGCACCTCGGCGTCCTCGCGCAGGCGCATCACGTCGACCTCGGCGGGAGGGGTCATGTTGGCCTTGCGCAGGATGTTGGCGATGCGCTTGTTCGCGGCGATGAGGCTGGCGGACTCGGGCAGCTCGAGGAAGGTGCTGAGCGCCTTGAGCCGCGCATCGAAGACGAGCGGCGAGCCCGGCCGCGCCGCGAGCACCGCATCGAACATCTCGGTGGTCACGGTGGCCTCGCCGCGCGTCGCGGCGTCGCCGCTGCGCTCGAGGTAGTAGGCGCGCAACCGCTCCATCAGGAAGTCGTAGATCTCCTCGGCGACTGAGTCCCGGCTCCCCGTCGCGGCTGCTTCCGGCGAGCGCGCTCCCGCGGCGCCCGCGCCCCGCAGCCGCTCGAGGTCCGCGCGCACGGCCGCGAGCGCCCCGGCGATCGAGCCCTTGAGATCGAGATCGAGCCCCTTCTCGATGAGGATGCGCTGCACGCCGAGCGCCGCGCGCCTGAGGCCAAAGGGGTCCTTGTTTCCGGTCGGCTTCTCGCCGATCGCGAAAATGCCGGCGACGGTGTCGAGCTTGTCGGCGATCGCGAGCGCGACGCCGGTGCGCGTCGAGGGGAGAGAATCGCCCGCCGCCCGCGGGAGGTAATGCTCGCGGATCGCCGCGGCCACTTCCTCGGGCTCCCCGTCGGCGCGCGCGTAGTAGCTGCCCATGATCCCCTGGAGATCCGGGAACTCGCCCACCATGTGGGTGAGGAGATCGCACTTGCCGAGCTCGGCGGCGCGCAGCAGCGGTTCGACGGCGCCGCCGATGGTCTCGGCGATCGCAGCGCCGAGCGCGCGCACGCGGCGCGTCTTGTCGCCGAGCGAGCCGAGCTTCGCCTGGAAGGTCACCGCATCGAGCGCCGGCGCGCGCGCGGCGAGGGGCTGCTTGCGGTCCTGTTCCCAGAAGAAGGCGGCATCGGCGAGGCGCGCCCGCACGACGCGCTCGTTGCCCTCGCGCACCTTCGCGGGGTCGCGGCTCTCGATGTTGCTCACCGCGATGAAGGCGGGCAGGAGGCGCCCGGAAGCATCCTCCACCGGGAAGTAACGCTGGTGGTGCGCGAGCGTCGAGATCAGCACTTCCCGCGGCAGCGCGAGGAAGCGCTCCTCGAAGCGCCCGGTGAGCGCCACCGGCCACTCGGTGAGCGCCGTCACCTCATCGAGGAGCGCGGCGGTGACGAGCGCGCTGCCGCTCGCGTTCGCCGCCGCGGCGGTGACTTCGGCCCGGATGCGCTCGCGGCGCGCCGCCAAATCCGCGAGCACACGGCCGCGCTCGCGGAGCGTGCGCTCGTAGGATCCGGGGCTTGCGATGCGGATCGGTCGCGGCGCGTGAAAGCGATGACCGCGCGTGAAGTGGCCGGCCGGGGTGTCGAGGAGCGTCGCGGGGACCACCTCGCTTCCGAGCAGCATCACCACCCAGTGCACCGGGCGCACGAACATCGCAGTGCCCTCGCCCCAGTGCATGCGGCGCGGAATGGGCAGCGCATCGAGCACCTCGCGCACGAGGTCGGGCAGCAGATCAATCGCGCGCTCGCCGGGCTTCGTGCCGATGAAGAAGAGGAATTTCCCTTTGCCTTCGTCGAGCTGCTCGAGCGCCTCGACGCGCGTGCCGCAGCTCTCGGCGAAGGCGAGCGCGGCGCGCGTCGGCTCCCCTCCCGGACCGAAGGCGGCGGCAAGGGGCGGTCCGCGGCGCTTCACGTGCTGCTCGGGCTGCCGCGCGGCGAGGCGCTTCGCCCGCACCGCCAGGCGCCTCGGGGTGGCAAAGCCCGCGAGCTCCCCGTGCGCGAGGCCCGCCTTGTGGAGCCCCGCGGCAAGTCCCGCCACGAGCGCCTCCTCGAGCGAGCGCAGCGCCCCCGGCGGCAGCTCCTCCGTGCCGATCTCCAGGAGGAAGTCGTGACGCTCACTCCTCACGCGGCGCTCGTCCTTCACGCGGCCGCTGCTGGCGCACCGCCTGCGGCGGCAGCGCGCACGGGTGTCGCGGCTTTCAGCAGCGGAAATCCACGCGCCTCGCGGGACTCGAGGTAGGCCCGCGCGACCGCGCTCGCGAGCGTGCGCACGCGCAGGATGTAGCGCTGGCGCTCGGTGACCGAGATCGCGCGCCGCGCATCCAGCAGGTTGAAGGTGTGGGAGGCCTTCAGCACCTGCTCGTACGCGGGGAGCGGCAGGCGCGCGGCGAGCAGCGCCTGGCACATGCGCTCGTGGTCCTCGAAATGCGCCAGCAGCCGCGGCACGTCGGCGTGCTCGAAGTTGTAGGCGGACTGCTCGACCTCGTTCTGATGGAACACGTCGCCGTAGGTGATGCGCCCGGCTTCGGTCTCGCTCCAGAGGATGTCGTAAATGCTCTCGACTCCCTGCAGGTACATCGCCAGCCGCTCGAGCCCATAGGTGATCTCGCCCGTCACGGGGCGGCAGTCGAGGCCGCCCACCTGCTGGAAGTAAGTGAACTGCGTGATCTCCATGCCGTTCAGCCACACCTCCCATCCGAGGCCCCAGGCTCCGAGCGTCGGCGACTCCCAGTTGTCCTCGACCAAGCGCACGTCGTGAACGAGCGGATCGAGCCCGAGCGCGGCGAGACTTCCGAGGTAGAGATCGAGGATCGGAAGCGGCGAGGGTTTGATCACGACCTGGTACTGGTAGTAGTGCTGAAGGCGAAAGGGGTTCTCGCCGTAGCGGCCGTCGGTCGGCCGGCGGGACGGCTGCACGTACGCGGCGCGCCAGGGCTCAGGTCCCACCGCGCGCAGGAACGTCGCCGTGTGAAAGGTGCCGGCCCCGACTTCCATGTCGTAGGGCTCGAGGATCATGCAGCCCTCATCCGACCAGTAGCGCTGCAGCGTGAAGATCAACTCCTGGAAGGTGCGCGGCGCGCGGCCGATTTTCATGGGCGCTGGCCCTTTCTCGCCCCCAAAGAGCGCGCGAGTATACGGCGCGGGGGAGCTGCGCGCCGCGGCCGAGGCAGCCATCACGCACCAAAAGAGGGCGCGCGAGCGCCCTTCTGGGCGGCAAATCACAGGCTTCAGCTGCCTGGCGCACATAAGTGGTGCAATAATCGCCGGCTTGCGCACCAGGAGTGTGCAAAACGGCTGAGGTCTGTATCTAAGTGATTGATTTGGCGTTCCGGTTGGGGCTGGCACAAGCCCTGCAGGGTCAAACCGTTTCGTCGCTCCTTTCGGAGCAACGGCCCCCTCGGACTCAAGCGGCGAGCTCTACCCCTTCCCCGGAGGCGATATGACACCCAGTGACGTACTGAAGCTCATAAAAGAAAAGCAGGCGAAATTCGCCGACCTGCGCTTCACCGACACGCGCGGCAAGGAGCAGCACGTGACGATCCCCGCGCGGCTCGTGGACGAGAATTTCTTCCACGACGGCAAGATGTTCGACGGCTCCTCCATCGCCGGATGGAAGGGCATCAACGAGTCGGACATGATCCTCATGCCCGACCCCACGACGGCGGTCATCGATCCGTTCTTCGAGGAGACGACGGTCGACATCCGTTGCGACGTGATCGAGCCGACCACCATGCAGGGATACGAGCGCGACCCGCGCTCGCTCGCCAAGCGCGCCGAGGCCTACTTGAGGTCCACAGGCATCGCCGACAACGCGCTCTTCGGGCCCGAGAACGAGTTCTTCATCTTCGATTCCGTGCGCTTCGGCAACGAGATGCAGGGCTGCTTCTATTCAATCGACTCGGTGGAAGGCTCCTGGAACTCCCCGAGGGAGTACCAGGAGGGCAACCGTGGCCATCGCCCCGGGGTCAAGGGCGGCTACTTTCCGGTACCGCCGGTGGATGCTTACCAGGACATCCGCTCGGCGATGTGTCTTGCGTGCGAGGAGATGGGGCTCAAGGTCGAGGTGCACCACCACGAGGTCGCGACCGCGGGCCAGGCCGAGATCGGCATCGCCGCAGGCACACTGGTGCAGAAGGCCGATCAGGTGCAGATCCTCAAGTACGCGCTGCAGAACGTGGCGCACGGCTATGGCAAGACCGTCACCTTCATGCCGAAGCCCTTAGTCGGCGACAACGGCAGCGGCATGCACGTGCACCAGTCGCTGCAGAAGGAGGCCCGCGCGCTCTTCGCCGGCGACAAGTACGGCGGACTCTCGGATCTGGCGCTCTACTACATCGGCGGCATCATCAAGCACGCGCGGGCGCTGAATGCCTTCACCAACGCCGGCACCAACAGCTACAAGCGCCTGGTGCCCGGGTTCGAGGCGCCGGTGCTGCTCGCCTATTCGGCGCGCAACCGCTCCGCCTCGATCCGCATCCCCTGGGTGTCGAACCCGAAGGCGCGCCGCATCGAGGTGCGATTCCCGGATGCGAGCGCCAACCCCTACTTCGCCTTTGCGGCGATGATGATGGCGGGGCTCGACGGGATCCAGAACAAGATCCACCCGGGGGAGCCCGCCGACAAGGACCTCTACGATCTCGAGCCCGAGGAGGCGAAGAGCATTCCGACGGTGTGCCACTCGCTCGACATGGCGCTCGAGAACCTCGACCGCGATCGCGAGTTCCTGACTCGCGGCGGGGTGTTCACCAACGACGTCATCGACGCCTATGCCACCCTCAAGCAGCACGAGATCACCCGGTTCCGTATGTCGACCCACCCGGTGGAGCTGGAGATGTACTACAGCGTCTGATGAGGCCATGAGCCTGCCGAACTCCCCGCTTTTGTCGGCGGCCCCGCAGCGCGATAATGTGAGGCGTCATGCGGCGACGACTCCTCACGGTGATCTCGCTCCTCGCCTCCCTCGCGGTCGCGGGGACGGTCTACAAGTGGGTCGACGAGAACGGCGTGGTCCACTACAGCGACCAGCCGCACCCGGAGGCCCAGAAGGTCGACGTGCCGCCCGCTCAGACCTACAAGGGGGGTGCCTCTGTGCCGGCGATGCCGACCACGGGACCGAGCGCGCCGCCCGCCTCAAGCGAGCCCGCGAGCGCCTACCAGGGCTGCGCGATCTCGGAGCCGGCGAAGGATCAGACCTTCACGAACGTCGACGCGCTCTCGGTCGTGGTGCGCACCGACCCCGGGCTCCGGCCCGGAGACCGGGTGTACCTCACGCTCGACGGGCAGCCGCTGAATGGCGGCAAGCCGACCGGCAGCCAGTTCACGCTCTCGCCGGTCGATCGCGGCACGCACGTCGTTCAGGCGATCGTGCGCGACGGCCAGGGCGGGCTCATGTGCCAAAGCCCGGGCGTCACCTTCAACGTGCACCAGCCCTCGCTCCGGAACCCGGCCAACCCGCTGCATCACTGAGCCGCGCGAGCGGCGCGACCCCGGCACCCCGCGCGCTACGGGAGGCGCATGGCCCCTGAGGGCATCGCCCCGTCGGCGCTCGCGCACTTCGATCCCGCGGATCTGCTCGATGCGCTGACCACGGGAATCGTGATGCTCGACGCGCAGCTGTGTCCCATGTACGCGAACGTCGCCGCCCAGGACCTGCTCGCCTTCTCCCTGAAGAAAGCCCGCGGGCGCCCGTTCGCGGACTTTCTGCACGATGCGAACGGCCTCGCGCGGATCCTCAAGCGCGCGCTCGAGACGGGCGAGGGCATCGCCGACCGCGAGCTCGCCGTGCGCCCGGTCGGGGCGCCGCGCGAGCTGCGCACGCTCGATGTCACCATCACGCCGCTCACCGGTCTCACCGGCACGTACCTGCTCCTCGAGCTCGCCGACACCACGCAGCGCCAGCGCATCACGCGCGAGAACGATTTGCTCGCGCGCCTCGACGGCAGCCGCCTCATGGTCAGGCAGCTGGCGCACGAGATCAAAAATCCGCTCGGGGGACTGCGCGGCGCGGCGCAGCTCCTCGAGCGGGAGCTCCCGGCGGCGGCGCTGAAAGAGTACACGCAGGTGATCATCAGCGAAGCCGACCGGCTCACGGCGCTGGTCGACTCGATGGCGGGCCCGAGCCGCGCGCCGAGCAAGACCGAGCTCAACGTGCACGAGATCTGCGAGCACGTCTATCACCTCGTGCGCGCGGAAGCGGCCGCCGGCGTCGTGATCGAGCGCGACTACGACCCGAGCCTGCCGAATGCGATGCTCGACCGGCACCAGCTCATCCAGGCCCTCCTCAACGTGGCGCGCAACGCACTCCAGGCGCAGGGCGATCTCGGGCGCATCGTGCTGCGGACGCGCGCGCGCTCGAACGTCAGCATCGGCTCGGCGCTGCACCGACTGGTGGCGAGCGTGCAGGTCGAGGACGCAGGCCCCGGCGTGCCGCCGCACCTGCGCTCCTCGATCTTCTACCCGCTGGTCACCGGGCGCGCCAACGGCACGGGCCTCGGGCTTGCGGTCGCGCAGGACCTCGTGACCCGCAACGGCGGCATCATCGAATTCGAAAGCGAGCTGGGGCGCACGGTATTCACGCTGCTGCTGCCCCTCGGAGAAGAGCGATGAACGGAAGCGCACTGCGTGTCTGGCTCATCGACGACGACGCCTCCATCCGCTGGGTGCTCGAGCGGGCGCTGCGCAACGACGGCATGGCGCCGCGGGCCTTCGAGGCCGCGGAGCCGGCGCTCGATGCGCTCCGGCGCGAGTCGCCCGATGTCCTGATCACCGACATCCGCATGCCCGGCGCCTCGGGGCTCGAGCTCCTCAAGCGCATCCACGATGCGCGCCCGCAGCTCCCGGTCATCGTGATGACCGCGCACTCGGATCTGGCGAATGCGGTGTCGGCCTACGAGGGCGGCGCCTTCGAGTACCTGCCGAAGCCCTTCGACATCGACCAGGCGATCGCGCTCGTGCGCCGCGCCGCGAGCGCAGGTCAGCAGCCGGGGAACGACCCGGGCGGGGCGCCACGGATGCCCGAGCTCCTCGGCACGGCGCCCGCGATGCAACAGGTGTTCCGCGCCATCGGCCGCCTGTCGCGCTCGAGCGTCACGGTGCTCATCACCGGGGAGTCGGGTACCGGCAAGGAGCTCGTCGCCCGCGCGCTCCACGAGCACAGCCCGCGCGCCGAGCGTCCCTTCATCGCGCTCAACACGGCTGCGATCCCCGCGGATCTGCTCGAGTCGGAGCTGTTCGGACACGAGCGCGGCGCCTTCACCGGGGCGGATGCGCAGCGCCGCGGCCGCTTCGAGCAGGCCGACGGCGGCACGCTCTTCCTCGACGAGATCGGCGACATGCCGCTGCCGCTCCAGACGCGGCTCCTGCGGGTGCTCGCCGAGGGCGAGTTCTACCGCGTCGGCGGCCAGACCCCGATGCGCGTCGACGTGCGCGTCATCGCCGCGACCAACCAGAGCCTGCAGGAGCGCGTGACGCGCGGCCTGTTCCGCGAGGATCTCTATCACCGTCTCAACGTCATCCTGATCGAGCTGCCCCCGCTGCGGGCGCGCGCCGAGGACATCCCCGACCTCCTCGCCTACTATCTTCTGGTCTCCGCGCACGAGCTCGGCGTCGAGCCGAAGCTGCTCGCCCCCGATGCCCTCGCGCGGCTCACCGCGTACGAGTGGCCGGGAAACGTCCGCGAGCTCGTGAACCTCTGTCGGCGGCTCTCGGTGCTCGCCCCCGGGAGCGAGGTGCACGTGGGCGACCTCCCGCAGGAGCTCACCGGCGCCGCGACGCGTGCGGCCCAGGACGCCGACTGGGCCGCCGCGCTCGAGCGCTGGGCCGATCGGCGCTCGCTCGCACCCGAGCGGCCGCTCCTCGATGACGCGCAGCCCGAGTTCGAGCGCGTGCTGATCCGCGCGGCGCTCAAGCGCACGCGGGGCCATCGCCAGGAGGCCGCGAGACTTCTCGGCTGGGGGCGCAATACCCTCACCCGCAAGCTCAAGGAGCTCGGCATGAATGGCGCCGCCGAGGGCGAGGTCTAGCCTGCCGATGTCGGGCGCTCGGGAGCGCGACCGGCGCGGCGGGGGGCGCGCGCGACCCGCGGCGAGCGGAACCCGCGGACCCTCCGTCCCGGATCCTCAGCCGGAGAGCGAGCAGTCCTCGAGGTCCGCCGAGGTGCGCAGCGTCCCGACGAGCTCCGTGACGCTCGCGAGGCCCTGCGCCCTGAGGTACTCGGCGATGCCCTCATTGATCGTCTTGCAGACCATGGGGTCGTAGAAGAGCGCCGTGCCGACGCCGACCGCGGTGGCGCCGGCAATCAGGAACTCCAGCGCATCGCCCGTGCTCGCGATGCCGCCCTGGCCGATGATCGGAATGCCGTGCGGGCGCGCCACCTCGTACACCTGGCGCACCTTGAGGAGCGCAATGGGCTTGATGGCGGGCCCGGAGAGGCCCCCCTGCACGTTGCCGATCACGGGGCGCCGCGTGCGCACGTCGACCGCCATGCCCATGATGGTGTTGATCACCGCGAGCGCGTCCGAGCCCGCCTCGATGCAGCGGCGCGCATTCTCGCGGATGTCGGTCTGATTCGGCGAGAGCTTGGTGATGAGGGGCTTCCTCGTCACGCGGCGGCACGCGGCCACCACCTGCGCGGACATGTCCGGGAAGTTGCCGAAGGCCACCCCGCCTTCCTTCACGTTCGGGCAGGAGATGTTGATCTCCATGGCATCGATCCGCGACTCATCGAAGCGCCGCGTGACCTCGACGTACTCCTCGATAGTGGAACCGCAGACGTTTGCGATGAAGCGCGTCTCGCTGAAGTCGAGCTGCGGGAGGATGCCGCGCACTACCTGGTCGACCCCGGGGTTCTGCAGCCCGATGGCGTTCAGCATGCCGGCCGGAGTCTCGTACACCCGGTGCGGGGGATTGCCGAGGCGCGGCTCGCGGGTCGTGCCCTTGAGCACGATGGCGCCGGCGTCGCGGTTCGAGAAGCCCTCGATCCGGGTGTACTCCTCGCCGAAGCCGACGCAGCCCGAGAGCAGCACGATCGGTGAGGCGAAATCGAGGCCAGAGAACTTAAGCCGCAGGGAAGCGGGCAGCGCATCGGAGGCCGCCGGGAGGCTCGCGGCGCCGGCGGCCGCGCCTGGTGTAGACATCGCCATGA
>WNEL01001087.1_pt1 | contig 17525 bp, 20 predicted proteins | sample 5399991 | NCBI WGS metagenome assembly WNEL01 (sample SAMN13153325, study PRJNA577476) | soil metagenome | isolation source: 20 cm grassland meadow soil pre-rain plot 2 | place: USA:California | collected 2015-09-08
GATTGCTACCTGCGACTTCCTTTATCCTGTTTTGTCAGGTCGTTCCCTTCACCGTGCTTTGATCTCATGCGACTTTTCTCTTTGTCACAATTATCGCGAGGCTAATAGGACCCGTCTGGTTAGTTCGTTCTTGAACATCACGATGGCTCCCGCTTGGTGAATCTTTTCGTCGCCAACGCGACAACCAGATTGCGATCAAGTGTTCTCTCGCCAAACGGGGCCAAAATCGGATGCGAAATCGTTTAAATAGTAAAAGGCATCGAGATGGCGAAAAACAGCGACGAGAAAGACGGAAACCGCGCCTCACACTGAGAAGGGGATGGCGGCGTAGCTGAGAAAACCACGGATCGCACCGGACGTAAGACCGAGACTCGCGCGCGCGATGCAGACGAAGACAAGGAGAAAGGATTCCACGTTTCCCGAAAGACCTTGATCATCGGCGGCGTCTGCGCCGGTATTGTTTTAATCGGTGTGTTTCTGTATTGGCTGCACGCTCGCAATTTCGAATCGACCGATGACGCTTATACGACGACGCACGTGCACGAAATCAGCGCGCGTGTGGCAGGCACCGTCGAGAGCGGCGATGTCGATGACAATCAGTTAGTCAAGCCTGGTCAGCGACTGGTCATGCTCGATCAACGCGATTTCAAAGTCGCAGTGGAACAGACGCAGGCCCAAGTCTTGCAACGCCGCGCCGCCGCCCAGCAAGCACGAGCGAATCTGGATCACGCCCAACAGGATTACGACCGCGTCACCAAGCTTAGTCACGAAAAAGTTGTCGCTAAACAAGATCTCGACAACGCAACGGCGGCATTGCGGAGTGGGAAAGCAGCCATGGACGCAGCGACATCCGATCTGGCAACAGCCGAGGCAGCGCTGCATAACGCGGAGCTTCAGCTTTCTTATACGACAATTGTTGCGCCTGCCGATGGCGTTGTTGGCAAGAAGACAGTCGAGACTGGTGCGCGCATTCAGCCAGGACAGGCACTCATGGCAGTAGTGGAACGCAACGTCTGGGTATTAGGAAACTTCAAAGAAACCCAGATCGGTCGGATGCGTGTTGGGCAGCATGTCGATGTAAAGATCGATGCAATCCCGGATCACAAATTCAGCGCGCACATCGACAGCTTGCAGCCAGGCACGGGAGCAGTCTTTTCGTTGCTGCCACCCGACAATGCCACCGGCAACTTTACTAAAATCGTTCAACGCGTGCCTGTGAAAATTGTGTTCGACGATATGGGTGAATATCGCAGCCGCGTTGTGCCGGGATTATCGTGCGAGCCAAAGATCGATCTGCGCACAGGCAAACGCGAATGAGGTGCGACCATGCCTGAAGAAAATCGCACGATGAATTTTCGGAAATGGGTCGCCGTGTTCGGCACGATGCTGGGCGCGTTCATGGCTGTGCTCGACATTCAGATCACGAACTCATCCTTGCGTGATATCTCCGGCGGCATCGCTGCTACACCCGATGAAGGCTCCTGGATTTCGACTGCCTACCTGGTTGGCGAAATCGTCACGATCGCGCTCACTGCCTGGTTTGCGAAGGTGTTTACTGTTCGTTACTACCTCGTCACGAACGTGCTTCTTTTTCTGATGTTCAGCGCGCTGTGCGGAATTTCTACGAGCCTGAGTCAGATGATTTTCTTCCGCGCGGGCCAGGGATTTACCGGCGGCGTTTTCATCCCCATGGCTCTCACTGTCATCGTAAGCACAATGCCGAAAAATCTGTTACCCGTTGGTCAGGCGATGTTCGGGATGACAGCTACGCTCGCACCCGCAATTGGTCCGGCGCTCGGTGGATGGCTCACGGATCGCTTTGGATGGGAATGGAACTTTTATGTCAATTTCATTCCCGGAGCGCTCATGCTGGCGTCGATTCTGTATGGCGTTGACAAGGAATCGATGAAGCTTGGGCAGCTTCGCAGTGGGGATTGGTGGGGAATTCTCTGCATGGCTATTGGACTAGGCTCACTGGTCGCCATGCTTGAGGAAGGCCAGCGAAAGGATTGGTTTGGAAGCCCATTCATTCGCAACTGCGCGATCCTGGCTATGATCTTCGTTCCACTTTTTGTTATCATCGAACTCGTCCGGGAAAAACCTTTCGTGAATTTGCGTTTGCTGACCTGTCGCAACCTGGCCTTCACGTCCATCATTGCTTTTGGACTCGGTCTGGCACTCTACGCACCATTTTTTTGATCCCCCTTTATCTCGGTACCGTTCAGGGCTACAGCCCGCTGCAGATCGGTGAAGTGCTCATCTGGGTGGGCTTGCCTCAGTTTCTGATCTTTCCGTTTTTGCCACTGTTGATGAAACGATTCGATCAACGCCTGCTTGTTTGCTGTGGCTGTCTCATTTTCGCTGTGAGCTGTTACATGAACATCAGCATGAGCTTTGATTACGCCGGCGATCAGCTCAGGCTCGCCAATCTCGTGCGGGCATTCGGGCAGCCTTTCACGATTGTTCCGATCACTGGGCTTGCTGTGGCAACGCTAGCAGCACAAGATGCCGGGAGCGGCTCCGCCATCTTCAACATCTTCCGCAACATCGGCGGCAGTTTCGGCATTGCCATTCTTTCCACGCTGGTCACGCGCCGTGAACAATTTCATGACCTTCGCATCGGCGAACTGGTCACGGTCTACTCGCCGGCAACCCAGGCGCGACTCGCTGCGGTGCAGGAAAATTTCGTCGGCAAAGGTTTCGATGCGACGATGGCGCTCAAGCAATCATATGCTGCCGTCAAGTCAGTAGTTACTCGCGAGGCATTTGTTATGGCGTTCAACGACGCTTTTCTTGTTATCTCGATTGCCCTGCTCGTCTGCGCAGGCGCCATCTGGTTCTGCAAAAAGCCTAGCGCAGAGGAAACGCGGGTGCCTGCTGGCTGAAAGCAGAATTCCCGTTACCCACCCAATCGATCAGTGATCCAAAACGCGAGGGCGTAGCAAAGAAAGATCGATAATCCACCACCGATTCCGGCCATAACAGCCTGGCGCCACGAACCCCGTCGCAGGGTTCCCGCGAGCAACGCGAGTGCGATCGCAATTCCGAACTCGCCAAGAATGATGTACCACGGCGTGAACGAAATCATTCCCCGAACACTTTCGGCGCTGTACTGCCACCAGTGGATTCTTCGCGCCATCTCCTCATAAAACGGAATATTGATTGCGCCAAGCAGTCCGATCATGAGCAAGCCGACCTTGCCAAACCGTTCCCACAACCGCAGTCCGATGTATCCGAATTGCACCGTCACGACTTCCCAAGCCAGTGGCATCCATAGCGGCGATCGCCAAATCATAGGGCCGCCGCCAATCGAATAGTCCAGCGTACGCGTGTAATCGACCAGCCAGGCGTCAGCCGGGAGCTCAACGAAGCCGACCAGGAGTCCAAAAAGAAGAAATCGCGCGAGCAATGCATCGCGCCTAACGAGTACAAAGCCGACGAGAAGACAATTATCGACAATGTTGAGCGCTGCGCCGGTGCGCCAGTCTGACCAAGGCGCGAATGTTAATAGCGAAACAGCGACGATATTGATCACAATCGTTACGAGCACAATCCAAAGGCGTCCGCGTTCGAGCGAAATTTCATGCGCATTTGTAGTGATCATTGTGGTGATATGGCTACGGCAGCAACAAGGGCTTCATTCTGCAAGATCATTCTCTCGCTTGACGCATGCTGCCATGCACCAACTTGATAAGAGTGGTTTCCAGCAACGCCGTTACAAAGTCATCTGGTTCGAGCCTGAAGATCTTCCGCAGACTAAAATTCCTGGTCTGGTTTCAGGAGCGAATCCATCCAACCGATCTTCAAGGCACGCTGATTTGGTCCGGTGTCATTGGCTTCTGCGGAGGCATTTGCTCGATCGCATTTCGTGTCGCAACGAGCGTTGTTCATAAGATCCTTACTGGCAGCTCGGAGCCGGGCCTGGTCGAAAGTTTTTCCCAAATGCCTCTATTACTTCGGCTGATTGTTCCAGCAGTCGGCGGACTACTGGCCGGCGCGATCATTCAGTTCGGCACACGATTGCGCGGAGAAGTTACAACGACCGACTACATGGAAGCGGTTGTGCTTCGTGATGGGAAGATCTCCGCGCGACGCACGTTACTGAAGTGTCTCTCCTCACTTTTCACCATCGCTTCCGGCGGATCGATCGGGCGCGAGGGGCCGCTGGTTCAGCTTTCGGCGCTCGCGGCTTCTCTCGCCGGACGGATGAGAAAATGGTCGACTCCACGCCTGCGATTGCTCGTCGGTTGCGGTGCCGCAGCGGGGATCGCCTCCGCCTACAATGCCCCGATCGCCGGTGCGGTGTTTGTCGCGGAGATCGTGCTTGGCTCCGTAGCCATGGAAATCTTCGGGCCTCTCGTTTTCTCGTCGGTCATCGCGACTTTGACTGTACGTGGGTTCCTCGGCGCAGATCCGCTTTACGCCATTCCGGCATTTCGACTCAACCACAACTGGGAAATTCTGCCGTACTTGTTGCTCGGTCTCAGTGCGGGTCTGCTCGCGCCTTGGTTTATCCGGCTGTTGCGTTTCAGCGAAGAATGGGTGGCACACATCGCCGCGCCGATTTACGCAAAAATGTGCGTCGGTGGTTTAATCGTAGGCGCTCTCGCTATATTCTACCCACAGGTCTGCGGTAACGGTTACAGCACGGTAAGTGGGATCTTGCGCGGCGAATGGTTGTGGCAAGCGCTCGCCGTCATCCTTATTTTTAAAATCCTTGCTACTACTGCGACGTTTGGTTCCGGCGCAGTTGGCGGCGTTTTCACGCCGACGCTTTTCATTGGCGCCAGCCTGGGATTTCTGTTCGGCAGTGGCACACAGCACGTTCTTGGCCATCTAGAGGTTAATCCCAGCGCGTTCGCGCTCGTCGGCATGGGCGCATTTCTGGCAGCCACCACCCATGCGCCCATCATGGCTATCATCATGATCTTCGAGATCACGCTCGATTATCAGATCATTCTCCCACTGATGTTGGCGTGCGTAGTTGCCTATTACACATCCGCGAGCATCGAGAAACAATCGATTTATGCTGAAGCGCTGAAACGGAAAGGCGCAGGCGATTATCGCAAGCAGCTCGCAGAACTTCATGTTCATGACATCATGAAACCGGGCCCATTGACCATTTCGCCCAGAGCGGGCTTCTCAGAGATCGCCGAGAAATTCGTCGCAACCCGGTTTAATTACCTCTACGTGGCCGATCGCGATCGCTTTCTCGGTGCGGTATCGCTACACGACGTCAAAAATTACCTGAATACGCCGGAGCTCGCGAAAGTCGTTATTGCGGGAGACCTCCCGCACGATTCCATCCCGGTAGTCCGACCTGATGCATCACTGATCGAAGCGCTCGAGCGTTTCAGGCACCACGATGGCGAGCGATTGCCAGTGGTTAACGATTCGGTAACGAAACGTTTAATCGGCACTATCGCGAAGACCGATGTGATTCTCGCGCTCGCCGGAAGCACTACGCGATCCGCCACCATGGTTGGTTCTCCGGCGTCTTAGTAGACTCCCGTCCGGGCAGTCCTCACGTCGTCGAGCGTCTTGACCTGGATGACTTTTCCCTGCTAAGCCGATGCGATGAAGCGGCTCCTTTGGATCGACATTTCAAAGGGGATGGCAATTCTTTTCGTCGCATACTTTCATTTTTTCCGGACATATTTTCAGTACGGCCTCCTTCCACCGGCCGACTGGAGCAGCTTTACGGCGAGCACGCTGACTATCCTTAGACTGGTTTGGTTCAAAGTGTCAGGACTTGCGACGTGCCGAGTCCGGCGCGATCGGGTGGGGCGTCTGGTATCGAGCGCGGTCTCTGCGGCTCTATCCGATGTACTGGGTGGCGCATTTCGTTTATCTTCTCTCGCCATTCGTTGCGCGGCTGGAACCAGTGGACGGCCGCATCATTCTGAGCCTGCTCGGCCTGCGTTTCATCGATATTCAGATGAATTTCATGTACCTCAACGCAGCATGGTGGTACTTCTCCATGCTGATCCAGTTCTGCCTGATTTTTCCGCTGCTTTTCCTGATGGCGCGCCGCGTGGGTCCATGGTGGTTTTTGTTCATTGCGTGCGCCGCCGGATTTTTCGCTCGTTATATGTTGCTTGTCGTCTGGCAGCAAAATGGCCTATGGGTGTTAGGCGGTTTTGCGATCTGTCGTTTGCCAGAGTTCGCGCTGGGAATGTCGCTGGCGATGTGGCACACGCGGTCGCCTGCACGCGTAGATTGGTTTTTCCTTCGCGGGGCGGGACTGATTCTTGGACTGATTCTCTACCCTGCCGCGCTGCAACTCAATGACGGCCTCTACGAGTACATTTTCGTGGATTTTGCCACCGGCGCATGTTGCATGCTCGAGATCGTCGGCATCGCTGGAATCATTTCGTTATTCAAGGGCCCAGCGAACCTTTTCAGTCTCGTAGGACTCTATTCCTACGGATTGTATCTCATTCACCAACCCTACGTCATCTGGCTCGGACTACGCATTCGTGAGGTGCCAATCTGGGCATTCCTTCTGATCTGCGTGCCAACTCTGGCTGCGCTCAGTATGTGGGGAATGTTTTTGGAAAAGGGCACTAACATGCTCGTGAAGAAGCTTATTTCGCTGAGAAAACCAGCTCACGAATAACAGAACCAGATGCTTCTCGGCTGTTAAGACCGAACGCGTTGCGGAGAACGATACGGATTTGTCATGGCTCGAGTTTCAGGTTTGGAGAAAAAGCAGGCGCCGTGGCATCTGCGCTGGTTCTACGGAATGATGCGCAAGATGTTTGGAAAGGATTTTACGCCGGCGAAGATCCAGATGCGTTTGCCCAGTCTTGTTTGGGGTGGCATTGCCATGGAAGCCGCTCTCGGCCGAAAACGATTAATCTCATTGCGCTACATTCAACTGGGGAAAATCCGCGCCGCATCCCGGATCGGCTGTCCGTTTTGAGTAGACATCAATTCTGCCGTGGGCAGAAAAGCAGGCTTAAGCGATGAGAAACTACGCGCCGTTCCCGACAACAATTTGACGTCCTTCAATGATACGGAACGATTGGTCATTGAACTGGCTGACGCGCTGACCAACACGCCGTCGGATGTTTCTGATGAGTTGTATGCCCGCTTACGCAACCAATTTTCCGAGGAACAGCTGATGCAACTGGCAGCGCAGATCGCGTTCGAAAATTATCGCGCCCGGTGGAATCGGCTTTTCAACGTCGAGAGCGACAATGTTTATTATGGGCATAACGCTTCCTAGTGATGGACGAAGTCAACATTCGGTAGGGCGCGACCGCCGGGCGCGCCGAACGGAGTGGACCGCTTGCAATTGCGCGATCCACATCAGTCAATAGATGACCTCAAACCGTTTCAGACCAGGCCCAGCTTCGCTTTGATTTCCTCGACAAGCTCTTGGGGAGATCGCCCCAACTTGATCGTTAGTACATCTTCATCGGGCTGCGGCTCCTCCAAATCGGCAAACTGACTTTGCAACAACGTAGGATTCATGAAATGACCGGATCTTTGGCGGAGTTGGTGTTTAATGAGCGCGTAATCTCCGCGCAGAAATACAAACTTCACGTCGTCGCTGACGTGTAAGCGCTCCCGATACGCGCTTTTCAATGCAGAGCACGCAAGCACCGCGTTCTCTTTTACGGCAAGAGAACGGGTAATCTGCTCGCGCAAGAGTGTCAGCCACGGCCATCGGTCTTCGTCCGTGAGCGGATGACCGCTACGCATTTTCTCGATATTGGCGCGTGGATGAAAATCATCCGCTTCATAAAAACGCCAGCCAATCTCTTCGGCGAGTAGTTTGCCGATCGTCGTTTTCCCTGCTCCCGAGACGCCGAAAACAATCACAATCACGGTGCATTAGTTTGTCTCCGACTCCCGATTTTCTCTATCAAGAAAGCGACAACGACAAAGAGCGTATAGAAAACCCAAACGCCCATGGCAGTGGCCTTATCTGTCAACGGTGTCCGAGGCACGTACGTATGACCTATCTGGATGACAACGAGGGCGACTCCGAACGCGATCACGGCTGTTTTGCGAATTGCCGGCATCGCATTTCGCGTCAGGTAAAGCATGATTCCGGGGCCAAGGAGCCCAATTTCCAACGCAAACTCGGGATCGCGATAATTCCACAAACCGAAACCCACTTTCCACGTGTTGTCGTAGATCGCGAGATCACGCGGATGCGCGATTAAGTCGAGAATCCAGTGCGAAAGAACTGCCGCGCCTACAATAAGAGCAGCGTATTTTCTATAGAAGCTGTGCCGCCCGCAAAATATCCTGTAAGCAAGACCGGCAATGCATGACCATGCAATCGCCGCAATCAAGCTGTGGGAATACGGGTGGAAATACGAGTCGAGCATGCTGCCAGCGGTGAACCCTTTGATCACGCGTAGCTTCTCAATCCCAAGCAGCACCAGCGTGGCCCAAATGTAATCGAGGAACTGAACGGCAACGAACAAAACCCAAAGCGGAATCTTGTTCTTGTGACTCTTAGCCGCGAAAGCAACGCTGTAATGCCCGACAAACATTTAGTCGTAGGGTAGCACAGGCATCCTGCCTGTGGGGCAACTGGGCGTCTCGCCTGGTTGATTAACAGCTTCCAGCAGGCAGGATGCCGGTCGGCGAGGGGACGCTTCCAGCGTCCCGACTTTGATCGGGAAGCAGACTGCTTCCCCCTACAGATTTAGCGAATCGCAGCCAGCCTCACAGGCACACGCTGTGCGCCCCAATCGCCGCGTTGCTCTTCGAAAACGCCCGCGACTTTGTAACCGCAAGATCGACACCTGCCATTTTCAAGGCTCCATTTGCCGAGCTCATACCAATCGCGCTCGATGAGTAACGTGCCGCAATCAGGACACCACGTGCTGCCGCCGTCGCGATCGTGCACGTTTCCGGTGTAAACGTAGTGAAGCCCCTTTGAGCGTGCGATGTCTCGCGCGCGCGTAAGAGTTGTCGGCGGCGTGCGCGGCTTGTCTAGCATTTTGAAATCGGGATGGAACGCGGTGAAATGCCACGGCACATCGGGCCCGAGATTTTCCATGAACCATTCAGACGCGCGATGCAGCTCGGCGTCGCTGTCGTTTTCACCAGGAATGAGCAGTGTGGTCACTTCAAACCACACGTTTGTTTCGTGTCGCAAATATTTCAGGGTCTCGAGCACCGGCTGAAGCTGAGCAAAACATAGTCGATGATAAAATGCGTCAGTGAACGCTTTCAGATCGACATTCGCAGCGTCCATATGGTCATAGAATTCCGGGCGTGCATCGTCAGTGATGTAGCCGGCGGTCACAGCAACCGCCTTAATTCCACGCTCGCGACACGCATCCGCAACATCGATCGCGTATTCGGCAAAGATCACCGGATCATTGTAAGTAAAGGCAACCGATCGGCATCCGAGCTGTTCGGCCGCAAGCGCGATCTGCTCCGGCGAAGCAGCATCTGCGAGCTTGTCCCATTCGCGCGCTTTGGAGATATCCCAGTTCTGACAAAACCGGCAACCCAGATTGCATCCGGCCGTGCCAAACGACAACACGCTCGTGCCAGGCAGAAAATGGTTCAGCGGTTTCTTCTCGATCGGATCGACACAAAACCCGCTGCTGCGGCCATAAGTGTTCAACACCATCTGACCGCCGATCCGTTGCCTAACGAAACAGAATCCGTGCTGTCCTTCGTTGAGCTTGCAAAACCGCGGACAGAGGCGGCACTCAATGCGTCCATCCGGCAAAATCGCCCACCAGCGCCGGGGATAATCAGGTTTCCTCAGCTCTGCGACCATTGCAGGCAATATCGCTTAAGAGATCCGGGAATACAGCAATTAAAGGCCGCAGCCAACGGCAGCGACTACAGTGGAAGCGTGAATGATACGATTTCGTTCGCGGCCCGATGATTCGACCAAAAATTCGCGCCATCGAATGTTAACGACCGACATGCGAACGGCACGACTGCGATCTCTTTGACTTCCGGCTTTTTCTCTCGCGGATCGAGTCGCGCGATGGTCCAGCTCTCACCGTTCTGTTCGGTCCCGCGCAAGACGTAGATCATTCCATCGACAAACGAGTGGCCTGAGACTTCGGCACCGACGTCGATGACGCGGATGATATTGCCATTCGCGTCTAGTTCAAGAATGCGATGTTTGTACCATTGACTCAGGTAGAGATGTTCGCCGTCATAGCTGAGGTATGACCCCGTAAACTCAGGACAGGCGATCCGGTCGGTCTCGGAAAAACCGGCTTTGGGAACGAACCGTCGAATGTAGCGATCGTCATTTGGGTCTTCCCCAATCGTAAAACAGAGCGAGCCGTTCGTCGCGACAGCGGCCCATGGGATGCCAGGCGGTTCTTTCTCTTCGAGCACCTTCCACTCTGTCGAATCGATTGCATAGATTCGCCTCAGATCGCGCGAACCCATCCACAATTTGCCGCCGCTCCATGCCAGCGCCTGCGGCGCGGCCGCCGGTGAAGGAAACCGTCCTCGCTCTATGATTGTCGAAAGTTTCATGTTACGCGATCAACATCGGTTTGAGTTCGAGGTCCTGCAACAAACGCAGAATAGAGTTGTCATGGGTCGGTCACCTTGTCAGACTCAGTCCGGAGGTCCCCATGAGAACACAATATGTTTTGCCCAAAATCAGCTGGCTAGCGCAATTCTGCGCTCTCGTTCTAGCCGCGGTTCCTACGGAAGCTGCCAACTCAAGTATCATTACATTTCAAGAAGGAAATGCCACGTCTTCACAAAATTCGAACGCCCTGATTGGACATTGGCGAAAAACCACAATCAGTTATACAGGCCCGATAGATGAGCATCTTGTCCTTCATGTCGATGGTACTGTTGAGAACTGGACCGCCACGGCCTACGAGCGCAGGGAGTCAGTGGAAGGCCATTGGAACGTTGAGGGCAAAACTCTGACGTTATCGTTCGGTGGCAACGACCGCTCCAACCCGTTCACCTTTTACCAGGGCCAACTTGTTTTCCCAAATATTCCGAATCACCGGGGGTTCTGGGAAAAGATCGAGTAGCAAACTATCCTTTGCGCTGCTCGGCAATGAAACGGCGGGCAATGCCCACCACGTTGCCGTCAAATTCGAGATTGCAAGGTCTCTTCCATGAGTACCGCGCGAATTTTCATTCTCACGCTGCTTGCGATGATTGCCTTCGCGAGCAATTCGCTCTTATGCCGAGCCGCATTGAAGGAAAGCAGCAGCGATCCCGCGACTTTCACGTTCGTTCGTATTTTCTCCGGGGCCATTGCGCTTTGGCTCCTTTTAAAAATCCAAAGGCTGTTGAGAGCTGAGGGAACGGCTTCGCCTTTGGTTGAGAGTTTTTCTGGCTTGTCACTTAGATATGGAAACTGGATTTCAGCGGTCGCGCTGTTCGCTTACGCGGCCGGCTTTTCGTTCGCCTATACATCTCTTTCAGCCGGAACCGGCGCTTTGCTTTTGTTTGGAGCGGTTCAGGCGATGATGATTCTCTGGGGACTGCACAAAGGCGAGCGGTTAAACACAATCCAAATTGCCGGATTCATCGTCGCCGTTGCTGGACTCGTCGTGCTTGTATTCCCTGGACTTTCCGCTCCGCCATTAATTGGTTCGATCCTGATGTTAGGGGCCGGTTTAGCCTGGGGCATTTATTCACTGCGCGGTAAAGGAGAAGGGAATCCGGTAAGCGTCACGACCGGAAATTTTGTCCGCGCAGTTCCGTTCGCAATTGCTCTAAGCATCATTTTCTTTCCATCGACAAATTACAATCTTGCTGGGATCACCTGCGCCATAATATCGGGCGCGGTTACATCAGGTCTTGGTTATGTAATTTGGTACAGCGCCCTACGCGGGTTGAAAACTGCCAGCGCCGCCACTGTTCAACTTAGCGTTCCGGTGCTGGCTGCCACTGGCGGAATACTGTTGCTCGGTGAACCGATCACGGTGCGCTACATGCTCGCCTCTGTTGCTGTGCTGGGCGGAATTGGGATCGTCGTAGCATCTCCGCATCCGCAGATAAACTTGTCCAAACGCTAGGGCGCGGCGAGCCGAACGGGGAGACCAAAAAAACGCGCAGCTTGCACGTCGCCTGCGATAAAATAAGTGAAGGAGAATTAAATCACCATGGCCAAAGTCGTTAAAGTTATCGAACTGATGTCACAATCGCCGAAGAGCTGGGAGGATGCCGCGCAAGGGGCGGTGGAAGAAGCCACGAAGACACTGCGGAACGTTCGCTCGATTTACGTCAAGGAATTCACCGCCGAAGTGGACGAGGGCAAAATCACAAATTACCGCATCAATGCAAAGGTCACTTTTGATTTGGAACGTGGCTGAGCCTGGGCTCTGTTCTAGCCGCTTCGCTGTGCGAAGCGCTATGCTGACGTGGTAATCGATACGTCGCTCACAGAGCAGCGACAGCTACAGCATCTTCGGTCGCAGCAGGGGAAAAAGGATCACGTCCCGAATCGACTCTGCCCCGGTTAGCAGCATGGTGAGCCGATCGATTCCAATGCCGATGCCGCCGGCGGGGGGCATGCCATGTTCAAGCGCAAGGAGAAATTCCTCGTCAATTTTTTGTCTCTCTTCGCCCGCCTGTTCCAGAAGCCGCTGGCGCTGCACGAGCGGATCGTTTAACTCGCTGTAACCGGGCGCGATCTCAGCTCCGTTAATGATTAGTTCGAAAACGTCCACCAGCGAGTCGTCCGCCGCGTTTTGTTTTGCCAGCGGCACCAACTCTTTCGGGCAGTGCGTGACAAACAGCGGATCGATCGTCTTCTCTTCAACGAGTTTTTCGAACACATGTTGGGTAACTTCGAAATCTGCAAGTTGCGGCAGGATTTCTAGTTTGAAATCGTTCGTGGCGCGATCTCGCCGTTGCTCGTCGGAGAGCTCGAACCAGTCATGCCCTGCAACTTCCCGCACCAAATCGTGATAGCGCGCTCGGCGCCAGGGCCGTTTCAGGTTGATCGTGCGAACAATTTTTCCATCTGCGTCTCGATGCTCGATTTGGAGGGGGGAGCTCCTGCGAGCCTTCTCAACGCGCGGCGCCGGCGTCGCAGGAGCGCCCCCCTCCAATTTCGCAGCGTCCAGCGCGAGAATTTTCTCGGCGAGATAACAAATCAGTTCTTCAGTGAGATTCGCCATTCTTTCAAAATCGGCATACGCCCAATAAGCTTCGAGCATTGTGAATTCCGGATTGTGTTTTCTGGAAATACCTTCGTTACGAAAGTTACGGTTGATTTCGAATACCTTGTTGAGTCCACCGACAAGTAAACGTTTCAGATAGAGCTCCAACGCAATGCGCAGATAAAGATCGATGCCAAGCGCCTTATGATGTGTTGTGAACGGTTCGGCGGCCGCACCTCCTGGGATTGTCTGCAAAATCGGCGTCTCCACTTCCAGAAATCCGCGGTCCTCGAAGAAGCGCCTCGTCTCCCGGACAATTGCGATGCGTTTTTCGAATACCGCGCGGGAATGCTCATTCGTAATAAGATCCAGATAACGTTGCCTGTACCTGGCTTCGATGTCCTGTAATCCGTGCCATTTCTCAGGAAGCGGCCGCAAAGCTTTGGCCAGTAATTGGAACGTGCGCACTTTCAATGTCGACTCCCCGCTTTTAGTGACAAAACAGGTTCCCTCCACGCCGATGAAATCGCCAAGATCGAGTAACCGAAAGAGGTCGATCAGTTCTGCCCCGACCTCGTTCGCGTGAATGTATATTTGAATGCGCCCCGTCGCGTCGCGCAGATCGAGGAAATGACTCTTGCCCATGTCGCGATGCGCGGTAATGCGGCCGGCTGCACGAAGGGTCTCGCCTTCCTTAAATTTTTCGCGCACCTCCGCAATCGATCCGGTTACCTCAAAGCTGCCGCCGAATGGCTCGATGCCTTTTGCACGAAGCGCGTCGAGTTTTTTGCGCCGCAGCGTGATTAACTCATTTTCTTCATCCATTGAAGGTGAATCCAAGTTGCGAAGTTTGGAACTAAAGCCTCGCCCTGTTTCAAGTTGAACGTGCTTCAATCATTGTCCGGTGAGTCGGTTGATAAAGACCGATCTCGCCGCCGCTCGGCAGCCGAACACTCGTGCTGATTCCCCACTCGGCTTCCACTGGATTCGCACAGCCTACACCCTTACTTTTCAACAATCCGATTACGCTGCCCAAATCGTCGCACATCAGATAGAGAAGGCCTCCCAGGATGGGATGTTCTCCATGCATCTGCACAAATTCGCCATCACCGGGATGGACCGCCAGCTCGGCAGGCGGCAATGCAAATATAAGCCAGCCATCGCCGAGATCGACCGACGGAAATTCCAGCACAGTTTTGAAGAACGCACGATCGGCTGCAGGGTCCTTGCTGTAGAAAAGAAAATGCGCTCCCGCAATCATTGCGGCAGTATATTGATCTCGCGCAAAATGAACAGCCTCAATAACGCGTTGTTGTTGGAATATATTGGTTTGCCAATGAAAGACCGAAAATGAGATAGTTTGCCTGGCGCACCTTGGGATGTTCCAGCAGGGTGTCGCTATCGAAATGACTACGAATTTACCGGAAACAACTTCGAAAATGGAAGGGCCGTTGGTGAAACAGTTCTCTGTTTTTCTTCCGAACAAGGTTGGGGCAATGCTGGACGTCGTGAAACTGCTCAGCACTCAGAGCACTCACGCCGTGGCGCTGAGTGTATCCGAATCGACCGATTCAGCCATCGCTCGGATTATCGCGAGTGATCCGGCACGGGTGGAGAAATTGTTCCGGGAAAAAAACGTGCCATTCGGCGTTTGTGAAGTCGTGGTCGTAGAAATTCGAGAAGTGGCCACACAACTGGTGAAACTGCTTGCCGCACTGGTGATGGCGGAGGTGAACGTCCATTTCGCTTATCCCCTGCTTATTCGTCCGCGTGGCTTTGCCGCGATTGCTCTCCACGTGGACGATACCGAATGCGCGTCCTCGGTGCTGATGGGCGAAGGATTCAAGATGTTGGGGCAGGACGATATTTCGCGCTAGCGCACCGTGAATCGCTAAGACGTTAAACCGTTGAAGCATGAAAGGAACCAGTCCCATTTGACGATTCGACGCTTCAACTTTTTTTACGTTTTACGTGGCGAAGCCGTTGACAGCTTGGCGAGGGCGCGCTTACAGAAATGGGGTTTATTGCTGCATGCGGACTCTTCTTTCACGGGCTACGCAGATCGATCCAAGCTTTAACGTCGGGCTCGGCTTGGTTGTGATTCTGGCGGTGGTGGAAATCTTCGCTGCTACCTCCTATTATCTCGGTCGGGTCCGAGCTGCGCGAACGCCGGCGCAGGCAGTTGCGACAAGCGTCGCACGCCCCGTAGCTCCTCCCGCTTCAACGCCCCCAGCGGCGACTACTACCTCCGCAATGGCACCGCCAGCAACGCAAACGGCTCCTTCACCCGAAGCGGTGACCCATCCGCCGCCTCCGTCGCTTGTTGATCAACTTTTGCGCGAAGGCACTGAGCTGAGGGACCGTGGCGATACAACAAACGCGCTCGCGCGGTTCGAGGAAGCGTTAGACAGCGGACCCAGCAACGTCACCGTGCTCGAGGAAATAGCCAAGACGTACGATTCCATGCAGGTTTATGAAAAGTCGAACGAAGTGTGGCGTAAACTACACGATATGGGTCCTTCGGCTGGAGAAGCATATGAGTTGGCCGATCAGCGCCTGAAGTTGGGAGTGCCAACCCCGGCCACAACAAACGCTGGCCTGGCAAGCGCACCACTCGACGCTGCGTCACATAGGGATGTCGGCGGCAATCCGGAAGGCTCTGTCATGGGCATCACGGAAGTCAAAGCCGCTGAGACATCCGATCCCGACGCCGAAACCAACCTCGCGCTACAGATCGGAATAAAAAAACAGTCAGGCGCAACGATCGATCACACCAAAGTTAAGATCTTGGTGGAATTTTATGACACGGTTGGTGACAAAGATGTGAAGCTCACTGACGCGGACGTGAATTACGAATGGCTGACGCCAAGGCATGATTGGGCCGACGCGAATCCCGAGATACTGTTGGTTAGTTACCTCCGCCCGAAAACAGGAGTCGGGTCGCCGGAGTCATCGCTTTCTGAGGCGGCTGCGACCATCCGACCGGGGCAAAAAAGCAGAGGAGCCAAAAGTTCCGCCCCAGATGCTGGAAAGCGAAAATATCTGGGATACAGGATTCGAATTTATTACGACGATAAATTGCAGGCAGTTCAGGCCGAACCTTCGCGGCTTTTACAGCTTTTTCCTGCAGCCGAAACCAGCTCGGCACAATGAGACCATGGCATTTGGGGATGTGGTGGGCGCGCGAACTAAGCGATCTTGATCGGTATAACGCGAAAGGGCTCTGCAAAATGACGAAATCCGAATGACGAAATAATGTCGAAGCACGACTTTCGAAACGAGACGCCGACATGAACATCTTTGCCTTCGCGTCCGTCATTTATTCTTTGCGATCCTCCTCCAAAACGCCAGCTCGACCCCGTCCGACCGCTTCGGACTTCGTCATTCTTTCGTCATTCGACATTCGCGCTTCGTCATTAAGACATATGATGAGATATCTCCTGTCCATTGCATGTGTCGTCCTCATTGCTGCGAAAGTACAAGCTCAAATTCAGGTGGATCTAAAATTCAAGCGATTGCAGTACATCGCTTACGAACCGGTCGTAGTGACCTTAAGCATCACCAATCTCGCCGGACGCGACATCGACCTTCACAATGCGGACGGGCAATCATGGCTTGGGTTTGAGATAACTGGAAGCGAAGGTCAACCGATTGCGCCGATCAGTACCGAAAACGGTCAGGCGCCCTTGAAGATCGCAGCCGGGCAGAGAGTCACGCATCAGATCAATCTGACTCCACTTTATCCCGTGCACGATTTCGGCAGTTATCATGTCCGGACCAATGTTTATTTTGCCGATCTCGGAAAGTTTTTTTATTCCCCAACGCGAGTTTTTGAAGTAACCGATGCGCGGCCAATCTGGCAGCAAACAGTCGGCATCCCCGATGGCATTGCCGCGCCAGGCAACGTCCGCACGTACTCGCTTCTCACCAACCGCTTTCCAAACCATACTTCGTTGTACGTGCGTGTGCAGGACAAGGACAGTGGAATCGTTTATGCGACTTATTCGTTAGGCCGGGCCATCGCCTTCGAAGAACCACAGACGGAGATCGATCACGCAAATCAATTGCATGTTCTGCACTGCTCTGCCCCGCGCGCATGGGCGTATTCGCGCGTCGGCTTGAATGGCGAACTGCTGGCCCACTCCTCCTTCATGGAAACCAAAACCCGGCCGCGTCTCGTTCGTGCCGCCAATGGCGACGTGGCCGTGCGCGGCGGCACGATTGAATCGCCGGCCGCACAAAGCTCGCGTGGCACCGCCCCGAAACTATCGGCTCGCCCTCCCGAACCGCCGAAAGACGATCAGTGATGCTGGCAAATTCCTACCGCCACCGTCTGTTTGCCGCCAGTTTGCTAATCGCGTTACTGGGAACTTTCTCCACGGCTCAGGCGAAACGCGCTCCTGAAGGCAGCGGATCCGCCACTACCGTAGTGATCGATGC
>WNEL01000404.1_pt1 | contig 17499 bp, 20 predicted proteins | sample 5399991 | NCBI WGS metagenome assembly WNEL01 (sample SAMN13153325, study PRJNA577476) | soil metagenome | isolation source: 20 cm grassland meadow soil pre-rain plot 2 | place: USA:California | collected 2015-09-08
TCGGTCGTCATTCAACTTCGTGCCGGAGGGCGAGTATGCGACCCCGGAGCCGCTCCGCGCCTTCCTCCGCGAGCACGGATTCGAAGTCGGCGTCCATGACCTGCACCACGACGGTAAACTGTACCGTTCCCGCCAGACCTTCCAGAGCGCCGCTCCCAAGATCAATCAGTATCTGACGTCATGGGGCGCCGTCGGCTTTCGCTCAGGATTCATGCTTCATGATCTTCGGTGGCTTCAGGATCTCAATATCCGGTACGACGCATCTACCTTCGACACTGATCCCTTCGAGCCGCAACCGGACGGCGTGAACACCATCTTCCCGTTCTGGGTCCCTGGAGACGACGGCGCAGGTTACGTCGAGCTCCCGTGTACCCTGCCACAGGACTTCACGCTCTTCATCCTGTTACAAGAGACGGCGATCGACGTGTGGAAAAGCAAGCTCGAGTGGGTCGCCGCACACGGTGGGTTGGCGCTGGTCAACGCCCATCCCGACTACATGAGCTTCGATCGAAGACGGAGCGCATCGGAATACGGCGCCGACCTCTATCAGGGCTTTCTCGAATACGTTGCCCAGCGTTACCGGAAGACGGGTTGGTTCGCCCTGCCACGCGACGTCGCGAACTACGTCTGCCAGCACAGATCGGCCTTCCCCGCGAGCTCTCTGCGGGTATGAGGGCGCGCCGGCTCCTGCTCCTGGTGTTCGCCTACCTGGTCTTCGACCTCGCCGATCCCATCCTGCCCGGGGCCTTCAGCTTCGAGGTCAGGGACTCGGAGATCGAGGAGGCAGTGCACGTGCGCCGCCGTCCCGAGGACCGACGCGCGGTCACGGCCCAGCCCGCCCCGGCCGAGCGCCGCGGCGAGCCGCGTGAGGATTCGCCGACCCGCCAGCACCTCGGCGTCAGGGCCGAGCCGACCGGGGACACGTCGCCGCTCCATCCGGCGCCGCGCTCCGCGCTGCCCGTGACGGCCTCGTCGCCCGACGACCACTAGCTTCGTCATCCCGTCCGTCTCCTGACCGCTGCCGCCTCCCGGCGGCGCATCGCGTCCGTCCATCTCATAAGGAGACACGAGATGACTGTGAACCGTTACGAAGGCTTGGCGATCGCCATCGCGCTCCTGGTCGTGGGCCGCGTCCTGGTCGCGGTGCTCAAGGCGCTGGTGGAGTGACGTATGCTGTTCTTCATGGACCCCGAGTTCTGGGCCCGGCTCTTCGGTATCGTGATCATCGATCTCACGCTGGCCGGCGACAACGCGCTGGTCATCGCGCTCGCCGTGCGCACGCTGCCCCAACGCCAGCAGTTCTGGGGCCGGGTCTGGGGGACGGCGGGAGCGGTGGGCCTGCGCGTCGCGTTCATCGCGATCGCGACGCTCCTCCTCCGTATCCCCCTGCTGCAGCTCCTGGGCGGTCTCGTGCTCTTCTGGATCGCGTTCAAGCTCGTCCGCAAGGAGACCGGGGCCGAGGGCCACGTCCGCCAGGGCAGCTCGTTCCGAGAGGCGGTCTGGATCATCATCGTCGCCGACGCGATCATGAGCCTGGACAACGTGCTCGCCGTCGCCGCCGCCGCCCACGGCGATCTCTTTCTCGTCGTCTTCGGCATCGGCCTCTCGCTGCCGATCGTCGTCTGGGGCAGTGGCCTCCTCGCCGTGCTGATGAACCGCTTCGCCTGGATCATCTGGATCGGTGGCGGCATTCTCGGCTACGTGGCGAGCGAGATGATTCTGAGCGACCGCAGTCTCGCCCGCGTGATCGAGCACGTCGCGCCCGGCCGCGCGCTCCTGCCGTTCCTGCCCGCCGTCGGCATCGTGGCGCTCGGCTGGTGGTTCTCCGCCAAGAACGGCAGAAAGGGAGTGCCCGGGCGCGCCTGATTCAGTATCCTAAGCGGCGTGGCGCAGGATCTCCGGAGTTACCTCGACCTCGTCAAGCGCCGAACGCCGGGCGACTTCGAGATCGTCGTGCGCGAGGTCGATCCCGCCTACGAGATTACCGCGCTCGTCGTGAAGCTCGAGCGCGAGGCCAAGCGCCGGCCCGTGCTCCTGTTCGAGAAGGTCAAGGGGACGCGCTTCCCCGTGCTCACCAACCTCCACGCAAGCCGTTCGCGGCTCGCCGCGGCGATGGGCGCCCCCCCGGAAGGGACGCTCCGCGCCTACCTCCACGCGATGGAGAAGCCGATCCCCCCGAAGATCGTCCCGACCGGGCCGGTGAGAGAGGTCGTCCTCACGGGCGACCGTGTGAACCTCTACGACCTTCCGCAGATCGTCCACCACGAGGGCGACGCGGGCCCGTACGTCACCGCCGCCATCTCCTTCGCAAAGGACCCGACCGCCGCCATCTGGAACTGCGCCTACAATCGCCTCCAGATCAAGGGGCGCGACACGACGTCGATCCACCTGACGACGGGGAAGCACCTCTGGGAGTTCCACCGGATCGCCGAGGCGCGCGGCGAGCCGCTGCCCGTGGCGTTCGTGATCGGCGTCCACCCCGCGATCGCCCTCGGCGCCCTCGCCATCGGCTCGATCGACGAGGACGAGCGGGCGATCATGGGCGGGCTCCTGGGCGAGCCGCTCGAGCTCGTCCGCTGCGAGACGTCGGACGTGCTCGTGCCGGCGCACGCCGAGATGGTCCTCGAGGGCGAGATCCTGCCGGGCACGCGCATCCCCGAGGGCCCGTTCGGCGAGTTCACGGGGTACAGCCTCGGCGAGCGCCCGCGCGAAGTGGTCCGCGTCCGCGCGATCACCCACCGCCGGGACGCGATCTTCCAGGACATCACGGTCGCCCACCTCGACCACCTCTTGCTCTCTACGGTCCCGATCGAGGCGAACCTCTACCGGGCCGTCCGCGCGATGGTGCCGACGGTCACGGCGGTGCGCGTGCCGGGGCCGTTCACGTGCTTCGTCTCGATCGAGGCGCGCGTCCCGGGCCAGGCGAAAAACGCGATCCTCGCGGTGCTCGGCGCCGACCTCTACATGAAGCGCGTGGTCGTCGTCGACCATGACGTGGACGTGTTCGACGACCGGCAGGTGAACTGGGCGATCGCCACGCGCTGCCAGCCCGACCGCGACATCACCGTCGTCACGAACGCCCGCGGCTCGGACCTCGACCCCTCGACGCGCGAGGACGGCTACACGGCGAAGTGGGGCGTGGACGCGACCGCCAAGCCATCCCTCGCGGCCTACACGCCCCGCCATCGCGTGCCCCCCGACGTCTGGCAGCGGATCAACCCCAAAGACTTCCTCGCCTAGCGTCCGGTGGCCCGGAGCTTCGTCCGCCGTCTCGAGGCCGCCGCCCAGCGCGCCCCCGACAAGGCCGCGCTCCTCTGGGATGAAGGCGCCCTGACACATGGCGAGGTCCAGCGCCGCGCGCGCGCCTTCGCCGAGCGGCTCGCGGAGCGCGGGGTTCGGGCCGGCGACCGGGTCGCCGTCACGATTCCCAACCGCTGGACGTTCGCCGTCGCGCTCCTCGGCGGCTGGCAGCTCGGCGCGACCGTCGCGCCCCTCGATCCGCTCCTCAAACGCGACGAGCGCGCCGCGATCCTCGCCGACCTCGCCCCCGCGCTGCTCGTGGAGTCGTCGGACGTCGCGGCGGGCGAGGACGAGGCGAGTGCCGGGACGGGGGGCGGTGCGCTGGGGGTCGAGGGGACCCGTTCCCTCCAAGCGATCCCCGACGCACCGGCCCCTGCCCCGGCATTAGTGCTCTACACGTCGGGCAGCACGGGACGGCCGAAGGGCGCGGTGCTCTCACACGCGGCGCTGACGTTCGCCAACGAGTCCTGGACCGGGCCGGTCATGCGGCTCACGCCCGGCGACGTCGTCCTCGCGACGCTCCCGCTCTCCCACTCGTTCGGCCTGAACGGCGCCCTCCTGGCCTCGCTGTCGGCCGGCGCCTCGGCCGTCCTCGTCGAGCGCTTCTCCCCAGAGGGGGTGCTCGAGGCGATCAGCCGTCACGGCGTGACCGTCTTGCCTGGCGTGGCGACGATGTTCCGGCGGCTCCTCGAGAGCCCCGCCCTCGGGGCGGCCGATCTGTCTCGCGTGAGGCTCGCCGTCTCGGGCGCCGCTCCGTGTCCCTGGGAGCTGGCCGAGGAGTGGCGCCAACGGACCGGGATCCGGATCGTCCGTGGCTACGGGATGACGGAGCTGTTCCGGCCGATCTCGTATCTGGCCCGGGACACCACCGAATCCCCGGAGGCGATCGGAAGGGCGGTCCCCGGTGTCGAGGTCAGGACCGTGGACGACGCGGGCCGCGTGCTGCCCGCCGGCGAGGTCGGCGAGCTGTGGATCAAGAGTCCGGCCGCGATGCAGGGGTACCTGAACGATCCTGAGGAGACGCGCCGGGTCCTCGGCCTCGACGGCTGGTTCAGGACCGGGGACCTCGCGACGCTCTCCGCGGACGGCGTCGTGCGAATCGTCGGACGCAAGCGCGAGCGGATCCTGCGCGGCGGCCACTCGGTCTTTCCCCAGGAGGTGGAGGCGGTTCTCCTGACCCACCCGGGGGTCGCCGAGGCCGCGGTGGTCGGCGTGCTACACCCCACGCTCGGCGAGGAGGTCCACGCCTTCGTCGCGCTCCGACCCGGCGCCGGGACCGCGGCGGACGAGCTCGTCCTCTACTGCCGGGAGCGGCTCGCCGCCTTCAAGTACCCCCGGCAGATCACGATCGTCCCCGCCCTGCCGCGGAGCGCCACCGGGAAGATCCTCAAGTCGAGCCTCCGCGACCCGCGCTGAGGCCCCTGACAGGTGTCATGATTTCCTTGGCGTCATCTTCATGATGGAGTAGCATCGTCTATCATGAACCGACCCTTACAGGTCTACCTCGACGAGCGGGATCTCGGGCGCCTCACGGCGTGGGCGCGCGAGCGCGGGTGGACGAAGTCGCAGGCGATCCGGGCGGCCGTTCGTGCCCTCACCCGGTCGCGTGACGAGGATCCCCTCCTGGCCGCGAGCGCGATGCTCGACGCCCTCCCGCCCGACTGCAGCGAGCAGTTCGACCGCTACCTCGAGGAGACGTTCGTTGCGGAAAAATCGGTCCGAGCCCGGGGTCGGACGCGGCGCGCCCGACCGGCTGTTCGTCGATAGCAGCGCCTGGATCGCCCTGCTGAGCGCCCGCGACCGGCGCCACGGGGACGCCGACGCGATGTTCCGCCGTGCGGCGGCCCGGCGCGCCCGCCTGCTCACCACCAACCTCGTCCTGGCGGAGGTGCACAGACTCCTGCTCCTGTGGGCCGGCGTACGTGCGGCGGCGCGCGCGCTGGATCGCTTCGAGGCGAGCCCCCTCACCGTCGTCGAGTTCGCCACCGCGGAGCACCACCGGGCGGCGCGGCTCTGGCTCGAGCGGCTCGGCGGCCAGCCCGTCACCTACACCGACGCCGTCAGCTTCGCCGTCATGGAGGCGACGCGGTGCGCCGCCGCCATGAGCTTCGACCGCCACTTCGCGCGGGCGGGCTTCCCGCTCTGGCGGGGCTAGCGCTCGAGCTCGACCAGGTACTCGCGGATCCGCTTGGCGTCCGGTGCGTCGGGCTTGAGCGCCAGGTACTTCCGGAACGCCTCGCGGGCCCGCTCGGAGTCCTTCTGCTGGTAGTACAGGAACCCGAGCTGGCGGAAGGGGTCGGGGAATGCGGGATCGAGGTCAGCCGAGCGCTCGTAGTGCTCGAGCGCCTTCCGGGCGAAGCCGTCCTTGTCCGCGGCGGCGCGCGCGCGCTGCGATTGCAGCCGGTAGAGGTCGCCGTAGTAGAGGTGGAGCGTCGGGTCCTTCGGGGTGATCGCGGCCACGCGATCGAGCTGCGCCTCGGCCAGCTTGAACCGGCCCGCCCGGATGTCGAGGAGCGCGTTCTCCCGGACAACCGTCCGCATCCGGAGAGCGAACTCCTCCGAGGTCTTGACCGTGTCGGCGGCGGCGGCCGCGGCGGCGTATCGCGTGTTGACGAGCTCGGTGGTGCTCTCGATCCGATCTTGCAGCCGCGGGTGACTCCCGAAGAAGAAGGTCTCGAGGCTCCCCCGATCTTTGGACTCCGACATGAGAAGCTGGAACACCTTGGGCGCCTCGTTCGGATCGTAGCCCGCCCGGACGAGCTTCTCCATGCCGCCCTGATCCGCCTCGCGCTCGAGGTCGCGGCCGTAGCCGTTGATCGCGGCGATCGCCGCGAGCTGGAGCCCGATGCCCAGGATCGCGTTCGCCGTCTGGCTCAGGACCGCGGCGCCGACGTAATCGCCCGACTTCGTGCGCGAGCCCGAGGCGACCGCGACGCCGATGGACGCGGCCACGGCGAGCACGGTGAAGAGGATCTGCTTGTTCGTCGCGTCGCGCGTGAACCGGAGCGCGTGGCGGCTCGTGACGTGGGTCATCTCGTGGCCGAGGATCATCGCGAGCTGGGCCTCGTTGTCGAGCCGGCTCAGCAGGCCGGAGTGCACGTAGATGCGTCCATTCGGCATCGCGAAGGCGTTGAGCGTCGGATCGCTCATCACGCCGAACCTGAGCCCCGGTCCGCCGGCCGCGCGCACCTCGTCGGGCAGGAGCCGGTCGCCGATCTTGCCGAGGTACTCGTCCAGGAGCGGGTCGTCGTAGATCTTCGCCTTCTTGGCGAGCGCCTCCTCCTCCTTCTCGGCCTGCGACCACAGGCTGATCTCGTCGGACTCGGGTTTGAAGGGCTTGCCGCCGGCACCGATCGGGGGAACGTTCCGGGTCGCGCAGGAGGCGGTCAGGAGGGACGCGATCAGGAGCCACGATAGGCACCGCGCGCCCCAGCGGTTCGGTGGCATGCGCCTAGTCTACTCCCGGCCCTCGGACCCGAGCCGCCCTCAGTTCCGCGACGCCATCTGCTGGTGGAGCCGCACGAGCGCCGCCGACCGCTCGCCGAGGAGCGCCGTGTCTCCCGCCTCGATCACGAGAAGCCGGTCGATCACGGCGAGCGCCTTCCGCCACTCCTGGCGCTGCGCGTAGATGGACTTGAGGTTGTTGAGCATGCGCGCCACGATGGTGCTCCGGGTCGCCCTCGCGAAGTGGGCCTCCGCGAGCTTCACCGGCCGTCCGACCGCGCGCGCGACGATCGCCTCGGCCTCCCTCCGGGTGATCACGCGCCCACCGCCGAAGGGGTCCACCACCACGTCGCTCCCGGCCACGCTCACCGTGACCACGAAGTGCGCCGGCAGGCCGACGCCCTCGATCGCCAGGCCCACGCGTCGCCCCACCTCCATCGTCACCAGCGAGAGCGTGATGGGAATGCCCAGGCGCCGGGCGAGCACATCGTTCAGAAAGCTGTTGCGCGGGTCGTAGTATTCCTCACCGTTGCCGCGGAAGCCTTCCTCCTCGAAGAGGAAGGCCCGCAGCCGGTCGAGCGCGCGTCGCCCCCCGAGCGCTCCGGCGCCGGAGCGCTCGGCCAAGTCGTCGAGCCTCGCAAGCCAGGGCCCGCCCTGGAGGTCGGGATACTCGACACGGGCAATCGCCAGCGCCGCCCGGCCGAGGTCGATCTCCCCGTCGGGCCGCCGGAGGAGGTCGCGGAACTCGCCGAGCGGATCAGCAGCCAGGGGCGTGGTGGATCCCCGCCGTCGCGAGCGCCGTGCGCTGGAGCTCCTCGGCGAGCTCGAGCGTCCGGCGCGCCGCCCGCGTCGCGGCGGTCTGCGCCTCGGGCGTCGTCGCGAGGCGGAGGAGCAGCGTCCGGCCGAGCTCGTGATGGTAGCGCTCGTCCGGCTCGATCACGTCGCGGTACAACGCCGCGGTCTCCGCGTCGCCGGCCGCCTCGCAGAACCCGATGAACTGGCGGTTCTTGACGACCGCGATCGCTTCGCGCGTGAACTGGCCGGCCGCCACGCGCTCCACGGTGGACGTGAGCTTGTCGAGGTACTGGAAGAGCGGGCCCCCGCCCTTGGCCAGCGGGTTGAACGACCGGGCGTCGACGCCGAGCGCGCGGAGCCGCTCGGCGATCATCCGATAGTGCTTAGCCTCATCGCCGACCTGCCGGGCGAGCGCCAGCTTCACGTCCACCGCGTCCGTCGTCACGAGCCAGCGGGCCGCGATCTCGGTCGCCTCGAGCTCGTTCCGGAGCGCCACCTTGAGGAGGTTCGGGACATTCAGGTCGCCCTCCACCTCGGGCTTGAGCGTGTCCTCCGGAGCCAGGCGGCTCAGGAGCCTCTGGTTCTGGGCGTCGAGCTCTCGCACGAACTCCTCGGCCGTCATGATCCGCTCCCTTCCCGCAGGAGCGTGGCGAGCTCCCGCGTGAGCGTCTCCTTGGTGACGACGCGCCGGCAGCGCGCGTGCCACGGTTCCGTCTCCCGCGCGCGCACGTGCGTCGTGAATCCGAGGACGGGGACCCGCGCGGCCTCCGCCGTCCCGAGAATACGATCGTAGTCGTAGCCGGCGGTGAGATCGACGAGGACGAAGCGCGGGGCACGGGCCAGGGCCGCCTCGACCTCGGCGGGTGTCCGGGCGAACTCGACCGCGACCCCCGCCAGCCTCCCCGTCTCCCTGATGCGAGCGACGAAGAACAAGTCGCTGACGAGGGCGAGCACGGGCTTGGCGGTGAGAGCGCCGGCGCTCGCTCCCCCCGACGTTGAATCAGTCGGCTTGTTCACGGATGCCGAGCCAGTGCTTGTTCCACTCGGCGATGTGGCTGAGCGTCGAGAAGTCGCGCATCCGGTCGAGGTACACCGTACCCCGCAGGTGGTCGCTCTCGTGCTGGATCACGCGCGCGAAGAAGTCTTTGGCGATCAGGCTCACCTTCTGCGCGTCGCGGTCGTAGCACTCGAGCCGGATCGAGCGGTAGCGCGGTACCACCCCCCGCAGATCGGGGACAGAGAGGCATCCCTCCCACCCGTCCTCCGTCTCCTCGCCGATCGGCGTGACGACGGGATTGATGACGACCGTGAGGGGGATGTGCGGCGCGTCGGGATAGCGCGGGTTGGCGAGCACCTCGATGACCGCGATCGCGCGCAGGGTATGCACCTGATTGGCGGCGAGGCCCGCGCCGTCGTACTCGCGCATGGTCTCGACCATGTCGTCGATGAGCCGCTGGACCTCAGGCGAGCGGATCTCTTCCGGCGGGACGGGCTTCGCCACCTGGCGCAGGACGGGATGGCCGAGGCGCGCGACCTTCAGGATCGCCATGGTGTCCCCGATTCTAGCACGCGGCTACGGGGTCTCGACCCTTCCCACCTGGCGCACGCCCTCCGCGAGCCGGCGCGCGTCGGCCTCGAAGAACTTCCTGAACTCCTCGCCCTGCTTGAACGCGATCGGCGTCTCGAGCTTGTCCATGGCGGCCCTGAACTCGGGGTCGTTCACGGCGGCGCGCACGGTCTGGCGGACCTTCTCGAGGATCGGCTCGGGCGTGGCCCGGGGGGCGAAGAGGCCCGCCCAGATGTAGAACTCGGCGTCGGGATACCCGAGCTCCTTGAACGTCGGCACGTCCGGGAGCGCCGCCACGCGCTTGTCGCCCCAGCCGGCCAGCGGGCGGAGCTGCCCCGACTTGATGTGCGGCAGCACGACGGCCGGGCCCGAGGCGAGGGCGTCCACGTGGCCACCGAGGATCGCGGTGAGCGCCGGACCGGCGCCGGCGTACGGCACGTGGCGCAGCTTGATCCCCGCCGCGTGGGCGAAGAGCTCCATCGCCATGTGCAGTGTGCCGTACACGCCCGACGAGCTGAACGAGATCTGGCCGGGCCGCCGCTTCGCGTCCGCGATGAAGTCCTTCGGGGTCTTCCACGGCTTGTCGGCGGGCACGACGAGAATCGTCGGGTCGGCGGAGATGAGCGCGATCGGCGCGAACTGGTCCACCGTGAACGCCGGCGGGCGGCCGAAGAGCTTGTCGGCCTCGGGGATGATCGAGATCGACGAGAGGGCGAGCAGGAGCGTGTAGCCGTCGGGCCGGCCCGTCGCCACGAACTGCATGCCGACCGCCCCGGCGGCGCCCGTCTTGTTCACGACGCCGACCGGATTCTTCAGCGCCTTCTCCATCGCGGCGGCGACGGGACGGGCCGTCAGGTCGGCGACACCGCCCGGCGGGAAGGGTACCACGATCGTGATCGGGCGCGACGGGTACGGCTCCTGCGCGCGCGCCGCGCCCGCGAGCGCTGTGAGCGAGGCGAGCAGGACGAACCCCAGCCGACGAGCGCGTCTCATAGACGTTCCTCTTTCGTCCCCGCCAGCGCGAGCTTGGCGCGCCAGTCGAGGCTCCGGGTGACGAGCGGTCTGAGGCCGAGCAGGACCAGCACCGCGCCCACCGCCAGCAGCGCGCCGGCGATCGGCCGCGTGACGAGAATCCCGTAGTGTCCATCGGACATGGCGAGCGACTGCCGCAGGGCCATCTCGATCATCGGCGCCAGGATGACGCCGAGCACGATCGGCGCGGTCTCGAAGTCGAGCTTGCGGAGGACGTAGCCGAGCGCCCCCATGACGAGCATGATCCACACGTCCACCACGCTCCCGTTCACCGCGTATACGCCCAGGATGCAGAAGACGACGATGGACGGATAGAGCACCGGATAGGGTACCCGCAGGAGGTTCACGAAGACACCGACGAGCGGAAGGTTCAGGACCAAAAGGACGACGTTGCCGACGTACATGGACGCGATGAAGCCCCAGAAGAGCTCCGGCTGCTGCTTGATCAGGAGCGGCCCGGGCGAGACCCCGTGCACCATCATCGCCGCCAGCATGACGGCGGGGATCGGCCCCGAGGGGACACCCAGCGCCAGCATCGGGACGAAGGCGCCCGAGGTCGCCGAGTTGTTCGCCGACTCCGGCCCCGCGACGCCCGCGACCGCGCCCCGGCCGAACTCCTCCGGGTGGGCCGACAGGCGGCGCTCGACCGCGTAGGACACGAAGCTTGCGATGATGTGCGCCGAGCCGGGGATGATGCCGATCAGGAAGCCGAGGACCGTGCCCCGCCCGATCGGCCACGCCGACGCGGACCACTCGCGGCGCGACGGCAGGAGCTCGCGGAGCTTCGGCTTGATCACGCTGGGCGGCGTCGCCAGGCCCGCCGTCGCGAGGATCTCCGCAAGGCCGAAGAGGCCGACGGCGACCGGCACGACGCCGATGCCGTCGCCCAGCTCCACCACGCCGTAGGCGAAGCGGAAGTAACCGCTCATCTGGTCGATCCCGATCATGCCGCCGAGGAGGCCGAGGGCCGCCATCGCGAGCGCCTTCAGCATCGAGCCGCCGCTCATGTACGCCAGGACCAGGAGCCCCAGGACCAGCAGCGCGAAGTACTCGGGCGGGCCAAAGCGGAGCGCGAAGGAGGCGAGCGGGGGCGCCAAGACCATGAGCGCGACGACGCTGACGGTTCCCGCCACGTAGGAGCCGACGGCGGCGATCGCGAGCGCGGCCCCGGCCCGTCCCTTCCGGGCCATCGCGTAGCCGTCGATGCACGTCATGACCGATGCCGCCTCACCGGGAATCCGCATGAGGATCGACGTCGTCGAGCCGCCGTACATCGCGCCGTAATAGATCCCGGCGAGCATGACGATGGCGCGCGTGGCGTCGAGCCCGAACGTCGCCGGCAGGAGGAGGCTGATGCCGGCGAGCGGTCCGATACCGGGCAGGACGCCGACCAGCGTGCCGACGACGCAGCCCGCGAAGGCGTAGAAGAGCACGCCCGGCGTGAGCGCGATGGAGAAGCCCAGGGCGAGGTTCTGGAGCGTCTCGACCATCAGAGGCCAAGGGGGCCGCGCGGCAGCACCACCCGCAACAGTGTGTCGAAGAGCAGGAAGGAGCCGAGCGCCAGGGCGAGCGCAAACAGGACGTGAAGACGACGCCCCTCTTCTCGACGACACCGAGCATGAAGGCGAGCGCCAGCGTGATGGTCGCGCGGTAGCCGAGCCGCTCGAGCGCCCCTGCCGCGAAGGCGCACACGGCGAGGATCGCCACCGCGTGGCGCCACTCGGACCAGTCCACCGCGGCGAGTCTCCCCGCCCTGCCGCCGACGATCACCAGGGCGACCCCGCAGGCGAGCAGGAGCGTCGCGAGCACCACGGGCATGTACGCGGGGCCCGGGTTCGACAGGCTACCGAGCGGCAGCTTCCGGCTCTCCCAGACGACGACGAGCGCCAGCAGGGCCAGCACCGCTCCCGCCACGCGATCGGTCGTGAGCACCGGGCGCTACTTCTCCGCGACCTTCCCGATCCGCTTGATGACGCCCGCCAGGATCAGGGCGTCCTTGTCCCACCACGCCTTGAACTCGTCGGCGTCCTGGTAGGCGATGGGCATCTCGACCCGCGCCATCGCGGCCCTGAAGTCGGCGTCGCCGACGGCCTGGCGTGCCGCCGCGCGGAGCGTCTTGAAGACGCCCGCCGGGAGGTTCTTCGGCGCGAAGAGCCCCGCCCACAGGTAGTACTCGAGGTCGTAGCCGAGCTCCTTGAGCGTCGGCACGTCGGGAAGCGCGGCGACCCGCGACTCGCCCCACGTGGCGAGCGCCCGCAGCTTGCCGGACTTCAGGTGTGGCAGCGCGATCGCCGGGGGCGAGGCCCACAGCGCGGCGTGGCCGCCGAGCACGGCCGTCGTCGCCGGACCACCGCCCGTCGTCGGCAGGTGCCGCATCCGGATCCCCGCCGCATGGAGCAGCATCTCCATCGGCACGTGCGACGCGCCGTAGAGGCCCGAGGACGCGTACGTGATCTCCCCCGGCCGCTTCCGCGCTTCCTCGACCAGCTCCTTGAGGGTCCGCCACCGCCACTCGGTGCCCACGACGAGGACGGGTGGATCCGCGTTCAGCCGGGCGATGCCGACGAACTGGTCTCGGCGGTAGGCCGGGGCCCGGCCGAAGAGGGCGTCGACCTCGGGAAGTGTCGAGATGCTCACCACCGCGACCATGAGCGTGTAGCCGTCGGCCTTCGCGATCGCGACGGACTGCATGCCGACCGCGCCGGCGGCGCCCGCCTTGTTGGACACGACGACCGGCTGTCGGAGCGCGCGCTCGAGGGCCGAGGCGAGCGGGCGCGCCGTGAGGTCGGCGATCCCGCCGGGCGGGAACGGCACCACGATCGTGATCGGCCGGCTGGGGTAGGGCTCCTGACCCCACACCGACCCGGCGAGCGCGGCGAAGGCCACCAGCATGGCGCAGAGCCCTCGCCCCACCTTCACTCGAGGTCCCCGCTCTCGATCCGGTCGAGTGCCCATTGCGCCGCGCGCCGCACCACGACGTCCTCGTCGCCGAGCGCGCGCCTGAGCGCCGGGACGGCCCGCCGGTCGCGACGGTTGCCGAGGACCAGCGCGGCGTTTCGCCGGAGGCCCGAGCGCTTCGCCCGCCACATGGCACTTCCGCGGAAGCGGGCGTGAAATCCCTCGCGGTCGAGATCGAGCAGCGCTTCGAGCGGGCCGAGCGGGGCCGCAGGTGCGAACGCCGGCTCGCGCGCCCGCGCGGCCTTCCGGTTCCAGGGGCAGACGTCCTGGCAGACGTCGCACCCGAACACCCACTCCCCGATCGCTTCCCGGTACGCCTCGGGGATGTCGTCGCGGTGCTCGATCGTGAGGTAGGCGATGCACCGCCGCGCGTCGAGGGCATACGGTCCGACGAAGGCCTGGGTCGGGCACGCGTCGAGACACGCCGTACAGGTGCCACACCGGTCGGGCTCACGCGCGTCCCACTCGAGCCGGGCGGTCGTGAGCACGACGCCGATGAAGAACCAGGAGCCGAGCGACGGGTCGAGCAGGTTGGTGTTCTTGCCGATCCAGCCGAGACCGGCGCGCGCCGCCAGGTCGCGCTCGAGGACCGCGCTCGTGTCGACGGCCGCGCGGCAGCGGACGTCGGCGCCGGCGGCCCGGGCGATGAACTCCCCGAGCTCGACGAGCCGCGGCCGCATGACGTCGTGGTAGTCCCGCCCGCGCGCGTACCGCGCGACGGGCGTCCAGCTCGGGTCGTCGTCGTCGCGCGCGTACACCAGTGCGACGGCGACGACGGATCGACACCCGGGCAGCAGCCGGTCGGGATCGAGCCGATCCTCACGCCCGCGCGCGAGGTAGTCCATCGTGGCGGCGTGACCGGCCGCCAGCCAGCGCTCGAAGGCCGGCCCGTGCTCGGGAGGACCGGCCGGCCCGATGGCCACGCGGTCGAAGCCGAGCTCGCGCGCACGCGCCTTCACCGCTCCCGCGAGGGCCAGGCCGACGAGCGTCACTTCTTTCGCGCCTTGACGACGAGGCGGGCGCGCGTGAGCGTGCGTCCTCCCTCCTCGAGGAACTTCACGTAGCGGACCCAGCGCCCGTCCGCCTTCCATTGCTCCCGCAGCGCCACCGCGGCGGCCAGCGCCTGCTCGACCGACTCGAAGGTCGCGACCTCACGCTCGACCTCGAGGTGCTCGATCGTGAAGCCGCACCGCTTGAGCAGGCGCTTGGCCCGCACCTCACCGTAGGAGAAGCGCGACGGGCGGCCGGTCTCCTTCCACTGGTCGGTGTGGAACGCGACGAAGGCGAACACCTGGCCCGGGCCGAGGACGCGCGCCGCCCGCTCAGCGATCGCGTCCGACATGCAGAGGTGGGCCACGACCATCTCGGGCTTGAAGGGCGCGTAATCCTCGACCTCGACGTCGCCGACGACGAACCTGACGTTCGCGAGCCCGGCGGCCGCCGCGCGCTTCCGCGCGTCGTCGATCGCCCGCGCCTCGCGGTCGACCCCGACGACGGCACGGCACAGCGGCCCCAGCGCGAGCGCGAGCCGGCCCGTGCCCGTGCCCACGTCCAGCACCGTCAGCTGCCCGAGCGGCTCTGCCCGGAGGAGCTCGAGGAAGGGCGGGCTGAGCCCCTCGGAGGTCTCACCCGGTGACAGCGCCATCCGACGCCGAGGAGACGAGACGCGCGTACTTCGCCATCACGCCCCACGTGTAACGCGGCTTCGGCGGCTTCACCGCGGAGAGCCGCTTCCGGAGCTCGGCCGCCGACAGCTCCACGTCCAGCCGCCGTTTCTTGACGTCGAGCACGATCCTGTCGCCGTTCTTCACGGCGGCGATCGGCCCGCCGACCGCGGCCTCGGGCGCGACGTGGGCGACCATGAGGCCGTGCGTGGCGCCCGAGAAGCGCCCGTCGGTCATCAGCGCGACGCTCGCCCCGAGGCCGGCGCCCTGGAGAGCGCCCGTCACGTGGAGCATCTCCCGCATGCCCGGGCCTCCCTTGGGACCCTCGTAGCGGATGACGACGAAGTCGCCCGCGCGGATCTTGCCCGCCTTGACCGCGACGAACGCATCCTCCTCGCGATCGAACACGCGCGCCGTGCCCCGGAACGTCTCGTCGCCGTGGCCCGCGACCTTCGCCACGCACCCCTCCGGCGCGAGGTTGCCGCGCAGGATCGCCATGCCGCCGCGGCGCGCGATCGGGTTCTCGATCGGGCGGATCACTTTCTGACCGGGGGTCTCGCGCGCCGCGCGCGCCTCGTCGCCGATGGTGCGGCCGGTCACGGTCGTCTCGGTCGCGTGCAGCAGGCCGGCGTCGAGCAGCCGCTTGGCCACGACCGCCATGCCGCCCGCCTCGTACATCTCGGGCGCCGTGTAGTTCCCCCAGGGCTTGAGGTCGGCGAGCAGCGGCGTCCGGCGCGACACCGCGTCGAACTCGTCGATCGTGAGCTTCACCCCGGCCTCCTTCGCCACCGCGAGGAGGTGGAGGACGGCGTTGGTCGAGCCGCCCGTCGCCATGACCCCGGCGATCGCGTTCTGCAGCGCCCGCTTGGTGATGATCTGGCGCGGCAGCACGCCCTTCTTCAGCACGTCCATCAGCAGCTTGCCGGTCTGGAACGCGATCTCCTCCTTGCGCGGGTCCATGGCGGGCACGTCGTTGAACCCCATCGGCGAGACCCCGAGCATCTCGAACGCGGTGGCCATCGTGTTGGCGGTGAACTGGCCGCCGCAGGCGCCCCCACCCGGGCACGCCCGGTTCTCGATCGCGCCGAGCTCCTGCGCGTCGATCTTGCCGGCGTTGAACGCGCCGATCGCCTCGAAGACGTCCTGGATCGTGAGCCGGCGGCCCCGGTGCTCGCCGTAGAGGATCGAGCCGCCGTAGAGCATCACGCTCGGGAGGTTGAGCCGCGCCATGGCCATGACCATCGCGGGGATCGTCTTGTCGCAGCCGGAGATCCCGACGAAGCCGTCCATGAGGTGCCCGCGCACGACCAGCTCGACGGAGTCGGCGACGGTCTCCCGGCTGATGAGCGAGGCCTTCATACCCTCGGTGCCCATCGCGATCCCGTCGGTGACCGTGATCGAGTTGAATTCGATCGGCGTCCCGCCGGCCGCCCGGATCCCTTCCTTCACCTTTTCGGCCATCTTCCGATGGTTCCAGTTGCACGGCGTGATCTCGATCCAGCAGTGCGCCACGCCGACGAGCGGCTTCTTCAAGTCGTCGTCGGTGAAGCCGATCGCCTTGAAGAACGCGCGGGCCGCGGCACGATCGGGGCCATCGAGGATGGTGCGGCTCTTGTGGCGGGGATCGAACGTCATGGGCTGGTCTCCTTTGCGCGCTTGGCGACGAGATACGTCAAGCGGCCACGCTGCACCACCTCGCCCCGCTGGTCGACGATCTCGCGCTCCTCGATGAGGACGCCGGCGTCGCGCATCGGCCGCTTCGTCATGAACCGCACCCGGGCCATGATCGTGTCGCCGACGTGGACGGCGCGCAGCACCTGCCAGTCGAAGCCCATGAACGCGAGCACGACGGGCGGGGCCTTCGCCACCCGCCAGCCCAGTCCCGTCGTGAAGCAGAGCGGCAGGAGGTCGGGGACGGCGCTGTCGTCCGCGGCGAGCTCGCGCGTGATCCCGAGGTAGAGCGCGACGTGGGCCGACGTGATCGTCAGTCCGGGCGTCTCGTGGACGTCGCCCACGGCGACCTCCTCGAAGTAGGAGCCCCTCATGGCCGCGACCGGCGTTCGACCATCAGGTCGGTCTCGCCCTCCTGAACGACCTCGCCGCGCTGGTTGAGCACGGTCCGCTGCACGGTGACGAGGCCGCGGTCGGGCTTCGAGGCCTCCTTTTTCCCGGTGACCTTCGCGCGCAGTTTGATCGTGTCGCCGATCTTGATCGGTCCCTTGAATTTCCACCGGAGCCCGACGAACGCGAGCGTCGCGTACGCCTGGGTGGCGCGCGTGAACAGGCCCGCCTGGATCGCCAGGCCGAGGAGGCCGTGGGCGATTCGCTCACCGAAGATCGACTGCTTCATGATCTCCGCGTCCGTGTGGAGCACGTTGTAGTCGCCGGACAGCCCCGCGAAGATCACGATGTCCGCCTCGGTGACGGTCCGTCCCGGCGACTCATACTCCTCGCCCAGCTCGATGTCGTCGAAGTAGCGCCGCAGCTCGCCCATGCAGCAGCAAAGGATAGCATGGGAGGGGGCGGGCTCCGGGCGAGTGTCGTTCCGAGCCGAGGAGCCCGCCCCTCCCCGTGCTAGCCGACGAGCTCGTTCCGCACGATCGCGGCGCCCTTCGCGAGCGCCCCGAGCTTGCCCCGCGCGGCCTCCCGGCCGAGCGGCACCATGCCGCAGTTCGTGCACGGGTAGAGGCGCTCGGGCGGCACGAACGCCATGGCCCGGCGGATCGTCGCGGCGACCTC
>WNEL01000405.1_pt1 | contig 17487 bp, 18 predicted proteins | sample 5399991 | NCBI WGS metagenome assembly WNEL01 (sample SAMN13153325, study PRJNA577476) | soil metagenome | isolation source: 20 cm grassland meadow soil pre-rain plot 2 | place: USA:California | collected 2015-09-08
CGATGGCGTGAACGAGAACGTCCTCGTCGACCTGACGATCGGCGCGAAGCCGGTGAAGGCGCTGGTGCACTTCGACCGCAACGGCTTCGGCTACACGCTCGATCGGACGAACGGCAAGGTGCTCGTGGCTGAGCCCTACGGCCCGGTCAACTGGGCGTCCAAGATCGATCTCTCGACGGGCCTCCCGGTCCGCAATGCGCAGTATGGGACGACCTCGAAGAAGAACACCGAGGGTATCTGTCCCGCCGCGATCGGCTTCAAGGATCAGCAGCCTTCCGCGTTCTCACCGCAGACCAAGCTCTTCTACGTCCCCACGAACAACATCTGCATGGACTACGAGGGCGTAGAGGTGAAGTACTCGGCCGGCCAGCCGTACGTCGGCGCGATCGTGCGCATGTTCCCTGGCCCGGGCGGTAACCGTGGCCGGTTCATCGCGTGGGATCCGACGGTCGGCAAGGTCAAGTGGGAAGTCAAGGAGAACCTGGCGGCCTACGGCGGCGCGCTCGCCACGGCCTCGGGCATCGTGTTCTACGGCACGATGGAAGGCTGGCTCAAGGCGGTCGACGCTACGACCGGCACGCTCCTGTGGAAGTTTAAGGCACCCTCGGGGATCATCGGCAACCCGATGACGTATCTGGGTCCCGACGGCAAGCAGTACGTCGCCGTGCTCTCCGGAGTGGGCGGCTGGGCCGGCGCCGGTGTGGCGCTCGGCATCGGCCCCGAGGACCCGACCGCCGCGCTCGGCGCGATCGGCGCCTTCGGGGACTACATCAACATCAGCAACGCGGGCGGCACGCTGCTCGTGTTCGGGTTGTAAGCAGTCGAAGCGTATCACGAATCGCAGTCGGCAGATGCGTCGAGCACCCGGTGCCGGAGCGAACGCGCTCCGGCACCGGGTGTAGTACTTGGGCACCGCGCTCACCTTCTGACGGACCCGCACGGAGCATGCATGCATTCCATACGGAGTAAGCTCGCGGGGGCGTTACTCGTCGCCTCCGCCAGCGTGGCCCTCATGGCCAGTGCGCAGACCCGGGCGCCCTCGGACCTCCGGGTCTGCGCCGATCCCTACGACCTGCCCTTCTCCAACAATCAGGAGGAGGGATTCGAGAACAAGATCGCCCACCTCGTCGCGCGAGATCTCAACGCGACGGTCATCAACTACTGGTGGCCCAGCCGCCGTGGCGTCCTGCGAAACTCCATCCTCGGCGGATTCTGCGACGTGATGATCCAGGCCCCGGTGGGCCTCGACCCCGTGGCGACGACGAAGCCCTATTACCGCTCCACCTACTACTTCGTGTACCGCGCCGATCGCGGCCTCGCGGTGCGCTCGCTCGACGACACGGTCTTGAAGCGCCTCAAGATCGGCGTGAACATCATCGGCTACGACTACACCAACACGCCGCCGGCGCACGCGCTGGGCGCCCGCGGCATCGTGGGCCTGGTCGGGTTCGGGAACTTCCTCAATCCCGATCCCAAAGCCGACCACCCCGAAGACATCGTGCACGCGGTGGCGCGAGATTCGATCGACGTGGCCGTGATGTGGGGACCCCTGGCGGGGTATTGGGTCAAGCGCGAGTCCGTCCCGCTCACCATGGTCGCGTTGCCGGACACCGACGCCGTCTCGGGGATGCGATTCGCATTCGACATGGCGATGGCCGTGCGGCATCGCGACAAGGCGCTCAAGGCCACGCTCGATTCGGTGATCGACCGCCGGCACGGCGAGATCACCGAGATCCTGCGGCAGTACAACGTGCCCATGCTCGAGACGCACCCGTAGCGGCGCTCGCCGGCGGGAACCGCAGCACCAACCAGGGGGACGGGACGTGAGGACGAAGCATTTCGTGCGGGGCGGCCTGATCGGCGCCTGGATCACGGCTGCGGCCGTCATGGCGTGGAGCCCACCGCGGGCGCGGGGGGGGGCGGCCCAAGCAGTTGCCGCTCCGCGGGACACGGTGCGTGACAGCCTGCTCGTGTCGGACTCCATCTACCAGGGATGGAAGTGGTGGCATGTCTACTGCTACCGCTGTCACGGCGAGGACGCGATGCGCCCCATCCTTCCGACCGCGCCCGATTTGCGCTGGGCCGTGAGCCCCACCGGCGCGAACTTCCCGCGGGACAGCTTCTTTTACACCGCGTGGAACGGCCGGTCGGCGAAGGGCATGCCGGCGTGGAACGTGCTGCTCGACTCCGCGGCCATCCAAGAGGTGTACCTGTACGTGAAGGCCCGGAGCGACGGCTGGCTCAAGCCCGGACGGCCGCACCGGCTCTCCGACCTGCAGAGCAAGAACACGAGTCCGTGATCGGCCGAGTCGGGAGGCTGTCGGGCGTGCTCGTCGCCTTCATGGCGGCGACCGCCGCTCCCGACCCCGGCCACGCGCAGGCTCGTCTCACCCGCGAGCAGGTGCTCGCGGCGCTCGAGCGCGCAACCCCCCAGCAGCCCGCCGATTTTACCGGCCAGGACCTGGCCGGACTCAATTTGTCGGGGGTCGATTTCAAGCGCGCCAACCTCACGAAGTGTCGCTTGGAGCGCGCCAATCTGGCGCGGGCGCAGCTCTCGTCCGCCACGCTCACCGACGCTGTCGCGACCGAGGCCGACTTCACCGGCGCGAACCTGGACGTCGCCGTGGCCTATCGCGTCGACTTGCGACGCGCCGTCCTGCGCGACGCCAGTGTCTTCGCCGTCATTCTCTATGGCGCGGACCTCTCCGACGCAGACCTCTCCGGCGCCCGCCTGATCGGGCCGATGAGCAACGCCAAGGCGCAGCGCGCGAGATTCGTCAAGGCCAACCTGGGCGCGGATCCCGGCAACCAGTCGATGGGTATCATGCGCGTCGATGCCAGCGGTGTTGATTTCAGCGGCGCGGACTTCACCGGGGCGAACCTGCGCAAAGCCCTGCTTGTCCGCGCCGACTTGACCGGCGCCGATCTCACGGATGCCGACGTGACCGGCGCCGACCTGACGGGCGCGATCCTCAAGGGCATCCGGGGACGCGACCGCATCCGCGGGCTCGACAAGGCGCTGCACGTCGACCAGGCGATCTTCAACGACTGACCCGGCACCCCTGTGACCATGACGACTCGCCGGCGGCGCGCCGCCGTTTGGGCCGCATCGCTCGGCCTCATGAGCGCCCTCGGCGCGAGCTCCCGCGAGCCGCTGCTCTACGTGACCAACGAAATCCCCAACACCATCTCCGTCGTCTCGCCGCGCACCAACGCCGTCGTCGCCACGATCCCGGTGGGCAAGCGCCCCCGGGGCATGGCGCTGAGCCCGGACAAGCGGACCGTGTACGTCGCCCTGGGGCAGGACGACGCCCTCGGTGTCGTGGACGTGGCGAGTGGCACGATGACGCGCACGATCCCAGCGAACCGCGACCCCGAGCTGGTGGCGCTGAGCCCCGACGGCAGGGTCGCCTACGTGTCGAACGAGGAGATCGCGCACGCGTCGGCGATCGACCTCGCGAGCGGCAAAACCCTGTTCTCGACGGCTGTAGGCGTCGAGCCCGAAGGCGTGGCGATCACGCGCGACGGCACCAAGCTCTACGTCACCGCAGAGACGAACAACACCGTGTCCGTGCTCGACGCCAAGACGGGGCGCCTGCTGCACACGCTGCACGTGGGCGACAACCCCCGCACCGTCGCCTTCACCCCCGACGGCGCCCGCGTCTGGGTGTCGGCCGAGGCGGGGGGCAACGTCACCATCATCGACGTCGCCAGCGACAGCGTGATCGCCCAGTTCCCGATCCGCGACGGGAAGACCAAGCCGGTTCGTATCGCGTTCAGTCCTGACGGGCGGCTCGCGTATCTCACGGAGGGGGCCGCCGCGAGCGTGAGCGTGGTGGACGTCGCTCGCCGGACGGTGATCGATTCCATTGTGGTGGGGCGGCGGCCGTGGGGGATTGCGCTGTCGCCCGACGGACGATGGCTCTACACGGCCGATGGACGGTCGGATCAGGTCTCGGTGATCGATACCAGGAGCCACAAGGTGATTGCGGCCATCCCGGTGGGCGAGCGGCCGAACGACCTGCTGTACATACCCTAGCCGAGGGGCACGCGCGCCAGCCACCAGCCGGGGCGGTGGGCCCGCACCCACCCATCCACGCCCCACGTCCGCCCCGCGCGGGCGCCGAGAATCACCACCAGGGTGGTGATCAGCATGTAGTGGAACCCCTGCTGTGCGGAGCCCTGCCATTGCACCGCGAGCCCGTAGTTCACGACGAGCACCAATCCAATCGCCGCCGCGAGCGTCGTGCAGCACCCGAACACGAGCCCCAGGCCGACCGCTGCTTCGCCAAACGCCGTCAGCTGGGCGTACAGATGACTGTTCGGGACGACGGTGTTCAGCAGGAATTCCCGGAAAAAGCCGACGGGGTTGCCCTCCGCGTACTTCGTGACGAGGAGCGGCATGACGTGCAGCCAGCGATCCGATACGGTGGGAACGGGCAGGAAGCCCCAGACGAGCGTGACGCTCAGCTTGGTGAAGATGGCCTTCCCGAACCACACGCCCAGGGCGATCCGCAGGACCGTAAGCCAGCGTTCGGGAGATCGCATCGCGGGGGGAGGAGCCGTACCCGCCGGGACGTCCATCCGCTCGTATCCTCCGGGGTGGAAAAAGTCGGGCGGCGGTCCCGACTGGAGGCGGCCGCCGCCCTCGCAGAGAATGAAATCTAGGCTACTGGGTCACGGGATGGCACCGATCGCGCGTGCCACATTGAGGCGGCCCTTGCCGTAGAACGGCGTCGTGCCGTTGCCGGCCACATTGTCGGCCGTCTGCTGGATGCGCGCTTTGATCTGGCTCGGATTGCGGCCGAGGATCGACACGAGCAGCGCCGCGGTGCCGGCCACATGGGGGGCGGACATGCTGGTGCCCCGTGCACCGACGATGTTGATCGGATTGCAGAAGAAGCCGAACACCTCGTGCAGATACAGGGAGGTCTGGCTGCAGGCAGCCCACACGAAGACGTCTCTGCTTGCCGGTGGCGAAAGATCGGGGCCGAAGGAGCCGTTGCCGCCCGGAGCGGCCACGTCGATGGCGCTGCGTCCGAAGTTCGTGTAGAACGCCGGCGCGTCCACATCCGTCCACGGACCGCTCGCAATCGTAAGCCCGGTGGCGTCGGTCGTCGGACCGGTGGCCGCGACGCAAATCACCGCCGGCGTGTCACAGAACGTTTGGTACGTGTTCCCGTTGTGGTCGAGGTCGATCCCCTCGTTGCCCGCCGAGACCACGGTCGTCACGCCCTTGCTCCGCGCGTAGTTGAAGACCTTGTTGATCAGTCCCACGAAGCGCCCGTTGCCCGCCTTTGTGAACGCGCCGCCCACGCTCAGGTTGATCACATCGGCGCCGTTGTCGGCGGCGTAGATCACGCCGTTGAGAATCGAGCTGAAAGGACAGTCGTTGATGTAGGCGCAGACCTTCACGGCCACGAGCTTGGTGCGCGATGTTACGCCCGCCGTGCGCGCCGCGTTGCTGCTCACGGTCGCGGCGGTGTGCGTGCCGTGGAAGAACAGGTCGGTGAAGGGCAACCGGTCAGGGAAGTAGTGTCTCACAGTGTCCGCCTCGACGAAGCGCACAATCACTGTGTCTCCGTTTGCGTTGACGACCGGGACGTACAACGTGTCGAGCAGATCGACCGAGCGGGTCAAGTCCACGCGCCCGAGGAGATCGGCGTGGAGGTAGTCAATCCCACTATCGAGCATGAAGATCGACACCGCGTCGGAGCCGAGGAACCCGTGCGACCAGGCGACGTCGGCTTGTACCGCCCGCATGTTCCACTGGCGCGAGTAGCGCACCGCCGCCGCGGGTGCTGCATTGCTCGCCACGCCGCCGCCCTCAGCCGTCGCGTCCATGGCCAGGCGCGGCACATCCAGAGCCAACAGGGCGTCGGCTTCCACCGCCTGAATGCCCTGCTTGCCGGCGAGCTTCGCGGCGGCGGATCCCTGGAGCCCCCTCACCGCGGCGAGGCCGGAGCCGGGCGAAACCCACAGGACCTTCCCGCCCAGTGCCGCCACCTGCGCGGCGAAATCCGCCGGTACCGAACCCTTGAAGGAGACGATGTGACGGTGGCTGGCCGCCGTACCGCCACGCGTTGCAACGGAGGCGAACTGCGGACCCCGAGCGGCCGCTGCCGGCTCGGTGGGTTGAGATGGCATGCGCGCGTCGTACGCACACGCGGCTGTTGCCACCAATCCAACGGTGGCAAGTCGTGGAATCGACCTGACAAGTGACACGGGCGCCTCGCAGCAACGGGAAATGGAAAACATGCCGCCGATTGGGTGGATCAGCAAGCAGCGTGCCGACGGGCTCACTTCCCCACGCAAAAGCTCGCAAACACGCGATCGAGGACGTCGTCGGGGGTCACGACGCCGATCAGGTCGTCGAGCGCTCCTACGGCGGCGCGCAGGTGCGTCGCCGCGACAGCCGCGTCCAGGCCGCTCTCCCGAGCCGTGTGGAAGGCGTCGACCTCCTCGAGGGCGCGCTCCAGCGCGCCGCGGTGGCGGGCGCGCGTCACCACCGGCTCCACGTCACCGAGCGCCAGCAGCCGACCGTACGCCACTTCCGCGAGCTTGCGACGCAGGTCCGCGAGGCCTTCCCCAGTCACCACCGACACCCCCAGGCGGTCGGGCGGACGGGCGGTCAGGTCGATCTTCGTCACCACGTCGATGACCGGTGCGCGGCACGATGCCAGAAATTCCTGGGACCCCGGATCCCGCATCTCGCATCCCGCATCCCGACAGAAGAGCACCAGATCCGCCGCCGCGAGATACTTGCGGCTCACCTCGATGCCCAGCCGCTCGACCCGATCGGCGCTCTCCCGCAGCCCCGCCGTGTCCACGAGCCGGAAGGGAAAGCCCTCGAGCACCGCATGCGCCTCGACGGCATCGCGCGTCGTGCCCGGGACCTCCGTCACGATGGCGCGCTCCGTGCCGAGCAGCGCGTTGAAGAGCGACGACTTCCCCGCGTTGGGGCGTCCCGCGATGACGAGCAGCGCGCCTTCCCGCAGGCGCTCTCCCTCGGGCGCCGTGTCCAGGAGTCGGGCAATCCGGTCGCGCGCCGCCCGCCACGCGCGCACGACGCGCTCCGGCGCCACCGGGCCTTCGTCCTCGTCGGGGAAGTCGATCTCGTAGGCGATCAGGGCCTCGAGCTCGAGCAGCTCCGTGCGGAGCTCGTCGAGCCGCGTCGAGAGCCCGCGGTCGAGATGCTGCAGCGCGCGGCGGGCCTGGGCCGGCGCACCGGCGTCGATCAAATCGGCGGTCGCCTCGGCCTGGAGCAGGTCGAGCTTGCCGTTCACCACCGCCCGGCGCGTGAACTCCCCCGGTCGGGCCGGCCGCGCTCCGGCGGCCACCAGCGCCGCGACCGCCGTCGCGGGGACGAGCAGCCCACCGTGGGTCGAGAGCTCGACCAGGTCCTCGCCGGTGTAGGAGCGGGGCCCGGGGAAACAGGCCGCGAGCGCGTCATCCAGCGGCACGCCGGTCGCGGGATGCACGACGTGAACGCGACGGACCGTGCGGGGCGGGTCGGGGTGAAACGGGTGCAAGGCGCGCGCGGCGACGGTGAACGCCCCGCGCCCCGACAGGCGGATCACCGCGAGGGCCGCGCGACCCGGAGGTGTGGCGAGAGCGACAATCGGATCAGACAGCACGCATCTCGCCTCCCGCTTCCCGCCTCGCGGTCAGGTTCGCTTCCCCTGCTCCCGCAGCCGGCGCTGCGCGATCAAATACTGTTGCGGGATGCTGAAAATGTTGCTCACGGCGTAGTACAGGTTCAGCCCCGAGGCGAAGTTCAGGAACAGGAGCGTCAAGAACGCCGGCATGAAGTACAGCATCATCTTCGTCTGCGGGTTCGGCGGCATCCCGATCTGCCCGACCTTCGAGAGCACGAACATCGAGAGCCCCATCACGATGGGGATGATGTAGTAAGGGTCGGCGCGCGACAGGTCGGGAAGCCAGAGGAACGGGACGCCGCGAAACTCGATCGTGTTCGCGAACACGAAGAACAGCGCGAACAACACCGGCATCGGCAGGAGCATCGGGAGGCAGCCGCCGAACGGGTTGACGTTGTGCTCCTTGTAGAGCTTCATCATCTCCCGTTGCAGCCGCTCGGGCTCGTTCTTGTAGCGGTCCTGGATCTGCTTCAAGAGCGGCGCGACCGCCTGCATCCGGATGCTCGACTCCATGGCGCGCTGATTGAGCGGCCACAGGAGCAGCCGGACCAGGATGCCGAAGATGATGAGCACCCAGCCATAGGCGAGCGTCAGCCGGTCGTGCATCCAGATCAGGATGTTCACGACCAGCACCGATACGGGCTGGATGATGGGCTGCAGGAACCCGCCGTACGGGTTGGCATCGTCCAGATCGTGCCCGAGCTGCGACAGACGCCGGAACTCGAGGGGCCCGACGTACAGCTGGTAGTCGAACCCCCCGGCGGGAGGCACGGGCAGCGTCACGGCGACGGCGGCCCGCGTCGCCACCGTGGAGCGGCCGAACAGCGACGACGTCGACACGGTGCGTGGGCCGCCCTCGACGAGCGCCGCGCCGAACCGCGGCTGGTTGTCCTCCACGACGAGCGCGGCGATGAAAAAGTACTTCGACTTGACACCGGCCCACTCGAACGGCCCGTCGAGGATCTTGCGCTCCGCCGGCTTGAGCGACCCGAAGTCCGTACGCTGCGTCTTCGTCGCCTTCGTGACCACGGCGTAGTGGCGGAAATCGTCCATCGAGTCAGCCTCGACCGAGCGCAGTCCATCCCCCAGCCCGAGCAGCAGCGTAGCGCCGGCGGGACCGAATCCCTCCATCCGCCCGCGCACGGCGAACCGATACTCGGCCGGGAAGAAGCGGTATTCGAGCGCCAGGCGCGCGCCGTCTCTCGCGCCGGTGAACGTGAGGGTCGCACCCTCCGACCCCACCTGCACCTGTGTCGCGCTCGGCGTCAGGCTCCAATCCGACACGCGCGTCGTGTCGCCGCCCCCGCCGGCCCCGCCGCCCCCCCCGCCCCCGGTGCGCCGATAGATCAGCAGCGGCACCCCTTCCCGGACCAGTTGGACGGGTCGTCCCGAATCCGCCTTGGCGAACGAGCGGTAGCCCAACAGCTCCGCGCGCACCAGGGCCCCGCCCCGCGTGGTGAAGCCGAGGCGATACAGGGGAGAGGTGACCCACACTGTTTCCGCGGGGGCGCTGGCGGACGGGCGGACAGTCGGACTCGCCGACGGTCGCACCGGAGCAGTAGCCGACTCCGCTGCCGCGGCTGCTGGCGTCGTCGTGCTGTCCGGCCGCGCACCGGCCCGCCGGTCCGGCTTCTTCGGCGGGAAGAGGATGCTCGGCAAGACTGCCACGATGAGCATCAGGAGCACGGCCAGAATAACGCGTCGTTCCACTGGGTCCTTAGCCTCTGTGCGTCTACGCGTCTGTGCGTCTAGTAGTTACGGCACCGGATCGTAGCCGCCGGGGTGCAGAGGGTGACAGCGCAGGATCCGTCGGGCGCCGAGCCACACACCCCTGACCGCGCCGTAGCGTTCCACCGCTTCGAAGGTGTAGCGGGAGCACGACGGCACGAAGCGACACTGCGTGAACACCAGATGCGCCAGCGTCAGCTGGTAGACGCGAATGAGCGTCATGACGGCGCGCCGCGGCCAGCGCCGGAGATTCATGTGAGGCGTGTCACGCTCGCCGCCACCTCGGCGCGCAGCCGCGCAAACGGCGCGGCGTACGCGGCGCGCTTCGCGCGTACGACGAGATCGACGGCGGGGAGCGAGGCGACGGGGTAGCGTCTGAGAATCTCTCTCAAGCGTCGGCGCAGGCGGTTGCGGGCCACCGCGGTGAACCGAAAGCGGGGAACCACGATTGCCATCCGCGCGTAGCCCAGCGGACTCGGGTGCCACGCCAGGTCGAGATGCGGGGTGTACAAGCGGCGACCTTGTTCCCAGCACGCAGCGAGCTCCGGGCCGCGCGCGAGGCGCACGCGCCGCGGGAACCGCTCTCTCGTTAGTGACTCCGGTGTTTGGACGGCAGGCGGACGGTGAGGCGCTTGCGCCCCTTCTTCCGCCGGCGGGACAGGACGGCGCGACCCCAGACGTCTTTCATGCGCGCGCGAAATCCGTGCTTGTTGATGCGCCGCCGATTGCGCGGGCGATACGTCGGACCCATGCATTCCTCTCGTGAGGCCGGGAAACGTACACCGCCGCCGGCGCGGCGGTCAAGGTTGACTTTTCCACAAGCGGCGCGTAGTTTCGGGCCGCCCTTGCTGGACGTCCCACCTCCTAGTCAGTCGCGGATGGAGCAGTCTACTAAAGAAGCTTGGAAGCGACTCCTCGACGAGGCGCGGCGCGAACTCCCCGACGCCACCGTGCGGACGTGGCTCGAGCCCGCGGTGCCGATCGCGCTGGACGACGGTCGTCTGATCGTCGGGGCCCCGGACCAATTCGCCGTCGAATGGAACGAATCGAAGCACGCCAGCGTCCTGGCGCGCGCGGCCGAGCGGGTGTTCGGGCGGCCCACGGCGATCGTGTTCCGGGTGCAAGAGGATCGCCAGCAGCGACCCCAGATGGACTTCTTCGTGGCGCCGCGCGAGCCGGCGACCCTCGACAAGTCGGGCGTCCCGACCACGCCGCTCAACGAGCGGTATACGTTCCAGACCTTCGTGATCGGGAAGTCGAACGAGCTCGCCGCCGCGGCCGCGCACGCGGTCGCGGAAGCACCCGGCAAGACGTACAATCCGCTCTTTATCTACGGCGCCACGGGACTCGGCAAGACGCATTTGATGCAGGCGGTCGCCCATGCCGTGCTCACCAAGTATCCGGGCACGCGGGTGCACTACTTCGGCGCCGAGCAGTTCATCAACGAAGTCATCGAATCGATTCACGCGCGTACCATGTCGGAGTTCCGGCGCCGGTACCGCAACGACGTTGATCTCTTCCTGGTGGACGACGTGCATTTCCTCGAAGGGAAGGAAATGACCCAGGAGGAGTTCTTCCACACGTTCAACGCCCTGTTCGAGGGACACAAGCAGATCGTGCTCACCTCGGATCGGCCGCCGAAAGAGATCCCGGGGCTCGAGGATCGGCTGATCTCCCGGTTCGAGTGGGGCCTGGTGGCCGACATCGGGCACCCGGACCTGGAGCACCGCATCGCGATCCTGCGCAAGAAGGCGGAGCAGGATCATCTCGAGCTCACGATTCCCGACGACGTGCTGCGGTTCATCGCGGAGCACGTGCGCTCGAGCGTGCGGGAGCTCGAGGGCTGCATCATCAAGCTGCTCCTCTTCGCCTCGCTCAAGAACCGCGAGGTCACGATCGAGCTCGCGCGGGAGGCCCTGTCGGACAAGATCCGTCAGGGGGAGGAGGGGGCGAGCTACGCCCAGCCCACGCCGAGCATCGACCGGGTGCAGGAAGTGGTGGCCCGCCGCTGGGGCGTGACGCCGGAGGGACTCCGCTCCAAGGCGCGCACCAAGACGCTGACGATTCCGCGCCAGGTGGCGATGTACCTCGCGCGGAACATGCTCGGGCTGCAGCTCGTGGAGATTGGCCAGGCGTTCGGCGGGCGCGACCATTCGACGGTGATTCACTCGGTGGACAAGGTCGAGCGGCAGATGATGCGGGATCGGACGTTCAAGGAGCGCGTCGAAATGGCGCGCCAGGAATTGTCCGCACTGTAGTCAACATCGGGGAGCAGGTCATGTGGGCGGGTGTGGGAGCGGCGCGCGCATGTGGGGAAGGCCCGGGATACCAACAGTCCCAACAAACGGGTCACGTGACCGCGGGAAGCCCGCGGGCCCTCATGCGAAACGGCTTAGGCCGACGCGCCAACATTTCCCCGCTCTCTACTACTACTACTAGTAGTTCTATCTTAGTAGAGTAGTAGAGTCTTACTCCACAGAATACGCAAAAGGGCCACGGCACGGATGAAGTTCACCATTACACGGGAGCAGCTGCAGGAAGGACTGAGCGCGGTCGCCGCGGCCATCCCGGCCAAGACGACTCTGCCCGTGCTCGCCAACGTCCTGGTCGAGGTGACCAAGCAGGGTCTGCGGCTCTCCGGCACCGATCTCGACATCGCCGTGAGCACCACCGTCCCGGCCGACGTGGATGCGGAAGGCGCCGTCACCCTCCCGGCGAAGAAGCTCGTGGACATCGCCCGGGAGCTGCCTTCGGGCCCGGTCCGGATCACCGCCGCCGGCGAGTCGCGCGTCGGGATCGAGTGCGGCCGCTCGAAATTCAAACTGCTCGGGTTGCCGCGCGAGGAGTTCCCCTCGTTCCCTGCGGTCAAGTTCGACGGGGCGTGGAACGCCGCGGCGGGGGTGGTGCACAAGCTCGTGGGGCACGTCGCGTTCGCCGCATCGACCGAGGAGAGCCGGCCGATCCTGAACGGCGTGCTGTGGGAGCTCCGGCCCGACCACATGCGGATGGTGGCGACCAACGGGCACCGGCTCGCGAAAATGGACGTACCTGCGAAGGGGGGTTCGACCGCCGACCTGATCGTGCCGCCCAAGGCGCTCGAGCAGACCCGTCGTCTGTTTGCGGCCGACGACGCCCTCGAGATCGCGCGGAGCGACAACCACATCGGGTTCCGCGCCGGTGGGACCCTCGTGTTCTCCCGCTTGATCGAAGGGCCGTACCCGAATTACGAGCAGGTCATCCCGCGCGAGAACGACAAGGTCGCCACGGTAGACAAGGCCGCGATGGCGGCGGCGTTGCGGCGCATGAGCGTGGTCGCGAGCGATCAGACGCACCGGATCCGCCTCGCGTTCTCCGGCGGTGCCGTGAAGTTCTCGGTCCAGACACCGGACCTGGGCGAAGCGCAGGACGAGCTCACGATCACCTACGAAGGCGAGCCGCTCGAGATCGGCTTCAACGCGATGTACCTGCTCGAGATCCTGAAATACATGCCCACCGACGAGGTACGACTCACCTTCAAGGCTCCCGAGCGCGCCGCCACGGTGGAGCCGGTCGGGTGGGATGACCCGGCGAGCTATATGGCGCTGGTGATGCCCCTACGGTTGGTAGACTAGAGACGCTCAGGTAGACGCCGAGGCGCCTAGGCGCCGAGTGGATATGAGGGTCGAGTGTATAGGACTTCCTAATCGCTCATTCCTCATATCCACTTTGCGTCTCGGCGCCTCGGCGCCTACCTACAAGCTGTCCGTCTGACTCCTTGTCGTGTCCACCAGCGTGTCCCCAGGCACCGGGAGCTGAACGTTCAGCGTGTCGATCGGCGGCACGATCACCGGCGGCACGACTAACACCGTGTCGGTCTCTTCCTCCGGTGGGATGTACACGTCCACACCGTGATATCTCGCGAGAATGAGTCCGCGCCGCGCGAGCGTCCGTTCGGGACGGAACGTGGGATTGGATGTGCGCGGATGCGGCAGCGTCGCCGCGAGCTCGGCGGCCTGCTCCTCACTGAGACGCGATGCGGAAACGGCGAAGTACGCGCGGCTCGCCGCATCCACGCCCCAGATGCCCGGCCCCCACTCCGCCACGTTCAGATACAGCTCGAGGATCCGGTCCTTCGAGAGCGTGAGCTCGAGCTGCAGAGCGGTGACCGCTTCCTTCACCTTGCGGATCGGATTGCGCGAGGAAGAGAGATACAGATTCTTGGCGACTTGCTGGGTGATCGTGCTCGCGCCCCGCAGCCGGTCACGGTGCCGCCACGCCGCGCCGACGGCGGACCAGAACCCGTGGGCACGGTCCACGCCGAGCGCATCCGCGATCTCGGCCGGATCGATCCCGACGTGCGAGCGGAACCGCGAGTCCTCGGCGATGATGACCATGCGCTGGAGGACGGGGGAGATGTTCTCGAGGTCGGTCGGGCGGACGGCCGGACGGGCGGACTGAGCACCCCCGACCGCCCGACCGCCGGTCCGCCAGTCCGTCTCTTCTCGCATCATCGCCGTCTCCCGCGGCCAGTGATCCCGCCACCACACGGGAGGCGGCCACACGGCGAACAGCCACGCGAGGACGACACCGCTCGTCCCTAGCGCCACGCGGCGCAGGTTCCTAGGTTTCGCGTCCGCCATGTCGCTCGATCTCACCACGCTGCGTCGCCGCCTCCAGAAAGCCCTCGGCAAAAAATTTACTGTGGGAGACGTCCTGGGCGAGGGCGGGTTCGCCGCCGTGTTCCGCGTCCGGGACCTGACCCTGGGACACGACGTCGCGGTGAAGGTGCTCGACCTGGGGCTCACGCCGTCGCCCGGGCTGGCCGAGCGGTTTGTGCGGGAGGCGCGCACCAGCGCGCGGCTCGAACACCCGCACATCGTGCCGATCTACAAGGTCGGGGGCTACAAGAACGAAGTCCTGTACATCGTCATGCGCTGCCTCGACGGGCCCTCGCTCCGCCAGCTGCTGGAAAAGCATCAGCGCCTGTCGCTGCGCGACGCGGCCCGGATCGCGCGGCAGGTGGCGGACGCGCTGGCCCATGCGCACCTGCACGGGATCGTGCACCGCGACGTGAAGCCCGACAACATCCTGCTCGACAGCGCGGGCCACGTGCTCGTGACCGACTTCGGGATCGCGAAGGCCGCGCAGGAGGCGACCGTCAGTCAGCTCACCACCGAGGGCATGGTGGTCGGGACGCCCCATTACATGAGTCCCGAGCAGGCCACCGGAGAGGACGTGGATGCCCGCTCGGACATTTACTCGCTCGGGGTCGTGTTGTATCAGATGCTCGCCGGGGTGCCGCCGTTCGACGGCGAGTCCGCCCAGTCCATCCTCATGAAGCAGGCCACCGCCACCCCCGTGCCGATCCAGCAGCACCGCAGCGAGGTTCCGCCAACGCTCGCCGGGGTGGTCGATCGCGCGCTCGCCAAGGACCCCGCCGAGCGCTTCCAGAGCGCCGAGGAGCTGAGCCGGGCGTTGGTCGACGCCCTCCCCGCCGCGGCGCAGGACAGCGTAGGAATGCGGTCCTCCGTCCTGTCCGGCGCCCTCCAGGCAGTCGTGGGCCTCGGCGTGGTGGGGGCCCTCGTCCTCGGGGGGCTCGCCGTCCTGTCGCGGGCTCCCCGCATCTCGGCACACGCGCCCATTCCCGACAGCCTCGCTCAGCCACTGCGACGTCAGGGCGCGCTCGCTCCCGGAGACCCGGCCCTCTACGTCTTCTCGCCCCGCGGCGCCGACGATACCACGCTGCTGCTGGTGGCGCGCCGGAACGTGGCGGTGGTGACGCCCCACCGCGTGCGCGCCTATCGCCGGGACTCAGTCCAAGTGGGCTATGGGGCCGAGCTGCGAGGCGGCCTCTCGTTCCGCATGGTCCTCACCCTGTCGCGCGCGCGTCGCGACACCGTGTTTCGCCACCTCTCGTTCCGCGATGTGTACGAGCTGTCGCGCCGGCTCGGCAAGCTGATCGGTGAGAACTAGGGCCCCGACCGCCGCGCGCTGGTAAGGCGCCGCGTCGACACGCCGTACACGCTCAGGCCGTCGATTCCGTGAGCATCGCCGGGAGCCGTCGCAATCAGACCGGCGGCGTCTTCACCGCCGAGCGAGAAGCCGAACGCGAGACCAGTGCGGCGCAGCGAGCGGTCGGTGTCGAGGCGGGCGAGCAGGCCGATGGGGAATGACGTCTCCGCTCGTAGTGTGCCGCCCAGACCCAGGGCGTAGCCCGCCACCCCATCGGTCGTGACGCGGCTGAGCGCAGATACGACGACCCGTCGCCCGGCGAGCCGCAGCGTCGCACTCGGGACGTATGTGATGCGCAGGGTCGAATCGCGCACGACCGGTCGTCCGATGTTTTGGATCGCTCCGCCCACCGACAGAGCCGGCACCCAGTCGTACACGACGCCCACGTCCCAGCCCGTGCTGGAGGTACCCCCCCGGTACAGCGCCGCCGCAAATCCTGCCGCGAGTCCCGCACGGCCCGCCGCGTATCCCACCCGGTAGGTGTGCCCCCGTTGGTGGTCGCTGAACAGGTCGCGCTGGTAGCCGAGCGACAGCCCGCGGGAATTGAGGCCGAAGGTGAGTTGCCGCAACTTGCCGCTCGCGCCCGGATCGCCGACCGTCAGGTCGAGATGGACCGACGCCGCTGGAAACGCCGCCAGGCCGGCGGCATTGACCCAGAGGGCCCGCGCGTCGCTGACGTCGGTGGGGAAGAGATAACGAGTGGTGGTGTTCGGGGCGACCTGGGCGAACGCGCTGGTCGCGAGGAGCAGGAGTGGCACGGACAAGCCGACCGTCCGACCGCGACCGCAGGGGAGTCCTTTAGGGTCCGACCGTCCGACCACTACGGCAGCACCGCGACCGTCGTGCGAGTCACCTGAATTACCGGGACCGCGACGCCTTGCACCGGCAGCCGCACGGTCAGGGTCGTCGAGTCCTGCCATTCACCGCCCAGGTAACGGCCGTCGGCGGCGATGTAGGCTACCCCGCTGCCCGTTCCTGCGCCGGAGAGCTCGAACGGTTGCCCCGCGTTCTTGCCGCCCCCGGCCACGCGATAGCTCTGGCTCCCCGCCACCCGTACGCTGCGGGTGCCGAGGCGGTCCTCCCACCCGCCCGCCGTGGAATGCGAGATCGTACGCCGCGACACTTCGGAACCGGTCCCCTTCTGGCTCGTCTCGACCGTGTCGGTCCAGGCGGCTCCGGGCTGGACGCCGTCGAGCGGCAGCCGCGGGAGAAAATCCCGGAAGTTCCCGAGGAGCTGCACGACGGACTGCGACACGGCGCTGTCCGACGGCAGCGCGTTCACGAACTCGCCGCGCGGCGCCACGCGTCCCGCGAACACGAGCTTGCGCACCTTGTTGGTGTTGTCCACGATCGGCGGCGGCGTTCCCGAGTCGGCGACGATCGAGTCCACGAGGAAGGTGGCCGGATATCCGATGCTGTCGGCGGGCCCCGTGATCGCCGTCGCCACGAAGATCCGGGCACCCACGTCCTGGGCTTGGGTCTGATCGCCGAAGGCCTGCTGGATGTGGAGCCGCCGGTGCACGACGTAGCGCACGGCGCTGGGTCCGTAGCGAACGACGTCGGGACGGCGCGCGGCGGGCCCCTCCGTCGCCGGAGCCGTCGTCGAGGTGCCCGGCGTGGGGGGGAGTGCGGGGGCTGCGACGGTGGGTGTCCCGCGAGTTCCGGCAGCGCAGGCGGCGGTGAGCGCCGTCCCTGCGAGCAGCAACCGACCAATCATGGTGCGCTCCCCGCCTTGGTTCGGCCGAAGACAGCCACCATCTCGGTCCCTTCGCTTGCGACGCGCAGCAGTTTCCAGCCGCGCTTGCGCATATCGGCGCGCCACCCGATGAGCTTCTCCCATTCCTGGGCGGTCGTCCGGAATACCCGCAGGTCCGCGACTTGCTCCCACTGTGCGGGGTAAGGCTTCGACGGTGAGGTCATGCAGAGATGGGCGGTAGGGCCATAAGCCGAGTTCTGTTTGCCCGCCGAAACGGGCAGATGGTCATCTCTCTGGGATGGCTGTCGCCAGCCACCTCACGCGGCCTACCCGCAGCTCAGGCGACCCGGGCCGGGTCTCGCTGCTTATTTGGCCTTGCTCCGACTGGGGGTTACCGTGCCACGCCTGTTACCA
>WNEL01000409.1_pt1 | contig 17434 bp, 16 predicted proteins | sample 5399991 | NCBI WGS metagenome assembly WNEL01 (sample SAMN13153325, study PRJNA577476) | soil metagenome | isolation source: 20 cm grassland meadow soil pre-rain plot 2 | place: USA:California | collected 2015-09-08
CGGCGCCGTCAAATAGCGTACGCATAGGCCCCGATGCGCGGCAGCGCCTGCCGGGCTCAGCGATTCTCGAGCACCCAGCGCACGGCCGCCTGGGTCAGCTCGCGGCCGTTGCGCAGCAGGAGCTTGGCGCGCAGCTTCTCGCGGTGGGTCTCTATGGTATGTACGGAGAGCCCCAGCTGCTGCGCGATGTCGCGGGTGCTCTTGCCGTTGCCGATGAGCTCGAAGACTTCGAGCTCCCGCGGGCTGAGCTCCCGCGCCCCGGCCGAGCCGCTGCTTCGCCGGTGGAGCACCAGCTCGAGGAGCCTGTCGGCCAGCTCCTTGCTGAGGTAGCGCTTACCGGCCGCCGTGGCGCGAATCGCCCCGACGATGGTGCCCGGCGCCTGCTGCTTGTTCACGTAGCTGTCGGCGCCGCTGCGCAAGGCCCGCTCTCCATAGAGGGTCTCGCTGTAGGCGCTCAGGACCATGATTTTCATGTTGGGGTCGCTCGATCGGATGGTCTCGATGAGGCGCAGACCGTGCATGTCGCCGAGGCCGAGATCGACGATCACCACGTCGGGCTTTGCGCGCCGCAGTGAGGCCGTGGCGGCCGCAGCGCTGTCCGCCTCGCCGCACACCTCCATGCCCGCCTCCTGTGCGATCCGGGCCCGCAGTCCCTCGCGAACCAGCGGATGGTCGTCGACGATGAAGACCCGGATCCGCCGGTTGGCCACGGACCCGCCACTCGTCGCGGCGGCGGAGGATCTGCGCGGCGAGCCTCTAGCGACCACGACCGCTGGGCACGTGCGTGCGTGAAGTGCTGCACGACACGATCGTCCCGCCCCCCTCGCGCTGCAGGATCTGCAGCTGCCCGCCGAGCGTTGCACAGCGATACTGCATGATTCTCGACCCCAACCCGCCGTCGCGGCGCTGCGATTCATCGAACCCGACGCCGTCGTCGGCGATCTCCAGAGCGAGCGCCCCCGCATCCCGCTGCAGCAGCCGGATCACGATGCTGCGGGGGTGCCCATGCCTCACCGCGTTCGCGACCGCCTCCTGCGCAATGCGATAGAACTGATGAGCGGTCTGCGGATCGAGGTCCTCGAGCGGATCCGCTTCCAGGGTGACGCTCGGGCCGTGCGCGTTGCGCGTGCTTTCGCACAGCGCCTCGAGCGCGGACTTGAGGTCCCCCTCATCGATCTCCACCGGGATCAGGCCTTCACAGAGCGCGCGCACCTTGGCGTTCAGCTGCTCGAGCCCGCCCGAGAGCTTCGCCATCAGCTCCCGGCCGCCGCCCTCGGCGCCGAGACCGTGGCGCGCCGCGTCGGCGAGCAGCGCGAGGCCGGTGAGATCCTGCAGCAGCACGTCGTGCAGCTCCTGCCCGACACGCTGCTGCTCCCGACTGGCGATCTCCAGCACCTGCCGCTGCAACAGTCGTTTCTCGGTCACATCGCGCAGGACGATGATCTCGATGCCGCCGGACGGTGCCCCACTCAGCTCGATGGTCCGCTGCGCTCCGTCCTTGCGGGTGAGGGTGACCACGATCGCATCCGTGCGCCCGCGCGTCTTGCGCCCCTCGTAGAGTATGGAAACCTCCTCCTTCCTGGCGCCGAACAGGGCGGCGAACCAGGCATCGAGCGTGGCAAGCTCGCCCTGGCGGTAACCGGTGAGCGCTTCCGCCGCCTCGTTGATGTAGAGGTGCGTGTCGCTCACGAAGATCGCCGCCACCGGCAGGTGGGTGACCACGTGGCGATAGGCCTCTCCCTCGTCGATCAGCTTGCGCGCTGCGACGAGCTGCGAAATGTTGGTATAGGTGACGATCAGGCCTTCGATGCGGTTGCCGCCGGTACGGTAGGGAAATACGCGCCGGATGCAGGATTGGCCGCCGAAGGATTGCATCTGCCGCTCGACGCTGGTGAGCTTCTCCAGCGCGCGGCGGCAGTCGGCGAGCAGCGGGTCGTCCTGAAAATTGGTGGCGAAATCGGCGACCGGGCGGCCGAGATCTCCCGGGCGGAGATTCACGAGATCCGTGATTCCGGGCGTGAAGCGCTTGACGCGCAGCTCCGTATCGAGGAACAGCGTCGCGATCTCGGTGCTATCGAGCAGGCTGGTGAGGTCGGCATTGGCGCGGTCGAGCTCGTCCACCTTGTCCTGAAGCTGGCTGTTGACGGTGCTCAGCTCCTCGTTGAGCGACTGCAGCTCTTCCTTGGAGCTCTCGAGCTCCTCGTTGGCCGATTGCAGCTCCTCGTTGACCGACATGACTTCCTCGTTGGAAGCCTTGAGCTCCTCGTTGGCGCTCTCGAAGTCCTCGGTGGTGCTCCGCAGGTCGTCGCGCGCCGTCCGCAGCTCATCCTCCATCTGGCGCACGAGGGGCGACTCGGGTGCGGGAGGCGTGCTGGTGAGGGGCTCGGCGCGCTCGTCGAAGCGGTCCTGGAACACCACCAGGAGCCACCCTTGCGCTTCGCGGGGCTCGATGATCGGCCGGGCAGTCATCGAGCACGCAATGTACTGGCCGTTGCGCCTGACGTGAGCGCTCGAGTCGACGACCGGAGCGTTGCCGTCTATCGCCTTCTGGCACAGCGCCCGTATCTTCGTGCGCAGCCCCTGCCGGGCGAGCGTCAGCAGGTTCTGCGTGGGCTGCCCGGGCGGGAACTCCAGGTAGTCCACCAGCGGACCCTGCATCGAGAGGATCTCGTAACTGCGATTGATGAGCACCGAGGCGGGTGCGTAGTGGGTCAGCGCGTGCTGCATCAGCTCGCTGGTGCGCAGCTCGCCCCGCGCCCCGGCCCCCGGTTTGGCCGTCGGGGCGTCGCGACCGCGCCGCGGCACCAGGGGCAGCTCGAGTCGGGTCGGCCGGCCCTGCGGGAGGCGCCGATACACTCGCGACTTCCTGGCGACCGGCTCGAAGAGCTCGAGCGCCCGCCCGATCGATTCCGAGGGACCGAGCATCAGGTAAGCGCCGTCATTGAGAGCGAAGTGGAACATCTGGATCGCCTTCGCCTGCACCTCGGGCTCGAGGTAGATCAGCAGATTCCGGCAGCTGATCAGGTCGAGCTTGGAGAACGGCGGATCGGACAGCATGTTCTGCTGGGCAAAAATGATGGGGTCGCGAATCTGCTTGCTGACCTGGTAATGGTTTTCGCCGACCCTGGTGAAGAACCTACGCAGGCGCTCCGGCGATACGTCGCTGACGATGCTCTCGGGATAGCTTCCCTGGCGCGCCACTTCGAGGGAGGTCTCGGAAACGTCGCTGGCGAAGATCTGAAAGTTGGGAACGCGCTTGACTGCGGTGAACTGCTCGATCAGCACCATCGCGAGCGAATAGGCCTCCTCGCCGGTGGCGCACCCGCAGCACCACACGCGGATCGCCTGATCCCCGTCCGCGTGACTGATGAGCTCGGGGATGACCTGTTGGGTGAGCACCACAAAGGCTTCCGGCTCCCGGAAGAATGCCGTCACCCCGATCAGCAGGTCCTTGTCGAGCGCCGCGATCTCTTCGGGGTCATCCCGCAACCGCTTGAGATAATCGTCCACCCGGTCGAGGTGCAGCAGCCCCATGCGCCGCTGCACGCGGCGCATCAGCATGCTCTTGCGGTAGCACCTGAAGTCGTACCGGGTCCGCGTTCGAAGCAGGGCCAGAACCCGCTTGACCGTTTCGGCTGCCTCCTGCCCGGGCGAGATGGTCTCTGTCCCGGCCTGCACGTAGGCGTGGTTGACGTAGCGCAGGAGCGCGGCGGGCATGTCCTCGGGAGCGAGCACGTAGTCGACCAGGCCGGTGGCGATCGCGCTGCGCGGCATCTGGTCGTATTCGGCCGTGGCCGGATCCTGCACCATGACCATACCGCCGACGAACTTGATCTCCTTGATGCCGGCAGTGCCGTGGCTGCCGGTGCCTGAGAAGATCACGCCGATGGCCTTTTCCTTTCGATCCTCGGCGAGTGAGCGTAAGGAAAAGTCGATCGCGGTCTGCCGGCCGCGCGCCTCCGGCGGGCTACTCAGCGCGAGCACGCCCTCGTTGAAGGCGAGATAGTGCTTGGGCGGGATCACGTACACGTGATTGCGCTCGATCGCCATGCCGTGACCGGCTTCGTGAATCGGCATGCGCGTGTGTTTGGCGAGCAGCTCGACCATGAGGCTTGCATGGTTCGGATCGAGGTGTGGAATCAGCGCGAAGGCGATCCCGCCGTCGGCGGGCATCGCGCCCATGAATCGCTTGAACGCCTCCAGCCCGCCGGCCGAGGCTCCGATGGCGACTACGGGGAAGTCGGGACGCGGTGCGCTCATGGCCACCGCCGTGGCGTCGCTCGGTCCCGCCACGGCCTGATGGACCTCGCGGCGCTTCCCCGTCGGCACGCCTTTCGGCTGCACGCCCCGCGCGGTGCGCCGCGCCTCCCGGGACGATTTAGCCGAGGAAGTGCGCCGTCGGCGCGAAGTGCCCATGGATGACCGAACCCCCGGGTTGCCCCGATCCCCCCAAGTCTCGCCCTCACATTCTAATTCTCGCCGCCGCCAAAATCCCACCGCCGACCTACCGTGGGCAGGCGGGGGATGGTGGAAACCGCCACCCCGGACCCCGGGCAATTCCTCGATTTACCCCGAGGACGCCTGGCGCGAGCATCGCTCGCCCGCTTGCACGGACGCGCGACCGGAAGCGGGCTGCGTCGGGAGGGACCATGCGAAGACACATGGAACGACAGGATTCACCCCCACTCGTCAGACCACTGCATGCCCCCGCAGGCATGTCTGACGCCAACGCGGTGCAGGGTACGTCCGCCGCGGCTCCTGTCGCCCTCCCTCGCATCAACAACCTGCGCCACCGGGTGCCCTGCAGCGAGACGCGCCTCGAGGAGGATGTGCTCGCCGTCATCCTGACCTCGGGTGACGGTACGCCACTCGAGGCGCTCACGTACTGGCGCTGCATGGCGGCCCTACCCTTCGCCGGACTGTACCGCAGCATCGACTTTGCGCTCTCGAACTGCACGAACTCGGGAATCCGGCGGGTCGGGGTGGCGACCCAGTACAAGGCGCACTCGCTCATCCAGCACCTGCGCGACGGGTGGAGCCGGCTGTGGCCCGGCTCGGGCGAGTCGATCGAGCTGTGGCCGGCCCAGCGCTGCCGCAACCACGATTGCTACCGGGGAACGGCGGATACCGCCTATCAGAACATTCATGTCATCCGCGAGCACGCCCCGACCGAATTGCTGGTGCTGGCGGGCAATCACCTCTGCCGCATGAACTACGCGCGCCTGATCGATCAGCACCGCCGCCGGAACGCGGACGTGACGCTCGCGTACATGGAGCTGCCGCTTGCGGATGCCGGGCAGGGTGGCGTTCTCAGCACCGATAGCGACCACTGGGTGAGGACCTTCGCCGAGAAGCCGCTGGCGGCGGCCAACGGGCACGACACCGCCGAGCGGGCGCTGGTGTCGCTCGGGGTCTACGTGTTCGACACGAATTCGCTCATCGATCTGCTGCGCCAGGACGCGAGCGACCCGGGCTCCTGGCACGATTTCGGCCACGACATCCTGCCGGCCGCCCTCGCCGCCGGCCTCAGGGTTCTCGGCCTTCCGTTCCGCGATGCCGCGACCGACGATGCAGGCTACTGCCGCGACGTCAGCACCGTGGACGGCTACTGGCTCGCGAACATGGAGCTGCTCGCCGAACGGCCCCGGCTCGACCTCAATGACCCCGCGTGGCCGATCTGGACGCCGCTCAGCCAGCTGCCTCCGGCGAGGTTCAGCGGCCGCGGCGTGGCCCGGGAGTCGATCGTGTGCGCGGGCTGCGAGATCTTCGGGGACGTACGGCACTCGGTGCTCTCGGTGGGCTGCGAGGTCGGCGCCCACACGGTCATCGAGGACTCCGTCATCCTGCCGAACGTGCGGATCGGCCGGGGCTGCCGCATCAGGCGCGCGATCGTCGATGCCGAGTGCGCGATTCCCGACGGAACCGTGATCGATGCCGAATCTCCGCTGACGCCGCCGAGCTACGTGTCGCCGAGCGGCATCGTGCTGTTTGCCCTGCCGCCCGCCGGCGAGTCCGGCGACTCCGCCCGCGCGCAGGCACCTTAGCGCCTGAGCCAGCAGCGCCTGAGCCAGCCGGCGCCGCACGGATCCTACCTGACGCTGTAGCCCCGTCCCTCGAGACAGGCGCGCATGGCGCGCTGATACTCGCCGCGCTTTTGCTGGCTCTGCTCCGGGGGCACTCCACCGCCGGACTGGGTCGGGTCGAAGCCGGTCTGGGACGAGGCCCAGCTGTGACACTCGTACTTATCGCTCGCTTGGCTGTCCGCAGACTGACCGCGCTGGGGGTAGATGAACAACTCATCGCTCGGCGGCGCCTGGGTGCTCACGCTCGGGTCGGCCGGCGGGTCCACGACCTCGTAGCCATTCTGCGCGTCGCGCCAGGCATAGTAAGTGTCGTTGGCGTAGTAGTAGGGAAAGCCCCCCACCCACACCGTGGTGTAGAACGGCGGCAGCACCGGCACGAACACGCCAACCGGCGCCGCCACGATCAGGAAGCTCGGCCCGCGCGGCGCGTACCAGACACCGCCCGAATAGAAGTAGCGCCCGCCTCCGCGCTCGATGACGACGGGTCTGCCGGGAAGTCCGTGCACGAACCCCCCGCGGTCCGGGTAGTAGCGGTTGTGGCCGTGGCGCGCATCGAGACGTTCGGCGCGGGGACCGCCGGCGCGGGAACCGCCGTGGCGACCATGCTCATCCGCCTGCACGGTCGTCACTGCCACGGCCAGTGCCAGCGCCGCGATCGCCGCAGCGCCGGCCGCGTAAATCCTTCTCTTCATCACCGCACGCTGTAACCGCGCGCGTCGAGACAGGCGCCGATCGCGCGCCGGTAGTTCCCGGCCTTCTGCTCCTGGATGGCGACCTGGCGCCGATCGCTCACCGCCACCGTGCGGGCCTCCTGTGCGTTGGCCGCATCGACAGTGCTGCCGATCGCCCCGCCCACCACCGCACCGGCCAGTGCGCCAGTCGCGGTTTCCCAGGGTCGGGAGATGGCCGCGCCGATGACGGCGCCGGTCACGGCACCGACCGCCGTGCCCGTTCCCGCCGGCGGCCCGGATACGACGCGCACCCGCTCGTGCGGCGGCACGCCCGGGGCGCTCGGATCGAAGCCCGTCTGCTGAGTGGCCCACTGGCTGCACTCGTAGTGATCGCGATCCTGCTGCTGGGCGCTCTGGCCGTGCAGTGGATAGGCATAGACATCGCTGCTCGGCGGCGGCGGCGGTGGCGGTGGTGGCGCCTCCCGGTACACGCGCGCCGGTCGCGGGGGCTGCTCGACGCAGCCCGCGAGGAAGCCAGCCACGGAGCCCACTGCCGCGAGGGTGAGCGCCGTACGAATAATCGTCTTGATTCGGTTAGTCATCGGACCCGTCCCATTGAAGCGCACCGCTGCCTCCTAAACGCGAACCGCAGGGCCGCGGTTGACAGTGCGGGAGCGGCGGCGCGCCGCCGCCCTGACTGTGATCAATTGTCAAGGTGCTCCGCACCTCCACACCCGGACAAGAGTGTAACTCCTTCAAGGACTCCGCCGGCTCAAGAGCGCCGTGACACGTTCGAGATCTGCGAGCGTATTCACGTCGGGACCGGGCGGCTCGAGGGCCTCGGCGACATGGAGCGCCAGGCCGTGCTCGAGCGCACGCAGCTGCTCGAGCTTCTCGCGCAGCTCGAGCGCCCCGGCGGGGCGCTCCGCGAGCTCGAGCAGCGCACCGACGCGATAGGCGTAGATGCCGACGTGCCGCCGCGCACCGCGGAAGTCGCGCTGGCTCGCGAGGCCCGCCGGCGCACCGTCGCGATTCCAGGGAATCGGCGCGCGGCTGAAGTAGAGCGCCCGGCCGGCCGCATCGGTCACGACCTTCACCGCATTGGGATCGAGCAGCTCCTCCACCGAGAGGATCGGGGTCGCGAGCGTGCCGATGGCCGCCTCGGGGCGCGCCTCGAGGAGCGAGGCGACCTGCGAGATGAGCGCCGGGGGAATGAGCGGCTCATCGCCCTGGACATTGACCACGATGTCCTCGCGCGGCCAGCGGCGCGCGCGGGCGACCTCGGCGATGCGATCGGTGCCGGAGGCGTGACTCGCGGCGGTGAGCACCGCCTCGGCGCCGAAGGAGCGCGCGGCGCGGACGATCCGCTCATCGTCGGTGGCGATCAGCACCTCGCTCGCTCCCGAACGTTGGGCACGCTCGTGCACCCACTGCACCATGGGCTTGCCCGCGATCGGCCGCAGCACCTTCCCGGCGAGCCTCGACGAGGCATGACGCGCCGGAATGACGACCCGGAACACGTGGCGCCCGGACTTCAGCGCTCGAGCAGCGGATCGTCGGCGGCCAGCTGGCGCGCTTCTTCCTCGAGCATCACCGGCACCGCGTCGCGGATCGGATAGGCGAGCCGATCCATGCGGCACACGAGCAGCTGCGCCTCGCGCTGGAACTTGAGCGGTCCCTTGCACACCGGGCAGGCGAGTATCTCGAGCAGGCGCGCATCCATCGGTCTGACCTCCGCCCCTACAGGCCGCCGCCCGCCTTCGCGAGCACGCGCCTCAGTAATTCGTTGCCTTCGCGCTCGGCGAACTGCGCGGCGACCGGCACGTACCATAGCCGCGGGTCGGCGAATGCCGCGCATCTTACGGCATCCTTCTCGGTCATGAGCACCGGAGCCGAGTCGGCGAACTCGAGCTCGCGCGCGGCGAAGCGGTGGTGGTCGGGAAAGGCGTGCTCGACGACCTCGATCCCTTCCGCGCGCAGCTCCCGGAAGAAGCGCGCCGGGTTGCCGATTCCGGCGACCGCGTGCACGCGGCTGCCGCCGAACTCGCGCAGCGGGCGCGGCGTCCCCTGCCCATCGAGCCGCAGCGCCCCCTGAGGCACGAGCCGCATGGCGAACGGCGGGCCCGCCGAGCGCAGTGCGGCGGACTCGAGCGCCGCCCTGAGCGAGCCGTGCTCGGCCGCCCCGTTCACCACCACCGCATCGGGCGGCGGCCGAGACCGAAGCGGCTCGCGCAGTGGACCCGCAGGCAGCAGCTGCCCGTTGCCGAGCCCGCGGGCGCCGTCGAGCACCACGATCTCACAATCGCGCCCGAGCCGCAGATGCTGTAGCCCGTCGTCCGCGAGGATCAGGTCCGAGCCGCCCGCGGCCAGCGCGCGCGCGCCGGCGACCCGATCCTTCGCGACCACGACGGCACAGGCGCTGTGCCGTGCGAGCAGCAGCGGCTCGTCGCCCACCTGCCGCCAGTCGGACTCCGGCCGCACTTCCTGCGGCCGCACCGCCTGCCCCCCGTAGCCGCGCGAGACGATGCCGACCCGGAGCCCCCGGGCGGAGATCTGCCGCGCGAGCCAGATGGTGAGCGGCGTCTTGCCGGTGCCGCCCACCGTGAGATTGCCGACCACCACCACCGGGCGGCCGGCGCGCTCGGTGCGCACCCAGCCCGAGGCGTAGGCGCGGTGCCGCGCGCGCATCAGCGCGCCGTAGCTCCAGGCGAGCGGCGCGAGGAGCGATGCGCCGGCGCGCTCGCGATACCAGAGCCCCGTGAGCCGTGCCTCGATCGGCTGCCGGCCGCTCACGCGGAGAACTGCAGGCGGTGGAGCTGGGCGTACAGGCCGCCGCGGGCCAGCAGCTCCACGTGCGTGCCGCTCTCGACGATCGCGCCCGCATCCAGCACGATGATGCGGTCGGCCTGCTCCACGGTCGACAGCCGGTGGGCGATGATGAAAGTGGTGCGGTGGAGCAGGAGCTGCGCCAGCGCCGCCTGGATGTGCCGCTCGGCCTCGGTGTCGAGCGCCGAGGTCGCCTCGTCGAGGATCAGGATCGGCGCGTCCTTGAGGAGCGCGCGCGCGATGGCGATACGCTGGCGCTGGCCGCCGGAGAGCAGCACACCGCGCTCGCCCACCAGCGCATCCAGCCCGCCGGGCTGATCGCGCACGAATTCGAGCACGTGCGCGGCCTCCGCCGCGCGCTCGATGTCGGCATGCGGCACCTGGCGGCCGAAGGCGATGTTGTTGCGGATGGTGTCATCGAACAGCACCACGTCCTGCGTGACGACGGCGATCTGCGCGCGCAGATTCGCGAGCTCGTAGTCGCGCACGTCGCGACCGTCGATGCGTACGCTTCCCGCGCTCGTGTCATAGAAGCGCGGCAGGAGATTCACCAGCGTCGATTTGCCGCTGCCGGAGCGGCCGACGATCGCGAGACTCTCGCCGGCGGCGACTTCGAGCGACACGTCGATGAGCGCCGCTGCCCGCCGGGTGGCCGCGCCCGCCGCCGCGGCCGGCGCGCCCCCACCGTAGGCGAACGACACACGATCGAACTCGACTGCACCGCGGGCGCGCGCCACCCGCAAGGCGCCGCCCTGCGGCTCGGTCGGCTCATCGAGCAGCTCGAACAGGCTCTGCGCCGCCGCGATGCCCTGCTGCAGGGGGCCCGCCACCCCGACCAGCTCGCGCAGCGGCTGCGCGATGCTCACCAGCGCGGTGAGGAAGCCGAGCAGATCGCCCATGCTCATGCGGGCGTGGATGGCGTCGGCGATCGCAATCGAGAGCACGAAGGCAAATCCCGTCACGGTCACCAGCTGCACCGTGGGGTTGGAGATCCCCTTGGTCAGGATCAGCTTCATGTTCGAGCGCGCGTTTCGAGCGTTCACGGCGTCGAACTGGCGGGCGAGGTGCTCCTCGGCGTTGTAGACCTTGATGAGGCGCGGAGCCTCGAGGCTCTCCTTGGCGACCCGCGTGATGTCGCCCATCGACTCCTGGATGCGGCGGCTGTAGCGGCGGAAGCGCCGGTTGATGACCGACACCAGCCAGCCGACCAGCGGGCCCATGGTGAGCGCGACGAGCGTGAGCCGCACGTTGAGCCAGAGCAGGAAGCCGATCGAGCCGATGATGGTGAGCGCCGTGCGCACCACGACGATCACCGAGTCGGTGGCTGCCTGGCCGATCTGCTCGGTGTTGAAGGTGAGGCGTGACAGCAGCGCAGCCGAGGAGCCGCGGTCGAAGAACCCGATCGGCAGCTGCAGGACGCGCCGGAACACCTGGCGCCGCAGCGCGCTCACGATCTGCCGGCCGACGTAGCCCATGAAGTAGGTCTGGGTGAAGTCGCCCAAGCCCCGCAGAACGAACAGCGCGACGAGGGCGAGCGGCACCCACACGATGGTGCGCGCGTCCTGGTGGGTGAAGGTGCCGTCGCCGAACTTCTTGGCGAGCAGCGCGAAGCTCGCCATCGTGGCGGAAAACAACACTCCGCCGAGGATCCCGAGAAGGAAGCGCCCCCGATGCGGCCGCAGGTAGCCGAGCAGGCGGCGGTAGGCCCGGAGCGCGCCCCCACCGAGCGGCGCGGCGCGCCGCGCTCCGGTCGCCGGGCGCGCCGTGTCGTTCAAGGTCGGCCCGCCGGCTGTTCCTTGAGCGTCGCGATGTTGACCTCGGAGAAGCCGAGGCGCCCGAGCACGTCCATGGCGGTGATGACGGCTTGATGAGAGGCGCGGGCGTCCGCGCGCAGCGTGACCCGGATCTTGCGCTCGGTGCCGGCCTCCTTGAGGAGCGCCGCGCGCAGCGTCTCCGGACTCGAGTTGATGAGCTCGCGCGCGTTCACCAGGTAGCCGCCCTGCTGGGTCACACTCACGACCAGCGGCTCGCCGCTCACCTTGTCGATGGGCACCGCACTGGCATGCGGCAGGTGCACGTGCAGCCGCCCCTCGTCGGCGAACCGGGTCGAGAGGATGAAGAACACCACGAGCAGCAGCACCACGTCGATCAGCGACACCACGTTGATCTCCGGCTCCTCGTGGCGACGCGATGACTTCAAGTTCATCCGACCGCCCCCGGCCTCAAGGTCTCGTAACCGATGGTCGCAGGAGGCGCCGGACGCTCCCGCCCGCGCGCGGCCTCGAGCGCATCCGCCATGCGGATCGCGTGCTTCTCCATCTGCACCACGATGCCCTCGACCCGCCCGCGCAGATAGCGGTAGAAGATGAGCGCCGGGATGGCGACGCAAAGGCCCGCCACGGTGCAGATCAGGGCCTCGGCGATGCCGCCCGAGAGCGCGCGCGGATCGCCCATGCCGCCCGCTTCGATGGCGTTGAAGGAGCGGATGATTCCGGTGACCGTGCCGAGCAGTCCCAGGAGCGGCGAGACTCCGGCGATGGTGCCGAGTGTATTAAGGAAGCGCTCGAGCTCGTGCACCACGTGGCGCCCGGCGTCCTCGAGACGCTCCATCAGCATCTCGCGCGGCCGGTGGCGGTTGGCGAGACCGGTCGCGAGGAGTCTGCCGAGGGGAGAGTTCTGCTCGAGCGCCGCGATCACCTGGTCGCTGATATGGTTCGATTCGATCAGCTGCCACACGCGCTGCGGCAGCTCCTGCGGCAGCACGCGCCTGTCCTGCAACGTCCACAGGCGCTCCAGAATGATGGCCGCCGCGGTGATCGAGCACAGAATGATCGGCCACATCAGCGGGCCGCCGGCCCGCACTATTTCCCACATCCTACGCGACCTTAGGCTGCAAAGGTCGCATCATACCGGAGGGGCGGGGGCGCTCAAGGCGCTCCCCGCCCATGCGGCGTGCGACACATCCCCTCCGGGGGCCTTCTGATACAGTCCCTCGATCGATGCCACGGCGGCTCCTGAAACGCATCTTCCCTGCCCCGCACACGCTCCGCGGGCGCTGGTTCCTGCGCCCCTTCGGCGCGCGGCTCGCGGACCCGCAGCTGTGGACGCTGCACCGGCGCGGCGTGACGTACGCCTTCGGGGCGGGACTGGCGATCTGCTTCGTGCCGCTCCCGGTGCACGTGATCCTGGCGACCACCATCGCGGTCATCTGGCGGCTCAACATCCCGGTGATCGTCGGCACCACCTTCCTCCTGAATCCCTTCACCGTGGTGCCCGCGTATTACGTCGCCTACCGCCTCGGCGCGGCGCTGCTGCACGTGCCGCGCCAACATTTCCACTTCGCCGCGAGCTGGGACTGGTTCCACAACAGCCTGGCGCCCGTCTGGGAGCCGTTCATCGCCGGCTGCATCTGCTGCGCGCTGCTCGCGGGCCTCATCGGCTGGCTGTCGCTCGAGATTCTGTGGCGCTGCCAGGTGACCAACCGCTACCGCACGCGGCATCTGACACCCGCCGGGGCGAGCGACTGAGCTGAACCCCGCGTGATCAGCTGCGCTCGCCGAGTGCGCCGCGCTCGAGCTCGTAGACCCGATCCAGGCGCTCGGCGAGCCTGAGGTCGTGGGTCACCACCACGAGGCTCGTGCCGTGCTCGCGATTGAGCTCCAGCATGAGCGCCAGCACGCCCGCCGCGTTCGCCCCGTCGAGATTGCCGGTCGGCTCGTCCGCGAGCACGACGCGGGGCTGCGTCACGAGCGCGCGCGCCACCGCCGCGCGCTGCCGCTCGCCGCCCGAGAGCTGGTGGGGCCGGTGCGTGAGCCGCTCGCCGAGGCCCACGCGCTCGAGGAGCCGGCGCGCCGCGGCGCGCGCGACACCGACCGGGGCGCGCCGCACCATGAGCGGCATCGCCACGTTCTCCAGCGCCGAGAACTCCGGCAGCAGGTGATGAAACTGGTACACGAAGCCGAGTGAGCGGTTGCGCAGCGTGCCGCGCTCGCTCTCGCTGAGCGAGTGAATCTCCCGCCCCGCGACCAGCACCTCGCCCGCCGTGGGGCGGTCGAGACCGCCGAGGATCTGCAGCAGCGTGGTCTTGCCCGAGCCCGAGGCGCCGACGATCGCCACGCGCTCGCCGGGAGAGATCGCGAGCGCCACGCCCTGCAGCACCGGCAGCAGCACCGGCCCCTGGCGGAAGCTCTTGTGAATGCCGCGCGCCTCGAGGACCGGCTCACTCATGCCGCAGAGCCTGCGCCGGCGCGGTGCGGGCGGCGCGCCACGCCGGATAGACGGTCGCGAGCGCGCACAGCGCGAAGGCCACGCCGCACACCTTGAGCACGTCGACGGCCTCGACGTACGCGGGCAGATCGCTCATGTAGTACACGCGCGCGTCGAGGAACTGCGTGCCGAGCACACGCTCGAGCGCGCCCACGAGCGACTCGAGGTTGTCCGCGAGCAGCGTGCCGAGTCCGGCACCGAGCACCGTGCCCGCCAGCCCGATCAGCACGCCCTGCACGGCGAAGGTCAGCAGTACGTTGCGCGGTCCGGCGCCCAAGGTGCGCAGGATCGCGATGTCGGTCTGCTTCTCCTTCACGATCATGACCAGCGTGGCGACGATGTTGAAGGCGGCCACCGCGACGATCATCAGCAGAATGACGAACATCATCGACTTCGTGATCTCGATGGAGCGGAAGAAGTTGGCATGATCCTGGGTCCAGTCGGTCACGTAGAAGCCGGGGCCGCCGAGCGCGAGCGCGACGCGGCGCACGGTGGCGGGGGCCTTGAGCGGATCGGTGAGCGCGAGCCGCAGGCCCGTGACGCCCGCGCCGAGCTGGAACAGGCGCGCCGCGTCCGCCATGTGAGTGAGCGCGAGGCCCCGATCGAACTCGTACATGCCGGAGTGAATGAGGCCCACCACCCGGAAGCGGCGTATGCGCGGCACGACCCCGGTGGGCGTGGCCGTGCCCTGGGGCGCGATCAGCACCACCGTATCGCCGACGCGCGCGTCGAGCTCGTGCGCCAGCGCGCTGCCGAGTATCGCGGCGTAGGAGCCGTCCCTGAGATCGTCGAGGCTGCCGGAGATGACGCGGTGCGCGAGTCCCGTGGCGCCGCGCTCCTCCTCGGGCAGCACGCCGCGCACCTTCGCGGCGGCGAGCCGCCGCCCATTGGCGAGCACGCACAAGCTCTCGACGTAGGGGACCGCGGCCTCGACGCCGCTCTGCCGCCGGATCTGCTGCTGCAGGGCGCGCCAGTCGGGGAGCGCGCCGGAGAGGCCCATGAGCGTGGCGTGCGAGGTGACCGCGAGAATGCGGCTGCGGAGCTCCCGCTCGAAGCCGTTCATGACCGACAGCACGACGATGAGCGTCGCCACCCCGAGCGTCAGCCCGCACACCGAGATCAGCGCGACGAAGGATACGAAGCCGCGCCGGTGGGTCGAGCGCAGATAGCGCGTGCCGATGAGCCATTCGTAGGCGCTCATCGCTACTCGTAGCGCAGCGCTTCGGCCGGCGCGGTGCGCGCCGCGCGCACCGCCGGGTACACGGTCGCGAGCGCCGTGAGCGCCAGCGCCAGCGCCGCGATGACGACGACGTTGCCCCAGTGCACCTCGGCGGGGATGGCGGTGATGTAGTACACGTCGGCGTCCAGGATCTGGAAGCGGAAGGTGCGCTCGAGGAAGGGCACGATTGTCTCGACGTGCAGCGCCAGCTCGAGTCCCAAGCCCACCCCGAGGGCGACGCCCAGCCAGCCGATCACCAGGCCCTGGGTGATGAAGATGCCCATCACGCGCGCGGGCGCGGCGCCGAAGGTGCGCATGATGGCGATGTCGGTGCGCTTGTCGGTGACCACCATCACCAGCATGGCGACGATGTTGAAGGCGGCCACCGCGACGATCAGCAGCAGGATGAGCGACATCATGGTCTTCTCGATGCGGATCGCGCGGAAGTAGTTGGCGTTGTCCTGCGTCCAGTCGCTGACCTCGAGCCCGCCGGGCAGCAGCGCCCGCAGCCGCGCGGCAACCGCGGGGGCCTCGAGCACGTCCTGCACCCGCACCCGCAGCCCCCCGCTCACCGTCCCGGACGGGGCGAGCGCGCGCACGTCGTCGAGGTGCGCGAAGACGAGCGTCGCGTCGTGATCCTGCAGTCCCACCTCGAACACGCCCGCCACGGAGAATTCGCGCAGCTTCGGCGCCGGCGTGCCATCGGCGCCCACGGTCGGAATGAGCATCGTCAGGGAATCGCCGGCGGTGAGCCCGAGCCGCTCGGCGATCACCGCCCCGACGATGATCCGCCCGGAGCCCGCGGTCAGCTGCGCCAGGGCGCCCTGGGTGATCGCATGGGCGAGCTCGCGGACGCTGTCGGGGGCTTGCGGATCGATGCCTCGCAGCACCACCGGCCACATCTCGGGCTGGCGGACCGCGAGCGCCTGCAGCTCCGCGTAGGGAGCGACGCCGACCACTCCCGCGGTGCCGCGCACCAGGCGCATCGCGCTGTGCCAGTCGGGCTCGGGCGGCGCGCGCGCCGCCCCGCCGGAAGCGGCGGCGGCCTCGGTCACGCGCACCTGGGCGCCGAGGGACAGCAACCGGTCGCGCAGCTCGCTCTCGAAGCCGTTCATCACCGAGAGAATGACGATCAGGGCGGCGACGCCCACGCCGACCCCGAGGAGCGAGGCCCAGGTGATGAAGGAGACGAAGAACGAATGCGAGCGCGCGCGCACGTAACGCAGCCCCACGTACAACGGCAGCGGATGAAACATCGTCGCGATTTAACCACAGTTGCGCGCTTTTCAGACGTGCGTCACAGAATCGACGCGCGCGCTGCCTTGCTGCCGCTTTGACAGATTCACCCCGGTGCTATAGTCGGAAAGCTGTTGGAGGTAAGGTTCCCATGAAGACCCGAATGATGCTCGTGGCGCTCGCCGCCGCGTGCGCCGCGGCGGGTGCCGCGGTCGCCGAGACCATCGTCGTGAACGACCAGGTGCAGGTGCGTGACTCGCAGGTCGATCGTCCGAAGCGCGGCAGCACCATGGGCGAAGTCGAGAAGCACTTCGGCGCGCCGGTATCCCGCCATCCCACGGTGGGCGGCGCTCCGCACCAGCCGCCGATCACGCGCTGGGACTACAACGGGTTCTCGGTGTTCTTCGAGCACGATCGCGTGATACACGCGGTCGCCACCGGCGGCTGAAGCGGCCATCGCGGCGTCGGTTCCGCCGCTCCCGCCACCACGGCCCCGACACTGGCTCGTCCGGTTCCGAGCCGTGCCGATTCGGCGCGTCCCGTAGTCCACTCGACTCAAGCACCTTGAGCGTGTCCTTTCGTGGGGCGTGGGCAGCGCTCCGTCGCCAACTCCCGACATTAAGGAGGATGTGTTACTCTCGTGTTTAACAGAATAATTTCCTTAATTTCCTTAGGGAGTCGCGTGTCGACGGACGAGCCGCTTCGGGCACAGATTGAGGCTTTGGTGCGCGCCGGAGCGCTCCGGCGCAAGACAGCCGGCGCGCGGCTGGAAGCGGAGATTCGCCGGCGCGAAGAAGTGCTGCGCCAGACGTTCCGCCGCTACGTCTCCCCTCGCGTCGCGGACAAGATCCTCGAGGATGCGCAGTTGCGGGACACGCTGCTCGCCACCGCCGAGTTGCGAGCGCACGCGGTGGTGCTGTTCGCGGACCTCCGTGGCTTCACCAGCATCTCCGAGCAGCTCGATCCGCGCCGCGTGGTGCCGCTGCTGAATGAGTACTTCTCGCTCCTCACCGACATCACCTTCCGCCACGAGGGCACCGTGTTTCACATGGCCGGGGACTGCCTGATGCTCGGTTTCGGCGTGCCGCTCGAGCAGCCCGACAGTCCCGAGCGCTCGGTGCGCGCCGCGCAGG
>WNEL01000413.1_pt1 | contig 17369 bp, 16 predicted proteins | sample 5399991 | NCBI WGS metagenome assembly WNEL01 (sample SAMN13153325, study PRJNA577476) | soil metagenome | isolation source: 20 cm grassland meadow soil pre-rain plot 2 | place: USA:California | collected 2015-09-08
CTCGCCGATCGAGGAGGAGCTGAAGCTCTCACCCTACATCGCCAACGTGATGGTGTACGGCGCGAACAAGCCCTTCAACGTGGCGCTGATCGTGCCGGACGCGGAAGCGGTCGGCCGCTGGGTACGGGAGAATGGGGTGCGTGCCAACGACGTGACCAACGACGAGCGGGTCCGGGAACTGATCGCCAACGAGATCGAGAAGCACAGCCGGTCGTTCAAGCGCTACGAGCGCCCGGAGAAGTTCGTGCTGGTGCGCGAGGACTTCACGACCGACAACGGCATGCTGACGCCGACCCTCAAGCTGAAGCGCCGCAGCGTGCTCGCCCGCTACGCGAAACAGCTCGAAGCGCTCTACTAGCCAGGGAGGAACGATGCCTCGTCCGCCGAGACGACATCCGGGCCAACGAATGGTCTGCCTGCTGGTGGTGCTCGCGAGCATCGTGTCGCTCGCGTGCGACGTCGGTGCCGCCGGCTTCCAGGTGAACGAGCAGAGCGCACGCGGGCTAGGCAGCGCGTTCGCCGGGGAGGCCGCGGCTGCGGAGGACGCCTCCACGATCTTCTTCAACCCGGCGGGCATGACCCGGCTGTCCGGCACGCAGTTCGTGTCGGCGGGGTTCGCCATCAAGCCGAGCGTCAACTTCCACAACCAGGGGTCCCGCCTGAACTCGGCCGTCGGCGGCGGCACCCTCAGCGGGAGCAACGACGGCAACGGCGGGCCGATGGCGCTCCTGCAGACCCTCTTCATCTCTCACGAGCTGCTGAGTGACCGGGCCTGGATCGGCCTCGGCGCCAGCACGCCATACGGCCTGAAGACGAGCTGGACGCCGGGATGGGTGGGCCGCTACCACGCAATCGACTCCGAGCTCCTCACCGTGAACGTCAACCCATCGCTCGCGCTCAAGCTCACGCGGTGGCTCTCGATCGGCGGCGGAGCGGACATCGACTACGCGAAAGCGCGGCTCACCAACGCCCTCGACCTCGGCACCATCTGCCAGCTGAACGCGCCGCGCTTGGGCCTCCCGCCGCAGGCTTGCGTCTCGGTCTCCGGCCTGCGGCCGCAGCGGGTCGACGGGTTCACCGCGTTCAGAGGTGATGACTGGAACGCGAGCTACAACGTCGGCGTCCTGCTCAGCCCGCTCGACGCGACCCGCATCGGCCTCGCCTACCGCGCGTACACGCATCACAGGCTCGGAGGAAGCGCAAGCTTCCTCATCCCGAAGAAGGCGGCGATCCTGCAGCGCCTCTCCGGCGCCCTCGTCGATACGGACGGGAACGCCGCGCTCGACCTCCCCGACCGCGTCGCCCTCAGCGGCTTCCACCAGCTCACGGCCCGCTGGGCCTTGCTGAGCGACATCACGTGGACGCACTGGTCGCAGTTCGACCAACTCGTCTTCAACTTCGAGAACCCGAAGCAGCCGACGATCGTCCAGCCCGAGCGGTGGAAGGACAGCTTCCGCTACTCGGTCGGCACCCGCTACGAGCCGACACGCCAGTGGAGCTTCCGCCTCGGCGCCGCCTACGACGAGACGCCGATCCCGGACGATGCGCACCGGACCGCCCGCATCCCGGACGCGGATCGGATCTGGGCGAGCTTCGGGATCGGGTTCCGCTTCTCGGATCGGATGCGGTTCGACTTCGGGTACGCCCACCTCTTCGCGCTCGCCACCTCGGCCCGGAACCCGGAGCCGATCAGCGGCAACGTGCAGGTCGGCAGCTACAGCGCCCATGCTGACATCGTCGGCATCGGGCTGCACTACGACCTCGGGTGGCCGCTGTGGCCGCCGTCGGGCCACCTGCTCTGATGATCGGCCTCGTCGGGCGCACGTACGCCGGCTGGGCCGCGAGGAGGATCAGCCGGAGACGCGGTCGTGACGCTGCGCGGGCGCGAACGTGTCGGCGAGGATCGCCTGCTCGCTCGGCTGGAGCCCACCGCCATCTCCGGGCGACGGACGGAGACTAGCTCGATTAGAGTGCGGCGATTCGGGGTAAGCCCCCAGTCGGCGCAGTGCCGGCACGACAGAGGGGCTCAGGCGGCGGGCGGCGGTTCGTCGTCCAGGTCCACCGAGATCACGCGGAAGTGCCGGCGGACCTCCTCGACATTCACCGCTGTGCCGATGGCTTCCTGCGGCTGACACACGAAGAGGTGTGCCTGAAGCCGGCAGCGTAGGCACGCCGCATTGCTTCACCCTCGCCCGGCGGTTCAGGAGCGCCGATCCACCTCGGGTTCGGCGGCGAGTGCGAGCGTGATGGCGATGTCAGCGAGCGTCAGACGGTCGGCCAGCGCCCATGGGTGAACACGGACTACTCTTCCCGTCTGCCGAACTCAGGGTATCCGGCACGGTACGGGCTGGCGTCATCCCCTGAACGGTATCCGCGTCCCGCCCTGAGACCTTGGCGTCCACCGCTTCCAGTGTCTGACGGATTGTCAGGGCAGTGATCGACCCAGCCGGCATCAGAGACATCACGGCGAAGTGCGTCACCACGATCAACCTTCGTACCACCCCTCATCCTGCCTCCTCGTTTCGGGCGACGGCCCGTTACGGAGCCGTCTATCATCTTACGGGAACGAGCCCAAAGGAGGTGCCGTCCCAGCGGGGGGCGAGGTCAGGGTTGGTGTCGGGGCTGTTCGGAGCCGATCTCGAGGTGAGGCCGACTCAATGCGCGGGAGGGCGTGTAAACATCAGCGCGTCGGCAAGAGGCAGAGGCCGCCACGGACGCCGCGCCAGGTCGTCTTTCCGGGTCTCGCTCAACTCCGCGTGCTTGGTCCGCAGGTGCTGCGCCATCGCTGCGACGGTCTGCTCCCTGCCGAACCCCGCAACGAGTTCGTCACACAACGTACACCACAACGACATCCTTTTCGCCATGGTGAGAGCCTAGTCGGAAACTGCTCCCGACGGCAACCGGGGGCCTCAGAAAAGGGGGGAGTTGCGATGCCGAGAAACGAATTCCACACATGGCTAACGCCCGGAAGTTGAAGGGACTTCGAGGAGGAAGCGGCGTCCGGAGAGGGGAATCCTCCCGGAAGGCCGCGAGCCCGCTCACACTTTTTTTTCGGGCGGCCCGGCGTAAGAGGTGATTGCCCGAGGGGTCCCTGGTGGCCCACGCTCGCGCTCGCCAGCCAAGCAGGAAGCCTCATGAGATCCATCCTTACGCAGGGTTCCCCTTTCGCGCTTGGCGGCGATGACTTTCGGATGCGGGCACGGTCGTGTCCTGAGTGAGGACGGAACGATGGAGCTCACTCGCAGGGAGCTGCTCAAGAGGGGCATCGCGGGCACGACGGTGCTCGGCCTCTACGGTCTGAGGTCGGACTCGCTCGCCCGCGCCCTGGCAATGAGTCCGAAATGCGGCCAGCTGACCGATATCGAGCACGTCGTCATCCTGATCCAGGAGAACCGCTCCTTCGACCACTACTTCGGCACCTACCGGGGCGTGCTCGGCTACGGCGACCGGAAGGCGCTACTCCTGAACGACGGCAGCGGACTAACCGTGTTCGCCCAGCCCGGCTACCCGGTGCCCGGCTACGGCGGCCACCTCCTGCCCTTCCACTTCGACACCAACCCGTCGCAAAACGGCGAGTGCACGAACGACATCACCCACGACTGGGGACCGCAGCACCGAAGCTGGAACGGTGGCGCCATGGACGGTTTCCTCAGGGAGCACTTGGCCGATAACGGAAGCGAGAACGGGCCCCTCACGATGGGCTACTACCGCCGCACGGACCTCCCCTTCTACTACGCGCTCGCCGACGCCTTCACGATCTGCGACCGCTTCCACTGCTCGGTGATCGGGCCGACCGACCCGAACCGGCTCTATTCGATGTCCGGGACGCTCGACCCGGACGGCAAGAACGGCGGGCCGCTGCTCGAGACCCTGCTCTCCGACCGTTTGACGAAGTTCGGCGCCTTCACCTGGACCACCATGCCGGAGCAGCTCCAGGCCCGGGGCATAAGCTGGAAGGTCTACGGCAACCCGGACGGCAACTACGGCGACAACGTCCTCTCCTACTTCAAGGCCTACCTGACGGACCCGCAGCTTGCCGTCAACGCCTTCACGCCCACCTTTCCGGGCACGTTCGAGACGGACGTGGCTGCCAATGCGCTTCCTCAGGTCTCCTGGGTGCTGGCGCCGCTCGTTCAGAGCGAGCATCCGCCGGCGCCCGTCACCTACGGGGAATACGCCACCTACCAGGTGCTGAACGCGCTCACGTCCAACCCGCAGGTCTGGGCGAAGACCGCGCTCTTCGTGACCTACGACGAGAATGGCGGCTTCTTCGACCACGTCCCGCCGCCGACAGCGCCGCCCGGGACCCCGGGCGAATACGTGACCGTCGACCCGTTACCGTCTGCCGCCGAGGGTGTCCGCGGGCCAATCGGGTTGGGCTTCCGGGTCCCAATGCTGGTCGCGTCGCCCTTCAGCCGCGGGGGCTTCGTCTGCTCCGACACCTTCGACCTCACCTCCACGCTGCTGTTCCTGGAGCGGCGCTTCGGCGTCGAGGTGCCGAACTTGAGCGCCTGGCGCCGCTCGGTCGTCGGAGACCTCACGTCCGCCTTCGATTTTGCGTCCCCCGACGGGTCGGTCCCCACCCTTCCCGCGCCGTCCCTGGCCGACCCGCGGGTCTTGGGCAGCGACTGCCCGACCAACGCCCCGACCAGCTTCATCGCGGAGGACTTCCCGACCGTCAAGACTTACCCCGTCCCACCCCCGCCGCAAAAGATGCCGAGCCAGGAACGCGGCAGCGGGCGCCGGCCGAGCGGCGTCGTGACGTGCAAGTAGCGGCTCCTTCCAGCGCGATTGCAGCCGCTGAAAGTGCTAGGGCACGCATGCACCGGAGGGATGACAGACGCCGGTGGAAAGAGTTCCCCCTTCGGCCGAGCACGCGCTGGCAGTTTCGCCGGGGCCTCCAGAGCACGCATTCGAGAAGAAGGAAGCCACCCCCGAGCAACACGGTCCGGCGCTCGCTGGCGGGCTCGTACAGGTGCCCGTTGCTCCGTTGCAGACGCTCCCTGACGCACCGGGAGTGCCCGGGACCTCGTTGCCGCTGCACGCGTTGGCGGACGGAGCCCAGTTGCAGGTCCCGCCCGAGGCGAAGTGGCAGCAAATGCGCGGGGTCGAAGCCGTGGTCGTAGTGGTCCTGGCCGTCCTGGTCGTCGTGGTGGTCACCGTCCCCATCGGCTGGAGTTGGCTCATGAGGGCGTCCACGAATGCATCGACCTTCGCCTCTAGAGTCGCCCGCTGACCCTTCTGCGCGCAGTCACCCTTACCCTCGGCCGTCCCAATCGCGTGACCGAACTTACCGTCGGCGTTGGTCAGGCAGCGCGGAGCGACGGCGGTCCCCTTCCTCGCCGCCTTCGACTCGCACTTGGCCTTGGCAGCCACCTTCGTGGCGACCGCCTCGATCTTCTTCGCGTTGCACTTGCTCGCGACGAACGCCCCGCCTGTGCTGCCGGTCACCGTGCGCGTGATGTCCTCCACGAACGCATCGACCGTAGACGCGACGGTGCCTGCATCGCCCTTGGGGGCGAGGCAATCGGCGTGCGACTCAGCCTTCATGAAGAGCGAGGAGAACATGCCCTCGGCCTTCGACAGGCAGGCCGAATCGACACCTCCGCCCTTCTTGACCGCCTTCCCGAAGCATTTCGCCTTGTCCGCAGCCCGTTGGCCGGCCGCGTTATACTTGGCCGCCGTACATTTGCTGCCCGCAGCGCGGGCCATGTCCGCAGAGGGGGCAACGAGTGCGAGGAGGATTATGCTGGCCCAGATCGTTGTCCTCTGGGAAGGAATCAGGCGGCATAAGGCGAAGAGTCGTGGCACTTGCTGCACAGGCGCTCGGTTCACCCTTGCCCCGCCACCCGCCGAGGCTCGATCACGTACATCACCCGCACTTCGTCGGGGCTGCGGTTGCGGTAGGTCTCCATCCCCCGGTACTTCCTCGCGAGCGCGTTGATGTGCTCGACCGCGCCGTCTTCGGTGACCTTGACGACTCGGCCCCGGATCGCGAGGTAGCGGTACGGATTGTCGGGGTCGAGGATCGAGAGGGCGACGCGGGGATCGCGCCGCATGTTCTTGTCCTTGACCCGCCCGCGCGCCGAGTTGACGCGGATGTACTTGCCGTCGAAGTCGAACCAGACGGGTGTCACCTGTGGGCTGCCGTTCGGCATGACGGTAGCGAGATCGGCGAATGCCTTCTTCGTTGTGACGAGATCGAGGAAGTCGGGCGGAAGCGTTCCTCGGGTGGCGATGTGCCGGGAATGGCCACCCGGCCGCACAGCGGGGACATCGTGATGGTGGAAGCAGGCAGAGCCGTAAGCGAGAACGCTGAGTAAGGCGACGGGAAAAACCGCCCGACGAAGCGGTCGGGATGCGATCCTTTTCATTCAGCCTTCGCCCGCTTCGGTGGGCGTCCCGGCCCACGTCGCCTGCGCCGCCTTCGCATCCCCGTCTGCGGTGCAGCCTGCTCGGCCTTGGGCGGACGCCCTGGTCCCCGACGCATCCGAGTCTTCGACCCCGGTGGCCGGCCCGGTCCTCGCCGCCGCCGCCGCCGTCTGCGCCCGTTCTTCGATTTGCGGTATTCCCGCCTCCCACCACCAACAGTGCCCAGCAGCCCCTGGACAGCCTCCTGCACCTGTTCCCGAACCATGTCGCGGATCACAGTGACCAGACTCTTCCGTTGCGGCATACCAGTCCTCCCGGGAGCGCCTATTCGTCTATTTCGCGAACCTGTCCACCGTCGCGCAAGTCGTGGTACGTCACTGGATAAGGACAAATCAAGTGGAGCCGAGGGGAGTCGAACCCTCCGGACTGCAGCCCGCCATTTCGTTCGTAACGCCGCGTAGCAGTTCCGCTTTTCACTGAAAGTTCGGTCTCGTCGCCCTCGCACGTATTGCCCGATCTTGCCCGCGCTGATCCTGGATTTTCCCCGTCCCCGCCGGAGAGTCTCCGGTGCCGCCGCCGATTGGAGCGCGAGCGGCGGATCGGGCAACACCGCTCGAGGTGACGTGCGGCAAACGGCGTGATCCCGATCGCAGCTCTCTACTGCTCGTGCGTGTACGGCTCTGCGACGGCCACCTTCACGAGCTTGGCCGGGCGGAGACGCGCCGTCGCGTCGAGACCGTTCGCCACCGCGGCCGTCTCGACCGTCCACGTGCTGCGGGCGCGTGCGAGCACGTCGGCCAGTCCCTCCCCCGCGCGAGCGGCGACGATGCGCACCCGGGTCTCACGGATGCCGGCCCGCTCACTCGCCGTCAGGGGCCGGAAGCTCTCGACCGTGGCGCGGAAGAACGGCTTCGCGGCCGCCGCTCCGTCGGGCGGTGCCGCCCCGATGACCCGGTAGATGCGCTCCGCGTGCGCGATCCACGTGAGATCGAGCGCGACGCGCCCGTCGCGCGTGCGGGCGGTCGTCGTCGCATGGATCGCCGGAAGCCCACCGACCATGAGCCGCTCGGCGCCGGGGGCGAGATCGATCTTCGCCTCCTCCTGGAACGCGCGGAGGGCCGCCTCGGGATCGCTCCCCTTGCCGACGAGCTCGAGCCCCACGACGGCGCGGCCGTCGGGTGCACTCGCCCCCACGACGGTCCGCTCGTTCGCGGTCTTCCACCCGGCCGGGAAGCGCACGCGGAAGTCGAGATCGGGATGGAGGAACGTCTCGCCATCGAAGACGCCATTGGACGCCCGCGGGCCGACGGGCAGCCCGTCGAGCCGGCGCAGCATACCGCCGGGTCCCGCGACCGGCGCGGCGGCCGTGCGCGCCAGGGTCGCGGCGCGAGCTTCGGTGTCGGCGACGCGATCCGGAAGCGGCGGGTGGGTCGCGAAGAACGAGTTCGGGCGCTCCTCGCCATGGTGCAGCGTGTCGTCCCGCTCGAGGGTACGGAGAGATCGTGACAGGCCCGCCGGATCCCATCCCGCCGCCGCGGCGAGCTCCTGGCCGATGCGATCGGCCTCGCGCTCCTGCTCCCGGCTGTACGGCGCGAGGACGAACGCGCCCGCGACGCCGCCGATCCCTCCGACGAGGTCGCCGAGCATCGGGCTGACGATACTCGTCACTGCGGCGCCGAGGCCGGTCACGACGGCGAGCGGCGCGGCGCGGGTCACGCGCCGGACCGCGTGCCGTGCGGCGACGTGACCGATCTCGTGCCCGAGCACCCCGGCGAGCTCGTCCTCCGAGTTCGTGAGCACGAGCAGCCCGCGCGAGACGTACACGGGACCTCCCGGCAGCGCGAACGCGTTCGGCTCTTCCATGTCGACGATCTGGAACGTGTAGGTCACGTCGGTCCGGGGTGAGAACTGCGCGAGCCGCTCGCCGACCGCGCGGACGTATGCGGAGAGCGCGGGGTCCTCGAGGATCCCCATCGTCTCTGCCACGCGCCGTGCCTCGGCCTCGCCGAGCTCGCGCTCCTTCGCCTCGGAGACGAGTGTCACCTCCGGCCGGCCGCTGACCGGGTTGCGGGCGCAGGCGCCACCGAGCGTGAGGGCGAGGACGGCAGCGAGGCCCGCGTGCGTCTTGCGCATGGGTACCCTCCTCTTCGTCCGACGACCGCCGTGCAGCCGGTCGCCCGATACCACGCGAACCGCCCGACGTCACGTCGTCGGACAATCGTGCGTCGGGTCAGACCGGAGGGCTGCCGGCCATCGTGCAGAACGCGCGGACGATCGAGAGGACGGCTTCGCGCGCACGCGGCGGCGCGGCCATGAAGAGGATGTGCAGCCGCTCCGCCTGGGGGTTCCGCGCGATCATCGGGAGGTCTCGGACCGCCCTCACCGGCACGAGCCCCTCGATGTCATCGAGAACCCGGACGAGCAGCTCGGCCAGGCGCTCGTGATTCTCCGCGCGGGACTGCCGCGCGAGAGCGACGGCGAGCTTGAACATGACGACGGCCGTCGTGCCCTGAGCGATCCCTCTCTCGAAGCGGCTGACCGAGCCCTGGCTCACACCCGCCAGCAGCGCGAGCCGGTCCTGGGAGAGGCCGAGAAGCTCGCGCAGGGTACGCGCCTGCCGGCCGAGGTTACGGAACCACGCGTGCCAGTCGACGTCCTCCTGCCCTGCGCGCGCGCCGGACGGCGGGGGGACCGAGGACGGCTTGTCCACCGTCCCCGGTCCCTGCTGCGGTGGGCGGTTCGCGGCGTGCCAGAGGCAGCGCTCCATCAGCGGCCGCCGCACATCTGTCGTTCTTCCTGTGTCGACCGTTCGGAGCTTCGTCCTGGAGACCCTGGCATCGTTCGCGTCCCACGACACACCGGTGCACGTAACGTGCCGGCCGGAACGCGCCCGATGCGCCGGTCGAGGGGGCGCGACGGGTGATGGCCCTTGGTCGTTTCGACACGCGGAGCGAAGTGCGTCGGCTCTACTCGCCGGATGCCCCGTACTGCACGAGCTTCCGGTAGAGCGTCTTCCGCCCGATCCCGAGGACCCGGGCGGCGAGCGTCTTGTTCCCGCCGACGCTCTCCACCACCCGCAGGATGTAACGCCGCTCCGCCTCCTCGAGCGGTACGAGCTCCGAGGGATCGTCGGCCGCGATGAGGACGTGGGAAGGTCGGTAGGAGCGAATCTTCTCGGGCAGGTCGTCGACGGTGACGTGATCGTACTGCGCGAGCGCGACGGCGCGCTCCATCGCGTTCTGGAGCTCGCGCACGTTGCCCGGCCAGGCGTAGGCGAGCAGCCGCTCGGCCGCCTCGGGCGAGAGTGCGCCGACACGCTTTCCCGCCTTCCCGGCGTGATGGACGAGAAAGTGCTGTGCGAGCAGCAGCACGTCGCTCCCACGCGCGCGGAGCGGTGGCATCGCCACGTGGATCACGTTGACGCGGAAGAAGAGGTCCTCGCGGAAGCGGCCCTCCTCGACCGCGGACTCCAGGTCGCGGTTCGTCGTGGCGACGAGGTGGACGTCGAACGGGACCTCCTCGTTCCCGCCGATCGGGCGCACGACCCGCTCCTGGAGGGCGCGCAGCAGCTTCGGCTGGAGCGCGAGCGGGAGATCGCCGATCTCGTCGAGGAGGAGCGTCCCGCGGTGGGCCTGCACGAAGAGGCCCGTCCGCGCCGCGCGCGCGTCGGTGAAGGCGCCGCGGACGTGGCCGAAGAGCTCGCTCTCGAGGAGCGGCTCGGGCATGGCAGCACAGTTGACCGCCACGAACGGCCCCTCCTTGCGTCGGCCGCGGCGATGGAGGACGCGGGCGACCACCTCCTTGCCGGTCCCGCTCTCGCCGGTCACCAGCACGCTCGCGTCGGAGTCGACCACCCGGTCGAGAAGCTGTCGGACCCGGCGCATCGGGCCGCTGTCGCCGACGAGCTCGTCGAAGCGCTCCGCCTCCCCGACCAGGTGCCGCAGGCGCTTCACCTCTTCGCGCAGCGACCGATGCTGAACCGCGCGAGCGAGCGCGACCGCGAGCGCGTCCATCTTGACCGGTTTGGTGATGAAGTCGTACGCGCCCGCGCGGATCGCGGCGATCGCCGTCTCGAGGCTTCCGAAGGCCGTGATCACGACCACCGGTACATCGGGTCGGCTCGTCACGATGCGCTCGCAGAGGGCGAGGCCGTCCATGCCACGCATGTTGAGGTCGGTGAGCACGACGTCCACCTCCGCGCCTTCGAGCGTCGCGAGGGCGGCCTCCGCCGAGGTCTCCGAGCACACGTCGTAGCCGCGCGGGCCGAGACCGGCGGCGATCGCCTCGCACATCTCGCGCTCGTCGTCGACGACGAGCACACGCCCGCTCATGACGCGGCCTCCGCCGGCTCGGCCGAGCGCGGGAGGAAGATCGTGAACCGGCTCCCCTTCCCTACCTCGCTCTCGACCTCGATCCAGCCGCCGTGCTCGGCGACGATCCCGTGTGCGACGGCGAGGCCGAGCCCGGTACCCTCGCCGATCGGCTTGGTGGTGTAGAACGGCTCGAAGACACGCGCGAGGTCCTCGCGCGCGATGCCCCGTCCCTCGTCCTCGACGGTGACGCAGAGATAGTCGCCCTCGGCACCACTGGACTCGCCCGGGCGATGCGCGCGGCGGGCGCCCACTGCGATGCTGAGCCTCCCGCCGCCCGGCATCGCCTGAATGGCGTTCATGAACACGTTCGCCAGCACCTGCTGGATCTGACTCTCATCGAAACGGGCGAAGGCCTGGCCGGTCGCGACCCGCTCGATCCGGACTTTCGCGCGCTGGGCGGTGGGAGAAACGAGCTCGAGGGTGCGCGCGACGAGCTGCTCTACGTTGGCGAGACCCAGCTTCGGACCCCGCCGTCGCGAGAAGTCCAGGAGCTGCTGGATGATCGCGGTCATCCGATCCGCCTGCTCGAGGATGGTGCGGCCGTTGGCCGCGGCGTCGGCAGCCGTCGCCGTGCTGGCCACGAGGAGCTCCGCACGTGCCGTGATTACGTTCAGCGGCGTGCCGAGCTCGTGCGCGACGCCGGCGGCGAGCTGGCCCACGGTCGCGAGCCGCTCCGTGTGGCGGAGCTGCTCGAGCGCCGCGAGGTGGGCCGCGGTCTCGTCGGCGACCCGGCGGTTCGCGTCCGCGATCCGGTCGCACATCGCGTTGATCTCCCCCGCGAGCTCCCCCATCTCGTCGTCCTGCGTCAGGCGGAGCGGCCCGGAGAAGTCGCCGGCGCCCGCGCGTCGCGCCTTGTCGCGGAGCAGCACGAGCGGACGGCCAACCAACCGCAGCTGAAGTGCGCTCACGAGCAACGAGCAGATGACGATCACCGCGATCGTCGCTCCGATGATGGCGAGATGGCTCATGCGGACGAACGTCTGCTCGTGCCCCAGCGGCTCCGTGACCGCGAGCCCGGTCGGGTGCGCGGCGGTTCTGATGTCCGCCCAGGCGTGTATCCAGTCCTGCCCGTCGGCGTCACGGATCACGCGACGTACGATGCCGCCGGCCTCGAGCGTCCGGACCTCCTCGCCGGAGAGCTGCGGCCGGTCGGGAGCGTCCGGGGCGAGGGAAATGATGCGCACGGCCCCCTCTCGTGCCCCGACCCGGCGGGCGGAGAGCTCGATCAGCTCGCGCGCCCGCGCCTCGCCCTCACGCGACCACACCGACTCGATCGCGCCGAGCCAGGCGAGACCGTTCCGTCGGGCCCGGTGCGCGTCGGCTTCGGATAGCACGACCTCGTTGGAGATCTGAATCCACGCGTAGATCGCCATGACGACGACGATCCCGAGAACGAGCGCGATGGTCAGCTTCACCGCGAGCTTCATCTCTCTCTCCCGTTGCGAGCCGGGTACCGCGCACCGGCCCGACCTCGGGCCCACCCTAACGCACGAAGCACCCAAAAGAGTAGCGCTTCCGGCACGCGAGCCGGCGGAGGGCGGCACCGGGGCCTTCTGACCCGCGGGGCGAAACGACCCGGGCCTCTCACGCGGCCGGCACGCGAAATCGCACGCACCTCCCGCCGGCATGTCCGGTGCATTCGAGTGTGCTCGCGATGGCGCTCAACCAGAGCATGGGAAACGGGGCGCGGCGGCTGGGACGGCCGCCCAACTTCCTCCCCCTCGACTTCGAGCCGGTCCTGCCGGCGCAGTGGGGAGCGGAGCGCGGTCACAACGCCGCCCTCCAGCCGGAGAAGCGGCTCATGCTCGCGGTCCTGAGCGACGCGATCGAGCTCGTCCTGTTCGATGGAGGCGCGGTCAACGCCCGCAAGGCCATTCTCATTCGCCGCGCCGCGGAATGGATCTGCTCCAACGACCGCGGATGGGCGTTCTCGTTCGTCAACATCTGCGAGGCACTCGGGGTCGAGCCCGAGAGGCTTCGCGAAGGGCTCGCCCGGTTCGTCCAGCAACGAGCCGGCACGCGCTGAGGCGCATGACTCCTACAACCCCGCTCCCCAGCGATACCCACGCGACGCCGACCGTGTCGAAGCTGCTCCCGATCTGCGTGATCACGCCGGCGCCGCCACGTCGCCGCCGGTCGACTGGTCGGTGCGCTCGTGGCCGTTCTCCTCGTGGGCTGCTCGGTCTCGGTGAGCTCGTGGAGCCTCTCCAAATCGGTGCGCAGCAGCTCGCGCTCGTCCGACTCCTCGTCGAGCTCGTCGCCGAGCGCTGCCGAGCGCGCGTACCGAGAGGACGTGGCCGACGACACCCGGGCCTTCGTCAAGTCCCAGAGCGGTGATTTCGCCGGCTTCCAGGCCGATCTCGCCCGGCTCGCCGAAGAGCATCCACCCCGCTCGGCACGGGCCACCGTGAGGTGCAGGCCACGGCCGCACGGATCGAGACGCCGTAAAATTCCGGACATCGCACGCGTGAGGTGCGCCACGTCTGCCGCTACGATCTCGTTCGCCTCCCCGCTCACGGTGACACTGGCTGCGCCCAGCTCGCCGCGCGCGCATCCCAGTAGTACAGCTGGTCCAGCGGCATCTCGAGATCCCTGATGATCGCGGAGGAATCGAACTCGTTCATCGGCTGCAGCTCCGGCGATCAACTCGCGCTGACTCGTTCGAGGGAGCGGAGGAGTGCCTCGACGTCCCCCGGCTTCGAGCGCGTCGCGTCGAAGCACCGCGCTGATAGCGGCGGCAGCTGACGCGGGCCTGTTCGTCGATTTGCCGCATGCGATCTCCCGACAGCGCGCCATAGCAGCCCCGATGCCGGCGAGAACTGCCACCAGGTGGTGAAGGCGCGGGTGCTGGGCCGGGTCACTCCGACACATGGGTCGGATCGCCCGGGAGTGCGGTCCAGCTCGACCGGCCCGCGCCATTCGAGCGCGCCTGCACCCAGGGCGGAGGCCTACGACCTCTTCCGCACCGTCACGGGTTCTTCTCTCGCGCCCGATCGAGCATAGCCCGAAGGATCTTCACCCCAGCGTCCCTCTGGATCCGATCCAGGATCCACGCCGGGAGCCGCGTGCCCGCGTCGGTGCAGATCCTGTACGTCACGGCCGTACCGCCGTCCGGCACCGGCGCGAGTGACCATCGAGTCAGGCTCGTTCGTACGCGCACGTAGTCGCGGCTCTCGGGTGGGCCCTCGTTCGGGACGGCCAGGCTCGCGACCTCGTACGTCCCGGTGTCGGGCGAGAACGAGCGTGTGACCCGCACGGTCAGGTCTCGATCCTTCACGAGCGGAACGCGAATCTGTTCGTAGATGAGCTTCGCGTCTCCTTCGTCACGCAGCACGTCGAGCCGTTTGAGATGGGGCAGGAACCGAGCGTACTCGTCATGTCTCCAGATGGTCGCCATGAGTGCGACCGGCGGGACCGGGGAACGCGCGGTGAGACGCAGCTCGCGGATGGGCGAGGGCCCGACGCTGCGGCGCTCGATGACGATGCCCTCGCGCTCGCCGAGCCGCTCCCACTCACCATCGCCGGCCTGGCTGACGCAGGCGAGGAGCAGCAGAGCGACGGCATGCCCGCGCATCGGAGCCAGGTTACCGCTGGCCTCGACCGCGCGGAAGCCGGATGATTCGAAGGGACCCCTCGCGCTGACGATCCGTCGGCCGCCCGATACGCTACTCCTCGAGCTTGATCTTCACGCCGTCGACGCCCAACTTGAACTTCACGCCGCGGGTCATGGCGTGCAGGTTGATCACCACGCCGTTCGCATTCTTCATCGTGCTCACGCCGGCGCCTCCGGCCACCGCCGCGCCCGCGGAGGCCGCGGTGTACTGACCCTCGAAGTCCTCGAGCTTCTTCAGATGGTAGACGTTGCCGGTCGCGTCGATGCTGGACACGCCGACGTCGGCCACCGACAGGCCATCGATACTGAACGGGTGCTGCTTCCCCTTGTAGTTGAGCGTTCCTTTGCCCCAGGAGATGCCGACCCCCGCCGCGACTGACTTTCCGGAGAGCTTCAGCGTCGCCGCGGGCTTTTCCTTGGCGGCGGCGACCCCAGGGCTCGAAACGATTCCCATCCATGCGAACGCGACGACCCCCAGCATTATGCGGTGCATCGTTCCCTCCTTGCGGTTTCGTCGAAAAACCCCGATCCCCCTGCGCTCATCGGACCGTGTATCCCCGGCCTTCCATGCAGGCGGCGAAGGCGCGGTCGTAGGCGCTGCGCGTCGCCTGCTGCTGTGCCTGCTGCGCGGCCATCGACCGACGACGCCCGTGGACACCGCCGACGACGGCCCCCGCGGCCGCACCCCTCCCGGCGTCGCCGGCGATCGCCCCGACCGCCGCGCCGAGCGCGGCGCCGCGCGCCGCCCCCCCGACCGCGCCGCGGGCGCGCTGGCCGGGCTGCGCCGGCGGGGGCGGGGCGCCGGGATCGACGCCGCTCTGCGCCTTGGCCCAGTTGTAGCACTCCTAGGAATCCTTGTTCTGCTGCTCCGCGGACTGGCCCTTCTGCGGATACACGAAGACGTCGGCCGCCAACCCGGTGCCCGCCAGCGCGAGCGTCGCCGTCCCCGCTACCACGTACTGCACGACGGTTTTCATGCGTGCTGGGACCTCCTCATCGTCTGGCTCCACCGCTTCGGGCGGCCGCGCAGAGCGCGCACGCCCATGCCGGATGGAGCCGGAACCAAAGGACGCGATGACAGCAAATTGGAGCTTCGCCTTTACGTCCGTCCGGGCGGACGATGCAAGCACCGGCGCTGCGATGGCCTCGATCACATCCCGCTGACCCGCGAGCATCGACATCGAAACGTGGATGTGCCCGTACCCCGCTCGCCTTCTGTACAGTTCTGTACAGTCACGACCCGGGCGGCCGCCCAGGCCGGCATTCGGCCGCGGGCTCCCCTGCTCTCATGCATGATGAATGGTAAGCCTGTCTGCGCCGACGGGTTGACCTGGCTAGCTCGACCGAGCTACGAACGCCACGCATTCGGACTGTCAAGCCAGGGAGGGCGCTCCATGCGTGACCGCAGAGTTGCGATAGGTGTCGTCGCAGTCCTGATCCTGAGTGGCTGTAGCGCCATGCGGGAGCGGCGATGGAGTTACTGTGCGGTCGCCGGTGGACTCGCCGGAGCCGCCGTCGGCGCGGGCACCGCGGGTGGGCTCGTCAATGCGTACGAGAAGAACCGTTCCGACGAGCACACGGGCGCTGCAGCAGGAGGGGGCGCGGTGGTCGGAGCAGCCATTGGAGCTCTTCTCGGCCACGTAATCTGCGATCCGACGGAGGAAGCGCCACCGCCTCCGCCCCCACCTCCACCGCCTCCTCCACCGCCGGCGCGGAAGCACATCGAGCTCTCGGCCGACACGTACTTCGACTTCGGCAAGGCGACGCTGAAGCCCGCGGGCAAGGAGCGGATCGATACGGAGGTCGTGCGGCCGATGAAGGAGCATCCGGAGCTCCGCGCGCTCGTCGAGGGCCACACCGACTCGATCGGTTCCGACGCGTACAACCAGCGGCTGTCCGAGCGGCGGGCGAACGCCGTCGCGGATTACATGGCGGCGCAAGGGATCGCGTCATCGCGGATCACGACGAAGGGTTGGGGGAAGTCCAAGCCGGCCGCCGACAACAGGACGAAGGAAGGCCGAGCGCGGAACCGACGCGTCGAGATCACCGAGGAATAGCTGCCGTCTCCGACTCACGCGCGGCCGGGTCGGGGGTAGAACCCCGACCCGGCCTAGCATCTAGGGTGACCGCCGACGAATGCGGTCGATCAGCTCCTGCACCTGCGGGTTACCGGGGGACAGCGCGGCGAGCCTCGCCGCCGCGTCCCGCGCGCGCGACCAGTCGCTCTGCTGCGCGTACAGGACGGCGAGCGCGTATGCGACGTCGGGGTCTTCCGGATCGGTGTTCTGGGCCTTCACGAACGCCGCCTCCGCGTCGGCGCGCCTCCCGAGGCGCTGGAGCGCGAGCGCCTCGTTGTATCGCACCCGGGCGCGCGCCGGCATGAGGTCGGCGGCGCGGCCGAGCGCGGCCGCCGCCTCTGGTAGACGCTCCTCCTCGCCGAGTAGTAGGCCGAGCGAGTAGTGGAGCTCGCCCTCGTCGGGGACCCGCGCGATTCCGTCCCGGAGGACGTGCTCGGCATCCGGGTTGCGCCCGAGTTCATTCAGCAGACGAGCGAGGTTCAACCGCGCCGGAGTGAAGTCCGAGAACAGCTCGAGCTGCAGGAACGACCCAGGCGCATACTCGTGCGCGAGCAGGTCGGTCGAGACTATCCAGACGCTCGCGGCGGTCCCGTAGCCAATCACCGTCCGCCATCGCGGGGCGTTGGCATCGAGCTGCGAGTGTGGCCGCATCCGAAGTCAGTGGACCGGCCCGACGACCTTGGGTAGGCCCGCTCCATGGCTGAGGACGCGGTCGCCGTGTGGAAGCCGGATCACGCCGATCACTGCGCGTGCCAGAGCCGCTATGCGCCTTTCCTCCCTCACGAGCATCTAGTCGCCGCCTCATGACCACGGACGGCTCTCCGAAAGCTCCGCTGACGTCGGTGTGACGGATACCGTAGTCGATCCCAACGGAGACCGCTTGCCCATTCGCGCCGTCGTCCCCGAATCCGTCAGCATCGCGGGGGGACGGAA
>WNEL01000414.1_pt1 | contig 17359 bp, 18 predicted proteins | sample 5399991 | NCBI WGS metagenome assembly WNEL01 (sample SAMN13153325, study PRJNA577476) | soil metagenome | isolation source: 20 cm grassland meadow soil pre-rain plot 2 | place: USA:California | collected 2015-09-08
TGCTGTCCTTCGATGCCCTGCCGGTGTCAGCCATCATTGCGTCTCCTTGAACCTGCTCGGCGCAAGATGCCAGGCCTGGTGTCCCGGGACCTCGGCCGCGCACACGCCGGAATCGGGATCAGGCTCCGCGATGCCTTCGCTTGACACGCAATTGAGCCAGCGAGCGCGCGAGCGAGGCGTTGACGGTCGCCACTTCCTCATCGGAGATCTTGTCGCGCAAGCGAGCCGCTGCACGCTGGCGCGCCTCCTCCGCTCGCGCTTCGTCGATGTCCTTCGCCGCCACCGCCATATCGGTGACGATCGCGACGCGCTCACCCGTGATCTCGACGAGCCCCTCCCCGATGGCCAGGAATTCCTTTCCTTCGTTCGTGCGCACGATGATCTCACCGGGGACGAGTCGCGTCAGGACGGGGACGTGACGCGGGAGGATCCCGATCTGCCCCTCGATCGCCGGCAAGGTGACCATTTGCACGTCTTTCGAATACACGATCGCGTCCGGCGTGACGATCTCGAGCTTCAACGTAGCCGCCATGCTTCACCCACGCCGTTCGATGACTTCCTCGATTCCGCCCTTCATGTAGAAATTGTCCTCGGGAACGTCGTCGTGTTTGCCGTCGAGGATCTCCTTGAAGCCACGAACGGTATCTGTCACCGGGACCTGTCGGCCTTCGCGGCCGGTGAACACCTGGGCGGAGCTGAACGGCTGGCTGAGGAACCGCTGTATCTTCCGTGCGCGGAAGACGGTGAGCCTGTCCTCGGGAGACAGCTCGTCCATTCCGAGGATGGCGATGAGGTCCTGCAGGTCCTTGTACCGTTGCAGCACCTTCTGGACGCCGCGGGCGACAGCGTAGTGGTCCTCGCCGACGATTTCCGGCGCCAGGGCGCGGGAAGTCGACGCGAGCGGGTCCACCGCCGGATAGATGCCGAGCTCCGCGATCGCGCGTTCGAGGACGATCGTCGCGTCGAGATGGGCGAAGGTCGTGGCGGGCGCCGGGTCCGTCAGGTCGTCGGCCGGCACGTACACTGCCTGGAAGGACGTGATCGATCCTTTCTTCGTCGACGTGATCCGCTCCTGCAACGTGCCCATCTCCGCCGCCAGCGTCGGCTGGTAGCCCACGGCGCTGGCCGTCCGCCCGAGTAGCGCCGAGACCTCGGAGCCCGCTTGCGAGAACCGGAAGATGTTGTCGATGAAGAGCAGCACGTCCTGGTTCTTCTCGTCGCGGAAGTACTCGGTGATCGCGAGGCCGGAAAGCGCGACGCGCAGGCGGGCGCCCGGGGGCTCGTTCATCTGACCATAGACCAGGGCGATCTTCGACGCGCTCAGGTCCTTCTCGTTGATGACGCCGGCCTGCGCCATCTCGTGGTACAGGTCGTTGCCCTCGCGCGTCCGCTCGCCGACGCCCGCGAACACGGACACGCCACCGTGCAGCTTCGCGACGTTGTTGATGAGCTCCATGATGACGACGGTCTTGCCGACGCCGGCGCCGCCGAACGCACCGATCTTGCCTCCCTTCAGGAACGGACAGATGAGATCGATGACCTTGATTCCGGTCGACAGGACCTCCGGTGACGTCGATTGCTCCGCCAGCGGCGGTGGCGGGCGGTGGATCGGGTAGCGCTTCTCGGCGTCGACGGGCCCGCGCTCGTCGACCGGGTTCCCGGTCACGTCGAACACGCGACCCATGACGCAATCGCCAACCGGCATCGAGATCGGCCCGCCGCTGTCCCTGACCTCGTACCCGCGCTTGAGGCCCTCGGTACCGGCCATGGAGATGGCGCGCACGCGTCTGTCGCCGAGGTGCTGCTGCACCTCGAGCGTCAGCCTCATCGGCTGGTTTTGCACGGTGCACTCGACCGCCAGCGCGTTGTAGATCGCGGGGAGCGCGCCCGGAAACTCCACGTCCACCACCGGACCCACGACCTGAACGATCCTGCCCGTGTTCATGCTCCGACCCTTCCCGGCCTCACTCGGCCTGGCCTCCGGCGATCTCGAGCAACTCCTGCGTGATGCGTCCCTGGCGCAGCTTGTTGTATTCGAGCGTCAGGTGTCCGATCATCTCGACTGCGTTGTCGGTAGCGCCCTTCATGGAGACCATCCGGGCGCTCTGTTCACTCGCTTTTGCGTTCAGCAGTACCAGGTGGATGAAGATGTTCAGGTAATGCCCGAGCAGGTAGCCGATGATGTCCTCGGCATTCGGCTCGAAAAGAACCTCCGTCCTGTCGGCCGCCAGCGCTTCCGGCGGCGGCGCTCCGGGCACCTCCACTCCTCTGATGTCGCCGACGGGGAGGAACTCGAGCATCAGCGGCTGCTGGACGAGCGTGTTGACGAACCGCGTCGCGACCACCCGGACCTCGTCGACCTCGCGCTTCAGGAAGAGATCGCGGGCGAGCGCAGCGATCGCACGGGATTCAGCGAACCGAGGCGTGTCGCCGTACGGAAAGTCGGCGACGAGCTGCCGGCGGGTGCGCGCGACGAACTGGGCCGCCTTCCGTCCGGCCGTGATGAAGACCGTCGACTGCGGATCGTACTCCGCAACGAGGCGGAACAGATTGCTGTTGAGCGCGCCGCACAAGCCCTTGTCGGACGCGACCAGGATGACCGCCCGCTTGCGAACCGCGCGCACTTCGAGCAGGGGATGTTTGAAATCGATCGGGCGCGTCGTCGCCTTCCGCTGGATGCGGTAGAGCAGCTGCACGAACGGCCGCACTTGAATGGCGGCCTCCTGGGCCTTCCGCATCTTCGAGGCCGCGACCATCTGCATCGCCCTGGTGATCTGCGCCGTGTTGCCGATCGACCTGATCCGACGACGGATGTCTCGAGCGCTCGCCATCGATCATTTCCAGATCTGCTTGAACTGATCCGCAGCCGCTCTCAGCTCTGCCGATAGCGGGTCGCTGAGCGCTCCTTCTCGTCCGATCTTCGCGAGTAGATCGGCTTTCGACGACGTCAAGTACTCGGTCAGCCTGGTCTGATAGTCCTTGATGCGGTCGACGCGGATCTCGTCCACGTATCCGTTTTGCACGATCCACAGCAGGGCCACCTGCACCTCGACCGGAATCGGGTCGTGCTGCGGCTGGTTGAACAGCTCGATGATGCGTTTCCCGCGGTCGATCTTCGCCTGCGTCGCCGCGTCGAGCTCCGAGCCGAACTGCGCGAACGCCGCGAGCTCGCGGAACTGCGCCAGGTCGCCCTTGAGACGCCCCGCGACCTGCTTCATCACCTTCAGCTGGGCGGCCGAGCCGACGCGGGACACCGACAGGCCGACGGAAATCGCGGGACGGGTACCCTGGTAGAACAGGTCGGTTTCCAGATAGATCTGACCGTCCGTGATCGAGATGACGTTGGTCGGGATGTACGCCGAGACGTCGCCCGCCTGCGTCTCGATGATCGGCAGGGCGGTCAGCGACCCGTTGCCCCACTTCTCGCCGACTCGGGCGGCGCGCTCCAGCAATCGGCTGTGAAGGTAGAACACGTCGCCCGGATACGCCTCGCGACCGGACGGCCGCTTCAACACGAGCGAAACCTGTCGGTAGGCCACGGCGTGCTTCGACAGGTCGTCGTACACGATCAGCGCGTCCATGCCGTTGTCCATGAACCATTCGCCCATGGCGGCGCCCGCGAATGGCGCGAGGTACTGGCTCGTGGCCGAGTCGGCCGCCGGTGCGGCGACGACGATCGTGTAGGGCATCGCCCCGGCCTCTTCGAGGGTCGAGATGATGCGCGCGATCGTCGATTGCTTCTGGCCGATCGCCACGTAGATGCAGTAGAGCGGACGATAGGTCTGGTCGCCGGCGGCTCCCGCGGCCGCGTTGAGGCGCGCCTGGCTGATGATCGTGTCGATGCAAATGGTCGTCTTGCCGGTCGAACGGTCGCCGATGATGAGCTCGCGCTGACCGCGGCCGATCGGGATCATCGCGTCGATCGCCATGATTCCTGTCTGCACCGGCTGGCTGATTGGCCGTCGCCGCATGATCCCCGGCGCGATCTTCTCGACCGGATACGCGACGTCGCTCGCGACCGGTCCCTTTCCGTCCAGGGGCTCCCCGAGCATATTCACGACCCGGCCGAGCAGCCCCTTGCCGACCGTCACCTGGAGCAGCTTGCCGGTCGTGCGGACCTCCCCGCCCTCCTCCAGCCGCGTGTAGTCGCCGAGTATGATGACGCCGACGTCGGTGTCTTCGAGGCTCAGCGCCAAGCCGGTAATGCCGTGGCCGAGATCGAGCATCTCGTTGAGCATGACGTCGCTCAAACCCTCGACGCGCGCGACGCCGTCGCCGATCTCGCGGATCACGCCGACGTTCTGCCTGGCGACGGTGGCCTTGGCGCCAGCGATCCGTGCTTCGATTTCCTCTACCAGCGTGCTCATCGATTCACCGCTCCGCTAGAAGCGCGCCTCGAGGGCGTCCAGGCCGGCCCTGACGCTGCCGTCGTAGACATCGCTGCCCACCTTGACACGCATCCCCCCGATCAACGCCGGGTCGACGACGAACGTGGTCTCGACCGCCGGGCCGTACCTTCGCGCGAGCCGTTCCTCGACGGCGGCCCGCACGTCGGCGTCGAGCGGGGCTGCGCTTTCGACCTGAGCCACCTGCCGAGCGCGATCGAGCTTCACCAGTCGCAGAAAGCGCGACAACACCGCCACGCCTCCGCTCTGCCTCGACTCGATCACGCGGTCGACGACCTGGCGGACCCGGCTGTCGTCCAGCCATCCGTTCACCAGGCAGAGACGGCAGAGTCGTTTCGCGTCACGTCGCACCTGTCGAGCGGTTTTCATGTCAATTGCCGGGCGGTTTCCTCGGCCAGCCGTCGTTGATCGTCCGCCGACAGGATCTTGCCGGTCACCGCGGCGGTCGTCTTGACGACGAGTTGGCCCACTTCGCGCCTGAGCTCGCCCATCATGCGAGTGTGTTCGCGAGCCGCAGCATCGTGCGCCTGGCGCACGATCTGCTCGGCGGCCGCGAGCGCCCGCTGCGTTCCCTGTTCCTTCACGCGTCGCGCGACGCCGCGGGCTTCCTCGATGAGCCGGGCCGCGTCGGCGTGGGCGGCGGCCATGACTTCCTGACGCTGCGTCTCGATGGCGGCCAGCGTCGCGTTGATCTTTTCCGTGTTGGCTAGACCTTGCGCGATCTGCTTCCGGCGCTCTTCGAGCATCTGCAGCACCGGCTTGTACGCGAGCCAGTAGAGCAGGGTGCAGACGATCGAGAAGCTGATCACCTGCGCCACCAGGTGAGGCCAGTCCACACCGAAGGTCGCGGCGATCTCTCCCACTCGATCGCCAGCGCTCGATTCCACCATCACGGCAAGAACATTCATGACCGCACACGCATCCCGTGCAGGTAGGGCGTCACCGGCACTCCGCGCCCGAGGGTCCTACTTGACGAGGAACAACGTGTAGAACACGATGGCTTCCGCGAACGCGATGGCGAGGATCGACTGGACCATCACCTGCGTCGCGGATCCGGGATTTCGTCCCACCGCTTCCGCAGCCTTGGCGCCAATCCAGCCCACGGCCAAGGCCGCGCCCAGAGCCGCGATACCGACGTGCAGGTTCCCGCTCATGTGCCTTTCCCGCCCCTTTCTTGTGGCGCACCCATGCGTCCTCGGTTCAATCGTGCCCGTTCGCCGGTCGTTCCTCGTGATGTTGACAGATCAGGAGCGTGAAGACGGCGGTCAACAGTGTGAACACCAGCGCCTGCACCAGACCAACCAGGAGCTCCAGGAAGTAAAATGGGACCTGTACGAGCCAGCCGATGTGGGGAACCCTGGCCATCGTCTCCAGCATCGTCTCCCCGGCAAAGATGTTGCCGTAGAGACGAAAGCTGAGCGAGATCGGCCGGAACAGGATCGAGATGATCTCCAGGCAACCGGCGGCGAAGAACACCACCAGCATCAGGGCCTTCATTGGCCCCGCGCTCTCACCTTTCGGCGCGAACAGCTCCTTGAAGAACCCCTTCAGGCCGATTTCCTGCACGGCCCAGACGATCCAACATGCGAAGAAGACGAGCGCCATGGCGAGGGTCATGTTCACGTCGGCATTGACGCCGCGGAACAACGGCTGGTCGATCATGAAGCCGGCATCGGTCTGGTGACCCCATCCGATCGAACCGACACCGGGAACCAGGCCCGCCCAGTTCGCGGCGAGAATGAAGATGAAGATGGTGCCGAAGAACCAGAACGTCCGTTCGACCAGGTGATGGCCGATGATTCCCTCGAGAAAGCGGTAGAGGCCCTCGATGAGCCACTCCAGAAGGTTCTGCGGTCCTTCCGGGACCTGCTTCATGGTCCGCGTCGCGCTCTGGGCGAAGACGATCAGTCCGACAGCGACTATCCACGTCACGACCATGGAGTTGGTGATCGGAAAGCCCAACGGCCGGGCGATCTCGACCGCCTTCTGTGACAGGCCGTGCTCCATGCTCTAGTCTGGCACCGGGACTATCCGGCATCGGCCGGAGTGTCTTGCCATCCGGCGCCAGGCCGGTGTCTCACCAGAGACGGCATGCGACGGCGGTGACGGCCACGGCTGCAGCTACCTCGCGCGGCTCTGCACGGATCGGATCATCTATCCTGCGACATCCGACGGCTGCGCGCCGGAGCGTGTGGCGCGGCTCCGGGAGGCCGCCGTCTCGTACCTTCGGACCAACTGCCGTGGGTGGGATGCATACGACTGCTCGACGCTCGCCGACATATATTATCCGGGCAACCCTGGTACCGCGCTCCGATTCGCCGCCGGCGCGTGTGACGGCGGGGATCCGGGCGGTTGCTACACGCTCGCGCGACTGGCCGAGGACCGCGGGGACGCCGGGGAAGCCGCCACGCAGTACGCCCGCGCCTGCCAGCACGGGTATCCCCCCGCGTGCGAACGTGACCGCACGGGTTCCTCCCGACCGATCACCGTCTCGCATTGATCGGGGGGAGTCCCCGGTTACCCGTGCGCGGGACGCTCGGCCTCCCGCCGCTGCGGTGAGAGATCGGTTCGATCCTCGAGACACAGCGGGCGACGCGCCCGTGCCCCGGCGAGACATCCCAGCAGAAGCGCAAGATGTCGAAGCGGCAGATCGCCGCGAGGCGGCCCATCTCCTGCGCCAGGATCCACCCACCGCCCACAGGAACGTTGGAGCGGAACTTCTCGAGGTCGGACGCGCACGGAGTCGCACTCCGGGCAACGGCCGGGAGGAGCGCCACGCCGATCATCGACGCGAGCACGACGCGTCGCAACGGCGTGAGACCCGTCGAGGCCAGTGCGTTGCTGTCGACATGCCCCCTAACGGGTGGGTTCCCACGATGCGTCGGGGTCGTAGGCCGTCATCGCCTTCGCCGCTTCCGTCGTCCCTTCGCCCAGGTCCTTCTGGAACACCACGCCCTGCTCGTCCACGAGGAACGTCATGACGCCGCTCGATCCGTGATCGGCGGGCCACGCGACGAGCGCAAAGCCGCCGGTCATCTGCCCCTCCTTCACGTACTCCCTGGCACCGCCCGGCGCGTGCGGTCCCTGGGCCGTCAGGATGCGGAAGAAGTAGCCGTGGTAGGGCGCCGGCGCCTCGCCCGCCTCGCGCACGCGATAGCCCTCCGCCGCGGCGGACGCGACGAACGGCCCGAGAGGGCTCACGTCGTGGTCCGCCGCCTCCCAGTAGAGGCCGTCTCGCTTGCCCGGTGTGCTGCGAAGGGACTGGGCATACGCGTGGAAGCGCCTTGCGAACTCCTTCTGCGCGTTGACGTACGCGCGACACACCGCGATCGCGGTGAGCTCGTTGCGGCCGATGCGGCGATTGAGGAGTTCCTCCTTGCCCGCCGCGGTGTCGAAGCGCCAGCCGTCGGCCTCGCGCACGATCGGGATCGGGAGGGGCCAGTCGTCCGCCCCGACGTGGAGGACGGCGAGCGCGTCGGTGGTGCGCTCGATCCGCATTCGCTTGGCGGCCGCGGTGGCGAACCGCTTCCGAGCCGCGGCGTCGTCCACCGGATCGCTCGACTTGATGATTTCGGCACTCTCGGGGCCGAGGATGGCGAGTACGCGATCGGGATTGCCGCCACGCGCCGCAACCTCGAGCGCGCGGACCGCTGCCTCAGGGGACGGGAAGTGCTCCTGCGCGCGCGCCGTTGCGGGCAGCAGCGCCAGGCAGAGGAGCGCCAGCGTCGTGGTGGTCTTCATCACCGCCTCCCGCCGCGGCCGCCACCGCCGCCACCACCACGTCCACCGCCACCACCTCCGCGCCCACCACCGCCGGATCTTCCGCCGCCTCTGGATCCGCCCCCACCGCCGCTGAACCCGCCTCCGCGCTGTCCGCCACCGCCGCGTTGTCCGCCGCCACCACCGGCATAGCTGGGGCCGCCGCGGCTCGCGGCACCCCGGGTGCTCGCCTCGCGCGCGGAGCGGCCGTTCTCGTAGCCACCGAACGCGCCACCGCCCTGGCGCGTGTCCGGACGCGCCCCCGCTCCACCGGGACGCCCCGCCGGCTGCTGAGACGGGCGCCCGCCCGGCCGCGCCGCCGCTTGCTGGCGTCCGCCGGCGGGCTGCTGCGAGGGGCGTGCACCGCCGGGCTGCCCGCGGTCGAAGCCGCGCGCCACATCGCTGTTCGCGCGGTCGCGTGCCGCCACCCGATCCCCGCCGCCGTACTTCTTCGCGGAGGCCTGGTCCCGGTAGCCCACGCCGGCGCGGTGCTCGGGATTGTGCTGCCAGCTCTGCCGGCCGCCCTCGCCTCGGTTCCGGCTTCTGTCGACGTTCCTTTCCTTGTTCTTATTGATGTTGACGTTCTGATTCCCGCCGCCACCGCCGCCGCCGTAGTTGTTGTAGACGTTGTGGTTGCCCCAGTCGCAGTCGCCGCCCCACACCGCCGCACCGACGGCCATCCCGGCACCGAACGAGAGCAGGCTCGCGGTCGCGACGTATTCCGGCGGATAGCCCATCATCGCGGGGTAGGCTGGCGTCGGGGGCGGGCCGTACACCGCGGAAGGGCTGTACTGCGGGACGTAGACGACCTCTGGATCCGCGGGCTCGACCCGGATGATCTCCTTCTCCTTCACGATCTCCCGGGTGACGACCTGCTCCTTCGTCGTCTTCAGCGCGCCGGACTCGTACGCCTTCGCGCGCAGGCGCTGGACCGCCTCGAGAACCTCGTCCTTCTGAGCGAGGAAGGCGTCGCCCAGGTCCTTCGTCCAGTCGAGATTGTCCGACATGCGCTTGAGCAGGTCGGGAAAGCGCGTCAGCGATTCGACGCTCGGGTCCCAGTTCCGACTCTCGAGCGCCTGCTCGAGGGCGTCGCCCTGCAGGCTCGAGTTCTTCGCGCGCCAGCGGGCTGCCTCGACGATCTCGAGAGGATAGGTCGCCGCCATGAGCACCTGCACCGCGAGGGCGTCGGGATAGAGCGAGATCGGCGCCACGAGCTCTTCGAGCTGCGCGGACGACAACTTCGCGCTCTCCGCCCCCTCCGGAATCGCACCGGGCGCCGCCTCGCCGGCCGCCCGTGCCGGATGGGCGATCATCACTGCAAGAGCGAACAAAGCGAAGGATGCGCCGAACGCTCCGGCGGAACGCGACCTTCCTTCGATGGGTGACATGTCTTCCTCCGACTACCTGGCACGCCGGGCAGCGTCTTGCCCCTTCGCGCCACGCGAGGTCGACGGGCGCGATCAGCGCGGAGACGATCCGGGGAGCGTCCGTCGGCCGTCGGCGATGCAAAGAAGGTTGGTCAGACGCTCGACGGCTCCCGAATGCCGATGTCGACAGTTGGAACGTTCATAGATAGGCCATCGCCACGATGGCCGTGGCTACGATCGCCCCGGTGGCGATGAGCACGGCGCGGCGCAGGACCCCGCCACCCAGTGTCGCTACGATGCCGCACTTCACCAAGGTGTTCGTGAGGGTCGCGAGCACGATCGCGTTGACCGCGACGTGGGCGTCGCCGCTCCTCGCGTACTCGGCCATGGAGAGGGTGATCGCATCGACGTCGGTCATGCCGGCTAGCGCCGCGACCATGTAGAGCCCCTTGCCCGGAAAGCGGACCTGAACGAGCCGCACGACGAGCAGCACGACCGCAAAGAACGCGCCGAACTTCGACGCTTCCATGAGACTGAAGGGGTTTCTGAGACGCACCGCCTCCGCCTTCGCCGCCGTGCTGTCCGTCGCCGAAGCGCCACGCCGAAACGACATCCACGCAGAGATCGCCGCCGTCGCACCCATCATCGCGAACGGGATCAGCACCCGCACCAGGAGAGCCCGGTTGACGACGAGCACTTCCGCGATCACGCGGCCGAACATGATGCACCAGGCGAGCAGCACGCCGGAGGCCAGTGCATAGGCCGTCGTTCTCCGGCTGTCCTCCCGGCTCTGGCGCGCAAAGGAGAGCGTGACTGCGGTGGACGAGACGAGACCGCCCGTCAGGCCCGTGAGCACGATCCCGCGGTCAGCCCCCAGCCACCGGGTTCCCACGTACCCGACCAGTGACAGGCTCGAGATCAGCAGCACCAGCAGCCAGAGCGAGTAGGGATTGAGCGCACCCCACGGGTCCACTGCCCGACTCGGAAGCAGCGGGAGAACGATGAACGTCGCGATGAGCAGCCGCAGGCCGGCGAAGATGTCGTCCCAGTCGACTTTCTCGACGAGCCCGTGAAGCGGTTGCTTGTAGGCCAGCACCGCGGCGGTGACAATCGAGAGCGCGACCGCGAGATCGCGGTAGCCGAGCGTCGTCATGGCGCCGAGCAGGCAGACCGTCAGGGCCGCGCTCTCCGTGGTGATCCCGAGCGAATCGGGTTGCACGCGGGCTGCGAGCACGTAGCCCGCGAGCACCGCCGCGCCCACGATGAGCAGCACCGCGATGAGGAGGGCGGGCATGTGGAGAGCGTTCGCGAACCATCCCGCAATCGCGCCGAGCAACGCCATGAGGACGAAGGTCCTGAGTCCCCCGATGCCAGCCTCGGCTTCCGCGGACTTGCGTTTCTCGCGCTCGGTGCCGACGAGCGCACCGATGAGGAGCGCGGTGCCGAAGTCGCGAACCGTGGCGAGGTCGAGTCCATTGTGCATGGCCTGATCCCGGTTCCGGCGATGGCGAAGGAGCTATCGAGCCCTCACCGACGGCCGCCATTAATAGCCTCGGCCGAGCAGCACCTGCTCCGCCCCCTCGATACTTCCGACCAGAGCGACGAACGCGGCTGCCGGACGTTTCGCCGCGTTCGCTCTTGGAATCGGGCACTATCTGGGTGTGATCTGGGTGATCTTCGAGCCCTGGATCCCCATCCCGGCCATCAGCCCCTTCTGGTCGAAGACGACGGCGTAGACATCGTCCTTCAAGGTCGTCGTCGAGAGCTGCCTCGCCATCCCCTGATCCACGATGACGACACTCGGCCCGGTGCCGATCTCCCAGCCTTCGCTCCTGCGGAGGTACGAGAGCGCCGAATCGGACATGAAGAAGAGGGCGTACCCGAACGACTGAATCCCGGCCTGGAACCCGTAGGAGGCGGCGAGCGTGCGATAGTAGCCCACGGTCTTGCCGCGTTCGCGCAGCGCTCCGTCGCCACCCTGCGCTCCGAACATGAATCCGGCCTTCACGATGCGCGGGAACACGAGGACCGCTTTCGCCTTGCTCGCGAGCACCTGCGCGCCGGCGTTCTGGGCGTAGAGCATCTTCAAGGCCGCGCTGACGTCTCGGTTTATGCTCGCGGCACTCGCGGCGTGCGCATGGGTGCCGAATCCAATCACCGTCGCGGCGACTCCCGCGAGCACGATGCTTCGACGGGTGGCGTCCATCATCCCCTCATCTCGCCATTTGCCCTGGCGGCTCTCCGCACGGCTCCTCGCGTCCCGCGGAGCCGAGGCGGCTTCGTGCACGCGAATCCTCTCGACCACCACGCGGACGCCGGGTGGGGCACGTCAACTTCGAAGGCGATGGCAGCGACGTGGAGGGCGAGTGGATCCGTAGGGATCCTGCGATGTTTTCGGCTGGTGGCGGGTCGATCCATCAACGCCCCTCCCGTTGGCAATGTACTCGAGGCGAGCGCTCGCCGCTTGCCTTTTCGTGCCGGGACCCGGACCGATAGTCCATCTCGAGCGCATGCATCGCGTACCGCTCCGGATTGGCAGTGCGGCCGATCAGGACTGCGCGGAGATCGTGTGCCGTATCCCGTTCACCCGGCGAAAGGGAAAGTGAAGGACCGTCCTCGATAGACGCGGTTCCTGTCGCCCGCGCTGCACCAGCGGCGGAGGCCGGCTCGGATGAACGATGGGTCGAGCGCGAGAGCGTAGCAGATGTTCACGAAAGAGAGAGGGTCATCGGTGTTGGTCGACCCGAACCACGCGTCTGCGTCGGCGAAGAGACGTCTTCCGCGCCCGCTCGACGCGGTCGCATACTTTTGGAAGTCGCTGACGGCGCCTTCCAGCACGGCGAGCATTAGGCGCTTCTCGGGTTGAAGCCAGGCTCCGAGACCGTTGAGGAACTCTCGGGGAAGGATCGAATCCGGCGACCGCCTGTCTGCTGCATCCTCCATCACGGTCCGTCCTCGCCTTGCGATCCACTGGAGCAATGCACATGCCGTGGGTGTGAACCTGCTGTACCCCTCGAATGCGATCGCCGTATACGGATTGGATGTTCCCAGCTGTCGGAATAGGCCGCCGTGAGATTGTCGATGCCGCAATCCAACCGGCGCCGAGGATATCGAGATGGCATAGAGGCCTTGGCGATGCGGCGGACCAGCGCGGGGGCGGTCGGGAACGAGGCTTGGCCTCGGGCGCTGGACCTCGACCAGCGCGGCCTGCTCGCCGAAGCACGCCGGCGGACACGCTTCGAGGCCGAGAGGATCCGGGAACGATATCGGTGGTACCGAGAGCGCTTCGCAGCATAGCTGGCGCCAGATGGCAAGACCGGTACCTGCACGGCGCGTAGACTCGGCGTCGAGGACACGCATGCAGACCGGGACGATCGAGGAGCAAGACGACCATGCGGAAGGCGCTGGCTACGACCCTCGGTTACTCCTCCAGGCTCTCGAGCAGGATTTCAGCTAAAAGTTCCGCGTCACGGATTGCGTCGCGCCGGGCGTGATGAAGGTCGCGGTCGCGATCACACATGGAAAGCGCGCCGTGCCTGGCCTGCGCACCGTGTCGATGCTCGCGTCTTGCCCATTGTCCACGCTCGAGTACCTCGCCACGGGCACCTATCCATTCATCGGCGTCGCGCTGGTCGTGAACCGGTGGTCAGGGACCGCGGCCACGAGGGTGGCGCCGTGGACGTCGGGAACCGGGACGCCTTGACCAAGGTCGGTGCGGGTTCGAGCAGCCCGACGAAGGGCGCCCAGATCGATGTCGAGATCTGCGCCGACCGGACGCTGCGGATTCGTTTGGGAGGGAGATGGACCCTCGCGGAGGCGCTTCCTTCCACCCGGCTCGTCGAGGAGGCTCTTCAGGGTGCCCCGCCGCCGCGGGCGGTGACCTTCGAAACCGCCGAGCTCGGCTCGTGGGACAGCTCGGCGCTGCTCGTGCTCGAGCGGATCGACGGCTTGTGTCGCGGCCGGGGTGTGCCGGTCGAGCGCGAAGGGCTTCCGGAAGGCGCGCAGCGTCTCCTCGCGCTCGCGGACGCGGTCCCGGAGAAACGGGACGCACGCCCGCCGGACACGAGGTCGCCGTGGCTCGCACGGGTAGGGCAGGCGGCTACCGCGGCCTCGCGGAGCGCACGCGAGTCGATCGCGTTCCTCGGCGAGACGACGCTCGCGTTCGCGCGGCTCGTCGGCGGTCGGGCGACGTTCCGCGCGCGCGATCTCGCCCTGGTCGTCCAGGAGTGCGGTCCGCAGGCCCTACCGATCGTCACGCTGATCAATTTCCTGGTGGGGCTGATCATCGCGTTCGTGGGCGCGGTCGAGCTCCAGAAGTTCGGTGCCACCATCTATGTCGCCGACTTGGTGGCGATCGCGACCGTGCGTGAGCTCGGCTGCATCATGACGGGAATCATCATGGCCGGCCGCACGGGCTCCGGATTCGCGGCCCAGCTCGGCACGATGAACGTCAACCAGGAGATCGAAGCGTTCGTGACCATGGGGGTTCCCCCGATGGACTTCCTCGTGCTCCCGCGCATGCTCGCGCTCTGCCTCATGATGCCGCTCCTCGGTCTCTATGCCGACCTGATCGGCATCCTCGGGGGCGCGACGGTCGCCGTCGGCATGCTGGCACAGTCGCCCACGCAGTACTGGGAGGAGACTCGGCACGCGATCGGGTTCATGAGCATCGGTCTCGGAATCGGGAAGAGCCTCGTCTTCGGCGTGCTGATCGCGCTGGCGGGTTGTCTCCGCGGAATGAAGTGCGGGCGCGACGCGGCCGCGGTCGGCCAGGCCGCGACGTCGGCGGTGGTGCTGGCGATCGTCTGGATCATCGGGACCGACGGGATACTCGCGGTGATCTGCAACGTCGTCGGGATATGAGATGGCGGACGACTTCGGCATCCGCCGCAGCGACATCTTCTTCATCATGGGCGGGAGCGGATGCGGCAAGAGCACGCTCCTGCGGCACCCGATTGGCCTGAACGAACCGGCCCGGGGTCATATCTGGTTCGGCGACGTCAATCTCAGGGCCGCCTCGGCCGAGGAAACGGGACGCGATCCGGCGCCGCTTCGGCATTCTGTTCCAGAGCGCGTGCTTTGGAGCTCCATGACGCTCGCCGAGAGCGTCGGTCTTCCTCTCGAGCAGTTCACGCCCCTCGCGCCGGCGGCGATCGGCGAGGCGGCCACCCTGAAGCTCGCGCTCGTGGGGCTTCGGGGCTTCGAGGACTACTTCCCGTCCGGCGCTCGACCCCGAGGTGCTCTTCTTCGGCGAGCCGTCCGCCGGTCTCGATCCGGTCAGCTCGCGTCTGCTCGACGAGCTCATCGATCGCCCACGACGGCGTCTTCCAGGACAGGCGCACCATGAGCGCCCGGGGCAACCCCCGCGAGCTGCTCGCGAACCCACCGAACCCGAACGTCCATCGCTTCCTCACTCGCGGGCGGAGCGACGGCGGATCCGGATCCCCGTCATGAGCCGCGGACGGAGAGCCAACCCGGCGCTGATCGGCGCGTTCGTCTTGGGCGGGGTGGCCCTTGCCTCGATTGTCGTCGTCGTCTGGGGGTCGGGTCGCTTCTTCCGAGAGACCAGATCCCTCGTCTGCTACTTCAGCGGCTCGGTGAACGGCCTCAATGCCGGAGCGCCGGTGAAGTTCCGCGGCGTCCAGATCGGGTCCGTGACCGACATTCGTTTCCGCCTGGCCGAGGTCACGGCGGTCAGTCCGGAAGAATTCCGGATTCCGGTGTGGTTCGAGGTCGATCTGAAGCAGCTTTCCGACCTCCGCGGCGGCCGTCCAGTCCGGTTGGATCGAGCGCGGATCGACGAGCTGATCGCGCAGGGTCTCCGCGCGCAGCTTCAGACCGAGAGCTTCGTCACCGGTGTCCTCTTCGTCGGCCTCGACTTCTTCCCCGGCTCGCCGATCGCGCTGGTGCACGGCGATCGGCCCGACATCCTCGAGATCCCGACCATGCCGACCGCGCTCGAGCGGGCCTCGCAGACGATCTCGAAGCTCGCGGCCCGCATCGAGAACCTCGACATCGAAGGGCTCGTCCGCTCGGTCACCGAGGCCGTCGACGGCGTGAATGCGCTGGTCCGCTCGCCGGAAGTCGCGCGGACGATCACGGCGGCGCGTGAAGCGCTCGTGTCGGTCCGGCAGCTGGGCGACTCCCTGACCCCGGGCGTCCGACCAATGATGCAGAGCCTCGACGCGACGAGCGCCAGCGCTCGCGCCTCGCTGCAGCGTCTCGACGCCGCGCTCGCCGACCTGCAGTCGCTGATCAACACGCAGGGGCCACTCACGGTCGAGCTCACCCAGACGCTCATCGATCTGGGCGACGCGGCGCGGAGCGTGAGAGATCTCGCGAGTTACCTCGATCGCAGGCCGAACGCGCTCCTGACCGGACGGCCTGGATCATGAGCGATCGCGCCGCACCGCTCGCGACGGCATGGAGCGCCGTCGCCACGCTCGCCGCCGGCGTCGTCGTGAGCTCCTGCATGCTCGGACGGGGGGCCGACCCGACCCGGTTCTACGTCCTGACGGCGACGGTTCCGCCGTCCAGCTCCGCACCGGGGTCGCTCGGGATCGGCCTCGGCCCTATCGCGATGCCCGGTTATCTCCGGCGACCCATGCTCGTCACGCGCATCGATGGCACGCAGGTCCGGTACGCCGACTTCGAGCGCTGGGCGGATCCGCTCCCGGCATTGTTCGCGCGCGCGCTCGGGCAGGACCTGTCGACGCTTCTCGATGGCGCCCGCATCGTTCCCTACCCCTGGTACCCGACCACCCCGCTGGACATCGTCGTGCTCGTGGACGTCGGCGCCTTCGAGGCCGACGTCGAGGGGAATGCCAGGCTGGAGGCGTGTTGGACGATTCGAGATCCTCGTACCGCGACGGTACGGCGTGGCGATTGCTCGTCGATCGCCGAGGCGGTCGACGAGGCTGACGCACGGGCTCAGGTGGCTGCCCTCAGTCGTGCGGTCGGCGAGCTGGCGCGGCGGATAGCGAGCGCAGCCCGTCCGTGATCCCTGGCCCGGCTTCGGGCTCGCCTCCCATTCCTGAGAACGTGGGCTCCGACGTGGACTCGGATCCAATGGCATGGCGATTGCTCAACAGATGTTGAGGAAGGTGGCGAAAGGCAGGAGGTCTCGAATGGCAAAGCTGTTCGGAACGGTGATGCTGATCTGGCTGGCTTGCATCCCCGTCCGAGTGAGCGCACACGACGCCTACGATGACTGCGGCCGATGCACTTCGTCGTGTCCCAGCCGAAGCTCGAGCCGGTCTTCGGGCACGTGCCGCACGAGAACCCCTTCGGGGATTACGAGCCGTATCAGCCCGAGTCACCCTGACGCGCGTCCTCGCGACCGCGCGGGTGCGAGACGGGACAACTAGCTAGGTAGTGGTCACCTCGGAGGAGCCCGGCGTCGCCCCACGTCTGCGCCGATATTCCTGGGGCGAGCAGTCTGCCCATTGCCGGAAGGCGCGCGTGAAGTGTGCGTGGTCGGAGTAGCCGAGGTCGAGTGCGATGTCGAGAATCTTGGTGTCGGTCTCCTCCAGCAACGCGGCCGCGGTCGCGAACCGTGACTTACCAACCAACATCTCATGGGTGACCCCAGCCGTAGCGAGACAGCGTTGCAAGGTGCGAACGCTCATGCCCAGAAAGTCCGCGGTCACGTGGATGCTCGGATAGCCTCCCCACGACAGCATCTCGATCGCCTGGACGACCGATGTGACGAAGTCGCGGGCCGGTGCTGACGCTGTCCACGTATCGACACTGTCGCCTGGCATCTGAACGTCGGCACTGGGCGGCGGAAGCCGCTGGCGGAGCAGCGTGGCGGGAAGCGTGATGGTC
>WNEL01000415.1_pt1 | contig 17355 bp, 15 predicted proteins | sample 5399991 | NCBI WGS metagenome assembly WNEL01 (sample SAMN13153325, study PRJNA577476) | soil metagenome | isolation source: 20 cm grassland meadow soil pre-rain plot 2 | place: USA:California | collected 2015-09-08
CGTCATCTTCCCCTTCCCGTGTTGCGTCGCGATCCGATCAGTACCGCCGCCCCGTTCGGATTCGGCTCGCCGCTGCTGGAGCAGTTCTAGCTTTTCGCGCATGCTCATGGCCGAGAATCTGATCGACAGACGCCGAGTGTGTAAGGGAGACGCCGAGAGGCCGAGAGGCTGCGGGGATATAAGGAGCGAGGGGCGAGCAAGACACTCGCCCCTCAAGCCTCAGAGCCCCTCGGCCTCTCGGCCTCTTAGGCGTCTACCTTTGGCGTCTCATCACTACTCATGGGAGCCGGTTGAGGAACCGGAATTATGTCGTCTTTCGGGAATCCGGTTGCGGCAAGAACAATCCTATGATGGATGGGATCGACTTCCAGAACTTTCAGTTCAACCGCTTGTCCTTCCTTAACGGCGTCGCCCGGCTGCTGAATGTCAGGAATCCCGAGCTGTGACATCGGCACAAATCCCTCGATGTCGCTGCCGAGATCCACGACGACGCCCTTGTCCATCAACCGCATCACCCGGCCGCGGAGCTCTGTGCCGACGGGGTACGTCTCACCGATGCGGAGCCACGGATCCTCCTGCGCCTGTTTCAATCCGAGCGAGATCCGCTTGTTCTCGGCGTCGACGTTCAAAATCAACACGTCGACCTCGTCGCCTTTCTTCACGACTTCCGACGGATGCTGGACCCGCTTGGTCCACGACATGTCGGAGATGTGGATCAGGCCGTCGATGCCGGGCTCGATTTCGACGAACGCACCGAACGACGTCAGGTTGCGGACCTTCCCCCGCAGTCGCGTGCCCACCGGATACTTCTGCGGCAGCGCCATCCACGGATCCTGCTCGGTCTGCTTCATGCCGAGCGAGACCTTTTCTTCGGTCTCGTCCACTTTCAAAACGACGGCTTCAATCGACTCGCCGATCGACACGAGCTTCGAGGGATGCCGCACGTTTCGCGTCCAACTCATCTCGGAGATGTGCACGAGGCCCTCGATCCCCGGCTCGAGCTCGACGAAGGCGCCGTAGTTCGTGATCGAGACGACCTTCCCCTGCACGCGTGTTCCAACCGGATACTTCGCCGCGACGTTCTGCCACGGATAGGGTTGCAGCTGCTTCAGGCCGAGCGAGATGCGCTCGCGTTCCCAGTCGATATCGAGGACTTTGACCTCGAGCTCCTGACCGATCTGCACCATCTCAGACGGGTGCGACACGCGACCGTAGCTCATGTCCGTGATGTGCAGCAGGCCGTCCACGCCACCCAGATCGATGAAGGCGCCGAAGTCGGTGATGTTCTTGACGACACCCTTCCGCACCTGATTGACCGACAGCTCCTTCATCAACACGTCGCGCTTCGTCTTGCGCTCGGCCTCGAGCAGCACGCGGCGCGAGACGACGATGTTACGGCGGCGCTTGTTCAGCTTGATGATCTTGAACTCGAAGCTCTGGCCGAGGAGCTCGTCGATGTTGGGGACGCGCCGCAGCGCGATCTGGCTGCCGGGAAGAAACGCGTCGACGCCCATCAGGTCCACGACGACGCCGCCTTTGATCTTTTTGACCAGCGTACCGGTGACGCCTTCGTCCTTTTCGTGCGCTTCGCGGATCCGCTCCCAGACGCGCATGAAGTCGGCCTTTTTCTTCGAAAGGACGACCGCGCCTTCCTGGTCCTCGAGGTGTTCGAGGAAGACTTCGACCTCGTCACCTTCCTTGAGGCTCTTGGGATCCTTGAACTCGTCGATCGGTACCGCGCCTTCGGACTTGAAGCCGACGTCGAGGATGACGGCCGTGTCGGTCACGCGCAGCACTTTCGATTTGACGATCTCGCCTTCTTGGATATTCGACAGCGTCCCCTCGTACAGCAGGGTCATTTTCTCGATCTCGTCGGACGAGTATTCCTCGTCGAGACCGGAACGGACGCGGAGTTGCGGGCGGGGTGCTTTGCGGGTGGGTAGATCTTCTTCGAACTCTTCTACATCGCGTGCTTCTACGAGCATTCGGTACACCGGTTCGGTTTTAGGTTTGGGGGTGCCTCGTCATTCAATGTCCTTTCAGGACAGTGTTTGCCGAGCACAGGCTTTAGCCTGTCAATTACGGGCGGAAACCTACCCAGGGAACCGGCCCCGCGCCAGTTCAACGACGCGGGCCACCTGCTGCTCCAGCGTCAGGGCCGTCGTATCGAGCAAAACCGCGTCCGGAGCCGGCTTGAGGGGGGCGATCGGCCGGTTGGAATCTGCCGCATCCCGGGCCGCCAAGGCCTGACTCTCCCGCCGTACCAACTCGCCGTCCACTGTTTGACCGCGCTGCGAGAGCCGCCGCCGGGCACGCTCATCGGCTGTGGCCGTCAAAAAAATCTTCAGTGGCGCCTCTGGAAAGACGACCGTCCCGATATCGCGACCATCCACGACCACGCCGCCAGATCCTCCACCAACCTCCAGACCCTCCACCGCCATCCGCTGCCGTGCGTTTACCCAGGCCCGAACCTCGGGGATGGCGGCGAGCCCCGAGACATGACGCGTCACGCGATCACTCCGGATCGCCTCCTCGACGTCCACGCCGGCTACTTCGGGCCGAAGTACGTCGTCCAGGAGGACGAGGCGGACCGGGAGCTGCTCGGCCAGGGCAACAATTCGTGGACCCGACCACCCTTCCCCCTCCATGCCCTTTAGGGTCCCCCGTCCCGCGTCCCCGATGTTGTCGAGCGCCGCGAGGGTCAAGGCGCGATAGAGCGCCCCTGAATCGAGGTGCGCCCAGCCAAGTCGCTCCGCGACCAGACCGGCCGTCGAGCTCTTTCCGGACGCCGCCGGCCCATCGATCGCGATTATGCGAAGCACCGCTTCAGATCCCGAAAGAAATTGGGATAGCTGATGGCCACCGATTTCTTCTCGGAGAGCTGCACATCCGCGCCTCCCACCGTGCCGAGCACCGCGAAGGCCATGGCGAGGCGGTGATCAGACGCGGTCGTGACGCGCCCCCGCGGAGGCTTCTCGTTGCCTTCGACGAACAGATCATTCCCCCGCGCTTCGGCGCGCGTTCCCATGGCCCGTAGGTTCGCGGCGATGAGCTCCAGTCGATTGCTCTCTTTGACTCGGAGCTCGCCCACTTCACGGAAGACTGTTTCTCCGCGCGCGCGGCTCGCCAGCACGGCGAGTATCGGCACTTCATCGACCAGTGTCGGGATCTCGCGCGCGGTCACCTCAGTCCCGCGGAGCTGCGCCGGTCGCACGAGGAGATCGGCGACAGGCTCCCCCCCTGCATCGCGGAGGTTGACGCGCTCGACATGCGCACCCATGCGCTCGAGGACCACAATGAATGCGGTTCGTGTCGGATTGACGCCGACGTTTTCGACGACGAGCTCGCCTTCCTGCGCAAGAATCGCCGCCGCGATGAGAAATGCGGCGGACGACGGATCTGCGGGCACGGCGATCTGGAACGCTGGAATGCTGCCGGCAGACGGCTGATAACTGATGGCACCGTCACGCTCGTGAATCTCCAGCCCCAGATGAGCGAGCAGACGCTCGGTATGATCGCGCGAGCGATACGGCTCCCGAATGGTGACCGGCACCCTCCCGGTGAGCCCTGCAAAGAGCAGCGCACTCTTGACCTGCGCGCTGGCCACGGGGCTCGTGTAGGTGAGCCCGCGCAACGTGCCGCCCCGGATTGTGAGCGGTAGCCCGTCGCCCTTTTCCTTTATATCCGCACCCATCTGCTTGAGCGGCTCTGTTACCCGCCGCATCGGGCGGCGCCGTAATGACGCATCGCCGGTCAAGGTAGCGCGGAACTTCTGGCCGGCTAAAACCCCAAGGACGAGTCGCGCTGTAGTTCCTGAGTTCCCGCAGTTCAAACGGGAGCCAGGAGCGAGGAGCCGGGAGCCGGAAATCCTGACTCCCGACTCCTGGATCCGAGAGATGTCCGCGCCCAACTGGCGCAGCACGCGCGCGCTGCTCTTCACGTCGTCGCCCGTCAGCAAGCCCGCGATGTCGCTCGTGCCGCGCGCGAGCGCCGCCAGCATGAGCACGCGGTGCGAGATGCTCTTGTCGCCCGGCGGCCGAACGACGCCGGCGATGCGCTGCGGCTTAGAGGCCACTCCCGCCCCCGCCGATCCGTCGCCGCCAGGCCGCTGCCCGGGCCAGCCACGCCGACAGGGCGCTTGCGTCGCCGACCTCGAGCGCCCGCTCGACGGTGCCGAGTGATTCCTCCAGGGCGCGCAGCGCCGGCAGGATTTCGTCGCGGTTCATCAAGAGGATCTCGGTCCAGAGCGCAGGCTCGCTCGCGGCAAGCCGCGTGGTGTCTTGAGCCCCCGTTCCGAACGTCGAGCCCGCCGGCGCATGCCGTGCGAGGAAGTCCCCGAGCAGCGAGGCGATCACCTGCGGGACGTGACTCGTCGCGGCGAGCTGCGCATCGTGCCGCGCGGCATCGAGCATCACGGGCTCAGCTTCCAGCACGTCTTCCCAGAAATGCGCGATCTCGCGCGCCGCGTCGGCGCCGTCCTGACAGGGCGTCACATAGACAACCGCGCCGCGAAACAGATCGGCGTGTGCCGCTGCAAACCCGTGGCGATGCGTGCCCGCCAAGGGATGGCTGCCGGCGAATCGTTGCGCGACCCCGAGTCGCTCGGCGCGCGCGACGATGCCGCGTTTGACAGACCCGACGTCGGTGATCAGGGATGCGGGCTTGAGATGCGGGATCAGCGCCGCGAGTTGCGCGAGGTTCGCTGTGGGCGGGGCGGCGAGGATAAGGAGATCAGCGAGACGCGCGACGTCGGTGGCGCGGGCGGGCGCATCGTCGAGTGCTCCCTCCTGCGCGGCCAGGGCGCGCTCGGCGGGCTCCGGCGACCACCCCACCACGGCGATGCCGCCCCCGCGTCCCGGCTGTTTGACCTGCCGGGCAATCGATCCGCCAATCGCGCCAAGCCCGATCAGGCCGAGGGTCTGGGGTCGCACGGCTTGGAAGGTACACGGCGCTCGCATATTATGGAGCCCCATGCGGACGGGAGCGGCTCCAAGCATCACCCGACTCTTCGCCGCGACATTTATTGCCGTGGCGCTCGTCGGCCTCGTCACCCAGGTCGCGACGTGGCGCAGCGCGCGCGCCACGCAGGCCGCCATGGTGATCCTCGCGCAGCGGCTCGATCGGATGCACGAACCGTCCGCCGCGGAGATCGCCGCCGAAGCCGGCGATGATGCCGTCCAGGCGGCCCTGGCGTCGACCGTGCTGTTCGCCTCGATGCTCGCCGTTCTCGGTCTTGGGTTCTGGTACAATCGTCGCCGGCTGGCCGCGCCCTTCGCCCGCATCTCCCAAGCATTACAGCGTGTCGCCGAGGGACATTTCGGCGAACCGCTACCGGAGGATCAGGCGGGCGAGTTCGGTGTCATCGCGCGCGGCGTGAATCGCATGGCGACAAGCCTCGCGTGGCGCGAAGAGCTGCAGGCGTACCTGTCACAGCTCCTCGCCGCGCTCAATACCTCGGCCGACGATGCGGCGACCGGACTGAGCCAGGCCCTCGGCGTGATCGCGGGCGCGACGAAAGCGACCGGTATCGTGTTGTACCAGCCGGCCTATGACGCGAATGAATGGGCACCCACCGCCTCGCGCGCCGTGGAGGCGCGGCCGGTCTCCCGCGCGACCATGCGGGATCTGATGGGCAGCGCCACGCAGGCAATCCACTATCACGGCGAAGCCATGCAGCCGGTGCGCCATCAGCTCCGCTTGACGGCGGCGATGCCGCAAGGCCTGGTGCTCGCCCCGCTCCGTGCCGGTACGAAGCTGGTCGGTGTCATGGGGGTCTTGCCGGGAGCAAGTTTCGGTTCTGACGAGCGCGCGGCGCTCGACCAGGCGACGCCTAACCTCGCGATCGCCTGCGAGCGCGCGTCCGCGCACCACAACACACGCCGCCTGGCCGTCGAAGTGCGGCAAACCGCCAAACGGCTGGAAGAGCTGAACACCGCGCTGGACGGCGCGATGAAGACCAAGGACCAGTTCCTGTCCAATATCTCGCACGAGCTCCGCACGCCCCTCAATAGCATCATCGGATTCACGGATCTGCTCCTCACGGAAGACCTCGGCGCTCCTCTGTCGGTTCAGCAACGGGACTTTCTCGACACCGTCGGTCGCAACGGCCGGCAGTTGTTGCAGCTTATCAACGAGCTGCTCGACCTCCAGCGCATTGCTGCCGGCCGGATGGAGCTAAAGCCCGAGCCCGTGCAGCTCGCGGGAATGCTCACGGAAGCGGCGAATAGCGTGCAAGCGCAAACGCAGAAGCATCGGCATACCCTGGTCGTCACGCCGCCGCCGGCGGAGCTGCGGGTGCAAGCGGATCCCGGGCGCGTGCGGCAGGTGCTGCTCAACCTGCTCTCCAACGCAATCAAGTTTACGCCCGACGGCGGGCGGATCACGGTTGTGGCCGCTCCCGTCAACGGGGGGGGGGCAATTTCCGAAGTACGAATTGCGGTGAGCGATACCGGGATCGGGATCGCCGCGGAGGATCAGCCCAAGCTCTTCAAGGAGTTTTCCCAGCTCGACGCCTCGGCCAGTCGCAAGTATGAAGGCACGGGGCTGGGCCTGGCGCTATCGCGCCAGCTGGTCGAGCTGCACGGGGGCACCATGGGCGTGGAAAGTGAAATGGGGAAAGGCAGCACGTTCTGGTTCACGCTGCCACAGGCCGGGTGAATGTGGCCACGATCATCGTCGTGGAAGATCAACCGGACAGCCTGAAGCTCCTGACGACGCTGCTCACGATTAAGGGACATCAGGTCATCGCACTGCCGAACGGCGACCGGCTGGCCGAAATCGTGCGAACACAGCAGCCGGCGCCCAACCTCGTGTTACTCGACATCCAGCTACCGGGTCGGGATGGATATGAGCTCTTGGAGGAACTCAAACGCTTACCCGAGCGCTCCTGGAAGGTCGTCGCGCTGACGGCGCATGCACTGCCGGACGATCGCGCGCGCGCCAGCGCTGCCGGATTTGATGGCTACATCACGAAGCCCATCGATGTACGCACGTTCCCCGCGGAAATCGCGCGCTACCTGGGAGGGTAACTCATGGGTGGTCTAGTGCTGCTGCTCGGGCGGATCGTCTTTTCTTTCTTCTTTATGTACTCCGGCTTCAATCATCTCACCAAGCTGAGCATGTACGCGCAGTACGCGGGAGCGTCGGGGGTTCCCGCGCCCACGGTCCTGACTGCCGTATCGGGTGTGATGCTGCTCGCCGGAGGACTGAGCATCCTGCTGGGTGTCCAGGCGCGCTGGGGCGCGCTGCTCATCGCCGCGTTTCTCATTCCGGCGGCGTTTTTTGTCCACAAGTTTTGGGGAATCCCCGATCCGATGATGGCGGCGAATCAGGCCGCGCAATTCTGGAAGAACATCTCGCTCACCGGCGCGTGTCTGATGCTTTATGCTTTCGCGACGATGTATCCGGCACGCTGGCCGTTTAGCATCGGTCGGGCCGCCGCAGCACCGCTAGCCCCCTAGGGTCGCTCCGGCGGCGGAGTCCGCGTGCGCGGATGGCGAGGCGCCATGGGTGCCATTCTCGAATGAGGATTGGGATTCGGATTGGGATTGGCACCCGCCTCGTGCAGCGTGATGGACCCGTTCACCGTTACGAGCTTCAGGGTCGCCCCGCCGTTGCCGATCGTGCCACGGAGGTGCCGCGGACTGATCTTCCCGACGACCTTCACCGGGAAGTCCGTCTCCACGCGGCCGTTCACCGTTTGGGCGTCGATATTCGCATTGATCTCACGGGGCAAGCCTGCACTCACGGAGCCGTTGACGGTGGTGAGGTGCATGTCCCCGCTCGTCAGCGCTTCCATATTGGCTTCGATGCTGCCATTGATCGTGGTCGCATTGACCGGACCGGTTGAGGTATTCACCGCCACGCGACCATTGATGGTCTTCGCATCGACTGGAGCGCTGACGCCGTCGATCTGCAGCTCGCCGTTGACCGTGGATGCATCCACGGGAACATTGCGCGGCAGTTGCACGGTAAAGCGCACCGCCACGTCATTCTTCTTGACGCCACTGATTCTGTAGTCCCCACCTTCCTCGCAGCGGCGTTCGCGAGCTTCCCACACCGCACAAACCGTGAGCCCCCGCTCGGTGAGCACGGGAATGATCTGCACGCTCTGCGGGTCGGACATGCGCCAGCTTTTCTCGACATGAACGACGAGGCTGTCGCCCGCTCCCGCCACGACCTCAATGGGGCCATTCGTGTTGCGGATCCAGACGTGTTGCGTCGGCTTGATCAGCGCGCGGTAATCCCACGCATCGCCGACTTCGCGGCCGTGGCCGAAGAGATCGCTGCCTTCCCCGTCACCCCAATTGAAATCGCCGAACGAGCCGAGCGTACCGAGCGGCGAGGGGACCCGAACCTTGATGCTGCGAATGAAGAGGCCGGCGCACACCACCAACCCAAAGAGCACGCCGCCGCGAACGAGCTCGCGACGCCACGTGCGCCAGAAACGCCTTGCGGGTGTGATGGCTGCCTGATCCAAAGACATGTCCATGGTTACGGGGTGGTACGCACCTTCAATCTTATAAGTTTCGCGCCGAAGCGCGACCGCCCGCCGAAACTCAAGCGGGCGGTGCGTGCTTCTCTCAGGTCGTACACTTGTCCGGGGGAGGAGCCTCGACGGTGATGGGGGCCAGCATCCCACCGTACCAGACGCGGTTAGCGTCTGCCGCGGGGCTCGGGGTGTCGACCGGAGCCGATAGGCGGCGCAAGGTTGCCGCCCGGTCCACGGTCATGGCGGCTTGGGCGGCGAAGCCGTATCCGAATGTCAGGATCGTCGCTACCAGCAAGATCAGGCCGCGCATCTGCATCCTCCAGCTAGAGACATGTTCGAATCGTTCACAGGGTAAGACGCAGGGATCGTTCGAAAGGTTGCATGGGCTTTGCGGTTGACACGTTCCGGACGCGTGACCCCGGACACGCACAACCTGTCCACACAACTTCCTTGATATCGAAGTTGTAGGCGACATGCGGTCCGAAATGCGAGCGCTGTGCGACGAGCGGCGACGCAGTCACAGCGCCGCACACGAGCAGCAGCGTTGCCCCAAGCAATCGCCTGTTCATTGCCGAGCCTCGTCGAGCCTCGTGATGCATCTCACGCGGCGATCGGTCGCGAGGTTCAACGCTCCTGGCGCCGCGGCCAGCGCAAGCCGCCGCGGAGCGTGAACGCGCTGACCTGCTCCGCGCGGCGGATCCCGTTGACGGATGGAAAACCGAAACGCTCGAGATCGTACACGACGGCAAACATGACGCCGTGGCGTTCGTACTCGAGGCCCACCGCACCGTCGAAGGAGACGGACCCGGTGGGGAGACCGTTCACGCGCGTCGCGGGGATCATCCCGAGCCGGCCAATCGCGCGCAGGTTCTCACCCGTAAACGCCGGGTGCACCTCGACGCCGAGCCGGCCGAACAGCCAGTGTTGGCGAGCGGCGTCACTCGCGACGGCGCGCCACGTCACGGCGCCATAGAAACCCCACCAGGATCCGCCGGCCACCGCTGCACCCGCTTCAATCTCTCCGACCCGGCGATCGAGGTCCCCGGTCGCCGCCGGCCGCAGTTGTGCGCCTTGCCCCGCGACGTGCAGGGTCACGCGCCGGCCGAACCGACGTGCGACGTCCAGGCCGAGTGCCCACCCGCCGAAGCGTTCGTTCCCAAAGCCGGCGTTCACGCGATGCTCGACGATCGCCATGTGCGCGCTGGCGACCCACGACGACTGCGCAGCGGCCGAGCAGACGCCGAGGACGGGAACGAGCGCTGTTCCGCACTGCCACACGGCGCGGGCCCGCGTCAACGGGCGTTGCCGGCCGCGGGCGTGATGACGAGGACTGTTTGCGCGAGACGCGCGGCGTTACGCTGGCGGATTTGGGCGTTGGCAGCTGCTCGGTCGGCGCGCCGGCGGGCGTTCGCAGCGATGTTCTCCGGCCGGCTCCCCCCGCGACGCGTGAAGAAGCCTGTGGCACCGGCCGCCACGCCCACGGTCGCCATGGCGGCAGCCATGGTATACGACCGCCCGAGACCCTTGTCGCTCGCGACGCTGCCGAGCACGAAGGCCCCGGCGGCAATGCCGAGGCCTTTCAGCAGATCGCTGGTCGCCGTGGAGTTACTATAGCGCTCGGGGAGCAGCTCACCGGGCTGCAAGTCCGCCACGGTGTCCTCTAAGGCCTCGACCTCCTGCTGCACGTCGAAGTATGCGCTTGCGGAATCGGCCCGCCGCTGCGTGCCGCTACGCCCGAGCAGCACGAACGCGTACCGTCCGGACGGCGCGAGCTGCCCGTTCGGCAAGACGCCATCCCAGTCGATCTCTCGCAGGCGACCCTCGATTTCGCCCACGAACAGCGGAAATGCAATCGACTGCGGGGGGGGCCCGAGCCGAATTTCGCAGCGCACCGACGCGGTGTGTGTGGCGACGATCGTGAACGTCATCCGGCCGGTGCGCGGATCGAGCCGCGTCGGCGCGACCGGTCGGACCCCGACGGCGAACACGGCGCGCCGCGCCGCTTGAAACGCGTCGAGCTGGCCGGGTGTGAAACGCGAGGCATCGAGATCCGCGAACGCATCGCGCTCGAGCGCCGCCCGGAAATAGGCTACGGCGGAATCGCGCGCGCCCAGCAACAGGTGCGACGCGCCCAGATAGATATTTGCTTCGACCCGTTGCGCCGCCGTCACCTCATACGGCCAATTGGGCGAAACAACTTCCCTGAGCAACGGCAGCGCACGCTCCAACTCGAGCCGCTCGTACAGATCGCGGGCCTGCAGCAGCCTCGCTGTCGTGCTGTCCTGCGCCCGCGCGACCTGCGGCAGCGCGCACAGGCATAGCAAGACGAACAGCCGGCGGCTCATTCGCCGGGCACCCGCAGTGTCACCCGACCCAGTTTGTGCGTGGCGCCCGCTTGCACCACGATCGTGGTGTCCCACGGTTCATAGCCTGTCGCCTGCACACGCAACCGTCGCGGTCCCACGGGGACACGGAGGTCCACCACACTCCCCACACCCACGCGGCGGCCATCCAACAGGATCTCGGCGCTGGGCGGGTTGGTCAACACGCGGAGTTTGCCGGTCGCGACAGGAATCGGCCGGGCGGGCGCAGCAGCGCGAGCGGTGTCCGGAGGGACCGCGGTTGAGAGCGGAGCTCCGGTCCGTGCGTCGGCGGTGCGACTGCCGAACCATCCTCCGAGTGCGACGAGCGCGAGCGCGGCCGCGTAGCCGAGCGCGTGTGGGAGCCGGCGCGCACTTGGCGGTCGGGGAGGCACCGCGAGTGTGGGCATGTCGGGCAACGGAGGCAGCACGCCGGTGGTGATGCGTGGCGCGCCCTGCCCGCGTGCCAGATCGCGCAACACCCGTTGGCTGGTGCGGCGATCCGCGGCGCTGGCTGGGATCGCCTCGAGCGCCGCCAGCATGTCGCTCGTCGAGGCGAACCGGTCGCTCGCGTTCTTCGAGAGTGCGCGCGCGATCATGTCGTACAGCGCCGGGGGAACATCCTGGCGCGCCATGCGCAGGTCGGGGGGAGGCGTAAAGAAATGATGCTGAATGATCCCCGCCAGCGTGTCGGACTGGAAAGGTGGGGCGCCCGCGAGCATTTGAAACGCGACTACGGCGAGTGAGTACTGGTCGCTTTGCGGACCCGCCCGGAGTCCGGAGCATTGCTCCGGACTCATGTAGCTGGGCGTGCCGATCAGGGTCCCAACGGCAGTGAGGGTGACGTCGCTCGCGCGCAACGCCACGCCGAAATCGGAGACCATGACGCGGCCGTCCGTATCAATGAGGATGTTCGCCGCCTTTACGTCGCGGTGCACGATGTCCCGCTCGTTCGCGAACGCCACACCCCGGGTGGCTTCCTGTAAGACGGCGAGCGTGACGGGGACGGACAGCGGGCCCTGCGCGTCCAGAATCGTGTCGAGTGATCGACCTTCGACGAATTTCATCGCGATGTGAAACAGGCCGCCCAACAGCCCGACGCGGTAGACCGGGATGATGTTCGGGTGGTCCAGCGACGCGACCGTCTGGGCTTCGCGTTTAAAGCGCTCAGCCGCGGCGGCGCTCAGGCCGATGTCGGGCCGGAGCACCTTCAATGCGATCGGGCGTTGCAGCGCCGTTTCCGTCGCACGGTAGACGATCGCCATGCCGCCGCGCCCGATCTCCCGCTCGACCTCGTACTCGCCCGCAAAGATGTAGCGCATGCGGGCGAGCAGCGCTTCCGATTCCTCCGGTTCCTCCACGATCGTCACGGCATCGGGATCGGAGACCTTCACTCCGCAGTGGCCGCAGAACCGCGTGCCTTCGGGGAGCTCGGCGCCGCACTGGAAGCACTTCACGGGATGACCTTGATCGGCTGCAGGATGGTCGGAAAGGAGTCCGTGAAGATCGATGCCGCGAACCGGATCTTCAGCGTGTCGAAGCCACGGCTGAGCGCGATAAGGGTGTCGGACGTGGAAGAGAGCGCGATGATCGACGGGTACAGGGAGGCAATGAGGAGATGTGGGTTGGGTACCGCGGCGCCATCGACGGTTACGCTCACGGCGACGGGGATCGTGTCATTCACGGACACCGTCGTGGGCCCGGTGTACGTCACGACGACGTTCCCGATCTTGGGTGAGCCAAAAACCTCCGCGAGTCCGCAGCCAACCACGAACGCACTGCAGCCGAACGCGGGAAGGATGTGCCACAGACGCATAGGACAGTCCTTCGCCGACCTTGGCACGGGAGGGGGGGCGCTCCCCCGCCGATCCGGTCTCAGTGTGGATTCGGGGGCCAAGGTGTGGAGTTTCGCCTACACTGGCAAGGGGTTGCGGCACGTCACTGTACTGCAGGTCACAGGAATGAAGTGCGCCCGGCGGGCAATGCTCCGGGCGCATCTTCTTGTTTCTGTGCTGCGATCCGACGTTCAGTTTTGAGGCGTGGCCTCGAAAAAAGTTCGTTAGTACCCCGGGTTCTGTTGCAGCGGGGGACTCGTGACGTCGATCTCGTTCAACGGAATCGGATAGAGTTGCTGGAACGCCGGAATGGCTAGCACGGCAACCGCTCGTCCAGTCCGCACCAGGTCGGGCCACCGCTGACCTTCGAACGCTAGCTCTAGACGCCGCTCCTGCAGAATGGCGTTGATCGCGGCCGGTTGGCCAAGGGCGACCAGATCGAGCGGACCCAGCCCCGCCCGTGCCCTTACCGCATTCACCTCTACCTGCGCTTCGGTCAGCTTCCCTTGCTGCGCCTCGGCCTCGGCTTGAGTGAGCAGCACTTCGGCAAACCGGATGACGTGGAAATCCTCACCACCGATGCCTGTGGGCCACTTCGATCCATACACGGTGGGCGGCGTGCCTGCTTGAAATGAGATATCATGCTGCCCGCGCAGGTCCGACGTGACGAATGACGCCGGCGTACCCGTGTAACCCGGCGCGTATTGCTGGATCAGGACGGTCGTCGGCCCGATCTCACGCCGGCCACCCGCCGCGCCTTTGGCGCGGTAGTAATAGCCGAGGAGCTGGAAGTCGACCGGTGTGAAGTCGAGAACAAAGATGTCCTCGGGTGTGTCTTGACCGTCCTGGGTGAACAGGTCCGCATAGTTGGGCGCGAGCGAGTAACCCATGGCGGCTACCGCCTGCGCTTCGGTCTCCGCGGCCGCCCAGTTCTGCTGGTAGAGATACACGCGGGCGCGGATCGCTCGAACCGCACCGATGTTGGCTTGGTGCGTTCCTGCTCCCCCCGATCCTATCGTCATCAGCGACTCAGCCACGAAGAGATCGCGCAGGATTTGCGTGTATACCGCGCCCGTCGTCGCGCGGGTGATCTGCGAGGCGGATGGAATATCCGCCACCGGGGTCAGAGGAATCGGCACACCGAGACCACTGGAGGACTGCTCGCCCCACAACTTCACCAGATTGTGGAATGTGAGACCGCGGGTGAAGTAGGCTTCGCCAAGGATTTGATCCCGCTCTGCCGGATCGAGCGCGGTGACGCCGGGAACGCGCGCGATCAGGACGTTCGCGCGACCCACCACACGATAGAGAGCATCCCACAGCGTCTCGATCGTCGCATTATCTGCCGTCAGCTGGTTGTTGTCCGCTAAGCGGTACGTGGTGAAGGTCCCGGTGTGACGGACGTCGTCTCCAGACAGATCGCTGAAGAACACAAACGTCCCGCCGTAATAGTTTGTACTCTGAAGACCATCGTACATCCCCGCGAGCGCCGCGCGCGCGCCTGCGGGGCTGGTGATGGCGGCGTCCTCGGACACCTCGTTAATCGGTTTGACGTCGAGAATCTGCTTGCAGCCGGCAGCGACCATGACCAGCACCGCCGGCAAAAGAGTCTTGCGAATCATAAGAGCTCCCATGCTGGTGGTTAGAAAGCGCCGCTGATGCCGATCATGACCGCGCGCGCGAGCGGATACGCATAGAACTCCGTCGCGAGGCCCGTGTTCGAGCTCGAGCCGTTGCTGTTTACATCCGGTGAGTAACCCGAATACTTCGTCCAGGTATACAGATTCCGACCTGAGATGTACACCCGCGAATCCGCCATGCGCAGCATGCGCGCGATCTTCCCGGGCAGCTGATAACCGACCGTCTCTTCCTGGAGCCGCACGTACGATCCGTCTTCGAAGTAGCGGCTCGAGATCAAGCCGACCGCGTTCGATGTCCCATCGTAGCTCGCGCGGGGCTGGTCGGTAACGTCACCTGGCTGTTGCCAACGTCTCAGCAAGCTTCGGAACTTGTTGTCGGGGTAATAGCCAGCGTCATTAGCAAACACGCTGATGGCGTTGAAGATCGTATGCCCCTGGGTGAACTGCACGAAAGACCTAAGGTCGAAGCCATTCCAGGTGAGTGTGTTCGTGACCCCGCCCCAATACTTTGGATGCGGGCTTCCGATGAAGACCCGGTCTGCCCCGTTGATCGTCCCATCGTTGTTGATGTCGTCGTAGATCGCGTCGCCGGTCGCGGGGTCGACACCCAGGAAACGCAGTCCGTAAAACTCTGCCAGCGGGTGCCCCTCTTGCACACGACTGGCGCTGTATAGTCCCACGCTGAACGGCTCGTCATTAAACAGTTTCACGACCTTGTTCCGGTTCCAGGAGATGTTGAAATCTGAAGTCCAATGCAGTCCCTGAGAGTTCGCCGGCCGCAGCACCTCACCGGAGATCGTGAGCTCGTAGCCGCGGTTCTCCATGCTGCCGATGTTCTCGGTCACCGTCGTGAGACCGCTCGTCGATGTGATCGGCCGGTTCAGCAGGAGATTGTCAGTCTTTTTGTTGTACCAGTCGGCGATGAAGTTGACGCGCCCGCCCAAAATGCCGAGGTCCATTCCGACATTTTTCTCGCGCGTCCGCTCCCATTTGAGCTGGGGGTTGCCGAAGCTGTTGCGCGCAAATCCAGCGACGTCGCCGTAGTTGGCACGCCCAAAGCGCGAAAGCGGCGCGAAGTTGTCGTTCAGATCCTGGTTGCCGGTCACACCGTAGGAAACGCGCAGCTTGAGATCGGCATGCCGCGCGAGCGCGCTCGCGAACGGCTCCTGACTGATCTTCCAGCCGAGCCCAAATGCCGGGAAGGTGCCCCAGCGATTGTCGTGGCCAAAGCGCGAGGAACCATCCGCCCGCAAGCTGGCCGTCAAGAGATAGCGATCTTTGTACGTGGCGTTGGTGCGTGCGAAGAACGACACCAGATTGTGGCCCGTCCAGTCTCCATCGTAGGCCACCACCGTCGCCGCGTTGCCGGGATACTGGAACTGATCGCCTGCGAACCCAATCCCGTCGACCTGATCGAGCTCTGACGAATTCCATTCCACGCTCGATCCGACGGTCACGTTCAGCGTCGCCGACGAGCTGACGCGCGGGTGCACATCGGCAAAGCCCTCGACCACGTACCGCGTCGGCGTGTTGTTGCCGATGATCGATTCGCCGCCGACGCTCTCACCATACGAGCCGGCGACGTTGGGCGAGTACCAGCGCAGATCGCGCAGGTTCAGGACGTCGGCCCCGAAGCGGCCGTTGAGCGTCAGGATCTCGGTGGCCGCGTAATTGGCCTCGAGACTCCCCAGCACGCGGAGGCCGCGCGACTGCGTCTTGTCGTAGGTGGCAATGGCAGCAGGGTTTTCATACGCCAGACCGTCGTCCGTCGACGTGAACCTGCCGGTGGCAGAATCTCTTACCGGCAGGTAGGGTTGGCTCGCGATCGCATTGGTCACGACGCCCGCGATGCTGTTGTCGTTCTCGATGCGGTCGTGCTGTTCGCGGCTGAGCGACAGCGAGCTGCGCAGGTGCAGTTTATCCGTCGCGGTCACGTCGAGATTCAGACGACCTGCCTGGCGGTTGTAGCCGGATCCGATGACGACGCCGTCCTGCGTGAACTGCGAGCCAGAGATGAAGTACTGGACGCGTTCGCTCCCGCCGCTGATGCCGAGCGTCAGATTGGTGACGGGCTTGGTCCGAAACACGGCCGCCTGCCAGTCGTAGCTTTTGCGGACCGTATCCGGGTCACCGAAATAGAACGGGCCATAACTGTCATTCTCGGCGGCCTCATTCATGTACGTGATGTACTCCTTGGCATTCATCAGATCCCACCGGCTATCCTTCGGCACGACCTGCGATCCGACGTACGTGTTGTATGTCATGCGGGACGTGCCGGCATGGCCGCGCTTGGTCGTGATCATGACGACGCCGTTCGAACCGCGTGATCCGTAGATCGCCGCGGCGGCTGCGTCTTTGAGAATGTCGATCTTCTCGATTTCATCCGGATTGAGCCCGGTCGTCGCGGTGAGATCCTGGCCGCCGACGCCCAGCTGGGAGAAGTCGTCGCGGAGCATCGGGATGCCATCGATCACGTAGAGCGGCTGGTTGCTCGCCGAAATCGACGCGGAGCCGCGGATGCGCACGGTCATGCCGACGCCCGGATTGCCGGCGTTCTGCACCACCTGCACACCGGCCGCACGTCCCTGCATCGCCGCGTCCACCCCGGCGACGGGCGTGTTCTGCAGCTCGGCCCCGCCGACCGACGCAATCGAGCTGCTGAGATTCGTGCGTGTGTCCGTGCCGTAGCCCGTCACGACCAGGTCGGACAACGTGGTCGCCGCGGCGGCGAGCGTGAAGTCCACGGTCGCGCTGCTGCCGTCGGTCAGCGCCACCTGCACGCTTTGCGGCGCGAAGCCGATGCGTTGTGCGCGCACCGTGATCGTGCCGGCCGGCAGCCCCTGCAGCAGGTAGCGGCCGTCGCGATCGGTCAGCGTACCCGTCGCGCGGCCGACGATGAGAACGCGTGCGCCGGCGACCGGCTGCGCACTGGTCGAGTCGACGACGCGACCAGAGATGCTGGCGGTGCCTTGCGCTGATGCGACTGGTGGTGAGGTGACGGCGAGACCGAAGAGCAGAAGAGTCCAACG
>WNEL01000892.1_pt1 | contig 17315 bp, 14 predicted proteins | sample 5399991 | NCBI WGS metagenome assembly WNEL01 (sample SAMN13153325, study PRJNA577476) | soil metagenome | isolation source: 20 cm grassland meadow soil pre-rain plot 2 | place: USA:California | collected 2015-09-08
GCCGCAGCGTGGATCCCAGCAAGTACATCGTGCGCGCCGGGGACCGCATTGTGGGCGCGCACGAGGTCGTGACGAACGAGGCGCACGAGAAGCTGGTGGCCCTGCACAGCGATCTGGTCCGGCGCGGCGGGGCGACCAGTCGCTCACTCGGCGGCGTGTTGGGCCCGATCCTGCGCGACTCGCTCATCTTCGCAATCTTTTGGGTGCTGCTGGCGTTCTACCGCCGCGAGACGTATCGCGAGCGGCGACAGGTGGCGTTGATCGGCGGGCTGTTCGCGCTGGTCTTGCTCGAAGCAGCGGTCGTGGCGCGCTTCGTCCCGAGCCATCCGGAAGTGATCTTCCTGCCCTTCATGGCGATGTTGCTCACCGTCTTGTTCAACGGGCGGGTCTCGATGATCGCCGCGATGATTCTGGCGATCGTGATCGGCTTGCAGCCGGTGTTCCACGACATTCCCGCGCTGTTTCTGTGCGTCATCGGCGGCGTGACGGCCGCCCTGACGGTCCGCGTGCTGCGGCGACGGAGCAATTTCTACGTGCCCGTGTTGATCATCGCCCTGGGCTACCTCGCGGGCGCCGTCGCGCTGGGGCTCGCCGGCAGCTGGACGGTCGCGGACATCGGCCTGCGGGGCGTGTGGGGCGCGGCAAACGGCCTGGTGTCGGCCGGCCTCACATTCTTCCTGTTGCCGGTCGCGGAATCGATCACCGGGATCACCACCGATCTCACGTTGCTCGAGCTTTCCGACCCTAGCCGCCCGTTGCTGCGGCGGTTGTCGCTCGAGGCGCCGGGAACCTACGCCCACTCCGTCGCCATGGCGAACCTCGTGGAAGCGGCGTGCAACCGGATCGGCGCCGACGGCCTGCTCGGTCGCGTGGGCTGCTATTACCACGACATCGGGAAGATCAAGAATCCGCAGTACTTCGTCGAGAACCAGACGCGCGGCAACAACCCGCACGACCGGCTCAAGGCACGTCAGTCAGCGCAAATCATCAAGGCGCACGTTACGGACGGGCTCACCCTGGCCCGGGAAGCCAGGCTTCCGGAAGCCGTGGCGGCCTTCATTCCGGAGCACCACGGCACGACCGAAATCACTTACTTCCTCGATCGTGCGAAGAAGAGCGGCGACGGGGGATCGCCGCGCCCCGGTGACTACGTGTACCCCGGTCCCAAGCCGCACTCCGCCGAGACGGCCATCACGATGCTCGCGGACTCGGTCGAAGCGGCGCTGCGCGTCCTCGAGGACCTGACGCCTGAGAAAATCGAAGAGGTGATCAACCACATTGTGCGCACCAAGCTGAATGCTGGGCAGCTCGACGAAGCGCCCATGACGTTGCGGCAAATCGACCAGGTGAAGCAGGAATTCGTGCGAATCATCAGTGGCATGTACCACAACCGCATCGACTATCCGGAGTCCAGTGGCGGCATCACGGCGACGTGGCAGCCTGCGGCCAAGGCTTGAGCGCGCGGTCGGGCGGCTCTTGGCCTGGGAAGGCGTCCCGCGGGGGCGCGCGCGTGTGGAGCTCACGCTGCTCGACGCCGATGCCATGCGCCGCCTCAATCGCCGCGCCACCGGCCGGCGCGGTCTGACCGACGTACTGGCGTTCGCGCTCCCACAACCCGACGGTGCCCTCCTCGGGGACGTGTACATTTGCCCCGCCGCCGCTCGTCGCTGGGTGAAGAACGGGGGAAGTGGGAAGGGGGAAGAGGGAAGGGTGGAGGAAGAGCTCGTGCGGTTGACGGTGCACGGCGCGCTGCACGTTCTGGGCTACGACCACCCCGCTGGGCCGGGCCGAACCCAGTCCGCGATGTGGCGTCGCCAGGAGCGTTACGTACGCCGGCTCCTCGGACGCGGGCGGGAACGGTGACCCTCACCGACGCGGCGTTGACCCTCGGGGGCGCCCTCGTCGCCGGAGCGGCGGCGCTGTGGGCCGGCCTGCTGGCGCTCGGCGAGGAGGCCGCCGTGGGCGAGGCGCTCCACACATTGGGCGACGCGCCGCCCGCGACCGTGGGCGCACGGGTGCCGCTGCACCGCGCGCTGCACGTCGCCCGCCTCGCGTTACTCGTGCTCGGCGCGGTGGCCGCGGGCAACGCCTTGGGGTGGTGGGGCCGGCCCTGGGCGGAAGCGCTGGGAAGCTGGGCGGTAGCGGCGACCTTTCTGTTCATTGTGGGCGACGCCCTGCCGCGCAGCCTGGCGCGTGTCGCACCCGAGCTCGCGGCGACCGCCCTCCCGCTCGCGCGCCGCACCCTCGCCCCGTTCGGCCTGCTCCTCTGGCTGCTGGCGTGGGTCGACAAGGGCCTGCACCGCCTCGTCGCCACCCGGCGCCCCCTCGAGCCCGACCTCGGCGCCGCCCAGCGCGACATGCTGCTCGGCGTGTTCACGCTGGCCGACACCCGGGTCGATGAGGTCATGACGCCCCGGCTCGACATGGTTGCGGTCGATCTGGCGGCCCCCGGCGACGACGTCATCGAGGCATTCCGCCAAAGCGAACATTCGCGCCTCCCCGTGTACGACGGGACGCCGGACAACATCGCCGGCGTCGTGTTCGCGAAGGACCTCGTGCCGTTCGCCATGGGTCTCGGCGGCGAGGACGCCGCCGCCACGGCCCGCTGGCAGGATCTGGTGCGGCCCGCGGCCTTCGTCCCGGAGACCAAGACGCTCGATAGCCAGCTGCGCGACTTCCAGCGGGGCCCCGCGCATCTGGCGATCGTGGTGGACGAGTTCGGCGGTACGTCGGGGCTCATCACCCTCGAGGACATCCTCGAAGAGATCGTCGGCGATATCCGCGACGAACACGACGTGGGCGAAGCCCCGTCGATCCGTCAGGACGGCGACCGCTACTGGGTCGACGGCCGCGTCACGCTCGACGACCTGTCACAGGCGCTCGGGCGCCCGTTCGAGCATCCGGAGGTCTCGACGGTGGGTGGGCTCGTCTACTCGGTGCTGGGGCGCGTGCCCCGCGCCGGCGACGAGCTGACGCTCGATGGCTATCAGGTCGTCGTGGAGCGGGTAGACCGACGCCGCGTGACCAGCGTGCTGCTGCAGAGGCAACGGTGACCCTTCCAGCCGTGCTGCTGCTGTTGGGGTTGATCGTCGCCGCTGCGTCGGCGGCCATCGGCGTGGCCGCAGCGGCCGTGAGCCAGCTCGAGCTCACGCGCTGGGTGTCGTACAAGCTCCGCGGCGCGGGTGGCGCGGCCGGCGTGCTCGAGAACCCGGGGCGAGTGCTCGCGACCGCGAACGCCCTGACCACGGTGGGTATCATCTGCGCGGCGGCAGCGATGCCCGCGCTCCTCGCCCGTACCACGCCGACCGTGCTCGGCGTTTTTACCCTTGCGCTCGGCATCCCGCTGCTCGTGAGTGCTGCGTACCTCGTGCCGCGCGTGCTGGGCCGGCGCTGGGCGGAGCCGATCGTGGCGCACGCGGCCCCGCGGCTCGAGAAGCTCGGCCGCGCGTTTGCGCCCTTCGTCCCGTGGCGTGACCCCTCGACCCGCACCACGCTCGCGGCGGTGCTCACGAACGCCGACACCGAAGCGCTGGCGTCCGCAGACGAAATGGCGGTCGTGTCGGGCGTGCTGGCCTTCGCGGATCGGCCGGTGCGGGAGTTGATGACGCCCCGTACGTCGATCGTGGCGATTCCCGAAGGTCTGCTCGCGGCCGAGGCGGCGCACGTGTGTCTCCAGTCGGGCTACAGCCGATACCCGGTGTACCGCGGGTCGCTCGACGAGGTGATCGGCGTGACGCACGCCTTCGATCTCCTCCGCCTGCCGCCCGATGCCCCCGTCCCCGTCCTGCCGGCCCTCGTGGTGCCGGGCACCACGCGCGCGGCCGACCTCATGCTGGAAATGCAGCGGGGCCGGAGTCACCTGGCCGCCGTGCTGGACGAGTTCGGCGGGACGGCGGGCCTGGTCACGTTCGAGGACCTCCTTCGCGACCTCGTGTCGGAGATCTTCGAGCCGGGCGGCCCGCCCCCTCTCGACGAGCCCCCAGTACGGATCGTCGAGCTTGAGGGAAGCGCCCCGGCCAGCCGGCTCGAGGAGGCGCTCGGTGTCACGCTGGCGACCCGCGGGGTCCAGACCGTGGCGGGGCTGCTCGTGCAGGCGCTGGGGCGTATTCCCAGACCGGGTGAGCGGTTCGCGCTCCATGGGCTCGAGTTCGACATTCTCGCCGCTACCGCCACCCGCGTGGAGCGCGTCGCCGTGCGGCCGGGGCCGGTGCGCACCGTACCGCTCGAGCGCGCCGAAGAGCGGATCTGAAGCATGAGTCTTGCGTGATGACGGAGCAGATTCTCGAGGGGCTCGCCCGGCGTGAGCCCGCGGCCCTGGCCCGCGCCATCACTCTCGTCGAGAACCAGCGGGACGGGTTCGAGCGGGTGTTGGCGCATGCGCACGGGTTGCTCGGGCGCGGCGGCACGCGGCGGGTCGGCATCACCGGCCCCCCGGGAGCGGGCAAGAGCACGCTCACGGAAGCGCTGATCCAGCGGTTCCGCGCCCGTCACCTCTCCGTCGGCGTCGTGGCCGTGGATCCGACCAGCCCGTTCACCGGTGGGGCGCTGCTCGGCGACCGGATCCGGATGGAATCCGCCGGCGTCGATCCCGGCGTGTTCATCCGCTCGATGGCGACGCGGGGCGCGCACGGCGGACTCGCCACGACGACGGAGGAAGTCGCCGATCTGCTCGAGGCATTCGGCTTCGAGCGCGTGCTGCTGGAGACGGTGGGCGTCGGGCAGACCGAGCTCGACATCGCGCGCACGGCCGAGACGACCGTACTCGTGCTCGTGCCCGAATCGGGCGATGGGATTCAGGCGCTCAAGGCCGGGGTCATGGAAATCGCGGACATTTACGTGGTGAACAAGAGCGACCGTCCGGGCGCCGACAAGTTCCGGCAAGAGGTCGAGGTGATGCTCGGTATCCGGCGGGGGAACGCGTTCCGTCACATCACCCCGCACCACCGGGCGGACCGGCCGACGGTTGAACCGTCCGGCGACTGGGAGCCGCCGGTGCTCGCGACCGTGGCGTCGACAGGTGCCGGAGTGGACGAGCTCACAGCCGCTCTCGATGGCCATTACGCCTATCTTCAAGCGAGCGGCAAGCTGGCCGAGCGACGGCGGCAGCGCCTGGCGGCGCGGACACGCGCCGTCCTGGAACGAAGCGTGCGGCGCTGGCTCCTGGAAGGGACGCGCGTCGAGGAGCTGCTGGCGTTGCGGCTGGACGAGGTAGCGGACGGCCGGCGGAGCCCGTACGACGTGGCGGCCGAGATCCTCGATCAAGTGAAGGCCGGGGAGGGAGGGGACGCGATTCGATGAGCGGCATCGAGAAGAAGCCCGTCTATACGCCAGACGACCTGGCCGGCTTCGACCCGGCGAGCCGGTTGGGGGCACCGGGCGCCTACCCGTTCACGCGCGGCATTCATCCCACGATGTATCGGGGGAAGCTGTGGACAATGCGGCAGTTCGCGGGCTTCGGGAGCGCGGAAGACACGAACCGACGCTACAAGTTCCTGCTGGAGCACGGGCAGACCGGCCTCTCGGTAGCGTTCGACTTCCCCACGCTGATGGGGTACGACTCCGACCACCCGCGCGCCGAGGGTGAAGTGGGCAAGTGCGGCGTCGCGATCTCGTCGCTCGCCGACATGGAAGACCTGTTCCACGGGATCCCGCTCGATCAAGTCTCGACGTCGATGACCATCAACGGGCCGGCGGCGATGTTGTTCTGCTTCTACGTCGCCGCGGCCGAGAAGCAGGGCGTGGCGAGCACCGCGCTGCGCGGCACCGTGCAGAACGACATTCTCAAGGAATACATGGCGCAGCACGCCTGGGTGTATCCCGTCGAGCCCGCCCTCAAGATCATCGTGGACATGTTCGAGTGGTGTGCCACGCACACGCCGCTATGGAACACGATCTCGATCTCGGGCTACCACATCCGCGAGGCGGGTGCCACGGCGGCGCAGGAGCTCGCGTTCACCCTGGCAAACGGGTTTACGTACGTCGAGCGGGGGATCGCGCGCGGGCTGGACGTGGACGCGTTCGCCCCGCGCCTCTCGTTCTTCTGGGACATCCACAACGATTTCTTCGAAGAGATCGCGAAGCTCCGGGCCGGCCGCCGGATCTGGGCCCGGCACATGCAGGAGCGCTACGGCGCGAAGAACCCGCGCTCCGCGATGATGCGGTTCCACTCCCAGACCGCGGGAGTTACGCTCACCGCACAGCAGCCGATGAACAACGTGGTCCGGGTGGCCTACCAGGCGCTCGCCGCGGTGCTCGGGGGCACCCAGTCGCTCCACACCAACTCATTGGACGAAACGCTCGCGCTCCCCACGGAAGAGGCGGTCCGCCTGGCGCTCCGGACCCAGCAGATCATCGCGCACGAGACCGGCGTGGCGGACGTGATCGACCCGTTCGGCGGCTCCTACTTCGTGGAGTCGCTCACCGACCAGCTGGAGCGCGAGGCGGAAGGCCTGTTCGCGGAAATCCAGTCGGTCGGTGGCGTGGTCAAGGGAATCGAAAGCGGCTGGTTCCAACGGCAGATCGCGCGCTCCGCCGAGCAGTTCCAGCGCGATGTCGAGGCGGGCGGTCGCGTCCTGGTCGGCGTGAACGACTACTTGAGCGCCAACGACCACCCCGTCGAGATTCTCAAGGTCTCGGGTGACGCCGAGGAGAGCCAACGACGCCGGCTCGCGCGACTGCGGGCCGAGCGCGACAACACCCTCGTCGCGGAGCGGCTCGCGGCGTTGCGCGGGGCGGCCCGCGCCGAGGAGAACGTGATCGGCCCGATGCTCGATTGCGCCCGCGCCTACTGCACGCTGTACGAGATTCGCCATGCGCTCGAGAGCGTGTACGGCGCTTACCGCGAGCCGGTATTCTTCTAGCCCATGAGCGCATTACCGGTATCTCCCAGCGAGAGCGCGGTGCGCGCCGCCATCGAGCGGCTGTCGCGCGTCCAGCCCGGCGCGTATCACGTCGTGTCGTGCTACTTGAAGCTCGAGCCCCGGGACAAGACCCGCGGCAAGTATCTCATCAAGATCAAAAACCGCATCCGCGAAGCGCTCGCCGCCCTGCAGCGCCAGGAGCTGGAGCGCGCCCTCCGGGCTCAGGTCGCGGCGGACCTGGAGCGCGTGCAGGCCTATTTCGGGGAGCCGACCCGGCTGCCGCCGGCGCGGGGGATCGCGCTGTTTGCCTGCGGCGCGCTCGATCTGTTCGAGGCGCTCCCGCTCCCTCACGTCCATCGCTCGCGGCTCGCGGTCGCGCCCGTGCCGCTGGTACGGGAACTCGTGGCACTGGAGGAGGAATTCGGCACCATCCTCGTCGCCGCGTGCGATCGCACCAGCGCGCGCTTCTTCGAAGTGACGGCCTATGACGTCGTGGAGCTGCCCAGCCTGACGGCGGAGGCGACGCGACCGGGGAAGTTCCACGGCGAGCGGCAGGCCAAGCGGGGCAACATGCTCGCGGGCGGCTTCGGCGAGCACAATTACCATATGCGGATCCGGGTGGAGCGGCAGCGACACTATGCGCAGGTGGCGGACCGGATCTTCCAGATCCACACCCAGCGCCCCCTCGCCGGGCTCGTGGTCGCCGGCATCGGCGTGGACGCCGCGGCCCTGCTGCCGCACCTCCACACCTACCTCCACGACCTCGTGCTCGGCGTCGTGCGTTTGAACCCCAAGCGCGTCACGGCGGCCGAGGTGCGCGAGGCGGCGCTCTCCTTGCGCGAAGAGCGCGAGCGCGCCTGGGAGCGTGCGCACGCCGAGGCCGTGCGTGAGGGCGCCGGCACCGGCTGGGCGGTGAACGGAATCGAGTCGACGCTCAAGGCGCTCCAGCGTGGCCAGGTGCGTACGTTGCTCGCCGACGGGCAGGACGACGACCGCCGCATCGACGACGCCATCGAGGAGGCCCTCGCCCAGCGCGTCCAGGTCGACGTCGTATACGACGACCGGGCGCGCCGCGTCGTGGACGGGCTCGCCGGCTTGCTGCGGTTTCGGCGCTGATGCCCGGCTCGAAGCGCCCCATCAGGGTCCTGGTCGCCAAGCCCGGCCTGGACGGGCACGACCGCGGGGCGAAGGTCGTGGCCGCCGCGCTGCGCGACGCGGGGATGGAGGTCATCTACACGGGGCTGCACCAGACCCCCGAGATGATCGCGCAGGCCGCGATTCAGGAAGACGTCGACGTCGTCGGCCTGTCCATCCTCTCGGGCGCCCACCTTACCTTGTTCCCACGCGTCAAGCAGCTCCTGGTCGCAGCGGGACGCGACGACGTGCTGGTGACGGGTGGCGGGATCATCCCGCCGGAGGACAGCGCCGCGTTGCACCAGCAGGGGATCGGGCGGTTGTTCGGACCGGGCACCCCCACGACAGACCTGGTGAAATACATCGAAGAGTGGGCTGCCGAGCATGTCTCGGCGTGACCCCCATCTCCCTTGAGTCGTCTTAAAACCCTCACCGCGGAATACCGCGAGCTCAAAGCGCGCCTCGAGCAGGGCGGCGGGCCCGACAAGGTGCGCCGCCAGCACGAGCAAGGAAAGCTGACGGCTCGCGAGCGGATCGACGCCCTGCTCGATCAGGGCGCGACTTGGTTCGAAATCGGCCTGCTCGTCGCGTCCGACCAGTACGACGGGCAAGCTCCGGGTGCCGGCGTGATCACCGGGATGGGGCGGATCGCCGGTCGGCCGGTGGTGGTGGTGGCAAACGACGCCACCGTGAAGGCGGGCTCCTGGTGGCCGGAGACGATCAAGAAGATGCTGCGCGCTCAGGAGATCGCGATGCGCCAGCGCATCCCGATCGTGTACCTCGTGGACTCGGCCGGCGTGAATCTGCCGTACCAGGGCGGCGTGTTCCCAGGGCAATACGGCGCGGCGCGCATCTTCTACTACAACTCGATCATGCGACACTACCTCCGCGTGCCGCAGATCGCCGCGGTCATGGGACCGTGCATCGCGGGCGGGGCGTACCTTCCCGCGCTGTCGGATGTGATCTTCATGGTCGAAGGCACGTCGTTCATGGGGCTCGGGGGCCCGAACCTCGTGAAGGGCGCCACGGGACAGACGGTGGACGCGGAATCGCTGGGCGGCGCGGCGACGCACACCGCGGTGAGCGCGGTGGCGCACTATCGCGCGAAGGACGATCGTGAGTGTCTCACCCGCATCCGGGAATACGTCGCACGCCTGCCGCGCACGCTGCGACCTCCCGCGCCGGGCGGCAAGCCCAAACGCGGTCCCAAGGAGCTGTACGACCTGCTGCCGTCGGATCACCGCATGAGCTACGATGCCCGCGCGGTGCTCGAGTGCCTGCTCGACGCGGGCAAGTTGGACGAGTTCCAACCCGACCGCGCACCCGAGATGATCTGCGGTCACGGCGCGATCGAAGGCCGCACGGTCGCGCTGATCGCCAACTCGCGCGGGGTCATCAAGGGTCGCAAGGGTGGAGGAGAGACCGGGGCCCCGAAGATCGGCGGAATCATCTACACCGAGAGCGCCGAGAAGGTGGCCTACTTCATCGAGAACGCCGACCGCGAACGGATCCCCCTCCTGTTCGTGCAGGACGTGTCGGGGTTCATGGTCGGCACCGATGCGGAGCACTCCGGGATCATCCGTGCGGGGGCGCGCTTCGTGGAGGCGATGGCCACCGCGACGGTGCCCAAACTCGTGCTCACGGTGAACCATGCCTCGGGCGCGGGCTACTACGCGATGGCGGGGCAGGGCTTCGATCCCGACTTCATCGTATCGTGGCCGACCGGACGGATGGGCGTCATGGAAGGCGAGTCCGCGATCCAAGCGGTCTTCGGCAACGACGCGGCGAAGCCGGAAAACGCGCCCGCGGTCGACGCGATGCGCGCGGACTACGAGCATCAGCTCGACGCCAGATTCGCCGCCGCCCGCGGGTTCGTGGACGCGGTCGTCCTGCCGGAAGAAACGCGCGAGACGCTGGCGTTTCTCCTCGAGACGACGGGCGAATTCACCGGCCCACACCTCGGAGCCTTCGTGCTGTCGAGTCAACCATGAGATCACACGCCATCCCGCTCCTGCTGGTCGCGCTCACCGCCCGATGCAGCGGTTCCGCTCCGCCGCCGGCCACGCGACCCACGCCGGCCGCCTCGCCGGCCGCCCCGGCCTCACCCGCTCCGACCTCACCACCGCCGGCGTCCCAAGCCCCGCCGACGGCTACGGGCGTCGCGAGCAGGCTCCCCATTCTGCCGCCAGCGCGTGCGCTGCTCGTCGGCCTCATGCCCCTGCAGAGCGCCGGCGTCAACGACTTCCGCGCCAAGCACCCCACGTACGACGGACGCGGCGTTGTGATCGGCATTCTCGACACGGGAGTGGACCCGGGGGTGGACGGACTGATCGTCACCAGCACCGGCGCGCCCAAGCTGCTCGACGTGCGGGATTTCTCCGGGGAGGGTGTGGTGCGGCTCACGCCCGTCACTCCCACCGGGGACGGCACGGTGGCGGTGGCCGGCCGTGCGCTCGCCGGTGCCGGCCGGATCGGGCGGCTCACGACGGCGACCACCTGGTACGCGGGCGTCCTGGCCGAGCGCCCGCTCGGCAAAGTGCCGGGCGCCGATCTGAACGGCGACGGGACCAACAGCGATGCCTTTCCCGTGATCGTGGTGAAAGCGACGGACGGTTGGGTCGCGTTCATCGACACGAACCTGGACGGCTCGTTCGAGGACGAGATGCCGCTGCACGATTACCGCCAGGGCCGGGAAACGATCGCGCTCGGCACGAAACCGATCACGTTAGCCGCCAACTTCGGCGAATCGAGCGGCGTCCCCACGCTCGCTTTCGTGTTCGACAACAACGCGCACGGCACGCATGTCGCGGGGATCGCCGCGGGGCACACCCTGTTCAACGTCGCGGGCTTCGACGGCGTCGCACCGGGCGCGCAGCTGCTCGGGCTGAAGATCGCGAACGACGCGCGTGGCGGCATCTCGATGACCGGCAGTATCCAGCACGCGATGGAGTACGCCGCCCGCTACGCGGAGCAGCGCCACTTGCCCCTCGTGCTGAACCTGAGCTGGGGAATCGGCAACGAGCCCGGCGAGCGTGCCGTCATCGACTCGATCGTCAATGCGTTCCTCGTCGCCCATCCGGAGGTCGTGTTCACAATCAGCGCCGGGAACGACGGACCGGGTCTCTCAACGGTGGGTCTGCCCGGGTCGGCCGACCTCGCCGTCTCCGTAGGCGCGGCACTGCCGGGGATCTATGTCCCGCTCGAGCAGGATGGCGCGCCGCCCGTGGCGGGCGACTTCGTCGGCTCGTTCAGCGGCCGCGGCGGACGGTTCGGGAAGCCCGACCTGCTCGCGCCGGGGTGGGCCTTCTCGACCGTTCCCTCGTTCGACACTGGAAACGAGATCAAGGCCGGCACGAGCATGTCCGCGCCCTACGTGGCAGGCCTCGCGGCGTGTCTCATGTCGGCGCTGGCGCAGGAGGGGCGTACACCGGACGGCGCCGAGGTGAGTGCCGCCCTCCGGGTCGGCGCCGCTGGCCTGCCCGGCGCGAGCGTGCTCGATCAGGGGGCCGGCGTGCCGCAGCTGGAGCGGGCCTACCGTTGGCTCTTGGCCGGACATCAGGGCTCCGCCTACGTCGTCCGCGCGACCACCGGCGGCGGGTCGGCGGCCTTCCGGCGCGAGGGCCTCGCTGGACCGGGGGACACGGTCGAAACGTTCCGGGCGCGACACGTCACCGGACTCCGGGTTGCACAGTTCTCCCTGAAGAGCGACGCGCCGTGGCTGACCGCCCCGGCGCTCGTGGCCGCGGCAGCCCGCGAGACCGAGATCCCGCTGATCTATTCCGCCCCCGCGCTCGCAGCGCCAGGCGTGTACGTGGGAACGGTGACCGCGTGGAATCCGAGCGATGCCCTCGCCGGCCCGTTGTTCCGGCTCGTCAATGTCGTGACCATCCCGTACAACCTCTCGGACAACCCGTTGTTTGACGAACGGCGCTCCGTCGGCCCGGGCCAGGTGCGCCGATACTTTCTCCGCGTGGCGCCGGCGGGCGCCACCCTGGTGGCCACCGTCACGCTCGCCGACTCCGGGCAACAGACCGCCAAGGCCATCTTGTACGAGCCCAACGGCGCGCCATTTCGCGAGCTGGCGCGCGATTCGATCGTTCCGATCGGTGGATCCCAGGTCGGTACCGCCCGGTTCGTGGTCCGCGCGGAAGATGCCGTCGCCGGGGTGTACGAGCTGGACGTCGTTGCGCCGCCCCGCTCCGGGGCCGTCGCGACCGTCCGCGCCCAGCTCGCACCACTCACCCTGGCGGACCGCGAAGCGACCAACCCAGGCCCAGCAAGCGTGAGCGGGCGTCTCACGCAGACGCTGCTCGGCGCGGAGCGCGCGCTGGAGATCGCGGGCCGCGGCGCGCCGCCCGAAAGCATCACCGTCTCGGTGCCCGATTGGGCCGCGACGGCGGTGGTCGAGGTGGAGATGCCACGCGAGCAGTGGCGCGAGTTCACCGACTTCGGAGTGACCGAGTTCGATTCCACGGGGCAGCAGGTCTCCCAGGGGCCGCTCGAGTACGCGTTCGGGCGGCAAGCGTTCGCGGTACCGCCGGCGTTGCGTGGCCATCCGCTTACGGTCGAGTTGTATCCCGGCTTCGCGCGCGACAAGGGCGTCCACCCGTGGCGGGGGAAACTGCGGGTGCGCTTCCTGCTGAGCGAGCCGCGCCAGCTCGGCGACGGCCGGGAGATCACCGTGCTCCCGGGCGGACGCGCTCCACTCCCGGCCCAGCGGCCGCGCGATCTGGCTTTACCCGAGGGCTTTGCACCGCTCGTCGAGGTGAGCGTACGCGCATCGGTCGGGCCCGCCGCCTCCGCCCCCGACGCGACCCGCCGCGTGGTCGTCAGTCCGTGAAACCGCGCTCCGCCACGGTGCGCATCGCCGCGGGGCAGGGGTTCTGGGGCGACTGGCTCGAGGCGCCGTACCGCCAGGTGACCGGCGGACCGGTGGACTACCTCATGATGGATGGAGCGCATCCTGCCGATCGTCGCGGAGCGGCGGATCAAGATCACCGCCAACGCCGGTGGCGTGAACCCCCGCGGCTGCGCGCAGGCGGTGGCCGAGGTCGCGCGCCGCCTGCGGCTCAGCGGCAAGCTCCGGATCGGCGTGGTGACGGGGGACGATCTGCTGGGACGCTTGGACGGGCTCCTGGCCCGCGGGCACGAGCTCCGGAACCTCGACACGAACCGGCGATTGGCCGACGTGCGCGACCGGGTCGTCTCGGCGAACGCCTACCTCGGCGCCTGGCCGGTCGTGGACGCGCTGCGCCGCGACGCGGACGTCGTCGTGACGGGACGCGTCACCGACACCGGGCTCACCCTCGCGCCCATGATACACGCCTTCGGGTGGCGGCCCGACGCCTGGGACCTCCTGGCCGCAGGCACCGTCGCAGGTCATACGATCGAATGCGGCGCCCAATGCAGCGGAGGCAACTGCCTGGTGGACTGGGAACGGATCCCGGACCTCGCGAATGTGGGCTACCCGATCGTGGAGGCGGCGCCGGATGGGACGTTCGAGATCACCAAGCATCCCGGCACCGGCGGGCGGATCAGTGTGGCGGGCGTGACGGAGCAACTGGTCTATGAGATGGGGAACCCCGCCGAATACATCACCCCCGACTGCATTGCCGATTTCACCACCATTCGGCTCGAGCAGCACGGGAAAGACAGAGTTCGAGTCTCAGGCGTCAGGGGGAGACCCGCCACGGACAAGCTCAAGGTGTCGATTGGGTATTTCTACGGCTATAAGGCGGTTGGAACCCTGGTCTACGCGTGGCCGGACGCCTACCAGAAGGCCCAGGCCGCCGATCGGATTCTCCGCCAGCGGCTCGCCGATCTCGGTCTCAAGTTCGAGTCCGTCCTGACGGAGTTCGTCGGAGCCGACGCGACCCATGGCCCGCTGGCGCGCGCCAGTGCGCCGCTCGACCAGCTGCCGGAAGTGCAGCTGCGGATCGGCGTCCGCTCGCCCGACCGGGCAGCCGTCGATCGTTTCACGCGCGAGATCGCGCCGCTGATACTCAATGGACCGCCCAGCGTCACCGGGTTCGCGGGCGGACGACCGAAACCCGAGGAGATCGTGGCCTACTGGCCGGCGCTCCTCGATAAGGGAATGGTGGATCCGTGCGTCGAGGTCGTGGACGTATGAAGAAGGCGGACCGCAAGAGGAGTGTGCCACTGCTCGAGCTCGCCCACGCACGGTCCGGCGACAAGGGAGATACGGCCAACGTCGGGTTGATCGCGCTGAAACCGGAGTACTATCCGATCCTGGTGCAACACGTGACGGCGGCGCGCGTCGCCCGGCACTTCAAAGGCATGATCTCCGGCCCGGTCGAGCGTTACGAGCTGCCCAACCTCCACGCCCTGAACTTCCTGCTGCATGGCGCGCTCGACGGCGGCGGTACCATCTCGCTCAAGACGGACGCCCAGGGGAAGGTGTTTTCCACCGCGCTCCTGCGTCTCGAGCTGGAGCTCCCCAAATGAGTGATCGGGTGCTGGCCGCGCTGGAAGGCGGCGTTCTCACCGCGACGCTCAACCGGCCGGAGAAGAAGAATGCGATCGACACTCCCATGATCGACGCCCTGCTCACCCTGCTGGACCAGGCCGATCTCGACGCCGCCGTGCGCGTCGTCGCGGTGCGTGGCGCCGGGAGCGATTTTTGCGCCGGCATGGACCTGAACGAGCTGCTCGCATCCGCCGACAAGAGCGTCGAGGAAAACCGCCAGGCCGCGCTGCGCTTCGCCGAGATCTTCGTACGCATGCGACGCATCCCCAAGCCGATCGTGGCGGTCGTGCAAGGCCGGGCGCTCGCGGGGGGATGCGGATTGGCCACCGCGTGCGACCTCGTGCTCGCCACCGAATCCGCGACGTTCGGCTATCCGGAGGTGCAGCGGGGCTTCGTGCCGGCCATCGTCCTGACCCTGCTCAAGCGCACGGCGGGCGAGAAGGTCGCGTTCGATCTCGCGGCCACGGGACGGATCCTCGGCGCCTCGGAGGCGGCGGGGCTGGGACTCGTGTCGCGGGTATACGAGGACTCGGATTTCGAGGACCAGGTGAGCGAGGTGTTGCGCGCCCTGGCCGCCGCCAGCCCGTCCGCGCTGGCATTCACCAAACAGCAGTTCTACCAGCTCGACGGCGTGCGCTTCGAAGAGGGGATCCGGCTGGGAGCCGACGTGAACGCGGTGAGCCGCACGACTCCGGACTTCCGCGCCGCGTTGCAGGCGTTCCTCAAAAAGTGACCCGCTTCTTCACCCTGAAAGCCTGGCTGGGAGGCACGGGCCTCGCGTTGGGCCTCGCCGGCATGGCGGGCGGGTGGCGCTGGCTCGTGTGGACAGCCGTGGCACTGCTGGGTGCGGCGTTCGCGCTGCGTTTCGCCGAGCGGGGGAGCGGGCCGGGACCGTAGCCTGCGCTGTCAGCTTCCTGACAGGTTCGCCGGATAGCTTTGTCCGCCGCGACATGTCATTCACGCAACGCCTGGTCTATTTGTCGGTGCTTGCCACGAGCCTGCCCGGCTCCGCGGCCGCCTCCCTGTCCGCCCAGCAGCCGGTCACGCGTGACCAGGCAGCGGCGGCGGCACTCGTTCGCGGGGCGCGAGCCGCGTTCGGTCGTGCCGACACCGCGGCGGCCGGCGGGGTGTTGCATGGCGCGCGGCTCTATCCCAACCCCTCGGCGTCGGCGAGCTACTCGAAAGACGTCCCCCACTACCACGTGGTCGCCGACCTGCCGCTCGACCTGCCCTGGATCCGCTCGGCGCGGATCGGCGCCGCCGCGTCTGCCCGAGACGCCGCCCGCTACGGCTTCGCGTTCGAGCGCGCCGCGATCCGGTTCGACGTCGATACGACCTACACCCGAGCGCTCGCTGCATTCGCCCGCGCGCGACTGTCGCGCCGCACCGCGCTCGACGCGGACAGCTTGCGCAAGATGGCGCAGCTGCGGCGCGAGGTCGGCGACGTGAGCGAGCTCGATGTGCGCCTCGCGACGGTCAACGCGGGGCAGCTCGAGAACATCGCCGCGGACGATTCCGCAGCCGCCGTGCAAGCGCTCCTCGCCGTGCAGCTCGCGATGGGACTGCCCGCCGAAGACGTGACGATCGTGCTCGCCGATTCGCTCGCGCCACCATTGGACAGCATGCCGCCGGCGGCGGGCGAGCCCCTGCCCGTCGCGGCGGCGGCGGCGACCCTCCGCTCGTCGGAGCGCGCGCTGGCCCTGGCCCACCGCAGCGTGTTCGCCGCCCCCAGTCTCCAGGTGGGCTTCGACAACGGCGACCCCGGTGGGGAGCGGGGTCTCCTGCCGACCGTCGGGCTCTCCCTGCCGCTCCCGCTGTTCAACTGGAACGGCGGCGAGGTCCGACAGGCTGCCGCGGCGCGCGATCGCGCGCAGGCCGGTTTGGACCTCGTGCGACGGGAGACGGGAGCCGAGCAGGCGCGGGCGCGGCGCGGGTTCGCGCTGGCGCTGGCACGCCTCGAGCGCGATCGGCGGCTGCTGTCGAGCGCGGACCGGGTCGCGGCGATGTCGCTGCAGGCGTACGCCGAGGGCGTGGTCGCCCTGCCCAACGTGCTCGAGGCCCAACGCAACGCCCGCGAGGCGCTCGCCCGCTATATCGACGATGTCGCGGCGGCGAACGACGCCGCAGCGGCCGTTCGGCTCCTCACCACAACGCAGTCGCCATGACCGCCAGGACGTGCCTCGTCGCCGCGGCGCTGGGGCTCGCGGCCTGTCGTTCGGAGCGCCAGGCAAGCGCCGCCGACACGCCTCCTTCCGAGCAGACGGTGGGCGGGGTGGGAACGGCAGTCGCCACGAAGCAGTCCTTCCCGCAGGTGGTACGCGCCATCGGCACCGTGACCGCGCGACCGGGGCACTTCGCGGAGCTCTCGGCCCCCGCGCCCACACGGGTGGCGCGCATCTTCGTCGCCCCCGGCCAGCGCGTGGCAGAGGGAGATTCCCTGGTCGAGTTCGAGCGGGCGCCGTTCGACGCGGCGGCGCGCAGCGCGGAGACCGCGCTCGCCAGCGCCGAGCGCGCACATGCCCGGGCGGTGCGACTGGCGCAGGCGGGAATCCTGCCCCAGAAGGACAGCGACCAGGCGGCCGCGGACCTGGCGCAGGCGCAGGTGGCGGCGATCACGGCGCGTCGCGCGCAGCAGCTCGCCACGCTCCGGGCCCCTTTGGCCGGCGTCGTCACACGGATGACGGCGGTGCTGGGCGCCGCGGCGGACGCCAACCAGCCGCTCGTCGAGGTGGCCGATGTGGCGGCCTTGGACGTGGTCTTCAACGTGAGCCCGGCGCAAGCGGCTCAGGTCCACGTCGGTGACTCGGTGGGTGTCACAGCGGGCGAAGGAGCGG
>WNEL01002997.1_pt1 | contig 17221 bp, 18 predicted proteins | sample 5399991 | NCBI WGS metagenome assembly WNEL01 (sample SAMN13153325, study PRJNA577476) | soil metagenome | isolation source: 20 cm grassland meadow soil pre-rain plot 2 | place: USA:California | collected 2015-09-08
CCGTTCGGCGATCGGTGTCGTCATCTCTGACGTCCTAGAGGAGGGACGACACCGAGCTGCTGCATCAGGTCGAGCAGCGTGGCGACACCCCAGTGCTCAGTGATCTTGCCGTCGACGACCCGCATGGCGTCGACGGTATAGAAACTGACCTTCTTCCCTGTGGCTGGAATACCGAGGAACTCCCCCTGGTGGGTGCCGTGATAGGTCTTGTAGGTGGTCACGAGGTTGCCGGCCGCCGCCTGCCAGTGGATCTCGGGATGGAAGTCGGGGAACGCGGCCCGCAGGCGCTTATACAGCACCCGCACTCCGTCTTTATCGGGTGTCGTGCCAGGCTGCGGGGTGTGGTCGACAAAGTCATCAGCGAATAGTTCCTCGAAGAGGCGCCAGTTGCCTTTGCCCTGTACTTCCTCGGTGTTCCGGCGAACTACGGCGATCGCGGCGTCGCCCACTGATGAGTTGCTCATTCTCGTGTCTCCTTTGACCTCAGCGCACCAACGATTCCGCGACACGTGTTCGCAACGCCCATCCGGACGGTATCGGCGCCGAGCGCGTGCAACCGGGATGGCAGCTCGGGCTGGATAGGCCCGATCTACCATCGACTTTCCGTCCCGTATGACAACGCGGCGCTGTCCCGACGCCTATATCGAGGCCCTCGTCGAGACGGTTTTTGCGGGTCTGGAGTCGCCGAGCCAATTCCTGGGTGAAGTCTGGGTAAACGAAAGGGGTTAGCGGCTCCTACGTCCGCTAACCCCTCGTCGTTCATGGTTGCGGGGGCTGGATTTGAACCAGCGACCTTTGGGTTATGAGGGTAATTTCGGCAGAGACTCACTGCCACTCAGCGGCGGTCACGAGCGAGACCAACCGGGCCTTGCCTTCGGTGAGCGTGCCCGTCTTGTCACGCCCTCCATCAAGCAGCCGTCACCGCACACGACATAGATGTTGTAGTCTAAGATTGCGAAGCCCGGTCAATTGTAGCGGTCGGCGAGCCACTTCTCGGCGATGGCCATTCCAACGCTCGTCGCCGCGCCCGGGCCGAGCGGTCCCGTCGTGGTTTCCACGCCCGACACCCACTGATACTCGGGATGCCCCGGCGCCTTGCTGCCGATCTGACGAAAGCGGCGGATGTCGTCGAGCGACACGGACGGCTGCTCCAACTGCTCGTAGTCGGCATTCACCGCCTTCGTGCCGGTCAGATGGAGCACCGACCAGAGCAGCATCGACGCGTGGCCGTTGGAGAGCACGAAGCGATCACGATTGGGCCAGATCGGATCCTCGGGATCGAAGCGCATCACGCGGTTCCAGATCGTGTAGGACCAGCGGCGCCGACACCATCGGCGTGCCGGGGTGCCCCGACTTGGCGAGCTCGACCGCATCGATCGAGAGCGTTCGGATGGTATTGACGGATAGCTGATCGAGCTGGGCATCTGTCATCGGTGCAGCGACATTCGTGACACTCATCGGCTTGCCCTCGTCGGTTCGATCTCCAGGCGCGCCACCTTGCTCAGCCGCCGCAGATGTCGGGGGGCGTGACTGAACTCGGCGGCGACAAACGCCTGCACGAGATCCCAGGCCACGCTCGCTCCGACCGCGCGGCCACCGATGCAGATAACGTTCATGTGGTCGTCTTCGACTCCCTGCACTGCAGAAAAATGGTCATGGATCAGCCCGGCGCGGACCCCCGGGATCTTGTTCGCGCAGATCGACGCGCCGACGCCGCTGCCGCAGATGGCCACGCCGCGCTCCAGGGTTCCCGCCGCCACCGCCTGCGCGAGCGGGATGACGAAGTCCGGATAGTCGTCGTGCGGGTTCATCGTGTCGGCGCCGAAATCCGCGACGTCATGTCCCGCCGCGCGGAGGCGCGCCATTAGATCCTGTTTCAACGCGAACCCGCCGTGATCGGTGGCGATTCCTATGTGCATCGAATCTTGTCCTCCGATGTCGCGTCAGCGTCGCGATGCGACACGCCCGAGCGCCGCCGCCGCGTCCTGATCGGCCAGCACGACGGCCGCGTGCTGACGGACTCGACCGGCCGGGATCGATCGATCGCTTTCGTATAGACGCGCCACCATCTCCGCCTTCTCGCGTCCCGTCACCAGCCAGACGATTTGGCGGGCGCGATTGAGGATGGGATAGGTCAACGTCATCCGGCGGCGGCCTTGATATGGTCCGGTCACCGCGACGTCGGCATCGGTCACGTCAAGCACGGGATCGCCGGGAACCAGCGACGCCGTATGGCCGTCGGGCCCGAGACCCAGGTGCACGAGATCGAGCACGACCGGAGCGCCGGCGATCTGCCGCAGCGTCGTCGCGTACTGCTCGCTCGCCACCTCGATGTTTGCGGCCTCCACGGGCAGCGCATGGACCTGCTCGGGACGCAGCGGACAATACGCGAGCAGGCTCTCTAGCACGTGAGTGAGATTCCGCTCCGGGTGTCCGTCCGGCGCCACTCGCCGAGTCCGATCATTCCGAGCTGCACTCCTTTGACGGGCTCATTCACCACTCACGTGTTCGACGCTTCGAAGATGCTCTGAATCGATGTGTTGAGCAGGGCGTTATACTCGGCATTCGATTGCTCGGCCGACAGCCCCTCGACCAGCGCCCGTGAAAAGCTCGCCACGACGCCGTGATTTCGCCGCAGGCGCTTGTTGCCGTCCTCGCGTGTGTACCCGCCCGACAGCGCGACGACCCGCACGACCTTGGCATGACTGACCAATTCGGCGTAAAGGTCGTCTTCGTCCGGCAACGTGATCTTGAGCATGACGAGCTGATCCGCCGACAGGGCATCGAGCTCGCCCAGAATGGCCGCCTTCAGGACGTCTTCGGCGGCGGCTTTTTCCGGGCAGTGAATGTCTACTTCCGGCTCGACGATCGGGACGAGCCCGGCCGCGATGATCTGCCGCGCGATCGCGAACTGCTGGGTCACGATGTCCTTGATGCCGGCTCCGTTGGCCTGCTTGATGAACGAGCGCATCTTGGTTCCAAAGATGCGCTTGGCGTTGGCTTTGTCGAGCAGCGCCGCAAGCTCGGGGATCGGCTTCATCAGCTGGACACCGCGGCTCTCGGCGGCCAGCCCCTTGTCCACCTTCAGGAATGGGACGATTCTCTTCACCGTCCACAGATAGTCCGCGGTGGGCTTGCCGTCGACGTCGCGATCGACGGTGTTTTCGAACAGAATGGCGCCGAGAATCCGCTCCCCGGTGAACGCGGGACTGGTCATGATGCGCGTCCGCATTTGGTGCACGATCGCGAACATTTCCTGCTCGTTGGACCACGGATCGTCCTTGATTCCGTACGCACGCAGAGCGTTGGGCGTGCTTCCGCCGCTTTGATCCAGCGCTGCGATGAATCCGGGCCGTGTCCGCATCTTGTCCAGCTGGGCTTTGAAGTCGCGGGTCTGGGACCTCATCGCGCTGCCTCCTTGCGCATCCGGTAACGCCGAATGAGAGTGTTCGTCGAGCTGTCGTGGTCGAGCGTTGGCTCGGTGTGGCTCTCGAGCTCGGGGATGATCCGCTGGGCGAGCACCTTGCCCAGCTCGACGCCCCACTGGTCGAACGAGTCGACATCCCAGATCGCGCCCTGGGTGAACACGCTGTGCTCGTATAGCGCGACGAGCTTCCCGAGCGTTTCCGGCGTGAGTCGGTCGGCGAGAATCGTGTTCGAGGGCCGATTGCCGAGAAAGACTCGATGCGGAACGAGACTGTCGGGCGTGCCCTCGGCCTTGACCTGCTCGCGCGTCTTGCCGAAGGCCAACGCCTCCGTCTGCGCAAACACGTTGGCCATCAGCATGTCGTGGTGGCGACCGAGCGGGTTCAGGGCGTGCGCGAACGCGATGAAGTCACACGGAATCAGCCGCGTGCCCTGATGGATCAGTTGATAGAACGAGTGCTGGCCGTTGGTTCCGGGCTCGCCCCAGTAGATGGGACCCGTCGGATAGCCGACGTCGACCCCTTCGCGCGTGACGTGCTTGCCGTTGCTCTCCATCGTCAGCTGCTGCAGATACGCGGGAAAGCGCTTGAGATATTGCTCGTAGGGCAGGATCGCCACCGTCTCCGCGCCGAAGAAATCCGTGTACCAGGCGGTCAGCAGGCCCAGCAGCACGGGCAGGTTGCGCTCGAAGGGAGCGGTGCGGAAGTGCTCGTCCATCTGGTGGGAGCCGTCCAACAGCGCGCGGAAGTTGTCGGGACCGACGGCGAGCATCGTCGACAGCCCGATGGCCGAGTCCATCGAATAGCGCCCGCCCACCCAGTCCCAGAAGCCGAACATGTTGGCGGTGTCGATTCCGAACTCGGCCACCTTCCCGGCGTTCGTGGACACCGCCACGAAATGCTTGGCCACCGCTTTGACGTCCCGGCCGAGGCCCGCCAACAGCCACCGGCGCGCGCTCTCGGCGTTGGTCATCGTCTCCAGCGTCGTGAACGTCTTCGACGAAGCGATGAACAGGGTTTCCGCCGGGTCCAGGTCGCGGGTCGCCTCGGCGAGATCGGTCCCGTCGACGTTGGACACGAAGCGAAAGGTCATCGCGCGATCGCTGTAGTGCTTGAGTGCCTCGTACGCCATCACAGGACCGAGGTCCGAGCCGCCGATCCCGATGTTGATGACGTTGCGAATGCGCTTGCCGGTGTGCCCCTTCCACGCGCCGCTCCGCACGCGGTTCGAGAAATCGGTCATGGCGTCGTGAACGGCGTGGATCGCGGGCACCACGTCCTTACCGTCGACGACGATCGACGTGCCGCGCGGCGCCCTCAGGGCCACGTGCAGGACGGCGCGGTTTTCGGTCACGTTGATCTTGTCTCCTTGGAACATCGCGTCGATGCGCTCGCGGAGCCCGCACTCTTCGGCCAGCCGACACAGCAGCCTGACGGTCTCGTCCGTAATGCGATTCTTGGAGTAATCGAGGTAGATTCCCACGGCCTCCGCGGTCAGGCGTTCGCCACGCGTTGCGTCGGCGGCGAAGAGCGTGCGGAGGTGCTGCTCCCCGATGTCGTTCCGGTGCACCTGGAGCGCCTTCCACGATTGGCGCGCGGTCAATGGCAACATTCCTGTCATCGCTCGTCCCTTCATGTCTTCGGTGCCGTTACGCAGTCAATCTGCACGTGTTCATCGCACGGCTCGTGATGCGTGGCGCTTGACGCGCGCGCGCTCCACAGTCGAAAGCCGCCGACGAACGCGTTTGAGTGCCGATCGACACCGCGTCGTACGCGCACTCCGCGGCAACCCTCTTGACGCCGTCGACCATTTGCTCCGCGGGGAGCGTGGGCCCCGATGGAAACTCCCGAGGCACCTGCTGTCCGGTGGCGAGCACCTTCACGTGAGTGCCGCCGATATCCACGACGAGCACGCGCATGCTGTGCCCTCAGCTCGCCTTGGCCAGGTCGGAGCTCTTGGCGGCGATGACGTCCATGAGCTCGCGCCAGGAGTCGACGAACGACCTGGCGCCTTCGTCCTGGAGCTGGCTGGCGAGGGCGTCCACGTTGACGCCCGCGCTGGCGAACGTTGCCAGCACTTCCTCGCCATCGCCGCCGTCGGCCGGCAGCATCGCCCCGAGCGCTCCATGGTCGGCGAGCGCCTTCAGCGTGCCTTCGGGCATCGTGTTCACTGTGAACGGGGCCGCGAGCGCACGTATATAAAGGATGTCGGACGCCGCAGGATCCTTCGTGCCCGTGCTGGCCCACAGCAGGCGTTGCGGCCGGGCGCCGGCGTTGAACACGCGCTGCCAGCGCGGAGAGTCGAGGAGCTCGCGGTACGCCTTGTATGTCCGCTTGGCGATCGCGATGCCAAGTTGATTGCGCAGCGCTTCCGGCACGCGGCTCTTGACCGCTACGTCCCATCGACTGATGAAGACCGAAGCGACGGAGCCGACCTCGGGCGGGAGTCCGGCGGCCACGCGACGCTCGATGCCTCGCATGAACGCGTCAGCGGCGGCGAGGTATTGCTCGCGCGAGAAGAGGAGCGTCACGTTGATCGGCACGCCGGCGAAGATCGCCTCCTCGATGGCCGGCAGCCCCTCTTTGGTGCCGGGGATCTTTATCAGGAGGTTCGGTCGCCCCGCACGGCCGTACAGCGTCTTGGCGGCGGCGAGCGTACGGGCCGTGTCGTGGACCAGCAGCGGTGACACCTCGAGCGACACCCAGCCGTCCACGCCGCGTGTTCGGTCCCAGATGGGCCGAAACAGATCCGCGGCGCGCGTCAGATCCTCGAGGGCCAGCTCGAAGAACCGGTCTTCGCCCGACTTGCCTTCCTTGACTTTGCTCCGAATGGCCGCGTCGTAGCGCGAGCTGTTCTTGATGGCGTGGTCGAAGATCGTGGGGTTGGATGTGAGGCCCGTCACGGAGAGCTCGTTGATATAGCGTGCGAGCGTCCCGGTCTCGAGCAAGTCGCGGGTGATGTTGTCGAGCCAGAGGCTCTGGCCGCGGTCGTGCAGCGTTCCTGTGGCGTTCATCGTAGGACCTCCAGCGGCAGAAGCTGGGACAAGTCATGGGTCACGAGATCGCCGATCCGCTCGACGGTCAGATCAGCCGTGCGATAGGCGTTCGCATCGCGCGCGTATTGCCCCTGGCGGGGGAAGATCGTGGTGACGCGGTCGCCCCACGCTTTCTTCACGACCGCGAGGATCCGCGGTTTGTCGTCCACGAGGACGTAGTGCTGCGCCGGATAGCGCCGCTCGACGTCGTCCAGCTTCTCGTCCAGCGCCTCTTCCTTGTGGATGTAGATCAGCACGTGGCCGTCCACGGCCTCGGAGATCCCTGACCGCTCAACCTTACGAGGCTGAAACACCACGTCGCCATCGGAAAGGATCACGGTCGGTCCCCAGGCGCGGCGATGTTGCAGCACGAGGATCGTCTCGCCCGTGTACTCCTCGATCGTGGTGATGTAAGACTTCTCCAGCAGGTCGGTGAACAGCGCGATGAATTCCTGGCGCTCGGCGGGCGTCCGCGCCGCCCAGTGGGTGGCGAGGCTCCGTCGCGAGAGCTCGGCGAAGTCGAAGAGCTCCGTCAGGACCTTCAGCACCGCATCGATCGATTCATGAACGTGATCGGTGGCGGGTGCCGCCGCGGCGGCTCCGACCGTCCCCAGCACGAGCATCCTGGCCAGCGCGATCCGAACGAGTCGCGTCATGATCCGCATGCTCCCAGCCCGCGCCCGGTCGCGCTATGGGACCTTGGTCGGAGGGCCATCGTCGCGTCTCCGCGCCGAGACGTCGCATTGTCGCCAGCGCCTCCTCGAGTGTAGCCGCCCTCACCTCATGTGGCGCGCCTGGGATCCGCTCGCGTTTTCATGGCGACTCGTTTTCATGGCGACTCCGACGGCCCTTCGCGTGCGATGAGGTTGAACGACTCGATCGTCACCCCCACGACCTCGCGCGCCTGCGGCGTTCGTACGCTGAAGTAAGAGCGGCCGTGGGCCGGCACCTTGCCGTGGACCCACGCCAGCATCTCCGCCGGCGTGTGGTCGGACTCGTCGCGGGTGAGCACGCGCAGCCGCACGAGGCCGATGCGATGCGACGAGTCGTTGTGGACATAGCCCTCGATGCCCGGCCGACTGTCGATGCGCCCCCACTGAACACTCAGGGCGTCGGCCACGCGTGACTCGAGGGTCTGCGCCGACACGAGCCCGACGAGGGTGACGAGCAGGGCCAGACAGATCGCGCCTGCCAGTCGCGTGATGACATTGGTCCGCCGCGAACGTTCTTGGGCGCTCGAAAAAAGACTCCCGAGCGTCCGCAGCCGCCATCGGATGAACCTGCCAGCCATGACTCGTATATAGCGAAGCGCTGCCATGAATCACAGTGGACAAACGTCGGGGGTGGATCGGCCAGCGGTCGTATGCGCCGACCCATGGGACCTTGGTCGTATAGTGCCAGCACCGTCACTACCCCTACGATGACGGCTCGATCCGAGGGCACTACACGCGAGGACAGAGGACACCGCCATGACGGCGTCGATCAGGACACTCGGCACCCTCGCAAACGGTTTCGTTCAGTCTTCGCCTTCGACCCGATTTCACGGAGACTGCAGGGCCTCTTCCTGTGACGGGACCCTTACGAGGTCCTATCGACCGGGCCGTCCGTCCGCCCACATCGTGGGCGATGGCACTGGCGCTGAGCGCGCGCGGACTGCGGCCTTTGCTACTTCAGCGTGAAGCTGCCGAACGCGCGCGAAGTCACCGTGGTAACGATCGAGTCGTACAACCTCATCCCGCGTGATCTGCTATAGTTACGCGTCATGCGCTCCCGGCTGGGCGTGCCCTCGTGGCGGCTGACATCGTTGCTCGTCGGGGCCGCCCTGGGCGCAGCCTCGGCCGCGCATCCCTCGCCTGGGCAGGCGTCCGTCCTCATGCGCCTGCGGGGGCAGCCCGGCCTTCAGTCGGCGGCATCGATCGCCACCGGCATCCAGACGCCGCTCGTAGAGGCGGTCGACTGCGAGGCGGGGCTTTCGCAGGGCGGGGCTTTCGCAGGGCGGGTCCTTCGCGGCGAGTCCCTGTCGCCGTCACCAGTGCCCAGGCGCGCGGTCCTCTAGCGGGAACGGAGCATGGCAGACCCTTCAGAAACGAGATACGCAACCCCGCATCTGCGTCAGACTGCCATGCAGTTGCTTGCCCTCGGAACAGCTCGGGCGCCGGTGACGTCCGACCATCTCGCGGCGGCCTCGGGGCTCCTTCTCGAAAAACTATCGCAAGAGCTTGCCGACGTCATCGGTCCCGACGGAGTGCAATCCATCCTTCGTCGGGCGGTGAAACTGATGCCACCGGAGTTCGCATTCCTCGACGAACGGATCGTTCTCGGCGCCGATCCAGCCGGCCTGGCGGAAGCCCTCCGCGCCCGCCTGCAGGAACACGAACCCGAGCTGATACGCGAAGCTTCGGCGAGGCTGTTCGCAACCTTTGCAGGCTTGTTGGCGAACGTCATCGGAGATCGGCTCATGTGGAGCCTGCTACGGCACGTCTGGCCCGAGCTCGTCGTACCCTGATGCGAATTCCGGGAGGCTGACGAATGATGGACGGCCACGAAGGAGTGCCGATCAGAAAACTGCCCACCGGCGTCCCAGGGCTGGACGACGTGCTAGGGGGCGGACTCCCGGAGTTGTCCTTCAACCTCGTCGTCGGCGGGCCAGGATCCGGCAAGACCACCCTGGCCCACCAGATCATGTTCGCCAACGTGACGGCTCAGCGTCGTGGCCTCTACTTCACGATCGTCGGTGAGCCGCCGCTCAAGATGCTCCGGTACCAGCAGCAGTACCGTTTCTTCGATCCAGCCAAGATGAACGGCATGATCCGCTTCAGCTCGCTGAGCGGAGAGATTCAGCTCGGCCTGCCGGCCGTCCTCGAGAGTATCGTGCGTCAGGTCGAAGCCGTCAGCCCGGGATGGGTCGTGGTCGACTCGTTCCGCTCGGTGTTGCGAGTCAACGGCCGGGAGGGGGCGCCGGAAGTCCAGGACTTCGTCCAGCGGCTGGCGCTTCACCTCACGGCCTGGGAGGCGACGACCTTCCTCCTCGGGGAGTTTCCAGGAACGGAAGCCGAAAACCATCCCGTCTTCACGGTGGCCGACGGCCTCGTTGTCTTGAGTCAGCAGACCGAGCGCAACTCGGTCGTGCGGAAGATCAGGGTCGTCAAGATGCGGGGGCAGAGCGATCTGCCTGGTCTGCACACGTTCCGGATCACGCGAGATGGGCTCAGGGTCTTCCCTCGCCTTCCCAAGCCTGAGGAGGAAGAGTCGGCTTCGACTGAGGTGTCCATCGCCCCCGACCAGGAGCGGCTGTCGACCGGCATCCGCCGCCTGGACGAGATGCTGGGCGGCGGCGTTCCCCGGGGCTACTCGGTGATGGTTGCTGGCCCGTCGGGCTCGGGCAAGACCGTGCTATCCGGTCAATTCATCGTCGAAGGGGTCAGGCGCGGGGAGCCGGGTGTGATCGCCATCTTCGAGAAGCGTCCCTCCCGCTACCTGCAGACCACCAGCCTGGGTCGCGACCTCGGCCAGATGATCCACCACGGCCGGGTGGCCATGGTCTACCTTCGCCCGCTCGACCTTTCCGTCGATGAAACGCTGTACGAGCTACGCCAGACGATCGCGCGCACGAACGCCCGCCGCGTTGCCATCGACTCCCTCTCCGGTTTCGAGATGGCGGTTTCGCCCGGATTCCGCGAGGACTTCCGGGAGTCACTCTACCGGCTGGTGGGCGTCTTGACGGGCCTCGGCGTCACGGTAATGATGACGCTCGAGATCCAGGATGCCAACACGGAGTTCCGCCTCGGCCCTCGCGAGAATGCCTTCCTCACGGACGCGATCGTCTTGCAGCGGTACGTCGAGCTGGACGGAACGCTCAAGCGACTGATGAGTGTCGTGAAGGTCCGCGGCAGCGATCACAGCACGGACCTGCGGTTCTACGAGGTGACGCCGGCGGGCCTCACGATCGGGGACGCGATCCGCGGGTACCATCATGGGCTGCTGACCGCCGATCCCGTGGGCGAGTCGCGTCGACCGCCGCCGCCACGTGCTGGAGAGTGACGATGACCGATCCGCAGTCGAGGCTCGATCGCCTTCGAGATGCGAACGAGCAGCTCGTCGTCGGCGCCATGCGGGCCCAGGATCTCGCGGATCACGCCGAGGCCCGACTGGCCGAGCGTCTGCGCTTCGGGGCGCTGGAGAGCGAGATCGCGACCGTGTGCGCCACCGCGTCGGCAGAGCATATCGACGATCGGATCCGCGACTGTTTGCGCCGGGTCGTGACGTTCCTCGGCGTGGATCGCGGGGCGCTGGCGCAGCCATCGTCCGATCTCACCGTCTCGGTCACGCACTTCTGGGGATTGGACGGAGTCGTCCCGCCGCCTGCGACCATCGATCTGCGAGCGTTCCTGTACTTCCGCAGCCGCATGGAGGCGGGCCAGGGCTGGATGACGTTCGAGCGTCCCGACGACCTTCCGCCGGAGGCGGCGGCGGAGCGCGCGGCCCTCGAGACGCTCGGGATTCGCTCCTTCGCCGCGATCTCGCTCCACGCCGATGATCGCTGGCTCGGCTTCCTCGCGTTCGTCAGCCTGGGCGCGGAGCGCGCATGGCCCGACGATTTCGTGGGGCAGCTGCGAACGCTGGCCGAGCACTTCTCCCATGCCCTGGTCCGTGCGCAGAGCGCTGCCGCCCTCGAGAGCAGCGCGGCCCTCACCACCGCGGTGCTGGCGGCGCTGCCGGGCGAGACGGCCATCATCGACGCCGATGGCACGATCTTGCAGACCAACGAGGCGTGGGCCGCCGCCGCGCGGAACGAACCCCGCGTGAAGCAGGCGCTGGCGGTGGGCAGCAACTATCTGGACGCCTGCCGGGACGCCCTCGACATGCCGCGCGACCTCGCCCGCAAGGCGCACGCGTCCGTGCAGGCCATCCTGGCCGGCGAGCACGACGAGTTCGTCCTCGAATATCCGTCGTCGCGCCGTGGCGAGGACCGCTGGCTCGAGCTCAGGGTGCGACGCCTGCTGCGGCGGCGCGGGGGAGCGGCGGTCATGCAGCTCGACGTGACGGCGCGCCGGCAGGCCGAGGCGGCCGCCCAACGCCACGTGGCACAGCTCGCCCATCTCGACCGGATTGCGGGCATGGGCCAGCTGGCGTCGTCGCTCGCGCACGAGCTGACCCAGCCGTTGACGGCGATCCTCGCCAACGCCCAGGCAGGGAGCCGGCTGCTGGCCCGGCTGCAGCCTGACCTGGGCGAGCTCCGGGCCTGTCTCGAGGACATCATCAGCGACGACCGGCGGGCGACCGAGGTGATCCGCCGTACGCGGCGGCTGCTCAAGAAGACCGACTTCGTGAGGCTGCCGGTATCTCTCAATGACCTGGTCACGAACACGATCGGCCTCGTCGCGAACGACGCCTTGCTCCACAGCGTCGCCATCCAGTTCCTCCCGGCGCCTGCGCTGCCGGTCACCTTTGGCGATCACGTGCAGATCCAGCAAGTGATCCTGAACCTGCTCACCAACGCCATCGCCGCGGCCGCCGGTGGGGCGACCCGAAGGGTCACCGTGTGGACGGTGGTCCCGACGGCGCCGTACATCGAGCTGGCCGTGCACGACTCGGGCGAGGGCATCGCCGCGGACGACGTCGACCGCGTCTTCGAGCCGTTCTTCACCACGAAGGCGGACGGTTTGGGCATGGGGCTCGCGATCAGCCGCACCATCGTCGAGGCTCACGGCGGCCGGCTGCTGGTCGAAAACGATCCGGCCGGCGGCGCAACGTTTCGCGTCCACCTGCGGACCGACCAGTTGGGTAACGAGCAGCCGGACACGACCTGAGCGCCGCTGCGTTCGGCTATCGCCCCTGCCTGGATTCGGGTGCGCCCGGCGCGCTCAGTGCTTTGGCCCCTCCTGCAGGCCGATCAGACCGCTCGCGTATGCCGTCTCCGTTCACAGCCGACCGGCGGATGCACCGCTCACGAGCCTGGTGGCGGAGCGGACTGGACGTAGACCGGACCGCTCGCGCCGTAGGCTTGCGTGTACCACGTCGATCCGCACTGCGAATACGTGACACCGCCGACCGGCACCAGCGTCGGATTGGAGCACGGCGCAGCGGCTGGCGGTGGTGGGGGGGTGGCAGCGGACGTCGCGGTCGCGGATGTCATGGCACCGGCGGCTCGGCCGACGACCGCGCCGGTTGCCGCGATCGCGAGCCCCTTACCCTCGTCCCAGTGTTCGTCCTCGTACGCCTGCTGGCGGCTGGCCTGCGCGCCGGCGCGCGCCTCCTGCCGGGCCGCCTGGTTCTGCCCTGCCGTCCCCTGGGCCGAGGCCCGGCTCTCCCGCGCGCTCGCTCGACCTCCGCTCGCGCGAGTCTGAGCGCCTTGCGCCGCCGCCGAGCCCGACCGCGACGAGAAGCCGCCGCTGGCGGCTGGGCCCTCGCTCGAGAACCCTCCGCCCTGCCCCCCCGGGCGGCCGCCGCGCGCGCCTCCACGCTGAGCGCGGGCGTCGTTCGTGACCGTGCCGAGAAGGGTGAAAGCGAGCACCGTCGCACAGGCAGCAAACCAGGATCGAGATCTCATCGCGTCGCTCCCTTCTTCGCCGGAGCGCCGGCCGGACCAGGCGCGTACTGCGGCAGCGCGGCGGCGAAGGGAATCTTGCTCGCGGCGGCGGGAGGCGTGAACGTGAAGAGCGCATCCGCGGGCTGCGGGGCGAGGTTCCAGGCGGAGAACTCAGCCCGGAACTGTGGCTGGCCCGGCGCGGCTGGATACGTCAGCACGATGCGCTGGGGCAGCGGCTGCTCGCCGTCGCTGATCCATACCTGGAAGTTCACCGTATCCGTCCGTCCGATGAGGTGGTGGGCTGGGGCTCCCAGGATCCCGGTCCTCTCCACGTACTCCACTGCCCGGACCCGGCGCTCGAGCTCACTCGCCGCGCGGCTCATGAAGAGGACGGCCAGCGGCAGGCGCATGCCGAGATCGCGGACGAAGTACACGAGGGTCTCGTCCACTCCGCCGGGCTGAGCCGCCTGGGCATACACCCGACCCGACTGGTCGAACGTGCTGATCTCCTTGCCATCGAAGACAACGACGCTGCGCGTCCCATTGCTCCGTTCCGACTCCACGCGCAGCCGGTCGGGACGGCTGAGGGTCAGTGTCCGGACCTCGTTCCACTCGACCTTCTGCCCGGAGGCCTGGACCGTGTCATAGGCCGCACGCACCGTCACGCTCAACTGCTGCGTCTTGCCAAGGAACTCGCCCATACCGAGGAGCAGCGCCCGCGCATCGGACGGCGACCGGCCGGCCTCCTGCGCCTCGCAGAAACCCGCGGTCAAGACGGATGCCGCGCAGAGCCACGCTCCCAGCCAGACTGTCCACTTCGTTTGCCCCCGCATCGTTCCATCTCCTTCCCGGGAGGTCTCGATCGCCCTGGGCCGCTCCCCGAACGCACTCGCCCGGCGCACTCCTGACTTTTCTCACGCCCGGGAGTCGCAATCGATTGGACCTTCGTCCGATGCTGGCGGGTCGGTGCTGAGCCCCATGCCCCCAGTGCCAGCCTCAACGGCAAGGGCGACGCGCGCGCGATGCCCTTGGTCAGGTAATAGGATCTGGGTCCAATACCGCGCCAGGCGGCGACGTGCTGTACTCCAGCCGACTGGGAGGTGCACTGTGTCGTCGATCCAGCGCGCTCATGGCCGCCTCATGCACGTCCGGGTGCGCCGCCGCCACCCTGCGCAGCGCGAGGTGCGTCTGCGGCGAGACTGAGCGTGGCGCCGACGTGCTGTGACATGCGTCGAGCCCCCGCGTAGGACAAAGGTCCAATAGAGGGGCCGCGTCCGAGTGCATAGAGTCCGAGCCAACAGCACTGCACCAGTGCGACGAGGTCGGTCCTTCATCTCAAGCGACAAGGAGCTGCGCGATGGACGCGAAGACCGAGAAGGCCAAGCACGCGACCCCGGAAACGGAACGTCTCATCGCGGCGCGCGAGCAGAAGATTCCCTGGAAGAAGTGGGGTCCGTATCTGAGCGAGCGCCAGCGGCGACGCCTGGAACTTCTTCACTCACGATCATGCGCGCTCGCGCGCCTATCGCTGGGGGGAAGACGGATTGGCGGGCTTCTCCGACGACAAGCAACGGATCTGTTTCGCCCTCGCCCTGTGGAACGGCAGGGACCCGATCCTCAAGGAGCGTCTCTTCGGGTTGACGAACAGCGAAGCCAACCACGGCGAGGACGTCAAAGAGTACTACTTCTATCTCGACTCGACGCCGACCCATTCGTACATGAAGTATCTCTACAAGTACCCGCAGGCGGCGTATCCCTACGCCGACCTGGTGGACACCAACGGGCGGCGCAGTCGCAACGAGTTCGAATATGAGCTGCTCGACACCGGCGTCTTCAAGGAGAACCGCTACTTCGACGTGTTCGTCGAGTATGCCAAGGCAGCGCCGGAGGACATCCTGATCAAGATCACGGTCTGCAACCGTGGCCCGGAGGAAGCCGAGCTGCAGGTGCTGCCGACCTTGTGGTTCCGCAACGACTGGGCGTCATGGCTGGCGCACCCCGCCGCGAAGCCGATCCTGCGGGAAATCAAGGGACCGGCGGGCGCGAGCACGCTCGCGGCAAAGCATGCCGTCCTGGGGACGTATCATCTGTTCTGCGAAGGCGACGTCCCGCTGCTCGTGACCGAGAACGAGACCAACCACGCCCGGCTCCACCTCGACTATGTGGACGCTGGCCCGTACCTCAAGGACGGCATCAACGACTACGTGGTCCACGGGCGGAAGGAGGCGGTGAACGCCGCGCGGCAGGGCACCAAGGCGGCGGCGCACTACCAGCTGAGGGTCGGCCCCGGCGAGTCGGCGACGGTGCGGCTGCGCTTGACCGCCCAGGCGACGGCCGGGGCGCGCCCCTTCGGACAGGCCTTCGACGACATCCTGGCCACGCGCCTTCAGGAGGCGAACGAGTTCTACAAGTCGGTGACGCCGCCATCCGTTTCGCCGGATGAGGCCAACGTGATGCGCCAGGCGATCGCCGGCATGCTGTGGTCCAAGCAGTATTACTCCTTCGACGGCGATGCGTGGCTGGAAGAGCACCGCGCTCACCCGCTTCATCACGGCAGCCGCGAGTTCCGGAACCGCGAGTGGTTCCACATGATCAACGACGACATCATCTCCATGCCCGACAAGTGGGAGTATCCCTGGTACGCGGCCTGGGACCTCGCCTTCCATACCGTGCCGATCGGGATCGTGGACCTCGACTTCGCCAAGGAGCAGCTGCAGCTGATGCTGCGCGGGCACTACCTGCACCCGAACGGGCAGGTCCCCGCCTACGAGTGGAACTTCAGTGACGTGAACCCGCCGGTGCACGCCTTCGCCACCCTGTTCCTCTACCGCACCGAGCAGGCGCAGCGCGGCCAGGGAGACGTGAACTTCCTCCGTAACGCCTTCACCAAGCTCTTGCTGAACTTCACGTGGTGGGTGAATCGCAAGGACCGCTTCGGCAAGAACGTGTTCGAGGGCGGCTTCCTTGGTCTCGACAACATCGGCGTCTTCGACCGCAGCGCGCCGCTGCCGACCGGGGGTCATCTGGAGCAGGCCGACGGCACCGCATGGATGGCGTTGTTCACGCAGAACATGCTCGAGATCGCCATGGAGCTCGCTGCCCACGACTCCAACTACGAGGACATGGCGTTCAAGTTCACCGAGCACTTCCTCTACATCGCCGCGGCCATGAACAAGGCCGGGCAGGACGGCATGTGGGACGAGGAGGACGGCTTCTACTACGACCTGCTGCGGCTCCCCGACGGCCGCGCGACCCGGCTCAAGGTTCGGTCACTGGTGGGGCTGCTGCCCTTGTGCGCCACGACGGTGATCGAGGCGTGGCAACGGGAGCGCGTTCCGGCCGCAGCGGCCGCCTACCAGGCACGCGCGCGCCAGATGCCGGAGCTCCTCGAGACCATCCACCCCACCGGCCCCGGTCACTTCGGGGTGGCCGACCGCGGAATCATGGCCCTCGTCACCCCGGAGCGGCTGCGGCGAATCCTCTCCAAGATGCTCGACGAGAACGAGTTCTTGAGCCCCTACGGCATCCGGTCGATCTCGAGATTCCACGCGCAGCATCCGTACGTGTTCCACGCCGACGGCCAGGAGTATCGGGTGGACTATCTCCCGGCCGAGTCGAACACGGGAATGTTCGGCGGCAACTCGAACTGGCGGGGGCCGGTCTGGATGCCGATGAACGTCATGCTCATCCGGGCGCTGCTGAACTTCTATCTCTTCTACGGGGACAGCTTCAAGATCGAATGTCCGACCGGTTCAGGCACGCTGATGAACCTCTTCGAGGTCGCCCGGGAGATCTCGCAGCGCCTGACCCGCATCTTCCTGCGTGATGCCGGCGGCAAGCGTCCGGTCTACGGGGGCGCGGAGACATTCCAGTCCGACCCGCACTGGCGCGACTACGTTCTCTTCTACGAGTACTTCCACGGGGACAACGGCGCGGGCCTGGGCGCCAGTCATCAGACGGGATGGACGGGAGTGGTGGCGAAGCTGATCCAGCTCTTTGGCTCGCTCGATGCGAAACAGGCGCTGGAGGGTGGCAAGGCCGCCATCTTCGTCAGAGGCGAGGGGGGACCGACTACCCAGGTCGCCGCTCAGGCTTCTCTGTCCTCGACGCCTCAGTGCGGCGCGGGCGGCGGCGGCGCTGCCGGGAACCAGACCCACTGCCAGGGTTGCGTCAGGCCGTCGCCATAGAGGACGTACTTGCCCATCGGGAAGACCACCTCGCGCGCGATGGCA
>WNEL01000421.1_pt1 | contig 17208 bp, 16 predicted proteins | sample 5399991 | NCBI WGS metagenome assembly WNEL01 (sample SAMN13153325, study PRJNA577476) | soil metagenome | isolation source: 20 cm grassland meadow soil pre-rain plot 2 | place: USA:California | collected 2015-09-08
CGCCGGACGGGACCACGAACGCGTGCGGACCGATCCACATCGTGCCGCCCGCGGAGCCGATCGTCTGCTTCACGGACGTCGCGGGCAGCTTGCTGCATTGCAGCAAACCGCCGGGCGTCGATTGCGTCGCGGCGGTGATCCCCGTCGGCGGCGACCGATCGGACGCGCAGCCGCCGGAGAGAAGCCCGACACCCAGGACGACTGAGACCGAAACAACGCGAGCGTGGCGAACCATCGGTAGACCTCCCGTCAGCTCTCTTGGCGTAGTGCGACCGGCAGCGTCGCTTCTAAAGCGTCCAACTTCGCGATCTCTGCCGTCGCACCCAGCCGGTCGAACGTCGCGCGGGCCACCCGCGCCATCGCCGTCGCCGCAACGCGGTCGCCTGTGCGGTACAGGACGCCCGCGAGATCACGCTGGGCAGTCGCCACGAGGAGCGGCCGGTTGTGATCGGTCGCGCGGGCGATGACGTCACGCAGCATGTCTTCGGCGTCGCGTATCCTCCCCGCGAGGCCCTGCGCCACGGCGAGGATTCGCAAGTCCTCCGTCTCGAGGACGCCGTCGTTCAGCCCACGGTGGATCGCCAACGCTTCCTGCGCTTCCCGGATGGCGAGCTCCGGCTCATCTTGGACCAGCCGGATCTCGGCCCGTCCCGCCAGCGCCTGGGCCTTGAACCCCCGGTCGTCCAGCCACTCGGCGTCGCGCACCGCCGCGTCGGCGGCCTGGAGCGCGTGGTCCAGTTGCCCCTGCTCCCGATAGGTGATCCCGAGATTGTGCCGCGACTCGGCAATCCCCCGGTGATAGTGGGCTCGCTCGTACGCCGCGATGGCGCGGGTGTAGGCGCCGATCGCCCGGGGGTAGTCCCCCTGCATGGTGGCGATGATCCCGAGGTTGTTGGCGCACCGGCCCACGGTGGCCATGTCGTTGTCCTGCATCGCCTGCTCTTGTGCGCGCGTGAAGAAATACGAGGCCTCCGCGATGCCGCCGCGCTCCAGGGCGACCGCGCCGGAGACGTTGAGCGCCCGCACTTCCAGGGTCCGATCGCGCAGCGTGCGCGCCCGCAACTGCGCGACCATGGCCCACTGCTGGCCCAAGTCCAGCCGGCCGAGCCGGCTATGCGCGATGCCGCACAACAGCGTCAGCATGGGGGACTGTTCGAGCTCCTCCTGCGAGCGGGCGCCCAGGTAGGTGAGCAGCTCGACATAGCGCCCCGCATCGGCCAACTCTTGCGCGACATGGAGTGGAGCGAGCGAGCCGCGCAGCTCGGCCGCGAAGTCGGGCTCCCAGCCCTGACCCGCCAGATGGCGGATTTCGCCCTCCGCGCCCAGGCGGGTGAAGGTGGCCCGTGCCCGCCGGGCGGCGGTCTGCGCTTCGGCGCTGCGCCCGGCCCCGCGCAAGACGACCGCGAGGTCCCGCGTCGCCTCGGCCAGGAGCTGCGGACGCCCCTGTTGCTCCGCCCGCCTGATGACCTCCCGCAGTGCCCGGTCGGCGGCAGGGACGTCGCCCTCGGCCGCGCGCACGGCAGCCGCGATCCGCAAGTCCTCGGCCTCTCCCACCGGATCGGCCAGGCCGCTGCGGATCTCACCAACCTCATCGAGGTCGCGCCGCGCGGGCTCGAGCTCACCACGCACCACGTGGATCTCCGCCCTCCCGCGCAGCGCGAGCGCCCGGAGCGTCTCGTCCCCAGCCACCTCCGCTGCCCCCACGGCCCGCTCGGCTTCCGCGAGCGCGCGGTCCGGCATCGCCTGGAGCCGGTACGTAATCGCCAGATTGTGGTAGCACTCGGCGACGCCCTGCCGTCCGCCCGCCCGCTCGAACGCCGCGACGGCGATCTGCCAGGACCCGATGGCCTCGGCATACCGCCCGCGCAGGTTGCTGATGATGCCCAGATTGTTGGAGCAGCGGCCGGTCATGGCGAAATCGCCGTCCCGGCTGGCGCGCATCAGGGCCTGCGTGAAGTAATCCGCCGCCTCGTCGATCCGTCCGCTGACAAAGGCAGCCGCCCCCCGCGCATTGAGGGCGCGACGCTCCACCGCGTCGTCCCGCCCCCGGCGCGCCTGGTCCAGCGCCAGATCGAGCCACCGGAATCCTTCATCGTGGCGCCCGAGCCGCGCCTGCGCGGTCCCGTACAGCAACGCGAGGCTCGGCGAGTCCTCGAGCTCGGTGCGCCCGCGCGCGCGGAGGTAGGCCACGACCTCTGCGTGGTGTCCGGCCGCGGCGAGCTGCTGGGCCGTCTCGACGACAAGGGACGACGTGTGCATCGGGTGTCTCCTTGTTCACTCCGTTACCAGCAAACCGCGTACTCGGAGAAGTGGTACAGTCGGGCCGCAACGAATTTCCGGTTAGCGTTGTTGTTCGACGCCAACTTGAGCCAGGGCTGGGTCTTCCGGGTCTGAGACCAGACGGCGAGGTGCTGCGCTAGCGTCTGGTCCGTCGCGTCCACCTCACCATCGCCGTCCAAGTCCGGATCCGCATTCCCGTACCAGAGGGTCAGCGCCGCCGGCCAGATCTTCGAGAACGACACGCCCGAGGGCTTGAAATGCACGTCGAAGCTGCCGGGATCGATAGTGAGGGTGATGTGCACCGAGTCGCCCCGCTTCAACCGCCTCCCGTCGGCGCTTGTCTCGAGCCCCTGCTTGGGGATCTCGAAACGAAGGAAAGGGTGGCCCAGCGACTCTCCCGCCGCAGCCAGATACCTCACCCGGACCGTCGATGCCTGGCCGACGAAAGCCCAGAATGACACTCGGTAGGCCTCGAGCGGGGGCGCGCTCGGCGACTGCCGGACGATGTGCATCGCTGGGGAGGGCATCCGGCTGAGCTGCGGGCCGGGCACGGCCCCGTGGTCGTTGACGGGTCCTGTCGTATCCTCGCAGGCGACGAAGGTGAACGCCACGGCGAGAGCGATCAAGGAACGGCGGACGAACATAGGAGCGATCCTCATGAGCCGGATGGTTGGATCCCTTGGGTGCGCTCTTGTATCCCGAGCGTCACCAGGCGACGGCATAATTGGAGAAGTGCTGGAGCTGGCCTGTGACTGTGAGGCCGCCCAGGTCGTTCGTGGACGGCACGTACTGGATGATCTGCAGCCCGTCGGTGACTTGGGCGACCTTGAGCTGCGTCGCGTTGACCAGGCTGCAGTTCGAGTAGCTCATCCTCAGCGATGCGGGTTGCTGGAAGACGAGACCATCGGGCTTGAACTGGATGTAGTTCCCGGAATACCCGGCCGGAATCTTCGCCTGAATCGTCACCACCGCGCTGAGCGCGCCTGGCGGGATGGTCAACCGGGCCGGGCCGAGTGCGATAATGCCGCCCGCCGGCCCGACGGTCTGTCTGATCATTCCCACAAGGACAGTCGAGCAGGAGTCGACGCCGCCGTTGCCCCCACCCCCGCCCCCGCCGCCGCCACCTCCCCCACCTCCCTTGTTCGACGCCTGGAGGACGGGCGCGATCGCACCGGCGTCCGGGCCGGTGGTGCCGTGATCCGCGCAGCTCAGGGCAGCGGCAGTGACGGCGACCAGCAGCGCGGCGAGCGGGAGACGGTCGGGCTTCATGGACGCTCTCAGTTGGTGACGGGCCAGGACGCACGCCGCCGTAGCGCAGGAAGCGTTCCGTGCGCCGCGTTGGACTCTCTCCGTTGATGTGTCAGGACTTGCGAGTATGAGCCGCCGCAGGCGCGGCTCGGGGAGGGTCGTTTTGTCCCTACGCGTGGGTCGATACGCCCCGGAGCTGGCGCCGCTTACTCGGGTCGCACGAGGCCATGCGTCGGCGGCTGGGCGAAGCGGCCGCGCCATCTCGGCTCCGGCTGGTCATCTTCCTCGAGATCGAGGCCCAGGTCATCGCCGCCGTTCAGCAGGCGCCGCAGGCGTCGGGGAGAGATGCCGAGCCGGCGAGCCGACTCGCTGCGATTGCCGCCGCACAGCTGCACCGTCGCCTGTGCGGCAGCCGTGGTGATCGTGAGCAGCGGCGCGGGGAACGGAATCGGTCCGTCCCGCCGCACTCGCGGCGCCGCGGGCGGCAGCAGCTCGTCGGCCGAGAGCTCGCCCGGGGGCGACAGGAGCAGCGCTCGCTCCAGGGCGTTCTTGAGCTCGCGGATGTTCCCCGGCCAGGGATGGGCCCGCAGGCGGGGGTGCAGGTCGGCCGTGAGCGGCGGCGCGGCCAGACCATGCTCTCTGGCGAGCTGCGCGAGCAGCGCCTGCGCGATCAGGAACAGGTCGTCCCCGCGCTCCCGCAGCGGCGGCAGGTCGAGCATGACGGTGCTCAACCGGAAGAAGAGATCTTCCCGGAAGCTGCCTTCCTGCACGCGGTCCGACAGCTGGTCGTTGGTGGCGGCGACAATGCGGACGTCCACGGTTCGCGATTTCGTGCCCCCGACCCGCCGGATCTCCTTGTCCTCCAGCGCGCGCAGCAGCTTGGCCTGGAGGGCGAGCGGGAGGTCGCCGATCTCGTCGAGGAACAGGGTGCCGGCGTGCGCCACCTCGAACAGCCCCGGCTTTGCCGCATGGGCGTCGGTGAACGAGCCGCGCTCGTGACCGAACAACTCCGACTCGATCAGGTGCTCCGGGAGGGCCGAGCAGTTGATGGCGACGAACGGGCCGTCACGGCGCGGTCCCCCCGCGTGCAGCGCTCGCGCGAGCAGCTCTTTCCCGGTCCCCGTCTCGCCGGCGATGAGGGCGCTTGCGTTCCGGTGCGGCAGGAGGCGGGCGGCCCGGGCCAGCACTTTCTTGATGGCCGCGCTCTCGCCTACGATCCCCACGAACGCGTCCGCGCGCCCGCTCGAGACCGCCGCGCCGCGCGTCCGTCCCCCGCTCACGGCGGCGGCGACGGCGGTGCGGAAGATCTCGAGATCGTCCGGCAGCGCGAAATAATCGCTCGCCCCGCGAGCCACGAGCTGCATCGCCATGCGCCGCCCGGGATCGGTGCCCACCACCAGAGCGGGCAGGCCTGGGCGGACCCTGTGGGTCTCGAGCCACTGCGTTGCGTCCTGTTCGACCCCCCCTGCCGCCACGATCACCGCAACCGTCTCGGGCGACGAGGTGACGGCTTCGGCGGGGCCGACGACATCGATCGCGGCGTGCAAGTCCAGGCCGAGGTCCGTCCAGAATCCTTGGAACGCCTGCGATAGCGGGATCACGCTCAGTCGCGACACGGCGGCACCTCCCCGACCACAGAGTTTCCCGCGCGGGTGGCGGGGTCAATCGAGGGCCCATATGGTCGCTAATCTGGAGTCATATTGTCATCTGTCAAGACCGAAAATGGATCCAAAATAGAGCCTCTTGGGGAACGGCTCGTTATCCACCCTGAGGAGTTTGCCCCTGGGAAGGTATCTCGTTGACCTATCGCCAGTTCGGCGCTGGTCGGCAACAGATCCTTCGCTTCGCGCGCGTCCCGCGCGCTCGCTCAGGATGACAAGCCGCGGCGCGCCGTGAGAAAAGAGAGGGAGGTCTTCGTGCGGAGCGAGCGAGCCTGCCATCCTGAGCGCCGAAGGCGCGAAGTGTCGATTCCCGAACCCCTCATTCGACGCTTCCATAGGACCGGTATGCGCCCGGCACGAACCCGAAACCGGAAGGAGCGAGACCTATGCGATTCATGATGCTGGTGATCCCCAAGGGGTACGAGAAGGCGGCGGCCGACTTCGCCCCCCCCGCGGACCTCGTCGCCAAAATGACCAAGTACAACGAGTCTCTTACCAAGGCCGGCGTGCTGCTCGGGCTCGACGGGCTGACCCCCCCAGCCAAGGGCGCCCGCGTCAGCTTCGGCGGCGGCAAGACGAAGGTGACCGACGGCCCGTTCACCGAGGCGAAGGAGGTGCTCGGCGGCTACTGGATGATCCAGGTGAAGTCCCGGGCCGAAGCCATCGAGTGGGCCAAGCGCGCGCCCATGCTGGACGGCGACATCATCGAGGTGCGCCAGGTGCAGGAGCTCTCCGACCTCCCGCCCGACGTCCAGAAGGCCGCGGGGAGGTAGGGCGGCCTGGTATTCCTCGCACCGGTGAACGGGTAGATTTGTCGGCCGTCATTCGCCGAGCACGTAACCAAAGGAGTCGGTCATGAGCGGAGTACGAGTGCTGGTGGGTACCCGCAAGGGTGCGTTCATCCTGACGGGGGACGGCAAGCGCAAGCAATGGAACGTGAGCGGCCCGCATTTCGCGGGGTGGGAGATCTATCACATGAAGGGATCGCCCGCGGATCCGAACCGGTTGTATGCGTCGCAAACGAGCGGATGGTTCGGACAGATCATCCAGCGCTCCTGCGACGGCGGCAAGACGTGGGAGACGCCCGGCGGTGGCATGACCAAGACGCCGGACGGCATGCCCGCGGGTGAGAGCAACAAGTTCGTCTACGACGCCTCGCCCGAGACCGGCAAGCCCCTCACCACGCACCAGTGGTACGATGGCACACAGCACCCCTGGGAGTTCAAGCGGGTCTGGCACCTCGAGCCGTCGCTCACGGATCCGGACGCCGTGTACGCCGGCGTGGAAGATGCGGGGCTGTTCCGCTCGAGTGACGGCGGCCAGACGTGGCAAGAGCTCCCCGGACTGCGGGGCCACGGCACGGGGCCCAAGTGGCAGCCGGGCGCCGGCGGGATGTGCCTCCACACGGTGCTGCTCGACCCGAAGAACGCGAAGCGGATGTACGTCGCCATCTCGGCGGCGGGCGCGTTCCGCTCGGACGACGGCGGCGCCAGCTGGAAGCCGATCAACCAGGGCCTGCACTCGCAGTATATCCCCGACCCGAAGGCCGAAGTCGGTCATTGCGTCCACCGCATCGCCCTGCACCGCTCGCGCCCCAACGTGCTGTTCATGCAGAAGCACTGGGACGTGATGCGGTCGGACGACGCCGGCGACTCGTGGCGGGAGGTGAGCGGCAACCTGCCCACCGACTTCGGGTTCGTGATCGACGTGCACGCCCACGAGCCGGAGACCATCTACGTCGTCCCCATCAAGAGCGACTCCGAGCATTACGTGCCCGATGGGAAGCTGCGGGTGTACCGCAGCCGCAAAGGCGGCAACGAGTGGGAGGCGCTGACCAAAGGCCTGCCGCAACAGGACTGTTACGTGAACGTGCTGCGCGATGCGATGGCCGTCGACTCGCTCGAGCCATGCGGCGTGTATTTCGGCACCACGGGCGGGCAGGTGTACGCGTCGGCCGATGCCGGCGACAACTGGGCGCCCATCGTCCGTGACCTGCCCGCCGTACTGTCGGTCGAGGTCCAGACGCTCGCATGATCCGCGTGGTGCTGCCGCCGCACCTGCGGGCGCTGGCGCGGGTGAAGGGCGAGGTGACGCTCGACATCCCGAAGGGGGGCCCGGTCACGCGGGGCGCGGTGCTGGACGCGCTCGAGGCCCGCTATCCCATGCTGCGCGGCACGATCCGCGACCACGTCACCGAGCGGCGGCGGCCCTTCCTGCGCTTCTTCGCCTGCGAGCGGGACCTGACGCACGAGCCGCCGGATGCCGCGCTCCCCGACGCGGTCGCGTCGGGAGCGGAGCCGTTTCTCGTGATCGGCGCGATCGCCGGAGGGTGAGGACGTGAGATACATGCTGTTGATCTACTTGGACGAGCAGGCCCTGAGTGCCGACGAGCGGGAGCAGTGTTACCGCGAATCCACGCAGCTGGCACACGAGCTCGACGTCGCGGGCCAGTATGTCGCCGCCTCGCCGCTCGAGCCCACGGCCACGGCCACCAGCGTCCGGGTCCGTGGGGGCAAACAGGTGGTGAGAGACGGGCCCTTCGCCGAGACCAAGGAACAACTTGGTGGCTACTTCCTGATCGATGCGAGCGATCTCGACGAAGCAATCGCCATCGCCGCCCGGATTCCCATGGCCCGTCGCGGCACGGTCGAGGTCCGGCCGGTCGTCCAGCTGGCGGCCCTGCCGCCGGATTAGCCATGAAAAAATTCGCCTCGTGACGCAATCGGATACGCACGACGCGATCGACGCCGTGTGGCGCATCGAGTCCGCCAGCTTGATCGCCGGGCTCACGCGCATCACCGGCGACGTCGGCCTGGCCGAGGATCTGGCACAGGACGCGCTCGTCGCCGCGCTGGAGCGCTGGCCCGAGTCGGGCGTCCCCGACAATCCGGGCGCCTGGCTCATGGCCACGGCGAAGCATCGGGCGATCGACCAGCTGCGCCGGGGCAAGATGCTCGACCGTAAGCACGAGCAGCTCGGTCACGAGCTCGACGCCGGGCGGGACGGCGCGCTGCCGGATCTCGACGCCGCGATCGACGATCCCATCGGCGACGACCTGCTGCGCCTCATGTTCATCGCCTGTCACCCGGTGCTCTCGACCGAGGCGCGCGTCGCGCTCACGCTGCGGTTGCTCGGGGGGCTCACGACCGACGAGATCGCGCGGGCGTTCCTCGTGCCGGAGCCAACCGTCGCCCAGCGGATCGTCCGGGCCAAGCGGACCCTGCGCGAGGCGCGCGTCCCGTTCGAAGTCCCCCGCGGGGCCGAGCTGACCGCGCGCCTCGCGTCGGTGCTCGAGGTCATCTATCTCGTCTTCAACGAGGGCTACTCGGCGACCGCCGGCGACGATTGGGTGCGGCCCGAGCTGTGCGAGGACGCGCTCCGGCTCGGTCGCATCCTGGCCGAGCTCGTTCCCGAGGAGCCCGAGGTCCATGGCCTCGTGGGGCTGCTGGAGATCCAGGCGTCGCGGCTGCGCGCCCGCGTCGGACCGGCGGGTGAGCCGGTCCTGCTGGCCGATCAGGATCGCACGCGCTGGGACCAGCTCCTCGTGCGGCGCGGGCTCGCGGCGCTGGAGCGCGCCGAGCAGCTCGCCGGCGCCCTCGGTCCCTACGCGCTCCAGGCTGCGATCGCCGCGTGTCACGCGCGCGCCCGCACGCCGGAGGAAACGGACTGGACCCGCATCACGGCGCTGTACGACGCGCTGGCCCAGCTCACGCAATCCCCCGTCGTGGAGCTGAATCGCGCGGTGGCGTACACCATGGCATTCGGCCCGGCGGCAGGGCTCGAGATCGCCGACGCGCTCCAGTCCGAGCCCGCACTCGCGAATTATCATCTGCTGCCCACCGTGCGGGGCGATTTTCTCGCCAAGCTGGGCCGCTTCGCCGAGGCGCGCGCGGAGTTCGATCGCGCCGCGTCGCTCACCCGCAACGCCCGCGAGCGCACCTTGCTCCTCGAGCGCGCCGCCACGTGCATGCGCGGGCCGTGATCGTTCATCTGGTAGACGGCACGTACGAGCTGTTCCGCCAGTTCTACGGCCGGCGTCACTTTACCCAGGGCGAGGATGAGCCCTTCGGCGCCGTGGTCGGCGTGCTGCATTCGGTCTTGGAGATGATCGAGCAGGGAGCCACGCACCTCGGCGTCGCGACCGACCACGTCATCGAGTCGTTTCGCAACCAACTCTGGCCCGGCTACAAGACCGGGGATGGCGTGGAGCGCGCGCTCCTCGCGCAATTCCACCCGCTCGAGGAAGCACTCACCGCGATGGGCGTGGCGGTGTGGCCGATGACCGACCTCGAGGCCGACGACGCGCTCGCCTCGGCGGCCGCGATCGCCTCGGGAGATGAGCGGGTGGAGAGGGTCTGCATCTGGACACCCGACAAAGACCTGGCCCAGTGCGTCCGCGGCGATCGCGTCGTGCAGGTCGACCGCAAAGGACGAAACATCCGCAACGCGGCGGGCGTCCGCGAAAAGTTCGGAGTGGAGCCCATGTTGATCCCCGACTTCCTCGCGCTCGTGGGCGACGCGGCGGACGGCTACCCCGGCATTCCGAGGATCGGGGCAGTCACGGCGGCTCGGCTCCTGAACCAGTACGGGAGGATCGAGGACTTTCCCGCGTCGGTCCTGGGGGACGCTCGTGACCGGGCGTTGCTGTTCAAGGACCTGGCGACGCTCCGGACCGACGCGCGCCTGTTCCGGGATGTGGACGAGCTCATGTGGCGCGGGCCCACCGACGCGTTTGCCGAGCGGACGGAGCAGCTGGGAGACGCTCGTCTGCTGACACGCTGCCGGGCCGTCCTTGGCACCGCGGCGACCCGGTCGATCTGACCCCACCTCGTTCGACGTCGAAGGTGCGTCGAGGCATGACGCCCCGCGCCTGGTGGCTCTTCGCCCTGAGCTCGGGCGTCTGGGGCGTCCCGTACCTCTTCATTCGGGTCGCCGTGGACGCCGGCGTGCCGCCCGCCTTTGTCGCGTGGGCGCGGGTCGCGCTGGCCGCCGCGCTCCTCTTGCCCGTGGCGCTGCACCGCGGCGCGCTGCGCGGCCTGCGGGGGCGCGCGGGCGCGGTCGCCGCCTACGCTGCCTGCGAAATCGCCGTCCCGTTCGTCCTCATCGCGATCGGCGAGCGCTACATCTCTTCGTCTTTGACCGCGATTCTCATCGCCGCGATGCCCCTCTTCGTGGCGTTGCTGGCGGTGCGCCTCTCGCCCGCCGACAAGCCCACCGGCCTCCGGCTGATCGGGCTCGGCGGGGTCGTCGCCTTGCTCGGCGTCGAAGTCGCCGGCCGCCCGGACGAGCTGCTCGGCGCCGCCCTCGTCCTCGTGGCGACCCTGGGGTACGCCATGGCGCCCATTATCGTGAGCCGCCGATTGGCCGACCTCGACCCGCTCGGGCCGGTCGCCGCGAGTCTGAGCCTGTCGGCGGTCGTGTTACTCCCGGCGGTATTGGCGCGGCCGCCCCACGCGATCCCTGCGTCCGCGCTCTGGGCCATCGTCGTGCTCGGCGTCGTCTGCACCGCGCTCGGGCTCGTCGTGTTCTTTCAGCTCATCGCGGAGGCCGGACCGAGCCGGGCGAGCGTCATCACGTACATCAACCCCCTGGTGGCGGTCCTGCTCGGCGTGGTGGTGCTCGATGAGCATCTTGGGACGATGGCCGTCGCCGGGTTGGTGCTGATTCTGGCGGGCTCGTGGCTGTCGACCGGCGGTTCGGATCCCCTTCAACTAGGAGAACGGAAAGTGAGACGCGCATCATGACCGCACCGAATCTCGTCGCGAAGTGGTCGAGCTGGACCCCGCGCCTGCTCAGCGTGCTCCGCATCGTCGCCGCCTTTCTCTTCATGCAGTTCGGGACGGCCAAGCTGTTCGCGTTTCCGGCAGCCATCATGCCAGGCGGGGGCACCGCGCCGATCACGTCGCTGGCCGGCATTGCCAGCATCCTCGAGACGTTTGGCGGCCTGTTCCTCCTCGTCGGATTGTTCACCCGGCCGGTGGCCTTCATTCTCTCGGGCGAGATGGCGGTCGCGTATTTCCTGGGCCACGCGCCCCACGGCTTCTGGCCGGTGCTCAATCAGGGACACCCCGCCATCCTGTTCTGTTTCGTCTGGCTCTATCTCTCCGCCGCGGGGCCGGGGCCCTGGAGCCTGGATGCCAGGCGCGGGAAGTAAGCCGCTCGACCGCTCGATCGTCGAGGGCCCGCTCGCCCGCGCCGTGTGGATGCTCGCCTGGCCCACGATGCTGCAGAATCTCATCGGCGGGCTCCAGGGGATGGTCGATCACGCCCTGGTGGGTCACTTCGTGGGGTACGCCGGCAACGCCGCGATCGGCGTGGCGATTCAGATTTTCATCGTCGTGATCGTGTTCGTCATGTCGGTGTTCAGCGGGATGGGCGTGCTCGTGGCCCGCTTCGCCGGAGCCAACGATCCGGAAAAGGTCAATCGCACCGTCTATCAGGCGTTCCTCGCCGCGGTGGCGCTGTGGGGATTCGTGCTGGCTCCGCTGGGGTGGGTGCTGGCGCCGTCGCTCCTCGGCGTAGTGAACGCCGCGCCCGCCGTGCGCGCCGAGGCGTTGCCGTTCCTCCGGATCATGTTCCTGGGCAGCATCGGGATGCTGCTCTTCTTCATGGTCGGTGGGGCCCTGCGGGCGGCGGGCGACGCGCGCACGCCACTGCGATTGGGCGTGCTGCTCACCGTCTTGAACATCGCGTGCAACGTGGCGTTCATCACGGGCCTCGGTCCCCTGCCTCGGCTGGGAACCGCGGGCGCCGCGGTCGGCACCACGGTGGCGGGCCTCGCCATGAGCTGCGTCGCCGTGTACCTGCTCTTCTCGGGAAGCCTGCCGGTGGTGTGGCACCGGGGGATGGACTGGCGACCCGACTGGGGCGTGATCCGAGCGCTGTTCCGCTTCGGCCTCCCCACCGGCGTGCAGGGGATCGCGATGAACGTGGCGGGCGTGCTGCTGCTGCGGTTCATCGGCTCGCTCGGCCAGAGCGCCCAAGCGCAGGCCGCCTACGCGGTGGGGTACACGGAGCTGTTCTCCTTCATCACGTGGACCTCGGTGGGCTTGATGGGCGCCGCCGCGACCGTCGGGGGTCAGAACCTGGGAGCGCACCGCCCCGAACGCGCGGTGCAGGGCGTGCACGTCGCGGCGGGCCTCGGCCTCGGCCTCGCCGCTGCGATCGGCGCGTTGTTCCTCACCATCCCGCGTTCCCTGCTGGCGCTGTTCGGCATGACCGACCCGGTCGTCGTCGGGTTGGGGGTGCAGCTGCTCGGGTTCCTCAGCGTGTCCGGACTGTTCGTCACCGTCGCGCTCACGTACACCGGGGGACTCCAGGGTACGGGCGACACCCGCTCGCCGCTGTACATCTCGATCGTATCCCAGATCGTCGTCCCGCTCGGCCTTTGCGCGCTGCTCCAGGCGACGAAGGGCTTACGCCCCGCCGACATTTGGACGGCGATTCTCTTCGGTCACGTGACCCGCTGTGGATTGAGCGTCCTGCGGTTCCGCCAGGGAAAGTGGCGCGGCATCCGGGTAGAGATGGAGCCCGCGCACCCGCCCGCTTGACCCTCGCCACCCCCCCTCCCAAATGGCACGGCCAGCGCTGGCGAGCGCCGGCCGTCGCAAACGAGGAATTGGGAGGATGCCCTGGCCCGGATTCGAACCGGGATGCCTTGCGGCGCTGCCCCCTCAAGACAGTGTGTCTACCAGTTTCACCACCAGGGCAGGCGAGGAAAGGTAGAATCCGTGCCGGAGCGGGTCAACCGGAGCGCGCGCGCCGGGCCGGCGTGCACTAGATTGTGGCGTCATGGAGCTCTGGGTCGCGTTCGGCTTCGGTGCGCTCATCGGCGCGTTCATCGGCGTCCTGATCGGCCGTCATCGCGCGGCACTCCGGACCGCCGCCGCTCCGGCGGTGGCCCCGCCACCACCCGCGGCACGCTTTGCCCCGCCCGAAGTGCAGCATGTGGTGCTCGACGAGGGTTCGGCGAACGTGCTGAACGCGCTCAACAACCGCCTCGCGGCGATCGGAGCCCTGGCGGACCTGCTGCACGGCAGCCCGCTCGACCCCGAGCGCGCGCGGGCGCTCATGATGCTGCACGGTGAGGTGCGGCGGGCGGCCGAGATCACGCAGCATTTCCTCGAGCTGGCGCAACATCCCATCGGAGCGGCGGAGCCATCGGACTGCTCCATCGTGTTGAACGGCGTGCTCGCCGAGCGGGAGGGCACGCTCAGGGAGCTGGGCGTGAAGCTGGTGCGGAGCATTCCCCACGAGCTCCCGATGGTCGCCTGTCCCATGGCGCAGCTCACCGAGATGCTGATGAAGCTGGTGGACTTCGCGCTGCGCCGGCTGCGGGACAGCCAGCCGCCGCGCGAGCTCCGCATCGCCGTGACCGAGACCGGGCCGTCGCTCACGATCTCCATGTGGGACTCAGGGCTTCCGCTCTCGGTGGAGGCGGAGCAGCGGTTGGTGACGCCGTTCCGCTTCACGCAGAGCGCGGGCGGGGGCGAGATCGAATTCGCGTTGGCGCGCGCGCTGGCCCAGTCGTCCGGAGGGACGCTGCGACTTCGCCCGCGTCCCGGAGGCGGCGCCGAGGTGGTGGTGACGCTCCCCAAGAGCGTGCTCGCGCCCCTGGCGCGCGCGACCGCCGCCACGCCGTCGCTGCCCAAGCTGCGCATCCTCGTCGTCGACGATGACGCCGTGAACCGTCAGGCGATGCGCCTGCTGCTCGAGCGCGAAGGTCACGAGGTGGTCGCGGTCGAAAACGGCCTCGAAGCGATCGAGCGGCTGGGGCCCGCGAGCGACCGCTTCGATGCGGTCGTGACGGACCTGCAGATGCCGCGACTCGGCGGCCGGGCCCTGTACGAGCAGCTGCGCGAGCAGCGCCCCCTGCTCGCCGAGCGCTTCGTATTCGTCACGGGCGACCGCGCGCGCGACGAGACGCGCCGCTTCCTCGAGGAGTGCGGCCAGCCCGCCGTCATGAAGCCGTACGACTTCAACGACCTGATCAGCGCGATCGGGAAGGTGGCGGGGAAGGCAGACTGACCACCTCCGGCTCGTACGCGAGCCGGATGCCGAACGTTCGCTCCACCCCAGCCCGCACCTCCTCCGCCAGCGACAGGAGATCCGCGCTCGTGCCGCCGAGATTCACCAGGGCCAGCGCGTGGCGGGTCGAGATCCCGGCGCCACCGCCGCTCCCCAGGTAGCCCTTGGGGAATCCCGCCCGCTCGACGAGCCACGCGGCCGGCACCTTGACGCCCCCATCCGCGGGAAACGAAGGAATTCCCTTCCACCGCTTCTCGAGATCGGCGAAGGCGTCGAGCGGCAGCACCGGATTCGTGAAGAACGAGCCGACCGAGCGCGTGTTGGGGTCCGCCGGATCGAGCACCATCGACTTGCCGCGGCGCAGCGCGAGCACGGCCTCGCGCACGAGCCGGACCGCGTCCCCCGGAGCAACGGCGTCCAGCCCGCCATGCGCGGCCACGGCGCGCTGCAGCTCCGGATAGCGGATGCGGGGCTTCTGGTCGCGAGCCAACCGCAGGGTGACCTCGAGCACGACATAGCGCCCCCGGTCCGCACGCTTGAACCGGCTGTCCCGATAGCCGAAGGCACAGTCCCGGGCCGGGAACGTTCGGCGCTCGAGCGTCGTCCGATCGAGACAGGCGACGCTCACGAGCGTCTCCGCGATCTCCTGCCCGTACGCGCCCACGTTCTGAATCGGCGTGCCGCCCACCGTCCCCGGGATGCCCGACAGGCACTCGACGCCCGTCCAGCCCCGTTCCACCACGCTCTGCACCAGCGAGTCCCAATCGACGCCGGCGCCCGCGCGCACCTCGGGGGTCGGCGCGTCCCGGAACTCGGTCCCGCCGACGATGATACGCACGACGAGTCCGGGGAACCCCGAGTCGAGGAAAACGACGTTGCTGCCGCCGCCCAGGACGTACACCGGCAGGAGGCGCTCTGAGGCGTACGCCAGTGCGGCACGGACCTCTCCCTCGGTTCCGCACTCGACGAAGTAGCGGGCCGTCCCCCCGAGCCCGAGTGTGGTGTAGGGGGCGAGGGGCACGTGTTCGCGCAGCTGCACGCCGTCAATCTCCACGTGGTCGTCCGGTGTTGCGGCGCCGCGACGCACGGGTCGTCGCGAGAGGCTTGCCTGGAATGTACGCCCAGCCAAACTTCTGGTGATGAAGACGAAGCGCGAAGGGCCGGCCGTCGCCGCCTCCCGCGGAGGCGTGGACAGCTTCCGCTTGCTGGTCGAGGGCGTTCGAGACTACGCCATCTTCGGGCTGGATGGCGCGGGTCGGGTATCGACCTGGAACGCGGGAGCCGAGCGCATCAAGGGCTATCGGGAGGACGAGATCGTCGGGCAGCATTTCTCCCGCTTCTATCCTCCCGAGGCGGTGGCGGCGGGGATGCCGGCGCGGCTGCTCGCGCTCGCCGCGCGAGACGGGCGAGTGGAAGACGAGGGGTGGAGGGTGCGGAAGGACGGCTCGCGGTTTTGGGCCAACGTGATCATCACGGCCGTGCGGGATCACGAGGGGGCGGTGGTCGGGTTCGCCAAGGTGACGCGGGACTTGACGGAGCGCAAAGCCGTAGAAGACGCGCTCCGTCGGAGCGAACAGACCTTCCAGCTCCTGGTGGACAGCATCCAGAACTACGCCGTCTTCATGCTCGACCCTGACGGGCGCGTCGCGAGCTGGAATGCCGGCGCCGAGCGCATCAAAGGCTACCGCGCCAACGAGATCCTCGGTGCGAACTTCTCCACGTTCTATCCGCCCGAAGAAGCGGCGCAGGGCAAGCCCCGCTGGGAGCTGGAGATGGCGGAGCGCGACGGCCGTCACGAGGACGAGGGGTGGCGCGTGCGCAAGGACGGTACGCGGTTTTGGGCCAACGCGGTGATCAGCGCGATGCGAGACGCACACGGTATCCTGATCGGGTTTGCGAAGGTGACCCGCGATCTCACGGAACGGCGCCGCGTCGAACAGGCGCTCGCGCAATCGAACCAGGAGCTCGAGCGGTTCAGCTACTCCGTATCTCACGATCTGCGGGCGCCGCTCCGCGCCATCAACGGCTTCGCACAAGCGCTGGCCGAGGGCCACGCCGCCCAGCTCGACGAGGAGGGCAAGCGGCTCCTGGCCGTGATCCGCGACAGCGCGAAGCTGGGCGGCCAGCTGATCGACGCACTCCTCAACTTCTCGCGCGTGGGACGCCAGGAGCTCGCGAGGGCCCCCGTCGACCTCAGTGCGTTGGCCGAAAACGTGGTGTCGGAGCTGCGCCAGACCCAGGGCCCGGTTGCCGTGGAAGTGGTGCTGACGCCCCTGCCCCACATCAGCGGGGATGCTGCGCTGCTCCGCAACGTGCTGATCAATCTGATCGGCAACGCCTTCAAGTTCAGCGCAAACCGGGCACATCCGAAGGTCGAGATCGGTGCTCAGCGGGATGGACCGGAAGTCACCTACTATGTGAAGGACAACGGCGTCGGATTCGACATGCAGTACGCGGGCAAGCTGTTCGGCGTGTTCCAGCGGCTGCATCGTCCTGATGAGTTCGAGGGCACGGGCGTCGGCCTGGCGCTGGCGCAGCGCATCATCCAGCGGCACGGCGGGCGGATCTGGGCGGAGGGGAAGGTGAACGAAGGCGCGACGTTTTTCTTCACGCTGCCCTGAATGATCATCAGGCTCGTCTTCATCGCACTGTGCTTGAGCGGTACAGCCGGGTCACAAGAACGGTTTGCGGATTTGCTGCTAAAGGATTCTCTCTCCTTCGCACTCCCCAACGACTTCGTCGCGGTGGCCGTTGTCGCGAACCCAGATGTGCAGTATCAGTTTGCCATGAAATCGAAGGTGGCCAAAGCCGAAATTCGCTACGCCATCTTCCCGGTGATGCAAAGCACCTCGCTCTGGCTCGAGACGATCTGCCTGAACCTTTCCGGCGGCAAGGCGTGCGATGTCAAGCGATTCCCGGCCCAAGCCGTCAGAGCGGAGTTCGGCGCCGACGATGGCTGGACGTCCGTGACGTCTCTGAACTCAGAGTTTGG